>Ga0207718_100303_pt1 | contig 50897 bp, 50 predicted proteins | sample A23M2SouthBayCA_FD_187749 | JGI IMG/M metagenome (GOLD analysis project Ga0207718, IMG submission 187749) | Aerobic enrichment media microbial communities from Eden Landing Ponds, California, USA - A23 M2 (SPAdes) | ecosystem: Environmental > Aquatic > Marine > Unclassified | place: Emeryville...
CATAGCGGCGGGGTCACACCCGTACCCATCCCGAACACGGAAGTTAAGCCCGCCTGCGTTCCGGTGAGTACTGGAGTACGAGAGTCTCTGGGAAACCCGGTTCGCCGCCTCCCATTCATTCCGGCCTTCACGGCCGGCTATCATCACCCCTCGACCAGTGACGACTGTCGCTGGCCGAGGGGTTTTTTGTATTTATATCGATACGTAGCGGTGGCTCTATCTGTTGGCCCAGAAGGTATTTACCGGCAGTGGGCCCAACGAGGGACGTGTCGCGACACGGCCACCTCGATCGCGTCCCCGTCTTCGCCGGACTGGTTGCCGGCCAGGTCGCGTGGGCCCTCGGCTACCTCCTGACGTTCGCCGTCACCTGGAGTGGCGACCACGAGGCGATCCTGGAGACTGCGCTTGGCGACGCGCCGCTGCCCGAGCTGTACCAGACGGTCGGCTGGGTGTTCTACAGTGCCCACGGCGCCTGGATCACGATCGAACCGGTCGCGCGCGGCGATCAGGTGTCGTTGTTCACGGTGGGGCTCGTCGGTTCGGACGGGTTTTCCCCAGTGCTGTATGTCGTGCCCGCCGTGCTCCTCCTCGCAGCGGGCGCGCTCGTCGCCGTCCGAACGGACGTCGAGCGTCCCCGCGAGGGGCTAGTCACGGGACTCGCCGTAGTGCCTGGGTATCTCGCCCTCACAGTCGCCGGGAAACTCGCGACGACGACGGTCTGGAGCATGGGTCCGGGTGGGACCGCGAGTCCGGCAGCGGTCGGCGTCCTCCTGGCTGGCGTGCTCTACCCCGCAGTGTGCGCTGGCGCTGCCGGCGGACTCGTCGGAGTCTTTCGCGCGCGAGAGGATTCGCCGGACCAGTCGCGAGTCGAGAACGCCGAACGTCGGGGCGGGGACTGATACGGTTTATTGTAGATTATTTCCGGATAGCGCTGATATCGGGGTCGGCGCGTACCGGTCAATCGCTACGATAAACCGTATGAGAGCGAGCGCGGACAGTCGCCGGACGTTCGCGCGCCTGATTCTCGCGGCGGGTCGTCCAGTCAGTGCGACGACGCGGTGTCGGGTCGCCCGAAGCGGTGGACCGCGTACGTGACCGCCGCGCCGACTCCGACGAACGCGACGAGCAGGGGGTTGGGGATCGCGAACGGGGTCGCCGAGCCGACCAGAGCGCGACGGAACCCCAGTAGCCCGGAATCGAGTGTCCGTGGGACGACGAGCGCGAGGACGCCTGCGAGCCAGGGCAGTGCGACGGCCGCCAGCAACGGTCTGTGTGCGGTGAGGTTGTGGTCGTCGCCGTTCCCGTAGACCGCACGCCGCGTGCCAGCGCCGACGAGATACAGCGGGAGCGTCAGCAGTGCGAGTAGCGGGACGGCGGCCACGCCGAGCAGTGTCGCCAGTCCTTCGGCTTCGAGGTGGGTGTTCCAGTCGAGGACGGCCGCGGCCACGAAGAGTTCGCCGAGCATCGCCAGCGCCGCGACGACGATCCACCGCTGGCGGGTCGTCCGCGCGACACCGAGGGCAAAGGCAAGCCCCAGTCCGGCGACGACGACGGCGCCCACGATCGCGCCCCAGCCGAACGCACGCTCGACCGAGAACCGAGCAGCGGTGGTGACGGTTACAGTTGCTGTCAGGCCGGTCGCGAGGAGTGCGAGCGGGAACGACACCTGCTCTCGCGAGCGAAAGCGCCACACGGCGGCCGCGAGCGCGAGTGCCAGCGAGCCAGCGCCGAAGCCGAGGACGACGAGTGCCCAGATGGAGGTGACGAGCCCGCCGACCCCGAACGCGAGCGCGAGCACGCCCGCGGTGGCCAGCAAGATTTCGTTCGCATTCTCTGACATACTCCGCGTATCGGTCACCCCTGATAAACGTCTTGTGCTGGCGGGGCTCGATGTGCGTTGCGGACAGGTGGTCAGCCGAACAGTTTCACTTCGAGTTCGTGACGGTACCGTTCCAGCGTCGAGAGCGAGCGACACGATTCGTGGTCGTCCTGAGACGCGTGTTCGGCGAGCAGTTCTTTGGTGCGCTCCCAGTGGCGTTCCGAAAGTGCCTCCTCACGCGACAAGAGCCGACCCTGTAGCAGGTCGTATTCGTGCATTATCCGTCTGCTATCGAGGCTAGTGACGCGGAGGGCGTACTGGTTTCCACTGGGATCGAACTCGTCGGTCACGTACGACCAGATCTCGTCGAACTGCGGGCGAATGTCGTTTTTCGCGACCGTGATGTGGAACTGATAGTGTTTGCTCACGTCGTGGGGCTGGTAGTCGGTCGCGATGGGCCGCAACCGGTCTGCCAGTTGTCTGCGCAACTGGCACAGCTCCGGTGCGGGTTGGACGTCAACGTAGACGACATCGTCTCTGAAGTGGTCGAACCCGTTCAGGCGGAAGGGGACGGTGTCGAACTGTGAACAGACGTCCCGAACAGCTCTTTTCGCCGCCGACCCTCGAGACGTATCGTAGGGGCCGAACAGGGTGATGTGCGGGACCGGCCGCGACCTGACTGCACCCTGGACGCCGAACTCGTTTGCGACGTCGTAGGTGATAGCCCGTAGATACTGCTTCAGGCCGCCCATCAATCGGACTTCGACGAAATAGGGGGTCTGCGCCATCTGTGACGTGCTCCTGATCTGTATTGTGACAGTTCTACCCGTCGTCACCGACGGCAGACCTGTTGACGACGGCGTCGTTGACGACGGTGTCTGCGATGATCACGTCGCCGCCCGCCCTGATGTCGTAGCTTTCAGTTTCGGATCCGGTATCGGAGTTCCTGGACCCACGGTCGGCTTCGACCGTCGATCTGTGGTCGAACTGGGAGCGGTTTTCGCCGCGGATCTTCCGTCGTCTCTCCTGGACTCGCGAAGCGAGGTCCGGGTGTGCGTCGAGGTAGGCGTCGAGTCGCCAGCGTGATCCGGTTCGTTGGTACGCGAACAGTCCGTCGACGCCGTTGGTGGCTGCCAGTTCTGTGCCTCTGGCGAGCGCCGCTATCTGGTTGTCCTCCGCGTGCGCTTGCCCCTCCCAGTAGACGACGTAGGGTATCTCGTCGTGGTCGTCCTCGCCGTGGCGACTCCGGACTACGACGCCCTCCTCGGCGATACGTTCGAACGTCGCCACGCAGTCCGTACAGTAGACGTGGTCCTCGAACTGGACGCCCTTCGACACGACCGGCCGCTTGCAGCAGATGCACATCACCGGATCGGGGGTTGCGGATACCGACTCGGTGCTCGGTCCGTCGTCACCCAGCCCGTACTGGAAGCCGCAGTTGTGACACGGCAACAGTCGGTCGTCGTAGCGTCGGCCGCCGTCGTAGCGTCGAATCGACCGCTCGCAGATCGGGCACGTCCGCTCGACAGTGTTCCCGTAGAACTCCCCATTTTCGATCGAGAGGACGTGGATACCCTCCGAACCCGGGGTCGAAGCGAACGCCAGATAGACGTAATCGTTCCCTTTGTAGAGCTCGCGCCGATGGTCCATTCTCGTCCGGTACAGTCCGTCTCGTCTCGCTCTGTCCGTGACGTGGTCGTGTGGATCTTGGAAATATTCCCAACCCTTCGCCTGGAGTGATTCGATAGCTTCGCCCGCGGTCTCCGATACGAGTTTTTGGTGATCGCTCGCCATCGCGCGTTCGTCGAGCAGCGTCTCCGTTCGTTGCCACGAACCCCGTGATGTCGCCTCCTCGTGGTCCAGTACCCGGTCTTGCAGGAGGTCGTACTCCCACAGCATCTCGTTTCCCCGGAGATCCGTGATCCGGGTCGCGTATTCGTCGATATTCGGCTCGTATCGCTCTTCGAGCGAGTCGAGAACTGCCTCGGTGTCGGCGTCTGCTAGTCGCTCTCCCCGGATGACCGGGACGTGAAATCTGAACGAATTCCCCGAATCGTGGGATGGATAGCCGAACGTCACTGGCTGTAGCGCCTGGCTGATCTGACGACGGAGGGTGACGAGTTCGAGCGAGGGAGTGACGTCCGCGTAGACTGTCCCATCGTCGAACGCTCCGAACCCGGAGACGGTGTACGGTACGACGTCGAATTCCGAGAGTATATCGACGAGTGCTTCTTTGACCGCGGAGCCCTGGTTCGTCTCGTACCGGCCGAACAGGGGGACGTGGGGGACGACGTGCGAGCGTGGTCCGTCTGCCGCGAATTCCGCTTCGACGTCGCCAATGAGTGTTCGTAACTCCGATTTCGTTTGCCCGCCTGTTCTGATCTCGACGAGGTATGATGCTGTCATTGTCGCTCGTTCCGGCGTACCGGCAGATACCGTTCTCTACAGATTGAGTATCCTGTTACTTGTCGTTTTGTGGCCATCATTGTTCGGCAAACTGCCGTATGCCGGAATCCGATGGGCTTAAGCGAGCCAGCGGGATACTGTATAGTGCGCCAAGGTGGCAGAGTCTGGCCCAACGCATCCGCCTGCAGAGCGGATCCCCCGCCGGTTCGAATCCGGCCCTTGGCTCTCACACGTTACCCGAAAACCCAAGACGACACTGTCTTGGTTTGTGTCCGATTTCGAGGTTCTTTTATCGAAAATACGATATCTGGACGGAACGAGTTGTCGCGTCAGCCTTGCTCACATCGTTGTAGCAGACTGTGACGGACGAGGAGGAGAAACGCACACAGCTCGGCTCGTCTCCGGGACTCGGCGAAACGGAACGCGACGTTGCAGTGGCGTGTCCACGCCGAGAGGGTGTCCACGATCTGGTTCGGATGGATGTTACGCCGTCTCATACATCCCCGGTTGCGAAGGAGGGTTTGCCAGGATGTCTCGACGACGACCGCGAGGGGCCGTGGCCACTCGGCCGCCCGCCGTAGTTCGGACGTGAAACGGTCCCGTTCCCACGTGAGTGCGGTGAGAAAGTCGTGTCCTGACTTGCGTTCGACTGCGAATCGAGGGTAGTAGGTGTCCGCTTCTGGATCGTGAGTACAGTCCATCGGGACGGCGTAGTCTCCAGTCGAGAGGGTCACGTCGCGTGTCTTGACTCCACACCCGTCGAACGTCCAGGGCCGCTGTTCGCGGGTATCTCGTAGGACTGTGGTCGGAATAGAACTGGCGTGTCGTGTCTCGTCCATCTATCGCGTATTTGGGACCGGTATCGGGGATGAACCCTCGCAGCGAGGCGATCCGAAGCACGAGTCGGGATCCTGCTTGAGCATGTGCCCGACAGATTGAATCGTCCCACACTCGTGCATTCGCATACCGAATGCGGATCGACTTCGACGAGGGAACGCTCTTGCTCTACGATGCGCCCGAGACAGTTCCACACGCGGAGTGGGACGACCGTGTCGGTACGCACCGCGCTCAAGCCTATCGGTACCGGACACTGCTCGAGTGGGCTGGACAGTGGAGCGATAGCGGTGGACAGGCGACGCTCGACAGCGGCTTCACTCACGATGTCGAAGACGCTGCCAGATCGTACCCGGCTCTCGCTCTGACGCCTGCACTCCAGATCGAACCGCGCGACTATCAGCAGGCCGCACTCGACTCGTGGCGTACGCACGACAGACAGGGAACGGTCGTTCTACCGACCGGCAGCGGGAAGACATTTCTCGGATTGCAGGCTATCGCCGACGCCGGTGTCAGCGCGCTCGTCGTCACCCCGACGATCGACCTGATGAACCAGTGGCACGCCACGCTTACCAACGCGTTTGGTGAGCAACTCACCGACGACGTCGGTGTTCTCGGTGGCGGAAGTCACGAAATACGCGCGCTGACAGTCACCACATACGACAGTGCCTACCGTTATATCGACGAGTACGGTGACCAGTTCGGGCTGCTCATCACGGACGAAACTCACCATCTAGCCGCCGAAACCTACCTCCAGATTCCCGAGATGACGATCGCCCCCTATCGACTCGGGCTGACGGCGACCTACGAACGCGCCGACGGACGGGAGACGCTCCTCGAAGACAGGGTGGGGCCGGTCGTGTACGAGGGGGCCGTTGACGACCTTGCCGGCGACTATCTCAGCGAGTACGAAACCATTCAGATGTCCGTCGATCTCACACCGGAGGAACGGACTGAATACGACGAAGAGTACCAGATCTACCGGGACTACGTCGACAGTCACGACTTCGATCTCTGGAACGAACAGGGGTACGCGGAGTTTCTCAAGCGCACGTCCTACGATCCGCAGGGGCGACGCGCGCTCGTCGCAAAGCAGCGGGCAGAGCGAATCGCGCGGACGGCGACGAAGAAACTCGATACGCTCGACAACCTTCTCAAACGCCACCACGACGACCGCGTCATCGTCTTCACTGCCAACAACGACTTCGCCTACGACATCTCACGGGAGTTCGTCCTCCCGTGTATCACCCACCAGACCGACACCGACGAACGCACCGAGATTCTCGACCGGTTCAAGACGGGTGAGTATTCGATGCTGGCCACCTCTCAGGTACTCGACGAGGGTATCGACGTGCCCGCTGCCAACGTCGGTATTATCCTCTCCGGGAGCGCATCGAAACGACAGTACGCCCAACGACTCGGCCGTATCCTCCGTCCGACTGACGACCGCCAGCCAGCACGACTCTACGAGATCATCACGACCGACACGATGGAAACGTACGTCTCACAGCGACGCCGTAGCGGGGTGAGTAGCAGTGCTGACAGCTGACCTCGCTCGGTCACGGACCCGCGATGGCGAGGTTCGTCCACTGTTTATCGACATCTCCGACGAGCGGTATCGAGAGACCGCTGCGACGTTGATCGACCTGTTCGAGGACCATCTCGGTGAACCGAAAGGCGAACTCGAAGACGCGATCGACGAACTGACCGTGGCCGATACCGACTACAAGATCGTCCAGGGGCTGGCGAAGCTGCTGAAAGACGAGTGTGAATTCGAGATATGGGCGGCCGCTGACCCACGCGAGATCCGTCAGCGACTGTTCGAGAGAGCCAACGACCGCTATCCGATCGTTCGCCAGCCCACGCTCGGGGAAGATACGCAGAAACTCGAAGTCTACAGCGCGGTCGCCGACGAACTCGGTATCTCTCTCGAAGCGTGTTACCGAGGTATGTACGCGGATCTCGACGACAACAAACGACTGGTCCGGTTCGCTGATCAGTCCGTCGACGAGTACTCCGAGGGCCGTGAGACCACGACGACGACAAAGTTGACTGGCAACAGCAAGCGAGCGTACGACCAGACCGAACAGACAGTCGACTGGTTGCTGGCTCGCTACAACCTGGCGCTCGCACAGGCCGTTCTATACGACGCCTCGAAGATGCACATCCGGGTGTGGGACCACTTCGGCACGGTGTTCAGCTACGTGAAACTGTTCGGATTAATGCACCGAATCTATCCGATCGACGGGGACGGAACCCGCGTTACGAGCACGGATCTTGCAGCGGGCTACGAGGCCGAACTCGACGGGCCAGTCTCGCTATTTCGGCAATCGCAAAAGTACGGTATTCGGATGGCGAACTTCCTGCCGGCTCTCCCCCTGTGTGACCGATGGGAGATGAGCGCCGAGATCATCGACGAGGGATCGACCAGTGATAGCAACCAGTTCACACTCGGGCACACTGATGGGCTCGTCTCACACTACAGCACCGGCCAGCAGTTCGACAGTGATGTCGAGCGAACACTCGCCCGGAAGTGGGAGCGGGCGACCACCGAGTGGCAACTCCAGCGCGAAGACGATGTCTTCGACCTCGGTTCCGAGGTGATGATTCCGGATTTCGCTATCGAACACCCCGACGGGCGACGAGCGATCATGGAGATCGTCGGGTTCTGGACGCCGGAGTACCTGGAGTCGAAACTGGCCAAGATTCGACAGGTCGAGGTCGATAACTTCGTGTTAGCCGTCTCGGAGAGACTGGACTGTTCCGACGAGGACTTCGGGGACGCTGCGGGTCGCGTGCTGTGGTTCAAAACCGGGATGCACGTCTACGACGTGGTCGAGTTGGCTGAGGAGTACGCCTCATACGTCGAAACAGAGCGAAACTAATCGAGTGTTTATCCCAATCGGCCGCCGTCGCCGTTCCAGTAGTGCCAGTCCTCAACTGCGTCCCGCGTATCCTGGTCCACATCGAGCACTTCGAGTTGTGACAACGGCACGCCAAACTCCCTGTCCATCCACTCCACGAGAACGAACATTTCACGGCTGCTGACGACTTCGTCGGTCATTCCAACGACACGCACTTCTTCTCCGTCTCGCAACGGAGAGATCGTTCGCTCCTCGATACACCGCGCCTGAAAGGGGAAGTTCATCTCGCGTTCGAGGTGGTAGCACCAGCTGATCGCCTGCTCGTCGGCAGTGTAGGCGTCGGTGAGGATTTCCCGCCGAATGCGTTCGTTTCGCTCTTCGTCGGTCTCCTGCGTCATAGTCGCTTCTCCCTGACGATGGCGGCTGTGTCGGTCGACGTGATCACGGTGTCGTCATCGAGAACCTCGTCGAGTTCGTCGGGTTCGTAGACCTCCTTGACGATGCAGTAGTAGTGAGAGGGTGTCCCGAAATCGTAGACGAGACTGAGTCTGTCGCCTTCTTGGAGTCGAGCGCGTTCTGCGACATCCGCGACTGTCATCTCACTCGCTTTCGTGTACGACCGGTCACCCGCTTGCTCGTACTGGTGGTCGGGAAGGACGTTGAGACTGGAATCCAGGTATTCGTCTTCGAGACCGTACATCCGGAGGTGGAAGTCATCGAGTGTACTGAATCGACAGACGAGTCTGTCCAGTTCTGCCATCGTCGTCTCCGGGCTGACGACGATATCGTACCACTCGTCTCGCGCACGGCCTTTCTGCTTCCACCGGAGACGATACCCGACAGTGCCGAGCTTCTCGGATACGTCGTCGGCGTCCCCTTGTTGATCTTTTTCGATTGTGTCACGCGTATTCGACCAGCAATACGAGCAAATCTCGTCCGGCGCATCGCCTTCGAAGCCGTCTTTCTCGATATCGTGATACTCTACGAAGTCAGCAAACGAAACGCGTTGATCCGTATGATGGCGGTAGCCTCGACTGCACATTTTCTCACCAGAAGGTGTGGGGCCGAGCGGGAAGCGAGAGTCCGTCTCGGTTTGATCGGCATCCCTATCCATGATGTGCGCTACTGTTCCGCTTCCGATCTCGATCACGAATCGGTCTGTTGGCTCGCTCATCAGGAATCACCGGTACTGGATACAGTGCCCATGGTCGCGATACAGGTCGTGGAATGCGACGAACCGCTGCCGAGACACTGTACGCGACGTGTCGTCATCTATTCGCTGGTCGTGCTCGTCGAGAAGTGTCTCTTTTTCCGAACCAGGGAACGGAAACGAGACGCCGGAGGTCGTCGTGAACTCGTCGTAGCGAATGGGTCTGAAAAACAGCACGACCCCCGGCTCCGCGGTCCGGCTGAAGTTGACGTCTATCAGTGTGTGTTCGCGGTCGGCCAGGAGGTCAGTCACTGTCAGGCGGGGGCCGGACTCACCGACAGACTCGACCTCGAACAGTGAGGGGTCGGCGTCGATAGTGGCCTCGAGTATCTCTCGTTCGATCTCGTCGTCCCAGCGCTCCGCTTCGAGGTACCGCTCCGCGGCGGTCGTCCCGTCTCGGCGGTATTCGTACAGCGCAAATTCGAAGTGGGCCGGCATCTGGGACTCGAACTCGTAGGCCATGTTCCGCCCGTCGAACTCGATGTCGAGTTCTGTGGCGGTTTCCACGATGAGTTCGCGGTCGGAGTACGCCTCGAGGATGTCGCTGTTCAGTTGCGTCCCGACTTCCCGATAGGTCTTGTACTGGTCGATACTGGTCACTGCGAAAGTGTATCGTCCGGGCAGTACCAGTATCTTGCGATGCCGGGAGTTCGACGGGATCAAGGGTCGTAATGGTAGACGTAGGGGTGATCGACAGCGTTTTCGGGCATAATGGAAGCCAACGTCTCATCGAGTGCGGTCTCAGTGGGCGCGGTCGCGACGACTTGCCCGTCGTAGATGGCGACGTAGGCTTCCCGCAGGTCGAGGTCGCGGAACTCGCGTCCGAGCCGTCTCGCGTTGGCCTTTCCGATCTCCTCGTGGTAGATCCGTTCCAGTTCGTCACTTCGCTGCCTGAGCTGGTCGATCTCGTCGGCGAAGCGGTCGCGGTTCTCCTCGTTTTTCGTGTAGAAGCGGAGGCGCTCGGCGTCGCTCGTCCCTGACTCTTTGCCCGGAGGAAGTGACTCGACGACCCCCTGGCGATGTCTGGCCTCTCCGTACGCCGTCTCGACGTCCATGTCGAGGAAATCGACCAGCATCGGACCGAGTGGTTCGGACAGCAGCCACCCATCGGGGATGATCTCGCCCTCGAAAGGGAGCACCACCAGGTCGTTCAATACCACCGGAAGTGCCGGTTCCGGGAACTGACGCTCGAACGGGTCGTAGATTGCGGTCACGGCGAACGCGCGAGGCGCTTCGGGTTCGACGAAGACGGTATCGTCCTCGCGGTGCTCGACGACGGCGGCAAACTCGCAGAACTCGTAGTCACGCCACCTTTCGACCGCTTCCAGCTCGGACTCGGACAGCCCTGCCGGGTTCTCGGCGACGAAGTCCGCGATGATCGACTCGGCACCTTCCTCGTATAGCCGTTCCCGGATCGGATAGATCTCGTCCAGAAACGCCTCGCTGAACTCTTCGTAGGTGTCGACGCCGCCGACGACGTCGAACCGATCGTTGACGTAGACGAGAAGCCGACCGTATAGTTCGAGAAAGCGCTCGGCCTGCTCGGTGTCTAGCACCGCCGGATGATCATCGTCGCCCGGCCCCGCACCGAGTTCGATATCGGCCCCCTCCAGTTCCGTCAAGAGGATATCGAGCGCTTCCTGGGCTGCTTCGGGCGTCGTATCGAGATCAGCGAAGAGTGCATCCCGCTCGGGAACGACCGCCTTCCCGTCCAGCGCTTCCAGAACTTCCTCGATCGCCGCCATCTGTTCAGGGGGGAGCGTGTCGATCGCGTCGTCGATCACGGCGAACTCCTCGGAGACCGCTTCGAGTTCGACAGGATCGATGTCGAGACCTTCTGGGACGCCCTCAGAACCGAACTCGTACTCGTCAGGGTTATCGTTCATACCGGGGAGATATCGGGCGAAGTATAAAATTTTACAGAACGATATCGGTGAACTCCCAGTCGTCGGATAACTGTCGGGCGAGACCACAGTCGACGACGACGGACTCCAGTCGGCTCCGAACTGCGGGGTCCCAGTCGAAGCCGTCTGTGTTGAACTCGGGATACAGGCTTTCCCAGTCCCAGTGCTCACTCGAATCGGGGTAGTAGCCACGGTCGATTGCACCGACGATCTGGAGTAGTTGTGCAGGGTCAGAGACGACATCGGCGGCAAACAGGTCTTCGAGGAGTGTCGTCGCGGCGTGTTGGTCTGCGTGCATGGCGTGTTCGATGGCCGTGCCGGCCCAGATTTCGTACTCGCCATCGACGACCGTCTCGATAGTGTCCCCGAACGGGTGGTCGGGATGACCGATCCCCCAGCCGTAACTCATCGAGTCGATCCAGGGCTGTGTGTCTCCGGGATGGCGATGGAACAGCATCAGATAATCGAGCGCGTCGACTGGGATCGCCGTGACATCGTCGGCACGGCGGGTTCGAACCATCTGCTTGCCAGTCACGGTCACGAGCACGTGGCTGACGTGTGGGTACTCCTCGAAATCGCCTCGCTCCGCGCCGCCGAACGCCTCGTGTTCGGGATAGGTGTCGAAGTCGTACGTGGTTTCGGGCCAGTACGCGTCGAGAACATCGAGGAGGAACGGCCATCCGTTCCGCTGAACGACCGTTTCGACCCCCTCGACTGCCGGCCCGAAGAAGACGCGATGGAACCCCCAGTAGTCTCCCCCATCTTCCTGTGCCCACTCATCTGAGAGACGACGTTCGTACTCCGCGAGTGTCCGATAGACGGCCATCTCGTCGCCCTGTCGTGCTTTTTCGATCGCGTCTGTCAGGTCCTCGCTGGCCGCTCGTTTCACTCTCCGCTCGGTCTCGCGCTCCTGTTTTCTGATCTCCGCGTTTCTCTCCTCGAATAGGTCTTCGTCGGCGGTCGATCCGTCCTCCGGGCAGTCGTGCAGGCGAAGGCTGGACAGCGTGTCGAACTCTTCACCGCAGTCGTCACAGGTGTGGGGCATAGCTGGGTCTTCTCACCCCGAACTCTTGAGATTTCTTCCGACGGGACTGGTTGGCATCACTGTTCGTATCGCTCTTCGAGATTGTCGAGTTCGCGCAAGAACTGGTGGCTGTTGAGCGCCTGCTCCGACGTTGCCCGTGCTTCCAGCACGCCCGCGTACGTGTCGAACTCCTCGGGAGTTGGATCAGTTGCAAGCACGCAGTCGGCGTAGCCTTCAATTGCGGTCTGGATGGTCCGTGCGTAGTGGTCGTAGGCACCGTCGATCCAGTTCGATTTCTCGTCGACTTCCTCGAACACGGCCCGATAGACTGTCGCAGCGGCCAGATACTGGTCGCGGTTACGGTACTGCTCGGCGATATCGAAAAACCGGGAGAAGTCGATAGCCTCGAACACGACCGGGTCTGCGTGTTGCTCGAACAGTTGTGCGATCTCCTCTCGGTACTCCTCGACCGATCTGTGGTCGTCGCCGAACTGTGCGAGAAACTGTTCACGCAACTCCGTGTGCTCGGCGAGCGCGTCACGGACGAATCCACGCAGGTCGTCGGCCGACACGTCGTCCAGGACTGCCTCGACGCGCTCGCTCTCGTCCTGTGGCGGGCCGGCCGCGATATCCAGTAAGACTGCGACGACGTGTTTGCAGTCGCCACCGCCGTCGTACGGACAGGTACACCGTGTATCGATGCTCCGACCGCCGAATTCGACGGTCACGTCGTACGGTTTCGAGCCGCTGACTGTCGCGGTCACGAGGTCGTCGAACCGGTCGAGTCGCTGAATCCGTCCCTCGGCGCGGTAGTTCTCGCCACGCTCGAACACTGCGTCGGTACTCCGGTTCCGGATGGTTTCCCTGTCGACGTTCATATCATGTCGTTCGATGCGGGAGCCTAATCGGATTTCGGTGTCCCGTCGTCGGCCTGCCGGCTCGGATCGGCCAGCGCCATCGTGAGCGTCGCCGCGAGACGTTTGTCCAGTGGTTCGTTCGCCCGGCCACAGTGGGGCGACTGGATACACGCCGGACACCCGTCCGAACACCCGCAATCGGCGAGCAGTTCCCACGTGTGCTGGAATAGTTCCTCGATGTGGTCGTATCCGTTGCGGGCGAGTCCGACACCACCGCGGTAGCTATCGTAGATGAACAGCGCACTCGTCTCTGCCTGGGGGTGATCGGTCGTCGAGACGCTTCCGACATCACGACGATCACACAGAACGACGAGCGGGAACGTGGCGACGAGAGCGTGCTGGACAGCGTGGAGACCGCCCTCGAAGGACCCGGACATCGCCTGCGTGAGTCGTTCGAGCCCCGGTGGGAGTGTCACGTATAACGCCTGCGTTGACAGTGTCGTCTCGGGCAGGTCGAGCGTCTCTTCGCTCGTAATCTCGCCCGTTCGGTGGTCCCGTCGCTGAAACCCGGTGACCTGTTTTCGCCGAGTCACATCTGCGAAGTGAACAGTGACGTCGTCGCGCGTCGCCAGTGGTTTCGTTGCGATGTCTTCCTCGATGGTCATCGACTCCTCGTACTGGACCCGTGTCTGGTGGTCGCTCTCTGTCGGAGCGAGCCACGCCACGTCGCGGTCGAGATCGAGTGACTGGACCTCGTAACTCTGCCCCTGCTGGTGGTAGATCGCGCCCGGATGCACGTCTCGCAGCGCGGCGTCGAGCGGGAGTTCTCCGAGTTCGTCAGCCTCCCCCCCTCGAACCCGGAGGACGACGGTGCGTTCGGTGATAGTTCGTAGCCCCTGGTCGTACGGGTTCACCGTTCGTCCCCTGGCGGTCCGTCGCCACTCGAGGCCACGGGCTGTCTGCCGTCGGGTCAGTTCGCCGTCGTCCGTGAGCGCGCTGACGATGTCGGGGAAGGCCGGACCGAAATACGTCTCGTCGGTGGTTCGAAGCGGCCGTTCCACGGCCGCTGCGTGAGCGTGCAGTCGCAGGAGATGTGGGTTCGATGGATCGGCGACGGCACGTTCATGCGTCTGCTCGAACAGTTCGTGGGGGTGCTTGATGACGTACTGATCGAGCTGGTCCTCGCTGGCGACGAGCGCGACGAGACTCGGTTCGGTCCCTCGACCGGCACGACCCGCTCGCTGGAACGTTGCCATTTGCGTCCCCGGGTATCCGTCCAACAGCACGGCGTCGAGACTCCCGATGTCGACACCGAGTTCCAGCGCGCTCGTACTCCAGACGCCGGCACACTCGTCGGTGTGCAGTGCTGTCTCGATGGCCGCTCGACGGTCGTCGCGTAGCCCTGCATGGTAGGCCGTGACGTTCTCGGCCAGACAGTTTTTCCCGCGTTCTGCGAGTGTATCGCTGCTGATGGTGGCGTAGCGCTCGGCGGTCTGTCTGGCGCGCGTAAATGCCACTGTCTGGTAGCCGCGCTGGACGAGGTCGACGAACAGCCGCATGGTTTCGCCGTGGTGAGAGCGGCGCTGACCTGCACCAGCAGGAGCATCTCCTTCGTCGTATTTCGGCGGTTGCCAGAACAGCCAGTGTGTCGGCCCGGTTTCGCTGGTGTCCTCGTCGACGAGTACGAAGGAGTCGGTCGACTGGCCGGTGATCGTCGCTGCGTGGTCCCGTGGATTGCCGATCGTCGCAGAACAGCACACGAACTGTGGGTCGGCATCGAGTCGGTCACAGATCCGCTCCAATCGGCGACAGACCAGACCGACGTGACTGCCGAAGACACCGCGGTACTCGTGAACTTCGTCGACGACGACGAGGTCCAGGGACTCGAAGAACGATTGCCAGATATCGGTCGCGTGGCTGAGCAGTCCGCAGTGGAGCATATCCGGTGTCGTCAAGACGACCGACGGGTCGTCGTCACGGGCCTGCTGGCGCTCGTCCGAATCGAGTGCCCCCGTATATTGGGTGACGGATACGTTGTCGAACGGTGCAGCAAACTCGGAGAGCGTCGCCTCCTGATCGTTGATCAACGCGACCTGCGGACCGATATACAGTGTCCGTCCGTCGTGGTCATGTGCGCGTTCGAGCGCGGGAAGCGTGTACGTGAGGCTTTTGCCGCTCGCTGTCGGTGTGGCCAGCACGACGTTTCGGCCGTTGCGGACCGCTTCGATAGCGTCGGCCTGGTGTGCGTAGAGTTGGTCGATGCCCCGGTCGGCGAGTTGCTCTGTGACCCGGGGATCCGTCTTACAGGGACGAGTTACAGGACTGCGTGCGGATACGTCCCGCTGGAACTGTATCTGGTCGAGATAGTAGTCCTGGTCCCGCACCCACTCGACGAACTCCTCCACGGGAGACAGTATGCGCGTGTTCGTATATATGTCCCGGCAGTCATACGGTCGGTTGTACCGATCTGCCGGTATTTCGCCGACCGGTCCGTCGAAATCCGGAAACGACTTACAACCGACCGTATCAGTCACGATCTGGTCCCCGAACTCCCCTTCGCTCAACGCCCGGAGTGTTTTATTCGATCACGCGCTACGGTTCGATATGCCGTTCAGCGTCAGTTGGCACACGCTCCTCGACGAACTCGACGAACTGTCCGACGGTGCCGAACTCATCACGCCGCTCTCTCACGACCGGTTTCACATTGCGGATGTGCAGGAACACCGCGTCGTTATCACGCTCTCCGAGACGAGGAACCGACGACCGCTTCAGCGTGACCAATTCGAGACACTCTACCGGCGGATTCAGGACTCCAACGACGGGTTCGCTCTCGATCGGCTCCCGGCCGATGCCGACCCGTACCCGGCGGTACTGAGTCTGCATCCACGCTTCGAGATCGACGAAGACCGCGGCGTCATCGCCGAAAAAGAAGGTGTGACTGATACGCAACTGGCGAGTGACGAATCAGGTGCCAGCGAGGACGAACGTATCGAACCCGATGGCATCGACGTGTACTCCGACGGATTGCTTCTTATCGACGCACTCGAACGGCACGAACTGTCTGACCTCACCGCGCTGGAAACGGATGCGCTGGTGAATATATACACGCTCTGCTCGGACGTCCAGCGGAACGCAAACGACCTCCGGAAAGACATCGCCGACGTACTGCTCGACAGGCTCCATCACGACCAACCAGTCCACGGTCAGTATGGTTCTGTGCAGCGAACGTCGCGGCGCAACCGGTCGCTCAAGGACGACGAACTCGTGTTGAATGCCTTCGAGGCTGCTGGGGTCGAGCGCGAACGACTGACGACCGTAGACGCAAACAAGGTAGACGAGGCACTCGCAGTAACCGAACTCTCCGAGAGCGACGTGTACGAGGTCGACGAGAGCGAGTACGTCCGGAAAGCAGAGGTCGACGAGGAGGTCAAAGAGTCACGTCTCCAGGGACTGAAAGACCGACTGGCAGCGAGCGAGGAAGCGGAAACCGACGACCTACGACGGGAAATCGAAGAACTCGAAAACCGGATCGACGACCTTACCAGTTTCAGTACCGGAACCCAGATGCAGGGATAGGACAGCATCGTCTCGTCGGCTCATCGGTCCGGTAGCTCATACGGTCGGTTGTAACGATTTACCGATATTTCGCCGAGCGGTCCGGCGAAATCCGAAAATGACTTACAACCGACCGTATCAGAACTCGCCTCATGCGGGTTGTAACGACCGTGACGACTGTCACCGCTCGTCGATCCGGCAGAGCAGACTGTCGCGAACGAGGAGCAGGAACGCACAGCGTTCGGCCCGGCGGCGGTTCTCGGTGAAGCGAAAGTCGACGTTGTAACAGCGGGTCCACGCCGAAACCGTCCCCACGATCTGGTTCGGGTGGACGTCCCGCCACGCCGCGGGGCCGCGACCACGGAGCAAGGATTCCCACGAGGTTTCGACGACGACCGGCAGGGGCCGTGTCCACTCGGCCGCGCGCTCTAATTCGGCCACGAACCGGTCGCGATTCCAGGTAAGTGTGGTGAGGAAGTCGTGGGGTGACTTGCGCTCGACTGCGAACTCGGGGTGGTAGGTGTCGGTGCCGGGGTCGCGTCTGCAGCGTGCCGGGACGGCGTAGTCGCCGGTCGAGAGCGTCACGTCGCGCGTCTCGACGCCGCAACTGTCGAACGTCCACGGGCGCTGTTCGCGTGTGTCCCGCAGTATCGTCTCCGCGAGCGAACCGGTTTCCGACGGCCGGTTCTCCACGTTCTTCTCGTCTCTCACGGGGTGTCTGGACCCGGTCTAGGACGTAAACCTTCTGGCCCTCGGCTTCCCGTTTTCTGACCCGCGGTCGGGGTCGACCGTATGAATCGCTGTCTCGACCTGTCGTCGGCCGTGTCAAACCAGCGCAAAGCGGACACTGAACAGAAAGTTGATGTCGGTTCCATTGCATCACCACGTGGGGCCTGGTTGTGGCATGACTTCCAGTGCCCCGCTTTTCCGACCGAGAGCGCTGCCAGCGCGCGCGGGGTTCGACTCGCTGACTCGCGAGCGCGAGCGACGAAAAGGCTTTACCGGGCCGATAGCGTAGCCCGAGCAAATGGTACTTGACGATCTCGGTTCGTCGCTGCGGTCGACGCTGAACGACCTGCGGGGCAAGTCACGCATCTCCGAGGAGGACGTCGAGGCGGTCGTCAAGGACATCCAGCGGTCGCTGTTGCAGGCCGACGTCGACGTCGACCTCGTGATGGAACTGACGGACAACATCAAGACTCGCGCCCTGGACGAGGAGCCACCGCCGGGGACGGGCGCCCACGACTGGGTGCTGCGCGTGGTCTACGACGAACTCGTCGGCCTCGTCGGCGAGTCGACCGAGTTGCCGCTGGAATCCCAGACGATCATGCTCGCCGGGCTCTACGGGTCGGGGAAGACGACCACCGCCGCGAAGATGGCGTGGTGGTTCTCGACGAAGGGGCTCCAGCCCGCGGTCATCCAGACCGACACCGACCGCCCGGGCGCCTACGACCAGTCCAAGCAGATGGCCGAACGCGCCGAAGTGGATTTTTATGGTGATCCCGACGCCGACGACCCCGTCAAGATTGCCCGCGAGGGGATGGAAGCGACAGCCGACGCCGACGTGCGCATCGTCGACACCGCAGGCCGTGACGCGCTCAATCAGGAACTCATCGACCAGATAGAGCGGATCGACCGCGCCGTCGAGCCGGACCGGAACCTGCTCGTCATCGACGCGGCGATGGGCCAGAGCGCGAAAGACCAGGCCCAGGAGTTCGAGGAGTCGATCGGGATCGAGGGCGTGATCATCACGAAACTCGACGGGACGGCGAAAGGTGGGGGCGCACTCGCGGCCGTCAACGAGACGAACTCCTCTATCGCCTTCCTCGGGACCGGCGAGACCGTCCAGGACGTCGAGCGCTTCGAACCGTCGAGTTTCATCTCGCGGCTGCTCGGGATGGGCGACCTCAAACAGCTCACCGAGCGCGTCGAGCGCGCGATGGAGCAGACCGAGGAGGACGAAGACGACTGGGAGCCCGAGGACATGCTGGAGGGGAACTTCACCCTGAAGGACATGCGCAAGCAGATGGAGACGATGAACAAGATGGGGCCGCTCGACCAGGTGATGGACATGATCCCGGGGATGGGTGGCGGGCTGATGGACCAGTTGCCCGACGACGCGATGGACGTCACCAAGGACCGTCTCCGGGACTTCGAGGTGATCATGGACTCGATGACCGAGGAGGAACTGGAGAACCCCCGCGTCGTCGGCAAGCAACGCACCGAGCGCATCGCCCGCGGGTCGGGCAAACCCGAGGAACGGGTCCAGGAACTGCTCGAACAGTACAACGCGATGAGCCGCATGCTCGACCAGTTCGGCGGGATGGGCGAAGGCGACATGGAACGCATGATGCAGAAGATGCAACAGCAGGGCGGCGGTGGCGGCGGCATGGGCGGTCTGGGTGGCGGTGGCGGTCCGTTCGGCGACTGAGCGGGTTTCGACAGCGGATCGGCAGTACTGCTAGCTTTCTCACACCGTCGCTTCAGCGCGTGAAGCGGTGAATACTCATATAAGGCCGGTGGCCGCAAAGCCGACACTGTGAGTGCGGAGCCGGACGTCGAGACTGTCGCGGGGCTGCTCGAAGACGAGACGGCCCGCGCGATCCTCACCGAGACCAGCCAGGAACCCATGTCAGCCAGCGACCTCGAACAGCGATGCGACGCGTCGGGACCGACCATCTACAGGCGCCTCGAACGCCTGCGCGAGTACGACCTCGTCGTCGAGCGCACGCGTCCGGACCCCGAAGGCGGCCACCACAGCCAGGTGTACGCCCCGAACCTGCGGCGGGTCACGGTCGAACTGCGCGACGGCCGCTTCGAGGTGGAGATCGACCACCGCGAGGACATGGCCGACCGGTTCACCCGCCTGATCGAGGGGATGTGACGATGGGCGCCGCTACTCTCCTCCAACCGGTCGTTCTGCAGGTCGCGGACCGCTTCGACAGCGCCGTCCACGTGTGGCTGACCGGGTACGAGTTCGTCGGTGCGCTTCTGGGACTGTTCATCGCCTATCAGGCCTACCGTGGGTACCGGCGCAACGAGAGTCGCCCGATGCTGTTCATCGCGCTCGGGTTCGTGCTGGTCGTCGGCTTGCCGGTTCTGTTGACCGTTCCCTTCCTGCTGGTTTCTGCCATCCCGCAGGCCGCCTACCAGTTCACTATCCAGACGTCCGAGATCGCGGGGCTGGTCTGTATCATCCACGCGCTCCGTGTCGACCCCCGGGAGTGAGATTTCGTTCTGTACGTGATTTCGTGATCGTCGTGACCGCTGTCGTGATCGTGGGATGGAAGCCCTCGGCGCGCTCGCGGTCGCTGCGCGGGATATCCGCGCTCTCAGCACCGCCCGCACGGATAGGGCCCGCGCAGGCGACTCGGCTCACTGCGTTCGCCGCGAGCACGCCTCGCCCTTCCAGTCCGCCAGGAAGATGTCTGTAGGGTCGGCTACTGACCATTCAACGTCGAGACAGCCTGTGAAACCAACTATTCCTGGTGGACTGAAAGGGCGAGGGGCGCTGGCGCCGAGCGAAGCGAGGAGCGTCGCCTGAGCGGGCCCTATTCTCGCGAGTGCGGCGCGGTGCGGGTGTCCGAGCGAGAATATCCCGCGCAGCGACCGCCAGCGGCCCGAGGGCTTTCGACGCACGACGGCGAGCACGGTGCGGTCTCAGAAGGCGTTTCTCCCAAAACCCCATCGCACGAAATCAGCCTATCGTGCTCTACTGTAGCCACGCTTTGCTGTCTCCCAGTGGCGGAACGACGTGGTGAGTTCCAGCAGCGTTTAGTCCGCTCGCGGGATGGACGGCGGTATGACCGAACCCACGAACGCCGACGTCCGCGTCGGTGTCAGGACGCGGGACCTGGGGGAGAAACGCCTCCGATACCTCCGCCAGTTGGGCGTGACCGACGTGTTCGTCAACCACGCCGACACCGACGAAGAACCCGACGAGTTCAACGACCGCATCGCCTCCGATACGGTGGCCGTCGGCCCCGGCACCATTCCCTCGGTCGCCGAACTCGACGCCGCACGCGAACGCGTCGAGGAGGCCGGACTCAGACTCTCGGGGATCCACTCGCTACCGTACTCGCTGTACGGCGACATCATGTTCGGCCGCGACGGGAAAGACCAGGCACTCGACGATATCGCGACCCTGATCGAGAACCTCGGCGCGGCTGATATCCCGATCATGGGTTACCAGTGGAACCCCAGGGGTGTGGTACCGATGCGGACGACGCCGGTCGCGGTTCGGGGCGGTGCCGAGGCCACTGCGTTCGACCTGGCGGAGATCGACGACCCCGACGCGCTCCCCGAGGGGATCGACCGCGAGTACACCGAGGCGGAGTTCTGGGACAACTATCGGGAGTTCCTCGAATCGGTGGTGCCAGTGGCCGAAGCGGCGGGCGTCGAGATGGCGCTCCATCCCGTGGATCCGCCCACCATCGAGTCGCTGGGTGGCATCCCACGCCTCTTCCGGAATCGGGAGAACTTCGACCGGGCGATGGATCTGGTCCTGAGCGACAACCACGGCCTGAAACTCTGCCTGGGCTGTTTCTCGCAGATGGGCGAGGACGCCGTCGAGATCATCCGCCACTACGGCGAGCGCGACGAGATAGTCTTCGTCCACTTCCGGGACGTCGTGGGCACGGTCCCGAACTTCCACGAGACGTTCGTCGACGAGGGGAACTTCGACACGGTCGAGGCAGTGCGGGCGCTCCACGACGTGGGCTTCGAGGGGGCGGTGTTGCCCGACCACGTGCCGGAGATGGTCGACGACACCGACTGGCGCCACCGCGGTCGTGGTTTTACAGTTGGATACCTCCGCGGAGTCATCGATACGGTGGCGAGCGAACGATAGCGGGGGTTCCGGTAGAGACGAGGGAATGCGGTGGCGCCAGCGCGCACCCAGCGGGAGGATTTTTATTCCGTCGCCGCGTTCTCACGTGCGTGACAACGCTGGTCGCGTGCATCGACCGTGCGGGCGACCTCGTCAGGGGAACGGAGCCGCCGGTCGTCGGGCGGGAGGCAGTCGAGTCGCTCGTCGTCGACGTGGGCGTGACCGACCCCGAGGACAGTCAGGTGAACTGCCTGCTGGAGGGGTTGCGCGTCGCGGATGACCTCGGCGACAACGACGAGGAGGCGCTGGTCGCGGTCCTCTCGGGGACCGACGACGTCATCGGCGCCGACAGAGCCATCGCTCGCCAGGTCGAGGGACTCATCGAGGACTACGACCTGACCTCGGCGGTCGTCGTCGTCGACAGCGCCGAAGACGAGCGTCTGGTCCCCATCATCGAGTCGCGACTCCCCGTCGATGCCGTCGACAGCGTCGTCGTCCGCCAGGCACGGGACATCGAGTCGACGTACTATCTCCTCAAGCAGTTCCTCGCCGACGAGGAACTCCGCAAAACAGTGCTAGTCCCGATCGGTATCGCGCTCATCGCCTATCCGGTCCTCTGGATGGTCTCGAGCCCGGGGGTCGCCACGGGGACGATCATCGCCGTCGTCGGCCTCTTTCTCCTCTACAAGGGGCTCGGTATCGACTCGTATCTCGCCGAACTCCCCGGCCAGATCCAGGAAGCGCTCTACTCGGGCCAGGTCGCGCTGGTCACGTACGTCGTCGCGGCGGGACTGGCGCTCGTGGGTGTGTTCGCCGGCGCGATCAGTGTCTCGGATGCGGGCGCGGACAGCCCGCTCGTTCTCGGATTACGCTTTGCGTTCCGTAGCGTCCCGTGGCTGACTGGCGCCGCGCTCGCGGCGAGCACCGGTCGGTTGCTCGACGAACTCATCCGCCGCGAGGGGCTTCGGAGTGCCTACCTCAATCTCCCCTTCGGTGCCGTCGCGGTCGGCCTCGTCGTCCGCGGGTTCTCGGGGTTCCTGCTGGAACTCACGGCCGGGTTCGACCCCTTCGACCTCCCCGCGATGGACCTGGGCCCGCTCATGTTCGAGGGCCACACCTTCCAGCCCGGCACCCGACTGGCGCTGTTTATCGTCGCCGGAATCGTCGTGAGTCTCGTCGGCTTTCGCTTCGCCGCCTACGTCAGCAGCCGCGAGATCGAAGAGGAGTTCGCAGCGCGCGAGACCACCGACTGACCGGCCGACGGCGTCGCCGGACGACCCACTCGGCGGTCCGACCACCGCGGTCGCCGACCGCAGAGCGTTTAGCCGCTCCCGCGCCTATCGCGGGTATGACTGACGATGCGGGCGCCTGGGTCAGCCTCTTCTCGGGCGGGAAAGACTCCTCGTGGGCGCTGTATCGCGCGCTCGAACGCGGACTGTCCGTCGAGCGACTCGTCACCGTCCACCCCGCCGGGGATTCGTACATGTATCACGTCCCGGCGACGCGACTGGCCGCGCTGGCGGCCGAGAGCATCGGGATCGAACTCCTCGAAGTCGAGCCCGGTGACTTCGGGGCCGACGACGTAGCCGACGCAGGCGCACAGGGTGACGCCGAACTCGAACCGCTCGAACGCGCGCTGGAATCGCTCGATAGCGAACTCCCGGGTGGGATCGCGGGCGTCACTGCGGGTGCCGTCGAGAGCGAGTATCAGACCTCGCGCATCGAGGCGATGTGCGAACGTCTCGACGCCGAACTGTTCGCGCCGCTCTGGCAACGGGACCCTCGCGAACTCGCCGACGCGATGCTCGAAGCCGGCTTCGAGATCCGGATCATCCGGGTCGCCGCGGGCGGCCTCGACGAGTCCTGGCTCGGTCGCACGCTCGACGCCGACGCGCTGGACGAACTCGAAGCGCTCAACGAGCGATACGGTGTGCATATCCTCGGCGAGGGCGGCGAGTTTGAGACATTGGTGGTGGACGGTCCCCACATGGAGCGACGGATCGAACTGGACTACGAGACGGAGTGGGACGGGACTCGCGGCACGCTGCGGATCGAGGACGCCTGGCTGGAGTGAGCGTCGGGCGAGTGCCCCTGAACTGACCCGACTCCGTCGAGCGGCGAGAGTGATCAGCGAAACGTTTGCACGCGAACCTAGCAGTGGTTTCGAGGTCAGTGCCCGTGAGAAAAACAGCGACCGCAGACAGCACCGCACTCATCGGTGAGAGATGAAAGCCCTCAGGCCGCTGGCTCACGGGTCGCTACGCTCCCCGTTCGCACTGAGGGCTCCCGTTGGTCGCCCTCGCTGGCGGTCGCTGAGCGGGATATTCTCGCTCGAACAACAGCACAGCACCGCACTCGCGAGAATAGGGCCCGCTCAGGCGACTACATGAACGCCAGCGGCCCTCGCCCTTTCAGTCCACCAGGGAGAAAGTAGGTTGTACAGGCCGTTTCGACGGTGAATGGTCGGTAGCCGACGCCACAGAAAATATCCTGGCGGACTGGAAGGGCGAGGCGGGCTCGCGACGAGCGAAGCGAGTGGAGTCGCTGTGCGGGCCAGTATCCGCGCGGGCGGTGCTGAGAGCGCGGATATCCCGCACAGCGGCCGCGAGCCCGCCGAGGGCTTCCATCTCACGACGATGACTGCGGTCACGACGAGCACGACTGCGGTCGCGGCTGCTGTACTGTCCCGAAACGTTACCTCTACACCCTGCACAGCACACCCAAACGTTGTGCAGACCACTCAAGCCGCTCGCTTTTTTCGTCCAGCTTTTTTCACCGAGTGGTTCCCGCAGCGAGCGCTCACGCGGGCTGTCCTTCCCGTTTTGCGACCCACTCGACGACGGGTTCCAGCCGAGTCGCCAGTTCCTCGCCGTCGGCGCTGAGTTCGTACTCGACGCGCGGTGGGATCTCGGCGTAGCGCTCGCGTTCGACGAGACCGGCGTCGACGAGTTCGTCCAGTCGCGTCGAGAGCGTCGACGTGCTCGCACCGGGGAGGTGGGCCTCGATCTCGCCGAACCGCACCGTCCCGTGGACGCTCACGACACAGACGATCTCCATGACGTACTTGCGCCCCAGCAGCCCCATCACGTCCGAGAGCAGACAGCGACACGTCCCCTCGTCGAGGATACAGTCCGTCTCCGCCGTGACTTCGCGTGCTCGATCCGCTGTCGCTTCGCTATCGCGCATTCGATTCGTTACTTTGGACTTGACAGTTTAATAACTTTGCTCTTCGAACTATAGTCGTATGTCGTCCGAAATAGTCGATACGGACAGTATCGGGCCGAAACTATCGCTGGCAGACGTGGCGCTCCCGCCGGCGGTCGGCGAGCGGTTCGGGCGCCTCTACGGCGTCGAGGACCCACCGCGGACGGCGGCGGACTGGATCGCCGTCACTCGCGATAGACTGAGTTCACAGAGAGAGGGTCAGGGACAGGAACAGAGACCGACGGTCGAGGACCTCTGTACGAGCGACGACGGTGCGCACACGTTCGTCGGCGAGGGCGGTCGGGACAGTGGTAGTGTCACCGACGGCGACGCCACCCACTCACAGTCGTACGTCTGCGTGCTCGACCCGCTGGCGTACCCGTTTCTCGTCGGCGAACCGGGGACCGTGCGCTCGGAGACGCCGGTGCGCGACGCCGAAGTCGTCTTCGAGGTCGGTCGCGATGGCCTCGCGGTCACGCCCGACACCGCGGTCGTCTCGCTCGGCGTCTCCGACCACGTCGACGCGGTCGAGGACGTGACGGTCGAGACGATCTACCGGCAGGTCTGTGGGTACATCCACGCCTTCGAGGACGAGGCCGAATACGAGCAGTGGAAAGCGGGCGTCGAGGCGGCGACGACGAGTCTGCCGGCCGAGGAGGGTGTCGCGGTCGCCCGGGAGATCGCGCTGACGCTGTTCGACGGCGAGGAGTAAGAGAACAGCCGCGAGAACTGGGCGGGGCCGAGATCAGTCGTCGCGACTGCCGTTGGGTATCTGCGTGTTCTCGCCGATGAGTGCGCCGTCGAGTTTGAGGTCGCTAAGCCGGGCGTTGCGGTCGACGATCGACCCCGAGACCTCACAGTCGCGGATGGTCGCGCCGGGGAAGACGACGGCGTTGTCGAGCGAGGAGTCGACGACGGTGGCGTCGTCGATGACGTGGACGTTCTCGCCGATATCGGTGCCGTCGACGGTCGCGGCGTCGTCGATGATGGCGCCGCCGTCGAGTTGCCAGGCGACGGTTTCGAGGTAGCTCTCGGGCGTGCCGATGTCGAACCAGGCCTCGTCGAACTCGAAGGCAGAGACACGTTCGTGTTCGACGAGCCACTGGACGAACCAGCCCGGTTCGTCGGGGTTGTTGTCGCCGGCGAGGTACTCCTCGAAGCGGACGGCCTCTGCGGGGAAGGCATAACAGGCGATCGAGACCAGCGTGGTGTCGGGATTCTCGGGTTTCTCCTGGAACTCGGTGACGCGGTCGTGGTCGTCGACACTGAGAGTGCCGTAGGCAGAGGCGAGTTCCGTCGACCCGACGTCGTAGGCGGCAAGCGTCGGCGCGTCGGCGGCCTCGAAGTGGTCGATGAACTCGTCCATGCCGAAACTGATGACGTTGTCGCCGGCGACGACGAGCAGGTCCTCCCCCTCGATCCCCTCCCGCTCGACGAGCTGGGCCAGGGCCCCGACGACGCCGAACTTCTCGTCTTCGTCGCTGGTGTCCTCGACGCTCAGTCGCGTCTTCTCGTAGCCCTTCTCCGCGATGTGGTCCTCGAAGTCCGTCGCGAAGCGTTCGTTGGTGCTGATGTAGACCGTCTCGACGCGGTCGTCACCCTCCAGTTGCTCGAGGACGCGGTCGATGACGGTCGTCTCCCCGACCGGCAGGAGCATCTTCGGCCGGTTGCGCGTGATCGGCCAGAGACGCGTCGCGTACCCACCCGCGAGTACCACTGCTTCCATACCCGCCTGTGCACTACCTGCCGGTAAGTCGTTTTCCATTGGGAGTGTGTCACCACCCCGCGGGGCGGCGGAAACGCTTTGATACCCCTCACCCTACGGCCGGTATGCGCGAGGCGAGCGAGACGACGCGCCGGCGCATCGCCGACCGACTGCGCGAACAACCGATGTCCGCGGGCGCGCTCGCCAACGAGTTCGAGGTTCGTACCGACGCCGCGCTCGACCACGTCCGGCACGTCGCCCGGTCGCTCGAACCGACCGACGAGACGCTGCTGGTCGCCCCACCCGAGTGTGAGGACTGCGGGTTCGACGGCTTCGACGACCCCGTCAACCGCCCGACGCGCTGTCCCGAGTGCAAGAGCGAGGCCGTCGCCGAACCGACGTTCGTCGTCGAGTGATTCGGCGCTCGCGTCGTCGAGTGGCCCGACGCTCACGTCGACTGGTCGGCGCTCACACGCTCACGCTCACGGTCGAACGCCCAGCCGTGCTTAGAGAATGACGTTCGACTCCGAGGAGAGGTCGCCGTCGTCGTCCTCGACGGGTCCGAGCCCGGCGAAGGTGTAGGCGTCGTCGTCGAGGTAGACACTCCTTTCGGCGACGGTCACGCCGACTTCGGTGAGGAAGGCGCCCTCGCAGGGACCGTAGGTGCACTCGCCACTGTCGGCGTCGAACATCGCGCCGTGGTTGGCACAGATGACCTCGCCGTCCCGCACCGGCGCGCCCGACCCCTTGTCCAGCGGGATGTGGGTCATGTGCTGGCAGACGTTGAGCCAGCAGGCCACCTCGTCGGTCGGGTCGCCGTCTTCGTCGGCCAGTCTCAGCAGGACGGCCTCACGTTCGTCGACGTCGTCGCCCGGGCGACTGGTTCCGTCCGCGCCCTCGCCGGTCGGTCGCACGCGAAAGAGCAGCGTGTCGTCGGTCGCCACGTCCGCCAGGTCGGCGATGTGACCGTCCGTGTCCATGCCACTCCGTTCGGCCCGAGTCGCTTCAACGGCACGGTTCGGCGCAAGTATTCGGGGTCTGGGACTCACCGCCGGTCTCTGACGGCGAGGGTCGCGACTCGCTACCGTCCACGGTTACCTGACTGAGTGTCTCGTCGCACTCTCTTCGGGAGTGATTTCGCCCAAGATGGGATCGTAACCGCTGTTCAGTGAGTTGAGCAATTGGAGTCGATAGAGCTTCGACAACCACAGTCGCGATCGTCTCGACCGTACTCATCGCTGTGAGATGGAAGCCCTCGGCGCGCTCACGGTCGCTCAGCGACATATCTGCGCTCTCCGCACCGCCCGCGCAGATAGGGGCCGCTGAGGCGACTCCCCTCCGGCGCGAGCCCACCTCGCCCTTCCAGTCCGCCAGGACGTAATCTGTGAAGTCGGCCACCGATCGTTCCACGTCAAGACGGCCTGTGCAACCTACTTTGTCCCTGGTGGACTGAAAGGGCGAGGGCCGCTGGCGGCGAACGCGTAGTCGCCTGAGCGGGCTCTATTCTCGCGAGTGCGGCGCGGTGCTGTTGACCGAGCGAGAATATCCCGCTCAGCGACCGCCAGCTGCGAGGCGCCACGCGCCTCGAAACTGAGCGGGGAGGCACGACCCGCCAGCGGTCCGAGGGCTTTCAACCCACTACGTTGAGTGCGGTGCTGTTCGCAATACGGGTTTCTTCCACAATACCACCACTAGAAACGAGCGTCAAACTCACTCCCTTTTGTCACCGTTCACAGGTGATTCTAGCGCGATTTGCACGCCGTGCCACAACACACACACCTGCCCAACGCTTAATCGCCGACCGACCGAACCCGGCGTATGGCCGACCTGCTGGTCTACGGTGCGTACGGCTACACCGGCGAGCTGGTCGCACAGGAAGCCGTCGACCGGGGACTGGACGTGGTCGTCGCAGGTCGAGACCGTACCGCGGTCGAGCGCCAGGCTGGACGGCTCGGTTGCGAACAGGAAGTGGTCGGACTCGACGAACCGCGCGCGCTCGACCTCGCCCTGGCTGACGTGCCGGCGGTCCTCAACTGCGCGGGGCCGTTCGCCGACACCGCTGACCCGATGGTCGCGGCCTGCCTGCGAACCGACACGCACTACCTCGACGTCACGGGGGAGATCGAGGTCTTCGAGGCGCTCGCCGAACGCGACCAGCAGGCCAGCGAGGCGGGCGTGACGGTGCTTCCGGGTACCGGGTTCGACGTCGTCCCCACCGACTGCCTGGCGGCCCACCTCGCGGGGCGCGTCTCCGACCCGACCCGCCTCGCACTCGGGTTCGAGGCCGCGGGCGGCGTGTCACCGGGGACGGCGAAGACGGCCCTTCGAGGGGTCGGGACGAGCGGCGCGGTCCGACGCGGGGGGCGCATCGAGCGCGTTCCCGTTGGGGCGGACACGCGCCGGATCGACTTCGGCAACGGCGAGCGCGTCGGCATGTCCGTCCCGTGGGGCGACGTCGCGACAGCCTATCACACGACCGGCATCCCGAACGTCACGGTCTACATGGCGACGACGCCCTGGGCTGTCAGAACAGTGCGGGCCACTCGCTTGCTCGGCCCGCTCCTGAGTGCCGGCCCGGTCCAGTCGGCACTCGAAGCGCTGGTCGACTGGCGCGTCGACGGGCCGGACGAGCGAACCCGCGAGACTGGCGCCAGTTACGTCTGGGGAGAGGTGGTAGCCGAAGACGGAACGCGCGCGGTCTCGCGACTCCGCGGGCCCGAGACCTACCGGCTGACGAAACTCGCAGCGGTCGAAATCGCCGAACGGGTCCTCGACGGCGACGCACCCACCGGATTCCAGACGCCGGCCGGTGCCTTCGGGCCGGATCTGGTCCTCGCTATCGACGGGGTCGAGCGGGCCGACGAACCGGTCGACACACGAGGAGTGGCCTGACTCCCGAGACGACCCCGTCCCGGACTCGGACTCGGAGTTGGACTCGACAGTTAGCCGTAGTGTTCGTGCTCGACACGCTCGTCGAACAGTCGCGAGAGGAGTTTCGTCATCGGCCCCACCGAGAGGTCGCGCCCGTCGACGTTCCCGATCGGCCGGAGTTCCCAGGTGGAGTTCGTCAGGAAGGCTTCGTCGGCCCTCCGGAGGTCGTCGACGCCGTAGCGACCCTGTTCGACGGGGAAGTCCTCGCTGGCGGCGAGGCCGAGCACGACCGAGCGCGTCACGCCGGGGAGTATCGGCAGGTCGGTCGTCGGCGTCTTGAGCGTCCCGCCGTCGACGAAGAAGACGTTACAGGCCGCGCCCGAGGCGAGGTAGCCGTCGGTGGTGCGGACGATGGCTTCGTCGGCGGCGAACTCGTCGGTCGCCGACCGCTGGAGTTCGAGTCGCGCCAGGACACCGGGCAGGTAGTTGTGCGTCTTGCCGTCCGCCGGTAGCGCAGCATCGGGCGCCCGCCTGGCTCGCACGGTCTGGACCGTCGCCGGCCCGTCCCAGACCGACTCGCCGTCGACACCGCCCCGTGAGAGTTCGGAGACGTAGACGACGACGGTGGGGTCGACGTCCGGGTCTGGCGTGAGCGTGCCGGGCTGGGCGCCGCGGGTCACCGACACCTTCAGGTACGCTTCCTCGAGGTCGTTGGCGGCGAGCGTCTCCTCGACGCGCTCGCGCAGGTCCTCGGGGACGGCGTCGGCGAGACCGAGTCGCTCGGCGGCCCGCCCGAGGCGCTCGCGGTGGCTGCCCCACTCGAAGGGCTCGCCGCCGTAGACCCGGAGTGTCTCGAAGACCCCGTCGCCGTACATGAATCCGCGGTCGCGGACCGAGACGGTCGCTTCCGACTCGGGGACCACCTCGCCGTCGACGTGGAACAGTCGCTCGTCGGCGTCGGCTGGTGGTGCGCACTCCTCGCTGGTCCCGTCGTCGCTCACAGTTCGTCCTCCAGTGCCAGTCGACAGAACGTCTCGATCAGTTCCTTGCCGTTCTCGGTGAGGATGCTCTCGGGGTGGAACTGGACGCCGACGTGGGGGCGCTCGCGGTGGCGCACGCCCATCACGACGCCGGCCTCGTCGTCGGTGTGGGCCGACTCTTCGAGGACGTCGGGCAGGTCCGCGCGCTCGACGGCCAGCGAGTGGTAGCGCCCGACCTGGAAGCCGCTGGGGAGACCAGCGAAGATCCCGCGGCCGTCGTGGTCGATGGGGGAGAACTTCCCGTGGACGACCGCCTCGGCGTGACCGACGGGCGCGCCGGCCGCGGCACACAGCGCCTGGTGACCGAGACAGACGCCCAGCGTCGGGTAGTCGAGGTCGGCGAATATCGGCATCGAGACGCCCCCTTCCTGGGGGGTACCCGGCCCCGGCGAGACGACGATCGCGTCCGGGTCCAGATCCCGAATCCCGGCGACGTCGACGGCGTCGTTACGCCGGACGATCACCTCGCCGTCTGTGACTTCGGGGAGCCATCCGTCGGTCGTCACGACCTCGCCGACGTACTGAACGAGGTTGTACGCGAAGGAATCGTAGTTGTCGACGACGAGCACACGCGCTTCTCGCCCGTCGCTCGCGTCGGGCGTGTCGGCGCGCTCGCTCATGACTCGTCGTCCTCCACGGTGAAGGCGGCGCGTTCGCCCAGCGCCTCGTCGACGGCGGTCACGAGCGCGCGGCCCTTGTCCAGGGTCTCCTCGTACTCGCGGTCGGGCACCGAATCGTGGACGATCCCCGCCCCGACCCGGAGGTGGTACTCCTCGCCGTACCGCACCAGCGTCCGGATGATGATGTTCAGCGTCGCCCGGCCGTCGAAGCCGAAGACGGCCATACTTCCGGTGTAGGGGCCTCTGCGCGTGGCCTCGACCTCGTCTATGATCTCCATCGTCCGGGGTTTGGGTGCGCCGGTGATCGTCCCGCCGGGGAACACCGCCGCGACCGCGTCGCCGAGGTCGTAGTCCTCGTGGAGGCGCCCCTCGACGAGCGAGACGAGGTGCATCACCTCCGAGTAGCGGTCGACGCGGCGGTACTCGCTGACGTCGACGGTGCCGTACGCGCTCACTTTCCCCAGGTCGTTGCGTTCGAGGTCGACGAGCATCGCGTGTTCGGCGCGTTCTTTCTCGTCGCCGAGCATATCCTGTTCGAAGAACTCGTCCTCGTCGTCGGTTGCTCCCCTGGGTCGGGTCCCGGCGATGGGTTCGGTCAGGAGGCGGTCCTCGTCCCGGTGGAGGAGCAACTCGGGGCTCGCGCTCACCAGGTCCACGCCCGGGAACTCCAGCAGCCCCGAGTAGGGTGCCGGGTTCACCTCGCGGAGCGCCCCGAAGGCCTCGACGGGGTGGACGGCCGCCGGGGCGCGGAGTCGCTGGGAGACGTTCGCCTGGAACGTGTCGCCGTCGCGGATGTACTCCTTGACGCGCTGGACGCGGTCGGCGAAAGCGGCCCGGCCGCAGTCGCTCTCGAAGCGCGCCTCGTCGGCCGCGACGGGTGGGTCGCCTACCGCGGGGTCGCCCTCGACGGCCGCCCGCGCCAGGCCGAGCGCGCGCTCGCGGCCGGCCTCGTACGCGCTCTCGGCGTCGGCGTACTCGTCGAGTCGGGGGCAGGCCGTCACGCGCAACGTGGTCCCTGTCCGGTCTCCATCCTCGGCCTCGCCGGTCGAGCGTGGTTCCTCCCAGGCGGCGACGCAGTCGTAGACACCCAGCTGTAGTCGCGGGAGCTCGCGGTCGCGAACGGCGCTATCGGGGAGGTCTTCGAGTTCGCGGGCGACGTCGTAGGAGAGCCAGCCGACGGCGCCACAGGGGTAGGGCACGTCGCAGTCGCCGCGGGCGAGCGTCTCGTCGTCGAGGCGGTCGACCAGCGCGGCGATGGCCGACCCGTCGTCGGGACCGACGCTCAGGCGGTCCGTGGCCGTGACCGCGAAGTAACTCCACCCCTCCTGTCCGCCGGTCGTTTCGAGGTAGAACCCGCCGCGTCCGTCGCGAGCACGGCGGTAGGCGTCGAACGGGTCCGGGACGTCGACGCGGACTTCGACCGGCACGCGCGTCCCGGGGTCGGCGTCGCTGGCGACGGCCGCGAACGAGGACCGGTCGGTCACCACCCACGAGTCCATTACGGGTTCCAAGGAGCGAGGCGACTAACGGTTTTGCGGTCGGAGACAGATCCTGCGGCCGGCGTTTGCGTCCGTTTGCTGTCTCGCAGGTCGCTCGCCACAGCTGGGCGGTTCACCGCTCGGCGGCGCGCTCGACGAACGTCCGGAGTCGCCCCTCGCCGATGTCGGTTCGCTCGGCGAGATCCGCCGCGTCGGCCGACGCCAGCGCCGCGACGTCCTCGATACCTGCCTCGCGCAACTGACTGGCGTAGGCCGGCCCGATGCCTTTGAGCTCTTCGAGGTCCACGCCGGCAGCGGCGGAAGCGGTGTCCGCGTCGGTGTCGGTTTCGGCATCCGCGTCGGTGTCCGTGGCCGCGTCGGCGGACTGGCCGGTCGCGTCGTCGGACTCCGCGTCGGTTTCGTCGGCGTCGACACCGGCCTCGGTGGTCGTCTCTTCGGTAGTTGCTTCGGCCGGTTCGACGTCGGCGCTGGTCCCCGTGCCAGCGGTGTCGGTGCCCTTGACTGCGTCCTCGGAGCGGGTGTCCGGTTCGTGTTCGACGGTCACGTCGACGTCTTCGTCGTCTCCTCGGTCGCCCGGGTCGACGACAGTCTGTGCGACCTCGACGTCGTCGTCGCCCTCGATCTCGGAGACGGGCGTCGGTTCGCCTCCTGTCCCCGACTCCTCGTCGGCGCGCCGGTTCGCGCTGGACGCCGAACCGGGCGACGACGTGGAGGTCCCGAGCCCGAGAGCGGACTTGATGCGCTCGATGAATCCCATACGAACACCTTGGACGCCCGGCACTTAATTCGTTATCGGCGTGGCGCGAGCATGGCCCCGCGGTGTCACAGTCGCGACCGGAGCGCGTCGTCCATCGCCGCCACCGGCGCGTCACGTCCCGTCCAGCGCTCGAAGGCGACGACGCCCTGGTAGAGCAACATCCGGCCGCCGTCGACGGTTGTCGCCCCAACCGCGGCCGCGTCCTGGAGCAGGCGCGTCTCCAGTGGCCGGTAGACGGCGTCGAGGACGCCCAGGTCGCCGTGGAGCGCCTCGGCCGGCACCGGCGTCTCGTCGGCTTCCATCCCGACGCTCGTCGCGTTGACCAGCACGTCCGCGTCCGCGAGCAGCGATTCGAGTTCGTCCAGGCCGTGACCGGTCGCGTCTGGGTCGTCGCCGCTCGGTGCCTCTCCCACGCCGCCCTCCCGCACGTCCGCGGCGAGCGCGTCGGCTTTCGATTCGGTACGGTTCGCGATCCGGACGGCCATCCCTTCGTCGGCGAGTGCGAACGCGACCGCTCGCCCCGCGCCGCCGGCGCCGACGACGACCGCCGTTCCCGAGAGCGAAACGCCACCGTCCCGAAGCGCACGGACCGCACCGGCGGCGTCGGTGTTGTATCCTCTGGGGTGCTCGCCGGTGAAATCGACCGTGTTGACGGCGCCGATGCGGGCCGCGAGCGGGTCCGGGTCGACCGCGTCGAGTACGTCCTGTTTGAACGGGATCGTCACGTTGAGCCCGGCGACGCCGAGCGCCTCGGCGCCTTCGATGGCGGCGACGGCGCCGTCGGCAGGGGGTTCGAACGTGACGTACCGGGCGTCTATGTCGAGTGCCTCGTAGCCCGCCTCGTGCATCGGCGGCGACAGCGAGTGACCGACCGGGTTCCCGATGAGTCCGTAGACGTCCATGTCCCCCATCAGTCGACCCCGGGTGATAACGGATGTGTTCCGACGTGACGAACGGATACCGGCCGTAGCGACCGTGACGAAACAGGATCCGACGGGGGGCTTTCGCAACTATTTCATACTGACCTGACCACCCCTGTTGTAGTGAGCCGACTCCGCCACCCGCTCGCCCAGGTCGCCTACGCGGTCGCGCTGACTGTGCCCTGGACGGGCACACAGCTCTACAATCTGCTCAGCTACTACGACACGCGTCTGCTCGGTGTCGACCTGCTCGGCGGTCAGATCCACTTCGGCACGGTCCCCGAGGTCGCTATCACCGGGGTCGCGGTGCTCGGCGCTTCCTTCCTGCTGGCCTGGGGTGCCGAGACAGCAGAGAAAGACGTCCCACGGGCCTTTGCTATCGCCGTGCTCGCAGTCCTCGCGGTCGCGCCCGAGTACGCGGTCGACGCACTCTACGCCTGGAGTGCGGGGGCCGGCGGCGCGACGACCGAAGCCTGCGGCCAGCTGTCGGCGGCCGCCATCGAGGCCGGCGAGACACAACTCGCCGAGGCCTGTCACAGTGCGAACCTCGCCGTCGCGAACATGACGGGCGCCAACCGCATCCTCATCGGGATCGGCTGGGCCGGTATCGCCCTGTTTACCGTCTATCGCGCCCAGCAGACCATGGACCCGGCGGTTCGCGACCGCGAAGGGACCCTCGCAGACGCCGTAACGCTCGACCGCAGCATCGCCACCGAGGTCGCCTTCCTCTTTCTCGCGACCGCGTGGGCCTTCTTCGTGCCGCTGGGCGGCGGCATCGACGCGGTCGACACGGCACTGCTGGTCGGGTTGTATCTCACCTACATCCTCATCATCATCCGCGGCGACGTCGACGCCGAGGAAGAACACGTCGGCGTCCCGCACTACTTCCAGGCGTGGTCGCTTCCCTGGCGGCCGCTGGTCGTTCTCACGCTCTTTGGCTACTCGGGCGTGATGATATTCACCGCCGTCGAACCGTTCGCACACGGGCTCGAAATCATCGGCGTCGAGAACGGCATCCCCGAGTTCTTCATGATCCAGTGGATCGCGCCACTGGCCAGTGAGTCGCCCGAACTCATCGTCGTGGTCGTCCTCGTCAACAAGGCACGTTCGACGGCGGGGTTCAACGCGCTCATCTCCTCGAAGCTCAACCAGTGGACGCTGCTCATCGGGACGCTCTCGGTCGTGTTCTCTATCGCCTACGGCCAGTACGGCGTCCTCCCCTTCGACTCGAAACAGGCCGCCGAGATCTGGATCACCGCCGCCCAGTCCTACTTCGCGCTGGCCATCCTCGTCAACTTCGAGATCAGCGTCCGCGAGGCGGTGGCGATCTTCGCCCTCTTTATCTCGCAGGTGCTCATCGAGTTCGCGCTCATCCGGGAGTGGCTCACGCTGCCGCTGGCGAACCCGACCCAGGACGTGTTGATCATCTACACCGTCGTCTACGTTCTCCTGGGTACCGGACTGTTCGTCTACCGTCGCCAGGCGCTGAAACGCATGCTCGGACTCGCCGCCGACGCCGGCCGGACGGCCGTCGGACGGGACCCGATCCACCCCGAGTTCGGTGACTGATGCTCGTCGTCGTCGTCTCACGCGCGGACTCCGCGTCCGTTCACGTCGGGGAGCACCTGCTCGATCTGGCGAACTGGACCGAACACACCGACGCGACCCGGTCCGACGCCGACGGCGGTGGGGCGGTCTACCGACTGGGCGGGGATGATTCCGGCACTGACACGGCGGACGGCGCCGTCGAACTCCGTGAAGTCGACGCGCTCCACCTCGAAACCGAGGGGATAGCCGAAGTCTTCGGCACCGTCGAGGGGGGGCCGGACCGCTCGCCGGAGTTGCTCGTCTTCGCGTCGCGTCACGCCGGCGAGACGGGTGCACTCCTGACCGCTCACCACACCGGCAACTTCGGGCCGGCGGAGTTCGGCGGTGACGACGCGGCGCTCGCGCGGGCCTGCCCCGCCGCTCACAGGCGAGTCCTCGCCGGGCTCGCCGAGCACGCGCCCGAGAACTACGACGTCGGCATGGAGTGTACCCACCACGGCCCGACCGACGTCGGTGCCCCGTCGATGTTCGTCGAACTCGGCAGCGGCGAGGCCGAGTGGGAGGACCCGGCGGGCGCTCGTGCCGTCGCGCAGGCGATTCTCGATCTGCGGGGGGTCGGTGCCGACGTACCCGCAGAGCAGCGTGGGGAAGTCGAAGCAGACCGCGACGATCCGGGCCGTCGACACCTCCTCGGCCTCGGTGGGGGGCACTACGCACCACGCTTCGAGCGAGTCGCTCGCGAGACGGACTGGGCGGTCGGCCACGTCGCAGCCGACTGGTGTCTCGACGACATGGCTCACCCGGAGACCGAGGCGGGACGGGCGGTCCTCCGGTCGGCCTTCGCGGAGAGCGCCGCCACCAGAGCACTCGTCGACGGTGACCACCCGACTGTCGAGCGGGTCGTCACTGACCTGGGCTATCGTGTCGTGAGCGAGACGTGGGTCCGCGAGACGACCGGCGTCCCCCTCGCGCTGGTGGCGACACTCGAAGACGTCCTCGGACCGGTCGACGATGGGACCCGTTTCGGCGACCGGGCGCGAGCGATGGACGACGCCGAAGCCGCCACGCTCGACGCAGAGTCCGTCACGGTCGCGTCGCTCCCGGCCGAGTTGCTCGCCGAAGCCCAGGGTATCGACGCCGAGGCGACCCGCGACGCCGTCGAGCGTGCGACGCTGGCCTTCGAGACGGACGAGAACGGCACCCGCGCCGCTGGTCGGGCGGCCTTCGCCGCGTCCGCGGACCGCGAGACGCTCGTCGACGACCTCGTGACGGTGCTCGAACGGGAGTACGACGTCGAGCGCACCGACGGGGCGGTCGTCGCCCGTGAGCACGCCTTCGACCCCGAGCGCGCCCGGACGCTGGGGATCCCCGAGGGGCCGAAGTTCGGGCAACTCAGCGCGGGACAGTCCGTCGAGGTGGACGGCGAGACGATCGACCCCGACGTCGTGCACGTCGAGCGCGAACGACGCTTTCCCGTCGAAGAGTGAGCGATTTTCCCCGTTGGACCGCGTGTCGTAGCAGCCGCTACTAGTCCACGTTCGACCGTCTGTGACTGGTATGTGCAGGGGATGGCGTTATCACACAACTGTCCGCGAGCGAAGCGAGCGGTTCTTCGCCGGAGCGGGGTGAAACCCCGCGGAGGCGCTTTTTCGCCCACGTTTTTTGAGGAGTGGTACCCGCAGCGAACCGAAGGTTCGCGAGGATACCCGACGAAAAAAAAGGTGGTCTCCACACCATCCTGTGAACATTCTCATGCAACGCACCGTCGAGGAGTGGGCCGCGTCTCCCCGCTCGTCCTGGTCCGTCAGATACGGAGATGCGCGGGCGGGTCGACGACCTCGAGCTGTTCGAGCAGCCCGAGGCGGTCCTCTTCGAGCCAGATCTCCGCGATCTGGCCGTCTTCGATGCGGTACATCGCCATGCCGGTCCACTCGGCGGTGTTGCCGGTCGGTTCGACGTTCTTGTACTCGCCTTCGTGTGTTCCGCGGACGGAGTACCGGACCGCGACGGTGTCGCCCTCGGCGACCACGGCATCGGTCTCCCCCGAGTAGTCGGGGAAGGTGTCGAAGTGGCGCTGGTGGAAGTCGAGGATGGCGTCGAGCCCGCGTAACTCCTCGTGGATCCCGTGTTCGACGACGTCTTCGGCGAGCAGGTCGGACAGCGTACTCCGGTCCTGGTCGTTGAACGCGTGCAGGTACTGCCGGACGAGGTCTGTGTTCGACTGGTCTGTGGTTGCCATCGGTATCACCGTGTGCTGGGGCTCCGGTCGACACGCCGCCGCGGCTGACCTCGGCGGACGTATCCGTTCGACGTTCGACCGCACTCGTGTTAATCATACACACGGTACAGCACCGGTAACGAGACGGGTTCTGCCGGGTATTCGCTGCTTACCGCCCACCGCTCGGCCCCGACTCGGCGGCCCCGGTCGAACGACGCTCCTCGGCGCGACCGCGTCGCTCGCGGTCACCTCAACCGCACGACGGGACCGTTTCGAGTCGAGATCGCTCACCGAGAACGGATCCGGCGTCGCGGCGCCGGAATTCGGCGTTTCAGACGAAATACGCCGTCAGACGAGCGTCAGACATCGGCCGAAGCTTAATTACCGTTGGGAGTAAAACGGGCTTTTAAATTATGGACTCGATAATCGAGGACGCGATCGACGAGGCAGAGGACGAACCGCCACAAGCGCCGCCTAGAACCGAGGAACCGGGGGGATCGAGTACCGAGGAGGCGTCGACGTCGGGGCAGATGACCGACGAGGAACTGGCCGACGTTGTCAAAGATCTGGAGACGAAAATCACCGTCGTCGGCTGCGGGGGCGCCGGCGGCAACACGGTCACACGGATGACCGAAGAGGGGATCCACGGCGCGAAACTCGTCGCCGCCAACACCGACGCCCAGCACCTCGCCGACGAGGTGGCCGCCGACACGAAGATCCTCATCGGCAAGGAGCGGACCGGTGGTCGGGGGGCCGGCTCCGTCCCGAAGATCGGCGAGGAAGCCGCCCAGGAGAACATCGAGGACATCCAGCACTCGATCGGCGGGTCGGACATGGTCTTCGTCACCGCCGGCCTCGGCGGAGGAACCGGAACCGGGGCCGCGCCCGTCGTCGCCCAGGCCGCCCAGGAAGCGGGCGCGCTCACCATATCTATCGTCACGATTCCCTTCACTGCCGAAGGTGAGCGTCGCCGCGCCAACGCCGACGCCGGTCTCGAACGACTGCGCGCCGTCTCCGATACTGTGATCGTCGTCCCGAACGACCGCCTGCTCGACTACGCGCCCTCGATGCCCCTGCAGGACGCGTTCAAGATCTGTGACCGGGTCCTGATGCGCTCGGTCAAGGGTATGACCGAACTCATCACCAAGCCCGGCCTCGTCAACGTCGACTTCGCCGACGTCCGCACGATCATGGAAAACGGTGGCGTCGCCATGATCGGCCTCGGCGAGAGCGATTCCGAGAACAAGGCCCAGGACTCGATCCGCTCGGCGCTGCGCTCGCCCCTGCTCGACGTGGAGTTCGACGGCGCCAACTCGGCGCTGGTCAACGTCGTCGGCGGTCCGGATATGTCCATCGAGGAAGCCGAGGGCGTCGTCGAGGAGATCTACGACCGCATCGACCCCGACGCGCGCATCATCTGGGGCGCGAGCGTCAACCAGGAGTTCGAGGGCAAGATGGAGACGATGATCGTCGTCACCGGCGTCGACTCCCCGCAGATCTACGGCCAGAGCCGGGCCGAACGGGAACAGGAGGAAGAAGAGTCGGCGGAACTCGACGGCGGCATCGACTACGTCGAGTAGCTGTTCGGTCACGTCACTGCACTTCTCTGTCTCGGTGCGTTCTCGCCGCTCGAACTGTTCTCCCAAGGCCGTGTATCTCTCCGGAGTCTCGGTTTTCGGGAACCTCACCCGAACACTTCGGTAAAGCGGTTCGTGGCCTGGTCGGGGCCGGCGACGATGAGTTCGTCGCCCGCACGGGTCCGGAAGTCGGGGCCCAGGTCGGTCACTACCTCGCCGTCGCGTTCGACGGCGACGACGGTCACACCCGTTCGGGCACGAACGTCGGCGTCGCCGAGCGTCTGGTCGACGAGTCTCGGTGCCCCGGTGCGGACGACCTCGACCTGGGTGTCGAGCGAGATGACGTCTTCTTCTTCCAGTACTGCGGAGGCGACCATGCGGCCGGTGACGGTCCCCAGCGCGAGGACGTAGTCGGCGCCGGCGCGGTACATCTTCTGGACCGATTCGGACTCCTCGGCGCGGGCGATGATCTCGATGCGCTGTGACCTGTCCCGGACGACCAGCGTCGCGAACTCCGCGGCGGTGTCGTCGGGGATGGCGAGGATGACCGACCGGGCTGTCCCCAGACCCGCCGCGTCGAGCACGTCGGGGTCGGTAGCGTCGCCGACCACGTCCACCCCGGGACCGTCTTCCTGGTCGACGACGGTGTACGGCAGGTCGGCCTGTTCGAGGACCGTCGTGATGGTCTTGCCCACCTCACCGTGACCGACGACGACCGTCTCACCGGAGGTGTGCCGGCGCACCTGTGCGCGAGTCAACTCCGCGAGGCGCTGGAGCTGGTCGTCCTGGCCGGTCATCAACAACACTGTCCCGGGCTCGATGACCGAGTCGGGCGCGGGCGGGCTCTCGAACTCGCCGTCGAACCAGGCGCCGATGACGTTGACGCCGGCGCGCTCGCGGAGGCCGCTGTCGGCCAGGGTACGCCCGGCCACCTCCGCGCCGCGGTGGACCGGCAACTCGACGATGTCGAAGTCCTCGCCGAGTTCGATCTTGCTGCCCAGGTCGGTCGAGACGCTGGCAGTGACCTTGCGCGCGAGGCTCTCGCCGAGCAGCGGACGGGGCGAGAGGACCGCGTCGGCACCGGCGAGTTCGTGATAGCGCGCCCGGTCCGGTTCCTCGACGACGCTGACGACGCGGACGGACTCGTCTATCTCCTTGGCGGTGAGGACGATGCTGGCGTCGACCTGGTCGGAGACGTCCGCGACGAGCGCGTGTGCGTCGGCATAGTTGGCGGCACAGAGGCCGTCGATCGAGTCCGGGTCGGCGTGGATCACGTCGTAGTCCTCCTCGTAGAGGTCGGTCGCTCGGCTGCGGTCGGGTTCGAGGATCACCCACTCGATGTCTCGCGAGTCGAGTTCCCCGATGAGCGTCTCGACCCGGGGTGTGTAGGTGGCGACGATGACGTGGTCTTCGAGGCCGTTCTCGATGGCGGTCGGCACCGTCGTCGAGAGAGCGTTCTCGAACGCGGGGAACGCCAGCACCGGGAGCGCGAGGAAGATCATGATCGTCCCCGCGACGTCCATGACGATGACGAGAACGAGCATGAACCGTGACTCCCAACCGGACTGCGCACCGTAGCCGGTCGTCGTGTACGTCTCGACGATGAACTGGGCGGCCTCGAGGCCGGTGACGGGGTCGCCTTCGAACCTGGCCATCCCGTACTGGTAGACGACGGTGAACGCGACCATCGAGACGGTGAGAACGCCCACGTATCCGAGCGCCCGGCGCTGCCACGTGTCCATTATACGCGTTGATGGTTGCCGCTCGCGCGTAAAACGGTTCTGGGCGACGACGCCATCCTGTTCGAAGGACTGCACCGGGATCGAGGCCCGCCGACACGGTCACTGAGTGTCCAACCGGGTTCCAGGCCGCCGAGCACGCCAACCAATAGATAGAAAAACCCACACCGGCAACGAGTGGGCATGAACGTCCCGTACGACCTGAACTCCTACGTCCGCGTGCTCAAACTGGCGAGTACGCCCTCCTGGGACGAGTTCTCGCAGGTCGCCAAGATCGCCGGCGCCGGTATCGTCTTCGTCGGCATCATCGGCTTTCTGATCTTCGTGATCATGAACTTCGTGCCCGGAGGCGTGCCGTAATGCCCATCTTCAACGTCAAGACCACCGCGAGCCAGGAACAGACCGTCGCGGACATGATCATGAACCGCGAGGAAGAGGAGGTCCACGCCGCGCTGGCGCCGGACTCGCTGACCTCCTACGTGATGGTCGAGGCCGACAACGCCGCCGTCTTCGACCGCATCATGGACGAGATCCCCCACGCCAACGGCGTCGTCCCCGGCCAGACGCCCATCTCCGAGGTCGAACACTTCCTCTCGCCGAAACCCGACGTCGAGGGGATCGCCGAGGGCGACATCGTCGAACTCATCGCCGGCCCGTTCAAAGGCGAGAAGGCCCAGGTCCAGCGCATCGACGAGGGCAAGGACCAGGTGACGGTCGAACTCTACGAGGCGACAGTGCCGATTCCGGTTACGGTGCGTGGCGACCAGATCCGCGTGCTCGACTCCGAAGAGCGGTAGCCCACTCACCGAACGACAGTGACGGGGACGGGCGACTGGCGGAACACTTTCTGTGCGACGTCGCCGACGAACAGTCGGTCGACCAGCGTCCCGCCGTGGCTCCCGAGTACGACCGCGTCGACGTCATCGGCGCTGTTGAGGATCCCTTTGATCGGGTCCCCCAGTTTGACCTCGGTGTCGACCTCGGCGCCGTGTTCGGCAGCGATGTCGCGTGCGCGGTCGAACACCGCCGCCGCACGCTCCTGGGCTGCGTCTTCGAGGTCGTCTTCGAGGGCGAGCCCCGCCGCCGCGCCCAGCATCGGCGAGGGCTCTCCGACGACGTGCAGGACCGTGATATCGGCGTTCGGGTGGTTCTCGAGCGCGTACTCGAGCGCTCGCTCGGCCATCTCCGAATCGTCCATCGGAACGAGAATTCGAGCAATCACGTGCGAGATACGGTCACCACGAGGATAAATCGGAGGGTCGCGTGTCGACCCGTTCACCGACGGCTCGCTCGCGTCACCGAGAGTGTGCCCTGGCGCGTCTCACCGTTCCGTTCGAGACAGTGTCGGGTGACGGGACGTCCCGTGGCCCCGACCGACCGGGGCTGGCGGACCGTCGTACTCCCATCGGGGTTGCCCGTTCCTTGCCAAGATATTTGCCCGGAGGCCCACTGTATACACATACACGTGCATTCTCTCCCATTCTCTGGGCAGCGAGCCGCTCTGGTGACCGACCGATCCGGGGATCGCCGAGGGGACCTGTGAATCCGAGCCGCGTCGATTCTATCGTCGACCTCACGTACGGGCTCCTCATCGCTATCTCGGTGGCGCTGATCGTGGTCGTCAACCAGCCCGTCGGACTGGCGTTCGGGTTCGGGGTCCTGATCTCGTATCTCATCCACGTGGTCTGGAAAATGGCCCGGTTCGACCCCGACTGGATGACCAGGGAGGTCAGGGAGACGGTCGAGGAGACGGTGAGTGAGACGGTCGACGAGAAAGTGGGTGAGACAGTCGAGGAAACCGTCGAGGAGACGGTCAGCGAGACTGTCGACGAGACCGTAGGGGAGAAAGTCGAAGAGACGGTCGGCGAGACAGTCGAAGCGACAGTCGACGAGACGGTCAAAGAGACGGTGGGAGAGACGGTCGACGAAACCGTCGGCGAGACAGTCGAAGCGACAGTCGACGAGACGGTCAAGGAGACAGTCGACGAGACAGTCAAGGAGACAGTGGGTGAAACGGTCGAGAAGACGGTCGACGAGAAAGTCGAGGAGACGGTCGAGAAGACGGTCGGTGAGAAAGTCGAGGAGACGGTCGAGGAGACAGTGGGAGAGACGGTCGAGAAGACTGTCGAGGAGACCGTCGGTGAGAAAGTCGAAGAGACGGTGGGCGAGACGGTCGAAGAGACAGTCGGTGAAACGGTCGAAGAGACAGTCGGTGAGACCGTCGAGGAGACAGTCGGTGAGACCGTCGAGGAGACAGTCGGTGAGACCGTCGAGGAGACGGTTAGCGAGACGGTCGAGGAGACAGTCGAAGAGAAAGTCGAAGAGACGGTCGAGGAGACAGTGGACGAGACAGTCGAAGAGAAAGTCGAAGAGACGGTCGACGAGACAGTGGACGAGACAGTCGAAGAGACCGTAGACGAGAAAGTAGAGGAGACGGTCGAGGAGACAGTCGAAGAGACAGTGGACGAGACAGTCGAAGAGACCGTAGACGAGAAAGTCGAAGAGACCGTAGACGAGAAAGTCGAAGAGACGGTTAGTGAGACGGTCGAGGAGACAGTCGAGGAGACACTGGAGGGCCAGCTGGAGACGACAGAGACGGAGAAGGAAGACGACGACACGAACGGCAACGAAGACGACGACACCGCGAGCGGGGGCAGCTGATGGTCGAAGTACTGCTCGTCGTCGGTGTCCTCGTCGCGATGTTCGTCGCGTTCAACATCGGCGGGTCGACAACGGGGCCGGCGTTCGGACCGGCAGTCGGCGCGGACGCGATCTCGAAAACGGCAGCTGCGGCGCTGATGGGCGTCTTTTTCTTCGTCGGGGCCTGGACCATCGGTCGGAACGTCGTGACGAAACTCGGGTCGGAACTGGTCGTCGACGCCAGCGTGTTCACCCTCGAGTCGTCGATCGGGGTCCTCTTTTTCATCGGTATCGCGCTGCTCGTGGGGAACCTCTTCGGCGTGCCGGCCTCGACGTCGATGACCGCGGTCGGGGCTATCGCGGGGCTGGGTCTGGCCGGTAACGTTCTCGACCTCGCCGTGATGGGTGAGATCGTCGTCTGGTGGGTCGTCTCACCTATCATCGGCTTCTGGGTGTCGCTCGTCCTCGGCCGGTACTTCTACGCGCGGCTCAATCGCATGGTCGCGATGGAACGCAGCACGGGCCCGTTGATCGTCGTCGACCGCTCCAGTGTGGTCCCGATACCGCGCGCCCACCAGACGACGAACCGTCGGGAGCTGATCGGGACGATAACGGTCGTCGTGATCGGCTGTCTGATGGCCTTTAGCTCCGGCACCTCGAACATCGCCAACGCCGTCGCACCGCTGGTCGGCAGCGGTGAACTGGCGATGAACCCGGCGATCATCCTCGGCGGCATCGCCGTCACCGTCGGCGCGTTCACGATCGCCCGACGGACCCTGGAGACGATGGGCAGCGACATCACCGAACTGCCGCTGACGGCCGCTATCGTCGTCGCTGCGGTCAGTTCCACGCTCGTCGTCTTTCTCTCGGCGATCGGGATCCCCGCGAGTTTCGTCATCATCGCGACGATGAGCATCGTCGGCCTGGGCTGGGGGCGGGCGACCCGACCGATGACTGCACCGGAGGTGGTCACCGCCGACGAGGCGCCACCTGTCTCCGTCGACGCGCTGGCCGCCGACGAAGCCGGCGAGGAGTTACCGCCAATCGGCGAGGAAGACCCCGAAGACATCCCTCGCGCGGCGGATCTGTTCAACCCTGCGACGACCGCCCGGGTCGTCCTGATGCAAAACGTGGTGCCGGCGATCGCGACCGCCGGCGCGTATCTCACCTTCCGGTTCGTCCCGGTCTTCGGGATCTGAGCGGCACTCGACCGCCGCTGTCGCTCCTCCCGTGTGTTGTCGCCGAGAATGTGCCGTTCTGACTGGTCAGGCCGTCGTGTAGCTGACCTCGTCGCTCGAGACGGCGGCGACCGTCCAGCGGCGCGCGAGATGAGCGTTCTCCGGGAGGTGGTGTTCGGGGATGAGCGGCAGGTCCACGGGGTGGAACCCGCGCGAGCGCATCGCTCGCAGGCTGGTGAAGGTGCCGACCTCGCGGTCGCGGCCGAAGACGTGAAAGCGCTTGTCCTCGCCGCGGGCGTATCGGAACGGGAAGGCCTCGGGGTCGGGCCCGGGACAGGTGAGCGCGTCGGCGGATTCCAGTGCCGCCAGCACCTCGCCGTCCGATTCGAGCAAGAGCGCACGCTCCTCGCCAGTCACGCCCGTCGCCGCGTCGTCCTCGCGCCAGGTCGGCGTCTCGGCCGCGACGGCCGCGAGCGTCCCGTCAGTGCAGTGGATCCGGTCGGGGATCGCGTAGAACGACCGGCCGCCGTCACCGGAATCTGATCGCAGGAGGAACGGCTCCGAGAGGAGTTCGACGGCACGCTCGGCGGTGTCTGGGTCGGCGACGAACAGCGTCCCTCGCTGCTGGCGGGCGGCGTCGGCGAGCGGGGCGACGACCGATAGCGGCGTCGCTTCGGCGAGTGGTTCGACCGAGAGCGGCCGGTCTGTGACCGCGTTCGGCGGGTCGCCGCCCGCTGCGACTGCGGGCGGTGTGGTCGGCCCGCCGAGTCGCGTCGTCTCGTACCCCCGCCCCTCCAGGTCCGCGAGAACCGGGTCGACGTCCGGTGTCGGTGCGTGCATCACCGGTCGTACGGGCGAGTCCAGTATGAATCTCCCGACGGGCCAGACCGCGCCCGGGACGGGGATGCTGGTCGGGATGGGCCGTAGTTCGGCCGTGACAAGGGCTGACACGGATAGTGAAACGGGCGTTTCACCGATGACAAGACACTTTGTGCGGGCGTCTGTGGCCACGAGGGAGAATGCCCTCTATCGAGACGAACGGACTCACGAAACGATTCGGCGACGTCGTCGCCGTCGAGGATCTCGACCTCACTATCGAAGAAGGGGAGATCTTCGGCTTTCTCGGGCCCAACGGCGCCGGGAAGTCGACGACGATCAACATGTTGCTGGATTTCATCCGACCAACCGAGGGGTCGGCAGAACTCTTCGGCATGGACGCCCAGCGCCGACCGGAGGCGATCCGCGAGCGCATCGGCGTCCTCCCGGAGGGGTACGGCTTCGACGACTACCTCACGGGCCGGGAGTACATGGAGTGGACCATCGAGAGCAGGGGTGCCGACGACGACCCCGACGAACTCCTCGATATGGTGGGGATCAGCGACGATGCCGACCGCAAAGCGAAGGGCTACTCGAAGGGGATGCAACAGCGCCTCGCCTTCGGGATGGCGCTGGTCGACGACCCCGATCTCCTCATCCTGGACGAACCCTCCACAGGATTAGACCCCAACGGCATCCAGCAGATGCGCTCGCTCGTCCGCGACCGCGCTGATGACGGGACGACCGTCTTCTTCTCCTCGCACATCCTCAGCGAGGTAGAAGCGGTCTGTGACCGCGTCGGCGTGATGAACGAGGGGCGACTCACGGCACTGGACACCATCGAGAACCTGCGCGAGAACGCGGGCGGCCACAGCAGTATCGAACTCGCGTGTGCGACGCCGCCGTCGGTCGACGGCCTGGGCGACATCGAAGGCGTCGCGACGGTCAGCGTCGACGGCGCGCGACTGACCGCACAGTGTACCGACCCCGCCGCGAAAGTCGACGTGGTGCGACGCGTCGACGACCGGGCTGACGTCGTTGACATCCTCGCGGAGAACACCTCGCTCGAAGAACTGTTCAACGAGTACACCGGCGGCGGTCGCGACGGCGACGGTACCGCGCCACTGGCGGGCGATTCCGGCGGCGACTCCGGCTCCACGTCCGGCGGGTCGGATTCCCAGGAGGCCTCGGTATGAGTTCGGTCTCGGTCGTGCGCAAGGACTTCAGGGGCGCGCGCCGGTCGCGACTGCTCTGGGCGGCGGCGATCGTCCTCGGGCTGATCGCGGCGCTGCTCGCGTACGTCTCGGGGAGTTCGGCCGGGACGAGCACCGAGACGGTCCAGTCGCTGTTCCAGGCGCTGACGCTCATCATGTCGATCCTGTTGCCGGTCGTCGCGCTGGTGGCGAGTTACCTCGCCATCGCGGGCGAGCGCGAGGGCGGCGGGATCAAGTTCCTGCTCTCGCTGCCCAACACCCGGCGGGACGTCTTCGTCGGGAAACTCGCGAGTCGACTCGCCATCGTCGCCGCGGGCATCGGGTTCATGTACGTCGCCGCGATCAGCGTCGCCCTGACGCGCCACGGCGCGTTCCCGGCGGCAGTCGTTTTCGGGACGCTCCTCGTGACGGCCCTCTACGGCGCGACGTTCGTCAGCGTCGCCGTCTCGATGTCCGCCGCGGCGGCCTCGAAGAGTCGGGCCATCGCCGGCGCGTTCGGGTCGTACTTCGTGCTCGTCATCCTCTACGTCTTCCCGGTGATCCAGATCCCCAGCATGGTCCGGTGGCTCCACACCACGATACTGGGCGCCGACCCTAACCCAGATCTGTACAACGCCGTCCAGTACACCAGTCCCTACCTCGCCTACCGGAAGGCGACGAACCTGGTGCTCCCGACGGACATGCGCCAGGTGATCTTCGGGTCGAGTCTGCCCGACGACATCAGCTACGGGTCGGCGGCTGCCAACACGGAACTCCCGATATACCTGCAAGACGAGTTTTCGGTGGCGATCCTGGCGTTCTGGCTCGTCGTCCCGCTGCTCGTGGGCTACTGGCTGTTCCAACGGGCGGACCTGGAGTGATATCGATGAACAGACGCAACACAGTCGGGACGGCCCTGGTCGTTCTGGCTATCGTGCTGTTCGTCGTGCCGGCGGTCTTCCCGGTCCAGCCGATGCTGACCCACGACACGGGACGCAGTACCGGCGCCCCGCCGGCGGAGCTCCGCCAGCAAGGGGTCCCGATCGTCGCCTACGATAACCTCACCGACCGGGGGCAGGAGATCTACGTCGAGACACTGGAAGCGAACGGCGAGTACCGCGTCCCCGTCGACGAGGGCGCGTCGGCGTTCGTCTACCCGACCGCCGCCGAGCGCCAGGAAGCGTTCGAGTCCGAGAACATGACTGCGGCGGGTGAAATCGCGATCGAACGGCCCGAAGACGACGGGAACCTCCCGCGGGCCGAGGAGTACTACTACCCGGACCAGGAGGGCATGAACGACACAGAAGCTCAGCAGCGACGCGAGCAGGCCATGCGCTACGACCTCATGGTGACCTCGACCGGGCAACCGCCGCTTGGGTCGACCCCGCAACTGCTTCGACTCGGCGCCGTCATGCTCGCCGTCGTCTTCCTCGGTGTCGGCGGGTATCTGCTCTCCTCGAAAGGGTAATCAGTCGACTGGCGGTCCGCGAGCGTCAGATCGTGCCGGTGTCGTCTTCGAGGCGGTCGATGACCTCGCGGATGTCGGCTTCGGCCTCGACGGCTTCCTTGACACTCTCGCGGCGGCGCACTTCTTTCGCGGTGGCGTCGTAGGCGCGGACGTACTCGGCGCGGCTGTGTTCGTCGAACGCGTGGCGGATCGCGAAGTAGCCGTCCGGGACGACCGTCCCACAGACCGCACACTCGATGCGGTCGTGGACGGTCGACTGGTGGACGATGAGGTCCTCGACGCGGTCGAACTGCGTGTCGTCGCCGTCGATGCCACACTCCCAGGGTGCCATTGGTCGACCTACCGGACCGGCTATGAAAAACGTTCCCCCGCTCCCTGTCTGTGGGACCTCACGAAGACTCCGTTCGGACCGCCACGTGCCGATTACCACTGGGCGCTACGTGCCGATCCCGTTCGGGACGTTACACACCGATCACGTTCAGGACTTCGGGGGGGAGATACTGCGGGAGGACGAAGACGGCGAACGCCGCGACAGTGATCTCGAAGGCGGTGACGGCGAGCATCACGAGGTCGGCCCAGTCGCTCTTGACGGGGACGCCGATGGGGAGGCCGAACTCCTCGCTCCAGAGGGGGTAAAACAGGGCGATCCCGCGCGTGGTCCCGAGCACGTCGAGGACGTAGTGGGTGACGACGCCGAGCCACACCCAGTGGAGGTTGCCGAAGTAGAGAGGATAGGCGGCGACGATGGCCAGCACCGGGAGGTTGTGGAGCGTCTTGCGGTGTTTGCCGAAGTGAGTGTCGACGTCCGGAAAGAGCGCGCCGAGCACGAGCGGCACGAACACGGCGGCGACCTGCCGGAGCGTCGCGGCGTCGCCCGCCGGTTCGAGGATAAAGCCGACGCCGACTGCCAGCAACACGGCGTTCAACACGTGCCCGCGTTTGTCCATGACTGCGCGAGGGTCGGGGGCCTGACAAGCGTTTCCCTCGACGGCGCCCGACCGGCGGTTTCGCGACGGCCGATTCCAGTGTTGATAGCGGCGACGCAACCTTTCTATATCGCTCGCGCGTCCGAGGTGTATGACCGGGTCGATTCGTGTCCTGGCCGTCGGCGACCCCGAGACGGCACGCACGACTGCGACTGCGCTCGCGGACCGTAACGACCGACTCGCGGTCGAGTCCGTGACCGATCGTGCGGCCGCGCTGGACCGCACGGAGGCCGGGTCGTTCGACTGCGTCGTCGTCGCGATCGACGGTGCAGCGGGGGTCGACGTCGTCGCCGCCGTTCGCGACGTCACGCCGGACCTTCCCTGTCTGTTGTACGCCGACGCCGACGCGGAGTCGGTGGTCGAAGACGCGTTCGCCGCCGGAGCGACCGACTACGTCCGGCGGTCTGGCGCCGGGCAGGCGGTCGTGCTCGCGCGGCGGATCCGCGAGCACGTCGACTCGGGTCGCGACCGCCAGACGCTCCGGGAGCACAGTCGACTCCTCGAACAACTGTTCGAGCAGGTACCGATCTACCTGTACGTGAAAGACACCGAGGGACGGTTCCGCTGGGTGAGCGACTTTTACGACGACTCGCCGTCGGACGCGGTCGGGAAGACCGATCTCGAACTGTTCCCGCAGGCGGGCGAAAAGACCTACCGTGACGATATGCGCGTCATCGAGACTGGCGAGGCGCTTCTCAACGAGGAAGAGTACATCCCTTCGACCGACCACTACAACCTCACGTCGAAGGTCCCGTGGTACGGTCGGGACGGTGAGATCCAGGGGTTGATCGGAGTCACGCGCGAAATCAGCGACCTGAAACGATACCGGGACCAGCTCGAGCGCCAGAACCGGCGCCTCGAGGAGTTCGCCGGCATCGTCAGTCACGACCTCCGCAACCCCCTGCAGGTCGTCCGAGCGCGCCTCGAGATGCTCGACGACCGCGACGAGGAACACGTGGCAGTCGCGATCGACGCTGCCGACCGCATGACGGAGATCATCGACGACACTCTTGCGCTCGCCCGCCAGGGCGACGCAGTCGGTGCGTTCGAACGCGTCGACCTCGGAGAAGTCGTCGGCCGGTGCTGGGACGCGATCGAGACGGAGTCGGCCCGACTCGAACTCGCCGACCCGCCGGTCGTCTCGGCCGACCGGAGCAGACTCCGGACACTCCTCGAGAACCTCCTCGCCAACGCAGTAGAGCACACTCACGGCCCCACGACGGTTACCATCGGCGGCCTTCCCGACGGGTTCTACGTCGCCGACGACGGGGCCGGTATCCCCGTCGACGAACGCGAGGATGTGTTCGCGGTCACCCACACCGGGGGCGAGGAGGGGACTGGTCTCGGACTCGCCATCGTCGAGGAGATCGCCACCGCCCACGGCTGGGACGTCGGTCTCACCGAGAGCGAATCCGGCGGAGCACGGTTCGAGGTGACCGGCGTCGAGACGCTCGAACCGACGGACCCGTCGGAATCTCGCACGGAGTCCGACCCCGGTCGCTGAGCTGCTATCAGTCCGGCGGAGAGTGGCGTGTCTCTTCCACCGCCGACAGGCACGTACCTGACCGACCCCGAGGGCGAACAGATCGGCATCGTCATCGGCGGTGCCGACGCCGA
>Ga0207718_100306_pt1 | contig 50842 bp, 43 predicted proteins | sample A23M2SouthBayCA_FD_187749 | JGI IMG/M metagenome (GOLD analysis project Ga0207718, IMG submission 187749) | Aerobic enrichment media microbial communities from Eden Landing Ponds, California, USA - A23 M2 (SPAdes) | ecosystem: Environmental > Aquatic > Marine > Unclassified | place: Emeryville...
GGTCGAGGTCGTAGACCGTCGGCTCGGACTCCGCAGGAGATGCGTCGGTTGCCGATGGTGTCATGTTGCAACACTCTCGGCTCTGTCGGGGTTTTAAGCTTTGGAAACGGTCGTCTCCTCGCCGTCCGCCAGCACCTCGAAGGGTTTAGAAGGTGGCCGACCCGAGAGAAGTGTATGCGGCTGTTCCGCAACTCGGAGGTCGTCGGTATCGCCGAGTCAGCACTCACGTTCGCGCTGGAAGCCTCACGGGACAGCCACCCCAGCGAATACATGGGCCTGCTTCGGGGCGAGGACGCCCGGAAACTCGGCCTCGACCGTCGCGGGACCGTCCTGACGGACGTTCTCGTGATCCCCGGGACGGAGTCGAACTCGGTCTCGGCGACGGTCAAGACGAGCATGATCCCCAACGATGTCCGCGCCGCAGGCTCGATCCACTCCCACCCGAACGGTGTTCTTCGCCCGTCGGACGCCGATCTGGCGACCTTCACCAGAGGTGAAGTCCACATCATCGTCGGCGCGCCATACGAACGCGGTGACTGGCAGGCATTCGACCAGGAAGGGAAGCCGATCGATCTGGACGTGCTCGACATCGAGTTGCCAGAGGAGTCGTTTTTCGACTTTACCCAGGAGGACATCGACCGCGAGCTAGCTCCAAGCGAAGAGGACGACCGCGGCGGGTGGTTCTTTTGACGCGCGTGGTCGCTCAGGGTACCTTCGACATCCTCCACCCCGGCCACTTGCACTACCTCGAAGACGCCGCCGCGATGGGCGAGCAACTCCACGTCATCGTCGCTCGAAGCGAGAACGTCACGCACAAGGAGCCGCCTGTCCTGCCGGATCGCCAGCGCGTCGAGATGGTCGGCGCGCTCGACCCTGTCGACGAGGTCCATCTGGGCCACCCCGAGGATATCTTCGTCCCGATCGAGGAGATCGACCCCGACGTGATCGTGCTAGGCCACGACCAGCACCACGACGAGGCGGCCATCGCCGACGCCCTCGAAACGCGCGGCGTCGACTGCAGCGTCGAGCGTGCGAGTGCACGCGAACCCCGGTACGAGGGAGAATTGCTCTCGACGGGCCGGATCATCGATCAGATCCTGCAGCAGCGCGATTGAACAGCGCGCCGCGGGAAAACACCGCGATTCTACAACAGATCCGCGTCGGCCAGACGCTCGACGGCCTCTTCGAGTCGCTCTTTGCTCGCGGCGTAACTCAGCCGGACGTACCCGGGCGTCCCGAACGGACTCCCCGGAACGGTCGCGACCTGTGCCTCCTCGACGGCTTCTTCGGCCCAGGCCTGGTCGTCCTCGCGAACGGGGAGCATCAGGTAGAACGCGCCCTCCGGGACAGGGACGTCCTTGCCGTGCTCTGCAAAGAGATCGACGAGCATGTCGCGGCGCTCCTCGAAGGCGTCGCGCATCTCGACGATTTCCTCGTCGACGTTTTCGAGCGCCTCGACGCCGGCGTGCTGGACGAAGTTCACGGCACAGGTCACGGAGTGGCTGTGGAGCTTCCCGGCCTGCTCGACGATGGACTCGGGGGCGGCGAAGTAACCCAGCCGCCAGCCCGTCATCGCGTAGGCCTTCGAGAAGCCATTCAGGGTGATCGTGCGGTCTTCCATGCCCTCCAGCGTGCCGAGGCTGATCGCCTCGGCGTCGCCGTAGGTGATCTCCTTGTAGATCTCGTCGGAGATTACGGCGAAGTCGTGCTCGACCGCGAGGTCGCGGACGCCTTCCAGTGCTTCCCGACTGTAGACTGCGCCGTGGGGGTTGCCGGGCGAGTTCACGACGAGCAGTTCGGTGTCGTCGCTCACAGTCGATTCGAGTTCGTCCAGGGCTGGTTCGAGATCGAAGTCGTACTGGGACGTGTCGACGCGGGCGAGCGAGCCGCCGGCGAGTTTGACCATCGCCTCGTAGGAGACCCACGCCGGGTCCAGCAGGCACACTTCGTCGCCAGAGCGGGACTCCGTCCCGCTGCCCGACGGGCTCTGCCCGTCAGGGCCGTCGATCACAGTCTGGAAGATTTCGTAGAGCGCCTGCTTGCCGCCGGGGGTGACGATGATGTTCTCCGCGCCGTACTGGGTGAGGCCGTCGGCGTGGAGTTTCTCGACGATGGCGTCTTTGAGTTCGGGGATGCCATTGGAGGAGGTGTAGCCGACATCACCGGCGTCGAGCGAGTCCTTGGCGGCCTGCTTGATGGACTCCGGGGTGTCGAAGTCGGGTTCGCCGACGGAGAGGTCGACGACGTCCTCGCCCTGGGCTTCCAGTTCAGCGGCGAGGTTCGAGATGGCGATGGTTGCGGACGGTTCGACTCGCTGGACGCGCTCTGCAAAGTCTGGTTCGTAGCTCATGATTGTAGTTCGGAGACGAGTTCGATGGCGCTCGTGACGGCCTCGCCCCCCTTCTGGGTGCGGGCCGCGGCTTCGTCCTGGCTCATGCCCGGGCCGATGATCCCCAGGGTCACCGGCGTGTCCCGATCGAGGCTCACGTCGGTGAGCGCCTGGGCGGCGGCGTTGCCGATGATCTGGTCGTGGTCGGTGTCGCCGGCGATGATGACGCCGAGGACGGCGACGGCGTCGATGTCCTCGCGGCGGGCCAGTCGGTCGGCCGCCAGCGGCGTGTCGTAGGCCCCGGGGACGTCGAGTGTCTCGACGATCTCGGCGTCTGCCTCGGCAGCAGCCTCGCGAGCCGACTGCTCCATCGCCGAGAGGACCTCCCCGTGCTTGTCGTACTGGCCGATCACCAGCCCGAGCCTGACCATACCTGCCGGGTCGGAGCCGGAGGTGAAAGATGTACCGTTCCCGGTCCGTTGGCGTCCAGGGTGAGGGGCCGCAGCCAGGCCCAGTGATGTTGATTGTGATCGTGATAAATGAGTGGGAAATTATTTCAGAGGTGGTGGTGTGGGATAGGTATGCAGCGACGCCGACAGTTTATTCTCGGAAGTCTCGGCACGGTGGGGATAGCAGCCATCTCGGGGTGTACTTCTACCGGTGGGTCGGACACGACGACTGAACCACTGACTCGACCGTCACAACTGACCCAGAGCAGCAAGACTACGGCAGAAGATGGCGATTCAGAGGATGTCTTCGGCTATTCAGTAGCGGTGTCGGGTGACGGATCGACTGCTATCGTCGGGGCCCCCAACATCAGGACCCCCGGAGACGAGAATCCGAACGAGGACAATGCGGGTTCAGCGTACGTGTTTTCGGGGACGAGCGGGTCGTGGACTCTGGATGGGAAACTCACGGCAAAAAATGGCGATTCATACGACCACTTCGGCGCCTCAGTAGCGGTATCGGAGGACGGGTCGACTGCGATCGTCGGGGCCGGCAGAGACGCGGACCCGAACGGTGACATTGTGGGTTCGGCGTACGTGTTTTCGGGGACGAGCGGGTCGTGGACCCAGGAGGCGAAACTCACAGCAGAAGATGGCGATTCATACGACCACTTCGGCTTCTCAGTCGCGGTATCGGGGGACGGGTCGACTGCGATCGTCGGGGCCAACAGAGACGCGGACCCGAACGGTGACATTGTGGGTTCAGCGTACGTGTTTTCGGGGACGAGCGGGTCGTGGACCCAGGATGCAAAACTCACAGCAGAAGATGGCGATGCAGACGACAACTTTGGCGAGTCAGTAGCGGTGTCTAGTGACGGATCGACTGCTATCGTCGGGAATTCCTTCGACGACGACCCGAACGGGGACTCTGCGGGTTCGGCGTACGTGTTTTCGGGGACGGACGGGCCGTGGACCCAGGAGGCGAAACTCACGGCAGAAGATGGCGATGCAGACGACAACTTCGGCGAGTCAGTAGCGGTATCGGAGGACGGGTCGACTGCTATCGTCGGGAATTTCTTCGACGACGACCCGAACGGGGACTCTGCGGGTTCGGCGTACGTGTTTTCGGGGACGAGCGGGTCGTGGACCCAGGATGCAAAACTCACGGCAGAAGATGGCGATTCAGACGACATTTTCGGCAAATCAGTAGCGGTGTCTAGTGACGGATCGGCCGCCATGGTCGGGGCCCCCGGAGACGAGGCAGGTTCGGCGTACGTATTTTCGGGGACCGGCGGATCGTGGACGCAAACCGGGAAACTCACGGCAGAAGATGGCGATTCAGGTGATTTTTTCGGCGACTCAGTAGCGGTGTCTAGTGACGGATCGGCCGCCATGGTCGGGGCCCCCGGAGACGAGGATCCGAACGGTTACAATGCGGGTTCAGCGTACGTGTTCGAGTGACTGCTCTGCTCGGAGACGTGTCTAATGGACCCGCTGCCGTCGTCGGGGCGATGGGGTATCGGAACGGCCGGTCGACCGCGGACCGGAAAACTTCTACGCTCGCGCACAGGCGTTCCAGATGATGGCTGGTTCCGCGTCAGATCAACGCACCGAGGCACCATCTTCCTCGGGTGGGCCGCTCCCAGTCTGGCTCCGTGGCTCCTCCGGCGTCACGGTTGGGGTGGTCTGTGTCGCTCTCGCCGCAATTGTCGCTCGGCTGGTGCTACTTGGGGCTCGCCCGGCCCACTTCGACGAGGCTCGTGTCGCCTACTGGGCACTGTACGCGCTGGAAGACGGTCACTACGCCTATCGGCACATTGTCCATGGCCCGTTCATCCAGCACGTCGATCGCTGGCTGTTCGGACTCTTCGGCGCGAGTGACTTCACGATGCGCCTGCCGGTCGCACTCGTCGGCGGCCTCTTGCCACTCTCGGCGTTGCTCTTTCGTGATCGTCTCCGCAACGAGGAGACCGTCGCGCTGGCACTGTTTTTGGCGTTCAACCCCGTCCTGCTGTACTACTCGCGATTCATGCGCAGCGATGTCCTCGTCGCGGCGTTCATGTTCACGGCGCTGGGGATGTTGATTCGACTGCTCGACCGCCGCAAGGTCAGGTATCTCTACGGTGCGGCGTTTTTCCTCGCGCTCGGGATCGCTTCCAAGGAGAACGCGGTCCTGTACGTGCTGACGTGGATGGGTGCCGGTGCACTCGTGCTGGATCGTGCGCTGGATCGGCCCGGCTCCGACCGGACTGGCGTCCAGCGACTCGTCGGCTGGGGAACGACGGCCCGAAAGCGGGGTGACGGGATCCTCGGCGCAAGTCCCGAACGGAAGCGACGCGTGCTCGGGTACGCTGGACACGTGGTGGCCGCACTGTTGCTTTTTGGACTCGTCTGGCTGTTCATGTTCGCGCCGCGCGGCGACGGCCTCGAGGGGCTCAAGTCCTTCCCCGATACCTCGAAGAGCACCGTCGGGCTCTGGGAGGCGTTCGGCGATCCGGGCAAGTGGCCGGCGCTGTTCGATGCGACCTATTCACAGTTCCACAGCGAATTCTTCGCCTGGGGTGACAAGACCGACGCGCTCACGTTCGGTGACTACCAGGAACGGTTGTCCGATGCGCTGTTCGATGGCCTGATCGGGACCTCCGGAGCACTCGTCTTGCTGGCGGTGGCCGGATTCATCCGCGAGCGATACACTGCCGCCGACGGTCGTACACTCGTGTTCTTCCTCTGCTACGCGGGCGTGGCGTCGCTGGTGGGCTATCCGCTCGGACTGTCGATCGGCGGCGGCTGGAAGTGGAACAATATCCACATCCTCGTCCCACTGGCCATCCCGGCCGCGGTCGGCCTGGGAGTGTTCTACCGCTGGGGACGGGACGCATTCGGCGAGGACGACCCGATCGACGTTGCGCTGACGTCGTTGATCCTGTTACTCGTCGTCACCTCGGTCGCCTGGAGTGGTGTCACGCACGTCTACACGAACCCACAGCACAAGAGCAACGACATCGTCCAGTTCGCCCAGCCACACGACGATCTCGACCCGATGCTGGAGACGCTCGAGGAGGCGTCCGACTCGGAGGGTCTGGACGCGATCGTCTACAGCGAGACTGGAAATTGGACGGAAATCGGCCACCACTCCCTGCTCAACAACCACGGGATCGACAACCACTGGAACGTCAGACCGGCGTGTACCGACCTCGGTGTGTTCCTGCCAGCCCACTGGCACTTCCAGCAAGCGGGCGTCAACGCGACATGTGACTATCAGCCCGAGGTGTTCAAACAACGCATCCAGAGAGAGAGCGTCCCGGTGGTCGTGACGAAGGTGCGCGACGACACGGTTCCCCGGGAGTGGCTCCGCGAGCGATTCACGCTCGTCGGGAACTTCAGCATGCGCTACACCGAACGGGCGGATCCGACCCTTCAGGTGTGGTCCCGCGTCGGCAAGAACTGACCAGCGTCGCCGTTCATACGGTCGGTTGTAACGATGTACCGGTACGATCGCATGATATGGGCGATCGATCCAGAACAGACTGATACTGTTGGCTGTAGGTACGTGGAGATAATCGCCACCCCGGTGTGCCGATTTCTTCCGTGATGCTACAGCCAACAGTATTACAACCGACCGTATCAGGACCACAAGTATTCTATCTGTGGCCCCATCCAGTGGAGATATGGAATCGCCGCCCGACGGACCGTCGTCCCTCCAGCGGCGTCTCGACCGCCTCTCGAAGGGGGTTTCAAGGCCACTTCGTCGGCGCGACCCTGTCGTCCTCGGCGTCGTCGCGATCGCGCTGTTCGCGCTGGCGTTACGGGTGGTCTGGCTCGGCTACCGGGCCGCCCACTTCGACGAGGGACGGGTCGCCTACTGGATCCTCCGGTATCAGGAGACGGGCGCGCTGGCCTACCGGCCGATCATCCACGGCCCGTTCGTTCACCACATCACTCAACCACTGTTCGCGCTGTTCGGCCCGAGCGATTTCGTCGCGCGGCTCCCGGTCGCGGTCGTCGGCGGGCTGTTCCCGCTGTCGGCGCTGCTCTTTCGCGAACACCTGCGCGATCACGAGACAGTCATCTTCGCGTTCCTCCTCGGGGCGAACTCGATCCTGCTGTACTACTCGCGATTTCTCCGCAGCGACATCCTCGTCGCAGCGTTCATGATCACGGCGCTCGGCTTTTTCGTCCGGACCTACGACACCCGGAATCCGAAGTATCTCTATCCAGCAGCGCTGTTTCTCGGGTTCGGGATCGCCTCCAAGGAGAACGCGCTGATCTACATCCTGACGTGGCTCGGCGCGACGGGGCTGCTCGTCGTGACGGCACTGGTTCGACCGCGAGCGTCCACCAGCCGACGGGCGCTCGTCTGGGGCGTGCTCTCGGCTGGCGTCGGGCGGCTCCGCACCCGGGATCGGGGGTTCAAGCGATTCGTTGGTCACACGATCGGCGCAGCCGCACTTCTGTTCGTCGTGTGGCTGTTCACGTTCGCACCTCGGGGGGCAGCTTCGACCTATCATCCCTGGCCGGCCACAGAGGCCAGACTCGGCTCGCTCTCGCTTGGTGACGCGCTGGCTCGGCCCTGGAAGTTCCCAGAACTGGTGTGGAACACGGGGAACTACTGGGTCGACCAGTATCCGATGTGGTCAGACAAGGCGATCGAGACTGGCAAAGACACCAGCATCCTTGATCGCTACGAGAAGTTCGCCCCGAAGTACTTCGACGTCCTCCAGCACTACGCGTTTCCCACGATGGTGTTTGCAGGACTCGCAACAGCACGAGCGATGTTCGGCGGCCTCGCTGCCGTGTTCGGCCCGCTTCGGAAGCGATTCCCCGTCGACCCGCCCCGGAATCTCGTGCTGTTCGCCGGCTACGCAGGCTTCGCCTCGGTAATCGGCTATCCGGCCGGGTTGGACATCTTCGGGCCATGGAACGCAGCCCATCCGGTCGTGATCCTGGCGATCCCGGCTGCGGCCGGGTTGGGGCTGGTCTATCGCTGGGGTAGACAGAGTGTCCGCCGCCACGACGACCTCCAGGCAGTGCTCGCCGGGCTCGTCCTCCTCGTCGTGGTCGGCCACGTTCTCGCGACGGCCGGCGGCGCGGCGTACGTCACCGACACCGACTGGAACGACAACGGCCTCATCCAGTATGGCCAGCCCGCCGACGACTTCCGCGATGAGGTCGACCGACTCAACCGGGTCGCGTCCGAAAACGAGGGTGTGGACGTGCTCGTCTACGGTTCGTCTTTTACCGGTGAGAGCGGGTCCGTGCGCTATCCTGCGTGTATGCACTGGTTCGACAGCCTCCCGATGTCGTGGTATCTCCACGCCTCAGGTGCGAACGTGACCTGTGTTGAATCGAGTGACGGCCTGGGGGCCGAGGGCGACCTGCCGCCGGTCGTGCTCACACGTGCTGAGGAGATGGACGGGCTCCAGCAATACGTCTCGGGCTACGAGTACTCGGTCTTCCGAATTCGGACCTACGGCAGCGAAACCGTGCTGTTGTTCGACGAGAGTGCGGTCGAAGGCTGATAGCACGGCGTCTGAGGACCCTGCAAAGCAACGCTTTTCCTGCCCCGCTTGAAATCCGACCATACATGATCACCGCACCAGGCCCGACGCTGGGTGTCGTCGGCGCTGGACAACTCGGCCGCATGCTCGCCGAAGCGGCCGCACCGCTCGGCGTCGACGTCGTCGTCTCCGATCCGACCGAAGACGCACCGGCTGCACCGGTCGCTCGCGACCAGCTCGTCGGCGGGTTCGACGACCCCGAAACCTTCCGTGAACTGGCCGAGCGCGTCGACTACCTGACCTTCGAGATCGAACTGGTCGATCCCGACGTGCTTCGAGAGATTAGCGAGGTGACGGGAACTCCGGTCCACCCCCATCCCGATACGCTCGCGCTCATCGAGGACAAACTCGTCCAGAAAGACCGGATGGCTGCGGCCGGCATTCCCGTCCCCGCGTACTTCGAAGTCGAGGGCATTCAGGACGTGCTCGAAGCCGCCGAGGAGTTCGGCTATCCGCTCATGCTCAAGGCTCGCATGGGCGGGTACGACGGCCGTGGCAACGTCGCGATCTACGACCGCCACGACGTCGAGTCCGCGCTGGAAGTGATCGACGGGCCGGCGATGGTCGAGGCGTTCGTCGAGTACGAGCGCGAACTCGCGATCATGGGCGTCAAAGGCGAGGACGAGATCGACACGTTCCCCGTCACGGAGACGATCCACGAGGAAGAGATCCTCCGCGAGACGGTCTCGCCTGCACGCACCGACGACGAGACCATCGAACGGGCTCGCGAAGTGGCACGGGACGTCCTCGGCGAGATGGATGGCCGTGGCGTCTACGGGATCGAACTGTTCGAGACGCCCGATGGCGAGATCCTGTTGAACGAGATCGCCCCACGGCCGCACAACTCCGGCCACTGGACCATCGAGGGCTGTGTCACCTCCCAGTTCGAACAGCACGTCCGCGCCGTACTGGGCTGGCCGCTTGGCTCGACCGCGCGCCGTTCTCCAGCTGTGAGTGCGAACATCCTCGGCGATGTCGAGGAGCGACAGGAAGCGACGCTGCACAATCTCGACGCTGTTCTCGAGACTGAGGACTGTCACCTCCACTACTACGGAAAGGACGAGGTGTACAATCTGCGGAAGATGGGCCACATCACGCAGGTCGGCGACGGCGACGTGACCGAATTGCTGGAAGGAACGCGGGCGGTTCGGGACGAGTTGACGTTTCGGTCGTAGATAGTATATTTTACATCCGGGTCCCGAAAAACAGCCGTTATGGGCCTCTCGATACGGGTATTTCTGCGTGAGACGTTCACTGCCCCGGCAAGCATCGGGATGGGGTGGTTGCTGCTGACACTTGCGACTCTGATTGGGATCGACGTGGCTCAGTTCGTGATTATATTCTGCAGTGGGATTATCGGCTCATATAGCGGAATGTCCCGGCGCGGCGGTCTGGTAGGCTCACTCCGAAATCGCCCCCTGGTCAATGGTCTCGGCGGGGTGGCTGTAGTAGCGTTTGGAATCACGATCGTAGCCGTCGACCTCCATCCTGGCCTCTGGGTCAGTGTCGGAACAGTCCTGATCGGGGGCTGGCTCGTGCTCGATTCGATCGTGGCTCGTCGACTCGCGACTGATGAGCACGATGGGGTGGTCGATATTGCGACCCTGCATCAGGTCATCGACACACTGTCGGCTGCCGATGAACCACGGACAGTCGAGCAGGTCGCGTCAGAGTGTGGATTGGGCGAGTCCGAGGCGCTGGCGGCTGTCGAAATCCTCCACATACGGGGCATGGCCGAACCACGCGGTGAGGGATACGTCGCCAACAACGTCTATCTCGGTCGGTCGTTCAGCGTTCGCGGGCTCTTCCGACGCCTATCCAGGCCTGTGCGTGCCTTGTCTTGAGTCCTCTCCACTGGCGTCTTCGGGCTGGCGCTCGCGACCGGACTCCATCCCCGAACGCATGAACGCTGCCAGAATTCGGCCGATGCTGGAGTTTCCGGTCCAGAGGGCCTCTTCCTCGATCGGTCCCTCCTCGGTCTCGGCGGCCAGCAACACGGTGCGATCGTCGATCATGAGCGCCCGGCCGGCGAAGTCCGCGGGATTGTCCTCCGACATCACAAACACGTGCACGTCGGTGTCGGCAAATTGTGACTGCAGTGCCGATTCGGCGGTGACGACAGTCACGTCTGCGCCTTCGGCGGCAGCTCCCCGGAGCGCGTCGCCGATCTCGTCGGTCAGCGACTCCCCGGAGGGGGCGACGAAGACCACAGTAGCGTCGGCGGATTCGATCAGCGCCGCGATCCGATCGTCGATCGGCCGCCGACCCCGCAGCGTCGAGACGTCCTGCTCGTTGACTGGCTCAGGCTCGCTCGTTCGAATCGACTCCAGGTTCTCGAAGGCGCGTGACTTTTCGCGTTCGAGTCGCTCGGCGAGCACCTCTCGTGTGGTCGAGAGCGCGACTGGCCGGTAGGTCTTCGGTGCGGATTCGACGACCTCGACGAGTCCACGCGCGGCCAGATCGTCGGCCGCGCCGTACACCTGCGATCGCGGCACGTCCGAGTGGTCGCTGACTGCCTGGGCTGTCCCGCTCCCGAGGCGCTGCAGGGCGACGAACACCTGGGCTTCGTAGTTCGACAGTCCCAGCGTCCGCAGCGACTCGACCGCTTCGCGTTCACTCATGCTCCTCGGTCGTAGGTGACGCTACCGCGTTATGTCCGTTTCCGTCTCGGTTGCTCGACCGGCTGTCGACGCTCACATTCTCCCGTCCGGTCCCGTGCACCTCGGCGGTCTCCGGACGAATCTCACCCATATAAATATTGTAGTATTCTACAAACAGTTAAGTATGGCGTAGACTCATGTACAGACAACGATGATTCAGGCGATCGATTCGGGAGGCGGTCCGGGGCAATGACGGGGCGACTCTCGACACGGTACGCGGAGTGGATCGCGACTCACAGCAAGCTCACGCTCCTGGCAGTGGTGGTACTGACGGTGCTCGTCGGGGCCGGGACGACCATGGGTGGCGCGGGGAGCGAAGACATCGGCCAGTTCTCGGTCGACTCCCCGGAGACCGACGCACTGGACTTCGTCCAGGAAAACTACGGTGAAGACGAAGGGGTGGCGGCCCAACTGGTCGTCCGCGAAGAGGGCGGGAACGTGCTCACGCGGGAATCGCTGCTGGCGGGCTTGCGCTATCAGCAGGCCGTCAGCGAGGATCCAGACCTCGGGGAGACGTTGAGCGATCGGGGATTCGTCGGGATCGAGAATATCGTCGCGACGGCCGCAGTGGCTCGCGAATCCGGCGAGTCAGCGCCAACACAAGCAGCGCCTCTGGCGGATCAGATCGAAGCGCTGGAATCGATGAACGACGCCGAGGTCGCGGCGTTGCTCGGTGAGGTTCTCGATCCCGAGAGTGTTTCTACCAGTGGGGTCGATCCCTACGCGTTCCTCCCGAGAGACTACACGCCCGGTGAGACCCAAGCAAGCGCACGATTGACGCTGATCTCGCAAGTCGATGACAGCGGTGAGAACACCGCTCCGCAGGCCGCCTACGACGCCCAGGTAGCGATGGCAGATCTGGCCGACCAGCACTTTGCTGACGCGTTCGTCTTTGGTCAGGGTGTCAGCGACGACGCCTCCTCTCGGGCGACCGGCGACAGTTTCGCGATCATCACACCGTTCGCACTCGTCCTGATCGTCCTCGTCCTTGGGATCACCTACCGTGATCTACTGGATATCCTGCTGGCCTTTGCAGGGATCGCCGTCGTCATGGTGTGGCTCGCGGGGCTGATGGGATGGCTCGCGATTCCGATGAACGTCATCCTGATCGCCGTCCCATTCCTGCTGATCGGGTTGAGTATCGACTACGCGCTCCACGTCGTGATGCGCTACCGCGAAGCCAGGTCGGGCGAGCTCGAAACGCAAGCGGCCAACGACAGGCCCTCGATCAGGGCCGGGATGGCCCTGGGACTCGGGAGTGTCGTGCTGGCGCTGGCGGCGGCGACTATCTCGACGGGTGTGGGTTTCTTCTCGAACGTCGTCAGTCCCCTCCCGGCGATTCAGGACTTCGCGATCCTCAGCGGCGGGGGAATCCTCGCGACCTTCGTCGCCTTTGCCGTCATGCTGCCCGCGCTGAAGATCGAGGTCGACGGGTTCGTCGAGAATAGACTCGGACGGAGTCGCGCCAAACCGGCCTTCGGTGTCGAGAGCGGCCTCGCCAATTCAGCGCTCGAATCCGTCGGGAAACTCACCACCAGCGCACCGATCGCAATCGTCGTCGTTGCGCTGCTGCTGGCGACGGCCGGTGGCTACGCTGCGACGGGCATCGACACGGAGTTCAATCAGGCCGATTTCCTCCCCCAGAACGCGCCGGAGTGGACACAGTCCCTCCCGGGGGGCCTCGCACCTGGGACGTACACCATCGCAGAGGACTTCGAGTACCTCAGTAACAACTTCCAGCTACGGGGTGACAGCGGACAGTCACAGGTACTGATACGTGGGAACGTAACCGACTCGTCGGTGTTGCTGTCGATCGAGACAGCCAGCGAGGGCGTCCGAGAGGATAGTTCGATTCAGCGCCGTCCCGACGGTCGGATCGCACTAACGGGGCCCAACACTGTCGTCCGCGACGTCGCTGCGGAGAACACTACTGTGCAGACACTCGTCGACGCGAACGACGCCGACGGCGATGGTCTGCCGGACTCGAACGTCAGCGCGGTCTACGCGGCGGTATTCGCAGCCGATCCGCAGGCTGCCTCGGAGGTCATGAGCCGGAATGGCGACGGGGAGATTACCTCCGCTCGACTGTTGATCTCCGTCCGGAGCGCCGAATCGGCACAGACTATTGCCGAGGACACGCGGACGTTCGCCAGTGCGGTTGAACGTAACGCGGCGGGCGTCACCGCGGTCGCGACGGGACAGTCGGTCTCGACGGCTGTGATTCAGGACGCGCTGCTGGAAACACTCGTCGAGGCGTTCGCCGTGACGCTGGTCGTTATCCTGGCATTCCTGACAGCGCTGTTCAGGTACCGCTACGACTCGTGGTCGCTCGGCGTGCTCATGCTCGTGCCGGTCGTGACCTCGCTGGCGTGGCTCCTCGGGGCCATGTCGGTGCTCGGAATCGCGTTCAACAGCGAGACTGCAGTCATCACGAGTCTCGCCATCGGGCTCGGTGTCGACTACAGCATCCACGCCGGCGAGCGCTTCATGGCCGAGCGCGAGAAGCGTGACACCCTCCGTGAGGCGCTCCGGCGCACGATCACCGGGACCGGCGGGACGCTGCTGGCCAGCGCCGCCACAACCGCAGCGGCCTTCGGGGTCCTGGCCTTCGCGCTCTCACCGCCGCTCCAGCGGTTCGGAATCGTCACCGGACTGGCGATCATCTTCGCGTTTGTTGCCGTCGTCTTGATGTTACCCGGACTGCTGGTGATCCGCGAGCGCCTGCTGGGCGAGCAATCACTCGGGGCCTGATACGGTCGGTTGTAACGATTTACCGGGACGATCGCATGTCGTGTGCGATCGATCCGGAACAGACGTACAACCGACCGTATGACCGTTCTGTCCCGTCACGCTTAGGACAGTCCCGCGAGCACCCTCACGCATGACCACAGCAGATAGCGTCCAGTCGCTGATCGACCAGCTGCACGAAGAAGCCGAGATGGACATTCCTGACGAAGAGACGCCGGACGTCGGTATCGTCATGGGCAGCGATTCGGACCTGGCCACGATGGCCGGCGGGAAGGGCAAGCGCCCCGGTGCCTACGCCGCGCTGGCGGATGAACTCGGCTTCGAGGAACAGACTGACTACACCGACGCGCCAGACGCCCGGTTCACCTTCGAGACGTTCGTCGTCTCGGCCCACCGGACGCCCGAACTGATGTACGCCTACGCCGAGACCGCCGAGGACCGCGGGCTGGATGTCATCATCGCCGGCGCAGGCGGCAAGTCGGCCGACCTGCCGAACATGACTGCCTCGATCGCCTACCCCCTCCCTGTGATCGGCGTCCCTGTCCAGGAGAAGTCCGTCGACTCAGTGATCGGGATGCCCCAGGGCGCGCCGATCACCGCGGTGGATGCCGGCAAGTCGTTCAACGCCGCGCTGACGGCTGCGCAGATCCTCTCGCGCCAGCACGAGGGGATTCGCGAGCGACTCGTTGCCTATCACGACGGTTTGCAGGAAGGGGTCGGTACTGTCTCGCGAGATCTGCACGAACTCGGGACGCCCGGGTTCAAAGACGAGTACTGGAACGAGTGATTCGCGCCAGGAAGCCCCTATCGAGAACGATCATTCGACTCGCTTCTCCAGCGACTCGTCCAGCTCCTCGGGAGCGTCGTTCATTTTCTCTTCGAGATCACCGTCTTCATTGAGAAAAACGAGCCCGCGATCTCTTCGACATCGTCGGATACTCCCATTGTACTCGTGTATATGCGTCGTGTACAGTGTAGAATAGCTGTTTCGCCGACGTACCAAAACAGAATGATATTGCCTTAATTTGCCCCTGCAGCCTCTGGACTTCTCCGTCCCATAACCCGCCAGAGGGCGATTCCCACAGGGACACTAGCGAGGTACAATCCGACCAGCTCCAGGCCCGCTTGGTCAGCCAACACGAGATACAGGGCGATGAACCCCAGGACGATTTCACCGGTAATCAGCGTGAGCAGTTGGCCACCCTCGTTCTCGACTTTCAGGTCACTGCCCGTGAGGTACCGGGTGGCGACCATGACGAGCGTAATCCCGAGGGCCGTCACTGCTGGCAATCCGTACACAGTGGCTGCTGAAGGCGACAGTGCGGCCGTCTGGGTGTTGATGATCGACCACGCAACGAGGCTGATAAAGTACCACACGACGCCGCGCAGGAGTTCTTCGCCAATGATGTAGTACGAGTTGGAATAGGAGAGGTACCCGCCGCCGAAGTAAAACAGGCCGAGCGGGCCTGCCCAGCCCAGGAACAGAAGCGCCGCAGTGCCAAGCGGTCCTCCCACTACGTATGCGATGACCGAGAGAGCGATACTGACAACTGACAGTACAGCCCCGTATTCGAAGATTGCTTCGAATGTGGACCGGTCCATATGAAGCATTACAGGAACTGGTATTATAAAAGTCTCGACCACATATATTTTCAACGACTAACTCTAGATATATCTCATTCGTTCCTATTCAGCTCCTCGAAACGGACACTCCTCACTATCGCTCACGGCGCTGCCGTTCGCGTCTTCGTGGCGCGTCGCGCCACGCACCGCTCGTCGTTATGTAGTGGGGTGAAAATGGGCCGGCGCGAATTCGAATCGCGGTTACGGCCACCCGAAGGCCGAAGGATACCAAGCTACCCCACCGGCCCGCGTCTATACCAAGTTCGTTGGTCCCTTTAACGATTGCGAAAGCCCCACCACTGTGGCGCGATTGCACACGGTATGGCACTCGATCTCGGCTTCGTCACTCAGACGACGATGCACTACACAGACGCCCTCCCGGCCGCGGCCGCGATGGAACTGGACTACGTCGAACTTATGCTCGATGGCCACCACGAACACAGCCGTCTCGACACCGACAGCGTCCGCGAGACGGCCAACGAAACGGGCCTCGATCTGGCTGTTCACCTCCCGTTCACGCTGGATCTCGGTGCCCCACACGAGCACGTCCGCGAAGGCGCGATCCGTGAACTCTCAGCCGCGCTCGAAACGGCCGCCGACCTCGGTGCAGGGAAGGCCGTCGTCCACGCCAGCAGCGAGGCCTGGCGGGCGGCCTGGGACGCGGCGACGGTACAGGACGCCATCCTCGACTCGCTGGACGAACTCGCTGTCGTCGCCGAGGAGGTCGGTGTCGAACTCTGCGTCGAGAACGTTCCCGACGAGTGGTTCGGGCTCGACGATTTCGACCGCGTGTTCGAGGAGACCGACCTCTCGATGACGTTCGATACGGGCCACGCCTACATCGAGGGTTACGACTCGGCTGCCCAGTCCGAGTTCGTCGCCGAGCATGCCGATCGAATCTCGCACGTCCACGTCAATGACACCCGAAAACGGGAGGACGAGCACGTCCCCGTCGGCTCCGGATTTCTGGACTTCGGTCGCATCCTCGACCCCCTTGAGGACGCGACGCTCTCCATCGAGGTCTTCACGCCAAGCTACGAGTACGTCGGCCTGAGTGCGAACAATCTGCGGCGATCGGTCGACGCCCTCGAAGAACCCTAGTAGCTCGTGTAGCCGTCGGTATCGAGCCAGTTGTGCGCCACGGAGATGGCGTGATCGGCGTGCAACGCAGTCGGGCCGAGACGAAGGCGGTATTCTGCCCGTTCGGCCAGCAGCCCCGCCTCCCCGTCGGTGAAGTCGCGGTGGTCCGAGAGGACGAAGATCGGATCCTCGGGTGGGGATGCGTCCGCTACTGGCTCCCCGTCCTCGTGGAGCTGGACGATCGGCCCCTCGTCGGCGAGTCGGTCGAGCGTCGCCGCGAAATCCATCCGGTAGAGTTCGATCCCGGGGGACGGCGTGGCCGGCATGTGACCGATGGCATCCTCGCGAGCGTCGAGTGCGGTCCGGACGAGCGCGGCGATCGAGCGCTCGTCGGGGTGGAGATTCCGCACGGTTGCACCGTCGATACTGACGGTGACATCGTCGAGGACGAGATGGACGCGCGTCTCCTCGCGGATGCCGTGGCTTTCGAGCAGGGCGGCATTGAGCGATCGGGCGAGCAGGTCCATCCGGCCGGCGTCGCTGGCGAGTGCGTCAAGTGGGTACTCGCCATTCGACGGGGCGTCGTGGCCGATGACGACGAACTGGCGCATAGGCAAGCGGAGGGAGAGCGAGGTTAAGCGTCTCTCGATGTCGTCGCGTTGGGACTGAGCCAGGACTGGAGTGAGACGAACGCCAGATGTGGGCGAATCGCGAACCAGGGGGCGACCAGGAGACCGCCGAGGGCATTTGCGTAGGCATCCCCGAGCGAGAAGTGTCGTGCGGGCAAAAATACCTGGACCCCCTCGATACCGATCCCGTAGACGACGACGGTCCCGACGACCAGGAGGATAGCCCATCGGGGTTCGAGTTTCCAGTCTGCGGTGGCGTAGGCGAGCGCACCGCCGAGGCCGGCGTATCCGAGAAAGTGACGCCACTTGTCGAGTGGCACGACCGAGGGGCGCGCGGTGTCGACTGCGGTTTCCGGCGGGACGGTAAGCACAGATACGTAGAACAGAACCCCTGCGACCGCAGCGACACCGCTCCAGCGGAACACGGCGGGCACGAGAGGAACGCGAACTCGCATCGACTCGACGTTAGACGTGGGCATACCTTAGATGATTGGGTTCAGAATCGAGAAGAGGTGTATCAGGATCGGGGAATCGCCCGGATCGTCGTCGCCTTGAGCGAGGCGACGACATCGCTGCCCGACGCTAACTCCAGTAAGTCGACGCTCCGTCGGGTGACGAGCGCCGCGAGCGGCCGTTCCGCGCCGATGTCGATCCGAACGGTCGCGATGGACGCACCGTGCTCGACATCAGCGACGGTGCCTCGAAAGCGATTTCGAGCGCTGGTCTCTGCTGGGACCGGTGCCGAATCCGGCGATTGAAGCGTCACCGCGTCCGCCCGAATCGATACCTGGACCTCGTCGGTGTCGGCTGGCACCAGCGCGCGCAACTCCCCTGCGGCCGTCTCAACCACACCGAGTTCGCCGTCCCGTTCGAGTACCGTCCCGTCGAGCACCGTCAGCTCCGTCTCGGCGACGCCCGAGAACTCGGCACGGAGCCGATCGAACTGCGCGAGCAACTGTTCGGCTAGCGATGTGAGCTGGCTCCCGCCGCCGCCGCTTCCCCCACGTTGGCGCTCGACCAGCGATCCGAACGCGTCTTCGAGCGCCGTGAGTCGCTTGTGTGCTCGCGAGTACGACCGCTCCAGCGACGCCGCGGCCGCGTTGAGTGACCCCCTCTCGGCGATCGTCTCCAGCAATAGGGCGTCGTCTGCGTCGAACGCGACCCCCTCCGCGTACAGTCGAGCTTCGAAGTCCACATCGGCCCCGTCTGCGTTCCCGAAACTGCCCATAGGTCTCACTCGCTGGGATTCGGGAAAACGGTTATGCCTGTCTCGACACAACGTCGTTATGTCCATGCCGAAACAACGGTCGCGACGCGCGTTCCTGGCGGCTGGTGGGGGAGCAGCGCTCGGCGGTTGTGTGTTCGTCGGGACCTCACCGGGATTGTTCGGGGAGAGCCAGAGCGGGCCGGCCGCCGACGTCCTCGCGGCAGGAAGCCTCGTGGTGGCAATCGACGAGCAGGTCGGGCCGGCGTTCGGCCGTGACACGGATTACAGCTACCGCGGTGAGTTTCGGGGTTCGAACGCGATCATGCGACTCGTCGAAGGCGGACACAAACGCCCCGACGTGGTCGTCTCGGCCGACGCGGGACTCCTCCGTGAGGCGCTCGTTCCGGATCACGCTGCGTGGGACACCGTCTTCGCGGCCAACGAGGTCGGAATCACGTACAATCCGGATACTCGGGTCGGTGACCGCCTGGCCGCCGGTGAGCCGTGGCATCGCGTGCTGGCTGGCAGCCGGGTCGAGGCCGGGCGGACCGATCCGAATCTCGATCCGCTGGGGTATCGAACCGCTATGCTGTTCGACCTCGCCGAGCACTACTACGACCAGCCCGGACTGGCGGCCGACCTGCACGCGAACAGTACCGTCGCTGCCCAGGAATCACATCTACTCGCGGGCGTCGAAGCCGGGGGTCGCCCGGCTGCCTACTGTTATCGCAACATGGCTGTCGATCACGACCTGCCGTTCGTCGAACTCCCCCCACAGTTGAACTTCGCGGATCCAGACTACACCGATCACTACGCGACAGCGTCTTACACGACCGATCAGGGAACGACGATCACCGGCCGGCCGGTTCTCTACGCCGCGACCGTCCCGAAGAACGCACGCAATCCGGAAGCGGGCCAACGGTTCGTCCAGTATGTACTGGAGCATCCGGACGTGCTTCGCCGGAGCGGATTGACCGTTCCCGACGGTCTTCCGAAATCGGACGGGCAACTTCCGCAAGAACTCCGCTCGGTCGTGGAGGGCGACTCCTGAGCCATGGCCGCTCGTGACGGCTGGCTGTCCGGCCGGACGCCGTTCGTCTTGCTCGGAACCGTGCTGTTCGCCTACGTCTGCTATCCGTTCGTCGCGTTCGTCTGGCAACTCGACAGTTTCGATTCCGCCGTCGCGACCGATTCCGCGACTCTGTCCGCCGTCCGATACTCGCTGACGACAGCGCCAGTCGCGACGGCACTCGCAACGGTTTTCGGCGTGCCACTGGCGTACGTCCTCGCGCGTTCGTCGTTCCGTGGCAAGTCCATCGTCGAGGCACTGGTGATCGTTCCGCTGGTGCTTCCGCCCGTCGTCGCGGGGCTGCTGTTGCTGACAGGGTTTGGATCGCTGACTCCTGTGGGATCGCTCGCCCGCTCGGTCGGTGTCAATCTCACCGACAGCTATGTTGGGATTGTCCTCGCGCAGACGTTCGTTGCCTCGCCGTTCGTCGTCGTCACCTCCCGCTCGGGATTCGCGGGTGTCGACGACCAGCTCGAAGAGGCCGCCCGGAGTCTCGGGAGCGATCCAGTGGCCACGTTCTGGAACGTCTCGTTGCCGCTGGCGCGAAACAGCATCCTCGCCGGGGTCGTCCTGACGTTTGCCCGTGCCGTGGGCGAGTTCGGTGCGACTATGATGGTCTCCTACCATCCACACACGATGCCAGTCCAGATCTGGGTCGCGTTCGGCTCGCGGGGACTGGACGCGACCGTTCCGCTGGTCCTGTTGCTGGCGCTGATCGGCTTTGCGGTCGTCTTCGCGCTCCACGCGCTCGGCCGGACGCCGACACTGAACGCAACTCACTGAGACCGCTGGAGAGCGTGAAGGATGATCGCCGTGAAACACGAGAGGATCCCGGCCAGGAAAAACGCCATCGAGACGAACGCGTACAGGACCGCCCCGTCCGAAAGGTTCGCCTGAAGCGCCCACAGTCCGACGGCGATTCCGATAGCGACGCTCACCACCCCGGGGACGCCCAGCAGCAGGACCGGATGGCGCTGCTCGATGGTCGTGAGAACGCTGTGGACCAGCGTCAGTCCGTGCCTGATCGGATGGTGACTGTTGGCGTCTTCGACGTCGTAGGTGACGCTGGCCGCAACCTCCTCGACGGTGTAGCCGCGATCAGTCGCGTGATAGAGGATGTCGGTGCTCGCGTCCATCCCGTCGCCGAGATCGGCCGTCGCGAGTGACGTGATCGCTCGACGGTCGTAGGCGCGAAAGCCACTCTGGGTGTCTGACAGTCGCTCACGGGACCTGACGGCACCGAGACTCAAATTCGTCAGGGCGTTGATCGCCGTGATACCGACTCTTCGGTACAGCGGAATCTCCTGCCGTGCCTCGTCGTGAAACCGATTTCCGACGACGATCTCGGCGTCGGACTCGCGCTGGGCTTCAACCAGCGACGGGATCTCCTCGGCCGCGTGCTGGCCATCCCCGTCGAGGACGACGAGGTGATCTGCGCCCCGATCGGCGGCAGCCGCGAACAGCGTCTGCAACGCCGCCCCGTAGCCGCGATTGCGCTCGTGTTCGATCACTGTCGCACCCGCCGCTCTCGCCCGGCGATCCGTCCCGTCGGTACTCCCGTCGGAGACGACGAGCACCGCGTCGGCGTGGTCACAAGCCGCCTCGACGACCGACCCGATCGTCGCCGCCTCGTCGTAGGCAGGGATCCCAACGAGGACCGTCAGGTCTCGTGACGCCTCTGGGACCGCCTCGACGGCGACGCGCTCGTCAGTACCCCTGGTCGTCGCCTCGTAATCGATCCGCGGACACGCAGGCGTCTGGAGGACGACCGTCGAGTACCCCATCGTCCGGGCGGCCGCAGTAAGGTCGCGATGGAGCGTATCGAGGTCTTGCTCGGGGAGGGTCGGTTCGACGACCTGAACGTCGAGCTGTCGGGCGAACGCGACGCTCTCCATCGGCTCCGAGCCGGCATATGTGACCAGCACATCGAAGCCATGCCGGCGCGCCCGGAGAATCGATCTGCCGAGCGCCTCCGCGTTCTCCGGCGTCGCGACGAGTCCGACCACCCCGTCGTGGTCGGGCGTCTCCGTCGCAGAAACCGCACTGCCGTGGACGGCCCCCCGATGCCGACCACCGCCGCGCTCGTCTCCCTGCCATCCCATGACACCCCTTTCGACGGTCCTCGTTAGAAAAGTTCCGGATCGAAAACCATTCTCGACAAACATTCGATCCCGATGGTTTAATGACAACATCCCCAGATGATCGGGTATGGACGACCCCCGGGGGATCGCGGAGTCCCTGCTTGCGGAGAAACCGGAACTGGAGTCCGACTTCCGGGAGCTGCTCGCCGTCGACGCGGACGGGGACTGGACGTTCGCCGACATCCCGCTGGACTCCGGAACGTTCGGGGAGATCGTCTCCCGGGGCCTCGTCGAGGAGACAGCAGACGGCTATCGGCTCGCAGATCGAGCGGCGATCCGCGCGGCGATCGACGGTGAGGCTGCCGAGGACATCGATTCTGACCGATCAGCAGGAACCGGTCGGTCGGTCACGAGCGTCACCGAGCGATTGCGAGCGATGGGGCCGTCGATCGATCGATACGCTGCCGCTGCGCTGGTCGCCGTGTTCGCGTGTATGGTGGCGATCCGGGCCGGATTCGGCTACGGGGCGGTCTTTCGGAACGGCGACGTCGTCCTCGCGAGTAACGACCCCTACGCGTACTGGCGACACGTCGAGGTGTTGCGTCTGGATTCGGTCGGCCTGCTCGATCTCGGATCGTTACCCCCCGCGATCGCCGAGGGTGACGTCCTCTTCGTAGTCGTGCTCTGGTGGGCTGTGAGCTTGCTCGGAGTCGAGACTGCGACAGTGCTGGCGTGGTATCCGATCGTCGCCGCTGTCCTCGGCGGGTTCCTGCTCTATCTCCTCGCTGTCGAGTTGACGTCCGATCGGAGAGTCGGTATCGTATCCGTACTCTTTCTGGCGATCACACCGACACACGCTGTGCGGACGTCGTTGGGATTTGCCGACCACGACGGCTTCGATCTGCTGTGGCTGCTGTCGATCACGCTCGCGCTGGTCGTACTCGCTCGACAGCGAAGCGACGACCGGACGAACTGGGCGGCGGCCGCCGGGCTTGGTGTCGGGGTGGCCGGCCAGACGATGGCCTGGCGAGGCGCGCCGATCCTGCTCGCCCCGGTCGGCCTGTACGCTGCCGTCGTCATCCTCGATGACGTTCGCGCCGACCACTCGCCACTGCGAGCGAGTGCGGGACTGCTTGCCGGGTTAGCCCTTGGTGGGATCGTGACCGTCGCTGCCCACCTCCTGCTGGGCTGGCTGCCGCTATTTCGTGCGGTCACACCGGCGTTGCTCTGGCTGGGTGCTGTCGTGCTCGTCGGACTCGCGGCGGTCGCGCACCGACTCGATTGGTCGGCCCGACGGTTTGCCCTCACCGAAGGTATCGCTGGTGTCGGCAGTCTCGCCGCCATGCTCGCCGTGCCGCCGCTCGCTGGCGCACTCTCCGGGTTCGTCACCTACTTCGAGACGACCGGGACGCGAAACATCGCCGAGACCGTCTCGATGTTCAGTCCCAGTCACGGATCGATCGCCGCACCGATCTTCCTGTTCGGGTTGCTGTTTTTCGTCGCGATTCCGGTGCTGGGCTGGCTCACCTTCCGCACGTATCGCGACAGCGAGCCTGGCTGGCTCGTGATCGTGGTGTACGGCTGGTACTCCCTGATGTTCGCAGTCCTCCAGCTACGGTTCACCGTCGTCCTCGCGCCCTTCGTCGCGCTACTGGCCGGGGTGGCTTTCGTCCAGACGACTGGCTGGCTGGATCTGGCTCGACCAGTCCCGCTCTTCCAGCGGTCAGGCACGCGCCCTCGTCGAGGGATCGAGATTCCCGAACCCAGGACAGGTGCGCTGGTCGTCGTCCTGTTCGTGCTCGTCGCCGGCCTCTCTATCGTGCAGGCCCCACTTAGCGTTGAGGACCTGCGTATCGAGGAGTCAGCGTACGAGACGGGACAGTGGCTCGACGAATACACCAGCGCACAGAACCTGACATATCCCGAAGATACCGTCCTCGCGGCGTGGGACCGGGTACGGGTCTACAACTACTTCTCGACATCGCGGTGGGAGCCGTGGCGCTTCTCTCGAAGCTACAGTCGAATGCTGGCCAGTCAGGATCCGACGGGCTGGTATCAGCAGCTCCACACTCACACGGGTTTCGTCGTTCTGTCCTCACCCAGCGCGAACCCGCCGTCCGGGACAGTCGAAGCGGCACTGGCCGAACCACTCGGTGGGACGCCGTCGCTGACGACCGGTCACTATCGGCTCGTCTCGCTCCGGCCAGGTGACAGGGTCGCAATCTATCGACTCGTCGAGGGCTACCGGATCACGGGCACCGGCCCGAAAGCCTCGACACTGCCTGTCGAGGCGACCGTCACCGTCGAGAGGCGACCGCTCCCGTACCGACACGTGGCCGAGACGAACGCGACCGGTCACTACGCGGTGACCGTCCCCTACGAGGGACAGTACCGCGTCGGAAACCGGACAGTTCGCTGTGGCGAGTCGGGCTGTACCACGGTCGGGTGATGCCGTCACCACCTGGGTGAGCCGCCCGTCGACCGCTCACCGGTACCCGAGCGACTCCAGCCGGGACTTGATCTCAGATCCGACTTCCATCCGGGGAGTCTGCCCGTCGAGTTGTTTCAGCCGATCGGCGGCAAAATCGTCGAGCGCCGCCGTGAGCGGTTCGTACGCCTCCTCGGGGCCGTCGTAGGTTTCCGCGACGACCGAGCCAGTCTCGGTCGCGCGCTCCTGGCGGAGTGACACCTCGGCTGTTCGTACGGCGAACCGGCGGACGCTCCGGTCGCCTTCGACCGCGACGCTCGCGAATACGCGCTGGTCAGGATCGACGCGCCTCGGTTCGCCATCATCGAGCAGCGACGTGCCGGCCATCGCGTCCTGGGACAGACCAGCACTCTCGGCGAGTGTCGGTGCGACGGCGAGCGTGCTCACCGGCGGCGAGACGGTCGCGCTCGCACCTCTGGGTGTCGAGACGATCAGCGGGACGTGCAGCAGTTCCTCGCGGAGACGCCGGGGATGTGAAAACAGCCCGTCTTCGCCGAGGAGTTCGCCGTGATCGGCCGTGAGGACGACCAGTGACTCCGAGAGGATTTCTCGGTCGTCCAGAGCGTCCAGAAATGCCCCAATCTCAGAGTCGAGACACCTGAGTTCGTCGTCGTAGAAATCTGCCAGAAGGGTTCGCTGGTCGTCAGTCAACGTCTCGGGTGCGTTCCAGCTCTGCCGGAACAGTGATTCGGCCTCCGGTGCCGACAGTGCTCGATCCGCGAATCGCTGTTCGGGTGGGTGATAGGGGCCGTGGACATCCATGTAGTGGTTCCAGCAGAAAAACGGCCCGTCATCTACCGAATCGATCCAGGAGAGTGCGCGCTCGTGGATCTCCGGGGCACGAGCGTAGTACTCTCCGCGACCGAAGACGTACTTTTCGAGAGCCTTCTGAGCGAGGGCGAGCCAGCGATTACTGCCGAGGTACAGATCGTCGAAAAACGTCTCGAAACCGGTGTCGTATCCGTATGCGCGGGAGAGAAACGGATTCGAGTGGAACGCACCCGTTCGATAGCCAGCCGTCGCGAGTCGCTCCGGAAGCGGCGCTTCGAGCTGTGTGTAGCCGCTGGCTGCGAACGCCTCCGGCCACTGCCCGGTCACGATCGGCGGTGCGGCTTCCCGCGTCTGCGTGCTCACAGCGTACGCGTGCTCGTAGCTAACGTTCGCGTCGGCGAAGCGATCGAGTTCGGGCGTCGTCGGCCGGTCGTAGCCCGATCCGGAGAGATGGTCCGCACGGAGCGCGTCAACGGTCAACAGGATGATATTCGGTCGCGTCACGCGTGCTCACCCTGCTGGTCGCGTTGCGAGATCGTCCATCGATTCCCTCCGTTGTCGTTCGTCCCGGGAACGGTGGTCGAAGACGGCCGTGCGCGCTCCTCGGCGAAGAGGGCGCGCTCACCCCATCGTTTCAGCGCGACCACTACGCCGAAGGCACCCGGGACGAACGTGCTAGCGTAGACGAGCAGCCGTCCGACGCTCGGCTCACGCTCGAATGACTGGCGAACGTGGCTCCGTCCGGCCCCTCGATCACCGTCGAACAGCGCGGCGATCCCGACGGTCCAGTGATAGCTGGCCATCGAGGCGTTCCAGCACCCGCGCGCCCGGATCGACGACTCGTGTTTCTCTCTGACAGCCATGAGGTCGCGCGCTGCGGCTCCAGCGTCCCGGGAAAGGGCGTCGTCGTGGATCGTCCGGTAACAGAGAATATCCTGTACCGTCTCGAAACGCCAGTTCTCGGCGATCCGAAGGTAGAGATCCCAGTCCTGTTTGGCTCCAAGCGTCTCGTCGAACCCTCCGACATCGTCCAGACAGTCCCGTGTGACGACGATTCGCGACGGCGACCCGACGACATTTCGCCGACACAGCGCCTCACGGAGGTCCCCCGTCGGTTTCGAGCGTTCGGCCCGAAGGAGGTCGCCCGAGGGGTCGACCGACGCCAGACAGCAACTGACGACGCCGACATCCTCCTCACACCGGTCGAGCGCCGCCAGCTGGCGTTCGAGTTTCGTCTCGTGCCAGCGGTCGTCGTCGTCCAGAAACGCGACAACGTCGCCGGAAGCGACCCCGATGCCGGTATTGCGAGCGGCAGACAGCCCCCGATTGTCCTCGTGAACGCGAAGCGAGATCGGCGTCGAGCGGTCGACGTACTCGGCGACGATCTCCGCGGCCGCGTCAGTCTCGGAGCCGTCGTCGACGACGACGACCTCGATGGGATCGTACGTCTGCCCCAGCGCCGTCTCGATTGCGCCCGGCAGATACGATGGGCGGTCGTACGTCGGGATCACGACGCTCACCAGTGGTCGCTCCGAGCTGTTGCGGTCCCTCACTTGGTGTGATTTCTCGTCGCTCGTCGGCAGTGAGTCGCCCCCGCTCTCACCCCTTCGTCCGTCCATCGAGTCATCACTCGTCGGCGACATCCTTGTAAATGTCGAGTATCGATGGGGCGACGTCGTTCCAGTGGTACTGCTGTTCGACCCGCTCGCGGTTGCGCCGGGCGACGGCCGACCGCTCTTCGGGCCGATCCAGATAATACTCGATCGCGTCGGCGACACGCCGCGGAGCCGGTGACTCGGGCAAGAGCTGTCCGTTCGCATCCTCCTCGACGACGTCGGGGATCGCACCGACCTCGGTCGTCACCACGGACGCGCCGGCGGCCATCGCCTCCAGAATCACAGTCGGGAGCCCCTCCCACGTCCCAAGGAACACGAAGACAGTAGCGGCATGATAGGCCGCTTGCAACGCTTCCTCCGGTAGATTCGACAGGTACCGAATCCGATCGTCGGCCCGGGCCTGTAGGTTGTCGAGCATGGATTGCTGGCCGGTCCCGACTACCAGGGCTTGCAGCTCTCGATCCGGCAAGTGATCGGCGATGGCGTCCACGAAGGTACGTGGGTTCTTCTCCGGGGTCAGCCGACTCACGTACAGAATCGTCGGCACGTCCGGGTCGAGTCGGTGGCGCTTGCAAAACTGCGCGAGTGCCCCGTCCGAGACGGCAAATTCCTCGGGATAGATTCCGTTTGGAACCACGGAGACGGCCGACGGCTGGAGGTCGAAGCGATCGAGCAGGTACTGCCGTTCGGTCGTGCCGAGTGCGATCGTGTGATCGACGCGGTCGAAGACGTACCCGGCCAGCGGCCGGTAGGCCAGATCCAGCCCCCGGACAAGCGGCCCCGTCGCCCTGATGTCCGCCCCGTGGACGGTCATCACGACTGGAGCGTCCTCGGGGACGGCGTGTGCGGCCACGAGCGTTGACAGAAACCACGGGCTGTGGACGTGATAGAGATCGTGGTCACTCGATCGGATTCGCCTGTGTAGCTCGATCGACAGTGGGTTGCGCAGTATCGACGCCGTCGTCTCACAGTAGTGGACGGCAGATTCCGTGGGCAGCGGGCTGTCTTCGTTGTGCCTGCTGAGATCGGTCGTGTACGTCGTCACGGTGTGACCGTTCGCTCGCGCCGACTCGTTCAGTCGATAGACGTAGTTCTCGATGCCGCCGATCGACGGACGATAACAGTGTGACACCTGTGCGATATTCATGACTCGCTCACCTGCCTCGCGTGGACATCGAGATACTCTCCGGCAACCGTCTCCCAGGACGGGATGGCAGGTGACACCCGTCGACCTGTCTGGCGTCGGATCGCTCCCGCAAGGTCGGCCTCGTCGTCGAGGAGTTCGCCACAGTCGCTGTACTCTTCGAGGACGTGCCGATGGGCGGGAATAGCGGACAGGATCGCCGGGGTTCCAGAGGTGAGTGCCTCCAGCACCGCCATCGGCAACCCCTCGTACGCCGAGAGGCTGAGGAAGGCATCAGCCGTCCCGAACCACGACCACTTCGCCTGCTCGTCGATATGCCCGCGAACGTGGACCCGTGGATGGGTGGCCGCTCGCCGGACAGACTTCTGGAGTGGACCATCACCGGCGATGACCGCGTGCAAGTCCGGGATGGCCGCACAGGCGTCACTGAGCCGTTGCGCACAGGCGACCGGGCGTTTCTGTGGTGTCAGGCTCCCGATCGTGAACACCAGCGGTGCGTCGGCCGGGACGCCGGCGTCCTCGCGAATCGAGCCGGCCGCGCTGGACAGATCCTCGTCCATCCCGGGTTCCGGGCAACCGTTCGTCACGTGCGCCGCCGCTTGGACACCGAGTGGCTCCAGTTCGTCTCGCAGGTGGGGCGCGACGACTGTGTAGGTCGGCCCGGACTGGCCGATCGAGCCGAGCCGTCGATGGAACCAGCGTTCGAGACGACTCGTCACCCATAGATACGGGAGTCGTCTGCCGGTATATATCCCTTCTCGTGCCAGTCGATACTCCGCCGTCTCCGTGGTGTGAACGGTCACTAACGTCCGCTCCCAGAACGAGGCGTCGGGCACCGACGGCGAGAGCGGCTGGTGCATCCAGACGAGATCGTACGCTGCACCATCGCCCGCGAGGTCGTGAAGCTGTTTCCGCCACCACCAGGCGATTCCGGGCACGCCAACCGTCAGCCCGGCAAACTGGGCCGGGGCCCCGTCACCCAGTCGGTACTCGACATCGTGGCCGCTGGCTTCCCACTGGCGGGCGACAGCAGTAGCCACCGCCCTGATGCCGTATCGATGTGGGGTGAGTACCAGGCAGTTCATCGTCTGTCTCCGTGTCCCGATAGGTCAGGCGCGACATCGTGACCCCCGACGGCAGCGTCCCACCGTGACTCTGTGCTGTCGGAATAGTTCAGTGTCCGAGCGGACCGACATAGCAGTGACGTTTCTGCGGAGCCCAGAGACAGGGGAAACCACCACAAAGACGTACTACCGGTAGTATCAGGCGTGTTTCTCGCCATCCCACACGAAGATCACGTTCGACTGTTCTGGCCCCTTCGTCCAGATGACCCGGACGACTGCGTCCGAGAGGTCGAGTTCATCGTCGAGACCGAGTCCGCCACCGCTGACCTTCGTGAACATGGATTTGCTCAGTTCGATCTCGTCGCCTGCCGAAAACTCGGCACCAACTGCCGCGAGCGAATTGCCAGTGTACTCGACGTCAGGCCTGCTCCCATCCGGCTCGACGGCTTCTGCACCGGTGACCTGCAACGAGAGTTTCGAGGCCTCGATGGTATCGCCGGACGCGTGCGAGATCGTGACCGACGTGATGTGACCACTCTCGGACAGTTCGTAGTCGGTGTTGGCCCCGAACGATGGCGCGTTCTCGGTGTTCTCGTCGCCGAATCCAGTGAGAAAGACGGCAGCGACGGCTGCCAGTATCACGACGATCGCGACCATCAGAATCACCCCGATAACCGGGCTGACAGCCCGTTCGTCTCCGCCCCCGCATATCTGCTGCGTGCGTTCCATTCGTTATCTGGTCTGCGGTCCACTCACTAATACCCACCCGAGTCTCTTCTCGCGCTGAAAAACGCAAGCGAAGCAACCTGTTCAGGCCAGTGTAAGCAGGTCTTCGGGTGGTCCGCCCGGCAACGCGTCTCGCTCGTGCTCGGCCGCAAAGTCAGGATCGGGCCCCATCGGCACGATTCGCTTCGGACTGACATCCGGATGCGTCGTGTAGTAGTGTTCTTTGATATGGTCCATGTTCACCGTCTCGGCCACACCGGGCGTCTGATACAGATCACGCACATACGGCCAGAGGTTGTCGTACTCGCGGATCAGCTTGTGATTGCACATGAAGTGGGTGTGATACACCTCGTCGAAGCGAACGAGCGTCGTGAACATGCAGATGTCCGCTTCTGTCAGTCGGTCACCCGCGAGATAGCGCTGGTCTTCGAGGACCGAATCCCAGTGATCCAGCGCGTCGAACAGTTCCTCGACTGCCTCGTCGTAGGCGTCCTGTGTGTCGGCAAAGCCCGCACGATAGACCCCGTTGTTGATCGGCTCGTAGATCGACTCGATGATCTCGTCGACTGCTTCCTGGTAGCCCTCGGGATAGAGGTCGATATCTCGCTCTGCGATGTCTCTAAATTCGGTCGAGAGCATCCGCAGGATCTCTTTGGATTCGTTGTTGACGATCGTCTCTTCCTGTGTGTCCCAGAGGACAGGAACAGTTACCCGGCACGTCGCGTCGGGGTCGGCCTCGACGTACAGTTCGCGGAGATACTCCGAATCGTACAGCGAGTCCGCCGTACAGCCCTCTTTTTCGGGCGTGAACTGCCAGCCGTCCTCGTCGCGGAAAGGATCGACCACGTCGACGCTGATGGCGTCTTCCAGTCCCAGCAGCTTGCGCGCCACGAGCGTCCGGTGGGCCCACGGGCACGCGTAGGAGACGTACAGGTGATAGCGCCCGGCTTCAGGCTGGAACCGTGCGTCGGGGTCGTCTCGGACTCGGTTCCGGAAGGTGGTCTCCTGGCGCTGGAACGCCCCCTTCTCGTCGGTCGTCTCGAACGCGTCGGTCCGCCACTCGCCGTCGACGAGCATATTCATTGTATTCTCTAGTTCGGTCGCCAGCCTGAAAAGGACGGCAGTGACCCGTGTGTAACCGTGGCAACGCCACCCATTCGACCGCCGGGCTTCGAAGCCCTTATTGGGGCGCTCGGCTACGTCTCCACCAAGAGTACCTATGTCGGACAAACCCGCCTCGATGTACCGGGATATCGACAAACCGTCGTACACCCGGCGCGACTACATCACCGGTATCCCCGGTTCGAAGATCGCACAGCACCAGATGGGCGACAAAAACAAGGATGCGGACGACTACCCCGTCCAGATCAGCCTCATCGTCGAGGAAGAAGTGCAGCTGCGCCACGGCTCGATGGAAGCCTCGCGCCTGTCGGCCAACCGCCACCTGATCAAGGAGCTCGGCGAGGGCAACTACAAGATGGTCCTCCGGAAGTTCCCCCACCAGGTCATCCGCGAGAACAAACAGGCGACCGGCGCAGGTGCGGACCGTGTTTCCGACGGCATGCGTCAGGCCTTCGGGAAGATCGTCGGCACTGCCGCCCGTCTCCAGAAGGGCGACCGCCTCTTTACGGCCTACTGCGAAGTCGACCAGGCCGAGGAAGTCAAAGAAGCATTCCGCCGCGCGTACAACAAGATCACTCCCTCCTGCCGGATCAAGGTCGAGCGGGGCGAAGAACTGCTCATCGCCTGAAAGCCCTCGCGAACCGCTGGCGCGGTTCACTCGCCCTTTTCATTTCCACGAAAGCCCTCGCAGCCACATGGCTGTGGCTGCTCGCCCTTTTCATGTCCACCAGGCCCGCAGGACCACCGCCGGCGATCGCCGGCGGGGTCTGAGGGCAACGCCAGCGCTTTCTGTAGCCGCTCGCGAATGTGCGAGCGGCAGGCCTGCCCTTCCCCGGGTTCCTGCGGCTGCGCCGCAGGGTACGGGAGACGAAGTCTCCCGGCACGTGCGGTCGCGGCGATGCCGCGACACGCACTCACGGCCACCGGGGCTGTGAATGGACGGCAGCTCGATTGTCCCGGGGTCTCAGAAGGGTATTCAGGATCAGTCCTGTGGCATCGCGTCGCTGGATGGGGCTGCGGTCACGGCTCCGGGGCTGTAGCGATCCCAGAGCACCAGCAGGCTCGGCAAGACGAGCACACTGACCAGAAACGATGTCGTCAGGGCGACCACGACGATCGATCCGAAGCTCTGCATCTGTGGATGCGGGACGAGTGTCAGCGTTGCGAACGCGCCCGCGGATGTCAGCGTACTCCCCAGTAGCGCGCCGCCAGTGCCCGTGACCGCAGCGTCCAGCGCTTCGAAGACAGTCTTGCCCTCCCGGCGCTCGTCGGCGAAGCGATCGCCGAGGTGGATATTGTAGTCGACGCCGAGGCCGACGACGAGGCTCATCAGCAACGCCGTCAGCAGCGTCAACGGGATCGATAGCAAATACATCCCGCCGATAACCAGTCCGACGACGAGTGCGATGGGGATCGAGACAGCCAGACCCAACGTGGCGCTCCCGTGCATGATCCTGAAAACGACCGCGAGCGTGAGGATGATCGCACCGAGTGCGATCGCCATCGTCGTCAAGATCCCCCCGACGATCACGTCCTGCTGTGCCTCACCGATGGCGAAGTTGCCCGCGACTGTGACACTCCGGGAGCCGTCGCCGTCCATGATCGCCCCGGCGCGGTCGAGTACCGCGACCGTCGAATCGGCGTCGGAGTAGTCCGCGGCAAGCGAAACCGTCACCAGCATCGACTGGTACCCGTCGTCGGACCGTTCGAGCACTTGTGCGGCCGTCTGTGGAGCCGCTGTGTAGAAGGCGTCGTAAACTTCCTTCAGGTTCCGGTCGGGGACGCCGTTGCCATCGGTATCGGCCTGCTCGAAGACCGTCGCAAAGGAGTCATCTCGTTCGGCCACTTGCTGCATCGCGGTGACCGGTGATCGGACGGCCCGAGCGTCGGGCTGGTCGAAGACAATTCCCGCACCCTCGATCTCGTCGACCCCCGACTGAACGTCTTCGAGCGCGTCGTCGTCGGTGACGCTCCCCTCGATCAGTATCGGCTCCTCGACGGCCTCCTCGACGGTCGCCGGCGCGAACGAATCTTCGACCTGAAACTGTGTGCCAAGCGGGTGTGTCTCCCAGCCGATCGGACCCGGGAGCTGTTGTTTCCACTCGGCCACGTCGCCATCTGCCGACTGGTAGCTCTCCTCGTCGAGTCCGAACCAGGCTGCGCCGCCGAGCGCACCGACGAGGACGGCGACGACCAGGACCATCGGCGCACCCCGACGAGCCAGTGTAACGCTCCGACTGAGCAGTGGCTTCAGAAATCGACCGTGTCCGAGCGCTCGCTTGTGTCGATCCAGACCGAGTTCTTCGAACCCGCTGTCGATCGTGATCTTCAGCGCCGGGACAACCGTCACGAACAGCACCATCGCTGCGACGACCCCGAGCGTGATCGAGATCGAGAGATTCCGGATGACGGCGACCGGGTTCGTCAGATTCGCGAGGAAGCCGATCGCCGCGGTGACCGTCACCAGGATCAGTGCGGTCGCGACGAGCTTCACGCCTCGATTCATCGGCCCGCGAAGACTTTCCCATCGCCGCGCTCGCGGGTCGCGTTCGCTCCCCGCTCGCCATTCTGAGGCGGGCGCTGTGCTCCCGCCTCGCGCTGTTCGCGGTAGCGATTGAAGACGTGAAAGCCGAAGTCGATACTCAACCCGGAGATGAGCACGACTGGGACGACACTGACCATCCCGGCCGAGACGTCGAGCCACCCCAGCAGACCGAACATCCAAAGAATCGAGAGCACGACACCGACCATTCCGACGACGACGTCGACCAGATCACGATAGGTGAACGCGAGGACGCCCACGATCAAGAGCAACGCGGCTGGCACGACCAGTTCGATCATCTCGCCGAAGAAGTGATCCCGGTAGATCTCGTTGTCGCCACCTTCGGACATGAAAAAGCCCGCCTGCGAGTCCACAGTCTGGGTGATCGTCGATAGGGCCTCCACAAAGGTCTGCTCGCTGGCACCGAACCCGTACCACAGCAGGATACGCCGGGAATTCGCTGTCGTACTCGACGGATCGTGGTCGGCCGGCACAAATCGAGTCGCACCAGGTTCCTCGAGCGTCTCGCCGACCAACTGCTGCACCTCCGCGGCGCTCGTGTTCTCCATGGCCGCGATCTGCTCGTCTAGCGTCGCGTTTCGATCGTCTGCCGCCCGAACCGCGACCAGATTGGAGAACCCGACGATCCCATCCTCGTGGAGTAGGCGACGAACGGCCGCACTGTCTTGCAACCTCTGCTGGAATTCTAACCCCGTCAGCAGCGACTCCTTCGAGAGGGCGTTGCCACCGTCTTCGTGGACGTAGACCTGACCCAACGTTCGATTCTGCCCGTCGCGATCAGGCGTGAAGTGTTGCTGGATATACGTCGCTGCCTGTCGCTCTTGGAGGTCCTCGAAGGCGTCTGCATCGGTACCGGCCTGGCTCTCGGTATCGATCTGCGGTATCCCCATCAAGACCGCTGCCGACAGCAGCGCCATCACGGCCAGCGTGAGCAAATTGTGCGTCGTGACGAAATCTACTATCTTCCCCAGTCCATCCCGAATCATCGATCTGGCTGCCCGTTCTCGGACCGCCCAAGTATATCTAACTATTCAACAACATCTCAGAATATAAATAAGTAAGGCAGCACCAGCAGTAATCGAGGGCGACGAAACAACCGATCTCACTGGCGAGGAGTTTCAGCGATCCTCAATCCTGAGGGATCGCGTCACCGCTCGATGCTTCAGTCACGTGCTCGGGGCTGTAGCGGTCCCACAGCACGAGCAGGCTCGGCAGGACGAGCAAGCTTACCAGGAACGACGAGAGCAGCGCGATCACGACGATCGAACTGAAACTCACGATCTGAGTCTGGGGGACGAGTGCGAGCGTCGCGAACGCGCCTGCAGAGGTGAGCGTACTCCCGAGCAGCGCGCCACCGGTCCCGGTGACCGCTGCGTCCAGCGCCTCGTAGGTCGACTTCCCCTCCCGGCGCTCGTCGGCGAAGCGATCACCGAGGTGGATGTTGTAGTCGACGCCGAGGCCGATGACGAGGCTCATCAGCAGCGCCGTCAACAGCGTCAGTGGGATCCCCAACAGAGACATCCCGCCGATGACTGCCCCCAGAACGAGTGCGATGGGAATCGCGACGACGACGCCGAGAGTGGCGCTGCCGTGCATGACTCGGAAGACGACAGCCATCGTGAGCACGATCGCAGCCAGCGCAAGTCCCATCGTGAGGAGGATGCCACCGACGATTTCGTCGAGAACGGCCGCGTTGATCGCGAGAGTTCCGGCTGGCGTCGCTGTTCGGTCGCCTCCAGCTTCCATCTGCGCCGCTCCGTCTTCGAAGTGAGCGACGACGCTGTCGGGATCAGTGAAATCGGCGTCGACCGCGAACCGCACCAGCATCGATCGATACTCATCGTCAGTGCGCTCGATCTGTTGACTGGCGAGGTCGCTGTCGGCAGCGTAGAACGCGTCGTAAACCGCCTTCACGTTTCTGTCAGGGACACCATCACCGTCGGTGTCGGCGTCGTCGAAGACCGACTCGAACTCCGCGTCTCGCTGGGCGAGCGCTTGCATCGCCGTCACGGGGGACTCGACGACCTGGATACCAGGCTGATCGACGAGCACGTTTCGCCCGCGAATCGTCTCGACGCCCGTCTGGAGGTCTGTGAGTGTGCTTTCACTGGTGATATCTCCTTCGATCAGGATCCGTTCCTGGATCGCGTCGTCGCCAGTCGCTGGCTGATACACGTCCTGAACGTGGCTCAACTGCTCGGCGACTGGGTGTGTCTCCCAGCCGACCGGATCGGGCAACTGCTGTTTCCACTCGGCAACCTCGCCGTCGGGCTGTTGATAGTTCTCCTGGGCCAGCCCGGTCCATGCGAAGCCGCCGACCGCACCGACGACGAGCGCGATGACCAACACCGAAGGTGCACCCCGGCGAGCCAGTGTGACCGTCTTTGCGAGTGCTGGCCGCAGGAATCGACCGTGGCCGAGTGCCTGCTTCCGTCGACTCCAGCCAATCCGTTCGAACAGCCCGTCGATACTGATCTTCAGCGCCGGAACGATCGTCACGAAGATCAACAGCGCTGCGGCAACACCCAGTGTGATCGCAATCCCCAGATCTCGAATCTGGTTCAGCGGATTGACGACGTTCGACATGAATCCGATCGCCGCAGTCACCGTCACCAGGATGAGCGCCGTCGCGACGAGTTTCACGCTGCGGTTCATCGGCTCACGAATGCCCTCGTCTTCACCGCGCTGCTCTCGGTAGCGGTTGAACACGTGGAAACCAAAGTCGATACTCAACCCCGTCACGAGGACGACCGGGACGATACTGATCACGCCCGCAGCGACGCCAAGCCAGCCGAGCAGGCCGAACATCCACAGGATCGAGAGCAAGACGCCAACCATCCCGACGACGATGTCGACCAGATCGCGGTAGGTAAAGGCCAACACGCCCAGGATCAACACGAGCGCGAACGGCAGGACGAGAAACGCCATCTCGGTGAAGAAGTGGCTGTTGTAGGCGTTAAACGCCGGCTGATTCAGCACGAAAAAGCCGGCCGCAGAGCGGTCCTGTGCAGCCTCGTACAGCGCACGTTCGACGTCCTCACCAGCGGCAGCACCGTCGAGCGAGACCAGCATGCGACGGTCGGTCGCCGTCGTACTCGATGGGTCGTGTCCCGAGGGCAACAGCCTGAGCGCCTGTGGATCCGCTAGCGTCTCTCCCACTACCTGTTCGACTTCGGCCGCGCTCGCGGTATCGAGCGCGTCGATCTGCTCGTCGAGCGTCGGATTTTGTTCGTCGGCCACCCGAACAGCGACCATGTTCGCGATGTCGACGACTCCCTCGGGTCGGAGCGCCCCCGAGACTGACTCGTTGGCCAGGATATCTTGCTGATAGCGGAGACTCTTCAGCAGTGATGCTTTCGAGAGGACGTTGCCGTCCTCGTCTCGGACGTACACCGTCGCGAGCGTCTGGTTCGTCTCGTTTGCTGAACTCTCGTAGTGGTCCGCGATGTAGTTCGCCTTCTCGATGGGTTCGAGGTCCTGGAAGGCCTCTGCGTCTGCACCAGCCTGGCTCTCGGTGTCCAACTGGGGCAGTCCACCAACCACTACGACCCCCGTAAGCACCAGCATCAACGCCAGTGTCAACCGGTTGTGCTCGGTCACAAAATCGACGATTCGCGATAACGACTCCCGTATCATAGCTCGTTCTATCACCCGATTCGCACACCATCCCTGTATAAATCCCCGCCGAGTTACCACCCCAGAATTCGGGGAAAAGGTATATAAACTAGAATCTCACGCCAGGAAGACGTGTCGCGGCGTGTCGGCCAGCACTTCGCGGCCCCACTGGACGGTGTCGCGGAAGTCCTCCGAGCGGAAGAAGGCCATCGCGTCCTCTTTTGCGTCCCAGCGCGAGGCGATGAACATGTCGTTGTCGTCTTCCTCGTTGACAAGCAGTGCAGTCTCGCGATGACCGTCCATCTCGGCGAGTTTCTCGCCGACGGTCTCGAAGGTCTCGACGAACTCCTCACGATACTCCGGTTTGACCGTGTAGAACATCCCCATCGTGCCAAAGCCCTCGCCCTCGCCGGCTTTGCGGACGACTGCGGGCAGGTCTTCAAGGAAGTCACTGGCCGTCTCGGCGGCGTCGCGGGTCTCCCAGATGCTGACGGCGGCGGCCGTCTCGCTGGCCGGATCGTCGTAGACGGCGGTCTTGACGTGGGTGTCGTAGTGTTCGAAGTTCGAGCGCAGACTGTCGACCTCGCTGAAGAGTTTTCGGACGTCCTCGTTCGAGTATAGCACGAGCGCGTAGACATCTTCGCCGTGGGGCTGGCCGGCGTAGATGCCCCGGTCTTCGAGTTCGGCGCGGATGCTTTCGGCACCAGTGTCGCTGACGGCGGACTCCGACGCTTCCTCGGGACGGTCGCCAAGCCACCCTCGGGCACCGGTATCGATCCCGTCGAGGTCGGTCAGGAACCCGGACGCCGTCTGGGCGGCGTCGTCGTTCGCCCAGATGCTGACCAGCGTCGTCCGGCCCTGGCTGGCCCGGACGGTCGTCGTGACGTGGGTGTCGTAGTGGTCGAAGTTCGAGGAGAGGCCCTCGACCTCCTCGGCGAGATCGGCTGCGTCGCGCTCCGTCTCGAAATGCAGGCCGTAGGCACCCGATTCGTAATCCTCGCCCTCGTGGAAGCCCGCCCGGCCCAGCCGAGCGTCCAGATCGTCGACCTCGGCGATGGCCTCGCTCCAGGAATCGGTCGTCGGCGGACGGCCACCGCCGCTGCTCGGGTGGTCGCCGTCGTCGCCAGCGTCATCCACTTCGTCCGAATGGTCCGTTTCCGATCCACCGTGTGGATGACCGCCCCCACCGTGATCCCCCTCGGCGGCGTCCCCGGGCGTCGCGGGCGGGTGCTCCTCGGTCCCGTGGGCGGCACTCTCCTCGCCCCAGGGTGTCGAGAGGCGCTCGCCGCCGAGGAAGGCGTCGAGGTCAGCCGGACCGAACCGGCGACCGACCCAGAACGGGCCGAACTCCGCGAACTTCGAGGAGGAGGGATCGAAGCGCATCTCGTAGAGGAGGTCTTTGACATCGGTCATGTCGTCGGCGTATAGCGTGACGCCCCACTCCCAGTCGTCCAGGCCGATGGAGCCAGTGATCATCTGGGTGACCTTGCCCGCGTACGCCCGCCCCACGTCGCCGTGGGCGTCCATGTGCTCGGCGCGCTCGTCGAAGGGCAGGTCGTACCAGTTGTACTCGGGATCGCGGCGCTTGTCCATGGGGTAGAAGCAGACGTGCTCCATCTCCGGAATTTCGGGATAGAGCCGCGAGCGCATGTACTTCACGAGACCCGAATCGTCGTCGAGATCGCCCTCGATGAACTCCCGACCACGGTCGGAGTAGCCCGACGCCTCGGTCACCGAGACGAACGAGCGATCTTGTTCGGTGAACTGCGCCAGCGCGGTCTGCTCGAAGCGGCGCTCAAGCGCGTCGAGATCGGCCATCGTCGGGCGGAGGTGGAGGATCATGAGGTCGCCCTTGTGGCCGAGGATCGAGAAGACAGCTGACGCGCCTTCCTGGGCGTCTTCGACCGCCGTGGCAGCTTGCAGGTACTCGATTCCCTCGTCGATTGCGCGGTCACGGGTGCGCTGGGAAGCCTCGGCCCAGGCGTCCCAGTCGATCGTCCGAACGTCGTGGAGTGCGTACCAGCCCTCTTCGGTCGGGGGTGCTTCTCGGCGTTCGTCAGTCATGGGCGTCGCTTGGGGTGAGAGCGTAAGGAACCTTGCCTTTCGTGGTTCTCGGTCAGCTATCGCTCTTGGTCACCCCTCTTCGACTGGAATCACTGTCGCGCGCTGCTCGCTATCCTCGCCTTCGCCGCCCGGGCCACCGTCGGGAACAGCTTTTTCCCGGGTACTCGGGGACGAACGAGTCGACGGTACCAGAGGTGTCGTGTCCGAGCCGACATGAGCGCGGGCGCGTGGGACTTTAGGCGAGCAACTGCGGGCCGAACAGCATGAGGAGCAGGCTGATCCCCATAATCAGCCCGATCGAGATAGTCACGGTCTGGACGTGCTCACGATGGTTCAGCGGCGTCCGCGAGAGGATCGCCTCGGCGCTCGCCCGCAAGAGATGGCCCCCGTCCAGCGGGAACGCCGGGATGCAGTTGAACAGCCCGAGGTTGAAGTTGACCCATCCGGTCCAGAAGAGGAGGTTCGCGGCGAGGAAGACGCCGCCCCCGAGCGGTTCGAGTGGGCCCTGGATGGTGTAGAACTCCGTGACTGGCCCGATGAAGCCCGCGAAGTTGAACCCGAGCGTCGGATCGGCCACCGCCGCGAACGGCAACACGAGGATCGTGAATATGACGATAGCAAGTGAGCCGTCCGCGAGACCGCCGATCAGCCCGTCACCCGAGACGATACCGAGGAAGGTATCCGCGGGGTAGTCCCGGATCCCGAAGTCGTTGACGACGACGCCGCTGTAGCCCGACTGGACGAGCGAGACACCGATCAGCGCCCCATCAGTCCGAGGATTCTCACCGAGTTCGACCTCGCGAGTCTGGCGCTCACCGCCGAGGAAGTACTCGACGTCGACTGTTGTTCCGGGGTCGATCTCCGACAGTACGTCCTGCATCGTCTCTCCGTCGACGATCCGCTCGCCGCCGATACGCGTGATCACGACCGACTCGCCTGATGGCGCACCGGCGTCGTCGAGTGGCCCACCGTCGGAGATCGCACTCGCATATGCACCCACTGGCCCGGAGACCGTCGAGTTGTCCGCCAGTTCAAGCGTCGCGACCGGACGATTTTCCAGGGCGCTCGCGAAAGCGTCCTCGGTCCCGACGGCAGTGTCGTTGACCGCGACGATCGTATCCCCGGCAGCGACATCCAGCGGTCCGTCCGCGAGCGCCGTCGTGACCAGCACCGCGCGGTCGACTTCTCTGGTCTCCCCGTCCTTGGTTGTCACCGAAACGCGTTCGTCGGTCGTGTTCGCCAGCAGTGCGTCGAGATCGTCCGGCGATTCTATCGTCGTTCCGTCGACCCCGGTGATGACATCGCCGCTACCAAGTCCGGCTTCCCGTGCCGGTGAGTCAGGGAGCGTCGCCCCGACTGGGACGCCGCTGGCAATGGCAATCGACCCCGTCACCGGGCCAAACAGAAGCGCGAACGCGATCACTGTTATCGCGAAGTTGTTGGTGACGCCAGCAGCGAACATCCGTGCCTGGGCCCCACGACCAGACGCCTTGCGATCTTCTTCGTCGGGTTCGACGAACGCCCCCATCGGGATGAACGCCAGAAGTGCAACCCCCATCGAGTCGATATCGATGTCCTCGACCCGGCAGAGCAGTCCGTGACCCCCCTCGTGGACGACCAGACCAACGAGTAACCCGAAGATGATATCCGGGGCAGCCGACAGCGGCAGGAAGTCGTTGAGTCCGGGGATGACCAGCGCGTTTTTCGGTTCCTGAATCGGGTTGGCCGTCGGCTGCATGACGTTCTGATACGCCGAGAGCAAGACGAGCAGAAACAGCCCGACCAGAAATACGAGTGCGATTCCCAACCCGAGGTTCCCCCAGGCACGCCAGAATCGCTTGCGCTGTGCGAGCCGATCGAGTATCTTCTTGCCACGCTGGGTATGGATCGTCGTCAGCGGACCCGAGACGTGGACGAAATCCGGCAATACGCCGCGCAGTCGCAGCGTCATCACCACGACGGTATAGAGAAGCACGCCAGCGAGCACCAGCGTCAGCGTCGACACCATTACCGGGAACCTCGGGGCACGTCGTCAAGAGGGTTGTGTTGGCGGAATCTGCAAGCGGACGGGCTCACACTCGATCGTCGATGTCGAGAAGCGTCAGACTCGTTCATCGGGATCGTGGCGTCCGGCCATCCGCGCGGCTTCAGTGGCGTAGCGTTCGCGGTCGTCGGGATCGGAAACCGGTTCGAGCCGATCGGGGTCGACGTCCTTGGCCGCAGTCGGCGGCTTTTTCGCCAGCAGTGCCGAGGAGAGTTGCTGGGTGACGTGGCGCTGCCCGTCGGGCGTCGCGTAGACCAGCGTGATCAGATCCTCGTCGAAGTAGTCCCGCTCGACGAGCCAGCACCGGACGGTGTCGGTCATGCCCAGTCGTTGTGGACCCGAGGGATTGTATCCTCCGGATCCGGACCGGCGAGTCGGTCCCAGCGAGGCCCCTATCGTTTTGCCCCAGCACGTCCTATCGGAAGGCGATGAGCCGCTGGAGTGAGCGAGTCGATGATCTGCTGTACGACGGTGAGACGATCGACGAGCAAGTCGATGTCGGCACTGCGTCTGTCGTTGTCACGAGCCACCGTGTGCTCGCGTTCACTCCCGAGAGCGACGGTGCGAACTTCCAGCAGGTCGACCGTCCGAATATCACCGGTGTCAGCCTGCAGGCCGGCGGCGACGCCAAATTCTTGCGACAGGCGGCCCGGGCCGCGCTGTACGGATTCATCCTGATCGTCGCCGGCCTCCTGCTCCCCCTCGACGACATCCTCTCGGGCGTCGGGCTTCCCTCCTCGACTGGGCAGCTCGGAATCGGCGGCATCATGGGAATGTTCCAGCAGATGCTCTCACTGCTGCGCGATCTCGACGATTTCATGCGGCTGGTCGGCGCGCTGCTGTTGCTCTTTGCGATCGTCCCGATGGGCGTCTACCTCTGGACGCGCGAACGATCCCTCGAGATCGGTGTCGCCGGCGACGAGGCGATCCGGATCCCGGCCCAGGAAACTGACGCCGAAACGGTCGCCGAGCGACTGGAGACAGTGATCCTCCCCGCAGGCGTCGACAGCGAGCCAGAGGGTCGGATCGAGTCGCTGCTGGGGTGAGCGTCTGACGAACAGGTCAGGCCTCGTCACGACCGTATGTTTGAAGCCCTCGCTCACACTAGGACGCGGCGATGAATGCGGACGCGGTTCGAAATCTCGCTGCCAACCTCCCCCGCGAGCCCGGCGTCTACCAGTTCCTCGACGGCGACGGTGATGGTGCCACGGTCCTGTACGTCGGCAAAGCCGTCGACATCCGTGACCGCGTCCGATCCTACGCCGATCCACGGGGCGAACGCATCCGCCAGATGGTCGCCCGCGCGGCGGCGATCGGCACCGTCGTCACCGACACCGAGACACAGGCACTCCTGCTGGAAGCCAACCTCATCAAGCGCCACCAGCCCCGCTACAACGTCCGGCTGAAAGACGACAAGTCCTACCCTCTGGTTCAGCTGACCGACCACGCTGTCCCACGGATCGAGATCACCCGTGATCCCGAGAAGGGCGCGACGGTCTACGGCCCGTTCACCGACAAAGGTCGGCTCGAAACGGCGGTCAAGGCGATCCGAGAGACGTACGGCCTCCGCGGCTGTTCGGACCACAAGTATTCCAACCGGGATCGACCCTGTCTGGACTACGATATGGGCCTCTGTACTGCCCCGTGTACGGGAGAGATCAGCGACGCGGACTACGCCGCGGACTGCGAGGCCGTCCGGCGCTTTTTCGAGGGAGAAACAGGCGTCGTCGCCGACCCGCTCCGCCGAGAGATGGAGGAGGCTGCCCAGAACGAGCAATTCGAGCGCGCGGCGAATCTCCGCGATCGACTGGAGGCCGTCGAGTCACTCCACGGTGGGGGCGGCGACGCCGTCGCAGACGAGCGCGAGCGCGAACGTGCCGTCGACGTCCTCGGGGTCGCCGTCGAGGGTGAATCCGCGACCGTTGCTCGACTCCACAGTGCCGACGGATCGCTCGTCGAGCGCGAACGCCACCGCCTCGACGCGCCTGACGGTGAACACGCCGGCGCGGTACTGGGCGCGTTCGTCGCCCAGTATTACGCCGAACGCGAGTTGCCCGACGCACTGTTGCTCTCGGATCGGCCCGACGACGCTGACCTCATGCACTGGCTCGACGGAGAGGGTGTCGATGTCCGTGTGCCGGGCGCGGGTCGGGAGGCGACACTCGTCGATCTCGCACTGAAGAACGCCCGCAGACAGGGCGGTGAGCGCGACGAGACGGCCGCACTGGCCGACGAACTTGGGCTCGACCGTGCGAATCGAATCGAGGGGTTCGACGTGAGCCACGCCCAGGGCAAAGCGGTCGTCGGCAGTAACGTCACCTTCGTCGACGGCAGCCCGGAAAAGGCCGACTACCGCCGGAAGAAACTCGAAGAGAGAAACGACGACTACGCCAACATGCGGGCGCTGGTTCGGTGGCGGGCCGACCGCGCCGTGGAGGGCCGTGACGACCGCCCTGATCCCGACCTGTTGCTGATCGATGGCGGCGAAGGGCAACTCGGAGCCGCACAGGACGCCCTCGCGGAGACCGGCTGGACTATTCCGGTTATCGCACTGGCGAAAGCCGAGGAACTCGTGGTAACCCCTGAGGGCGTTCAGCGGTGGCCCGACGACGCCCCCCATCTCCATCTCCTCCAGCGTGTCCGCGACGAGGCACACCGTTTTGCCGTCCAGTACCACCAGACCCTTCGCGACGATGTCTCGACGGCGCTGGACGAGATTCCCGGCGTCGGTCCCGAGACCCGCAAGCGACTGCTCGGCCACTTCGGCAGCGTCGCGGCGATCCGGGAGGGCTCCCCGGACGAACTGCAGACCGTCGAGGGTATCGGCGAGTCGACGGCCGAGTCGATCGATCGGCATCTGTGATCGGCGATCACCGAAGCAACAGATTAATTATTCTTCTGTGTGGGCGACAAAATACGATGAGACGATCGAAATTGGTCCCGCTGATGCTCGCACTCGTCCTCGTCGCGGCGAGCGGGTGTCTCGGTGCAGGGACGGACGATCCGACGAACAGCGATTCTGCAATTACCAGCGGGATGGACGATTCGGCTGTCAGGGAGGCTGTCGTTTCGTCGTCCGAAGAAGTCGAGCGGTATGCGATGACGATGAATCAAACGTACTCGGGAGGAGGATTCAACTCTTCGACGACCTATCAGGGAGTCATCGACCGTGAATCCCGACGTGCGAGGCTGAACATTACCAGTGAGGGTAACGGTGAAACCCAGCGGATGGCCACCATCGTCGACGAACCGGCCATCTATAGCAAACAGGAGACGGGAACAAACTGGACGAAGCGCAACAGCGAGAGCTTCGAGTGGCGGACTATCGACCGTCTGTCGGTCCTCGTCGAGTTGCTCGAACAGAGCAACGCGACCGCCGTGGGATCGACCACTGTCGACGGAAGCGGGGCGACCGTTCTCGAAGCGGATGTCGAACAGGAAACCCTCGCGGAGGTCGCCTCGGGAGGAAACGAATCGACAGCTGGCCAGGCAGAACCGAACGTCACGATGTCGCTCCGGGCAGTCGTGGATAACGCGACTGCTCGTCCACAAACGATCACGCTCCACACAGTGAGGTCCTCGGAGTTCGGCTCTTCCGAGTCGACTTTGACAGTGACTATCGACACCTACGGCGTCGAGACCCAGATCGGGACGCCTCAGGAGACGGTCACTGCGACCGTCAGAACGGGATCGGATGGTGCCACCACGACGGTCGTCACCGCGAGCGCGCCCCCGACCGAGGAAGGGTGATTTCGTTCAGGGGAACACCAAATTAATATAGCCCTTCTTCGTAGCGCCGGTCTGTCATGAATCGGATGAAATTGGTCCCCGTGTTTGCAGCCGTGCTGTTGGTTGCACTGAGTGGGTGTGGGGCGTTGAATGATGGCGATGCGAAACAGACGACGCTCGGTGAGCCGGTGATTACCGACGACATGAGTGCGGAGGAGATCCAGCAACTGTCGGCGAACGCGACGGAAGGATACTCGTCGTACGAGATGACGATGAACATGTCCGTCGACAGTGATTCCGCCAGCTTGAGCATGATCATGGACGGTGTCGTCAACAACGACGAGAAAAAGGCAAAGATGGACATGACCGTCGACGCTGGCTTGCGAAGTTTCGACACGACAGCCTACATCGACGATCAGACGGTCTACATCCAGAACGAAAACACTGGCGACTGGCAGACCGAGCAGGGGTCGTCTTCGATGAACTGGGAACAGACGAACCAGCTCCAGCAGCAACGGGAACTGCTGAACGCCTCGGAGGTCGAGGTCACGGGCTCAACGACGATCGACGGCGAGACGATGACGATCATCACGATCCAGCCCAACGAGTCGGCGATGCAAGAACTGGTCGCCCAACAACAGGGGACGGACTTCAGTGGCTCGTCGATCGACGAGATGACGATCAAGATGTACATCTCCGACCAGACCGCCCACGTCCGGAAGATGGACATGGACGCGACGATGACAGCCGAGGGTCAGCGCATGGAGATGGACCTGATCGTGACGCTCAGCAACTACGGGACGGACACGAACATCCAGATCCCGGACGCGTAATCACGGTCCTGTAACGCGGATTTTTCGATCGCAGGTCGCTGTCCGTATTTGTGTACCGCGACGGCCTCCGAATCGTCGACCCGATCGAGAACGGCCAGTTCGAACTCGATACCGATCGACCGGTCGATCCTGAACCGTGCGGGACCGACGAGTTCGTGTTTCCGGTGTCGAGAGCCGCGAGGATCTCTGCACGAGAGATCCGGAACTGGGACCAGTCCGCCGTTCTGCCGTCACTCCTTCGCTACGCTCAGTCGTGCCGGAAGCACCGTGAGACTCACTTCGTTCGCCTCACGAACTTCAGACACTCCCGCTAGTCGTGTCTGAACCACCGCGTCAGCAAAGCTGCCGCGTGCTTTAGACATTCCCTCGCTAGCGCTCAATCGTGTCTGAAACACCGCTGGACTCGCGCTACTCGTCCAGCGAGCTTCCGGCATTCCCTCGCTAGCGCTCAGTCATGCCGGAAGCACCGCGACCCGGTCATGACCATCGTCATCCCCAGCTCGTCGGCCCTGGCGATCACGTCCTCGTCGTTGACGCTCCCGCCCGGCTGAATCACGGCTTCGATGCCAGCTTCGGCGGCAGCCTCGATACCGTCCGGGAACGGGAAGAACGCATCGGAGGCCATCACCGCGCCATCAGCGTCCTTGCCCTGAGCGTCTTTCTCGGCTTTCATCTTCGCAATCTCGACGGCGTCGACTCGTGAGACCTGTCCCGCACCGACGCCCACGGTCTCGGTCCCTTTCGCGAAGAGAATTGCGTTGGATTTGACGTGCTTGATCGTCTGCCAGGCAAAGAGCATCGACTCGATCTGCTCGTCCGTGGGCTCGCGCTCGGTGGCGACTTCGAGGTCGTCAGCGTCGAGACTCTGGAGATCCCGTTCCTGCACGAGACGGCCGCCGACGATCTGCTTCTCGGTGAGCGGTTCCGTGGCGTCGAACTGGTCACTTACGTCGAGGACGCGAAGCTTCTCCTTCTCCGCGAGGACATCCAGTGCGGCGTCGGTGTAGCCCGGGGCGACGACGACTTCCTTGTAGGAGTCGATGATCTGCTCGGCGGTCGCGGCGTCACACTCGCGATTGAGGGCGACGATGCCACCGAAGGCGCTCTTGGGATCCGTCGAGAGCGCGTCCGCGTACGCCTCTGAGATCGAGTCGGCGACGGCCGCACCCGCAGGGTTGGTGTGTTTGATGACTGCGCAGGCCGGTTCATCGAACTCCTTGACGATATCGAGAGCGGCGTCGGCGTCGTTGTAGTTGTTGTAGCCCATTCCCTTCGTGGCGTCGTTGAGTTCCGGGGCGTGGACGACGCTGGCTTCCTCACAGGTCGTGTCGGCGTACAGCGCAGCGTCCTGATGGGGGTTCTCCCCGTAGCGCAGATCGTCGGCGCGATCCTCGGTGACGAGGCGGCGGGCCGGGAACTCCCCACCGTCGTCGCCTTCGACCGAGACAGTGCCGGCCTCGGAGTCGACAGTGACGCGATCCTCGGCAAACCACTTGATTGCACGCGGATAGGCCCTGAACTCGCCCTCGTGGAGGACGCGTTCTTTGAGGTCGTCAACGTCGTCACCCTCAAACACAGGAATAGGTTCCTGAGTGACGATCGGACCGTCATCCACCGTTTCGTCGACGACGTGGACGGTACAGCCAGTCTGTTTGACGCCAGCGTCCAGCACCTGTTCGTGGGCGTCCATGCCCGGGAACGCGGGCAACAGCGAGGGGTGGACGTTGAGGATTGTCGGCTGGTTCACGACGAAGTCCTCGGTGAGAATCCGCATGTATCCGTCCATCGCGACGAGGTCGAAGTCGTACTCAGCGAGTGCGGCTTCGACACGCTGTTCGTGCTCGCGGCGCGATTCGTCGTCGGCTTTCTCGACGACTTCAGTGGGAATCCCGCGCTCGGCGGCTGCGTCGAGGATCGGCGCGTCTTCGTTGTTCGAGAGGACGACAGCGAACTCCGCGCCGCCCGGTGCTCGGTCGGCGATGTTTCGAAGGTTGCGGCCACGGTTGGAGGCCATACCGGCGAGTTTCATATCTGATGGGGGGCGGGGCGCGCGCAAAGTAGTTGCGAAATCGGCGGGTCACTCGCGAACAGTGATCTCTCCGAACACCGGAACACCCGAGACGATCAGATCGGGAACGTCTCTGGTCGGCTTCGACGGCCGGTCGTCCGTGACCTCGCCGAGCACTGCCGTCGTATCGAAGCGAACGTCCCAGGGCTCGGGGACGAGAATCTCGACCTCGCCGAAGACGACGACAGCGTCGACATCGGCAGTCCCGTGGACCGTCGCGTCCCGGAGGTCGAGTCGGCCCTCGCCGAAGAGGACCGTCACGTCGGCGTTCGTGAATCGATCACTGGAGACGCGACGTTCGCCGTCGCCGAAGATCGCCAGGATCTCGACGTCGCTGTCGTCGCCGCTCGTCCGGACGTGGGACTTTCGTCTGGAGTCACGGCGACGCTGGACCAGCAGCGAGAGTCCGAAGAGGATCACCAGCACGGGCCAGTAGGTCCCGAACAGTTCCCCGAAGGAGTAGTAGTCCAGCGCGACCAGTTGCCAGGCGATCCCGAACAGCAGGACGACGCCCGGGCCGAACAAATGGCGAAATCGGTGTCGGAGCAGCATGTAGAGTCCAAGGACAATCACAACCGACGGGACGAACAGGAACACCCGGCTCGTGTCGACGACGTCGGTCGTATCCAACAGGAAGAACACCCCAATCAGGACGATGATGGTCCCGGTGAGCCAGCGGCCACGATCTGCCATGCGCGGGGGTGCGCCCGCCATCCACCTAATATTTCGGTCGGCGGGGGCACGTTTGCGGACGGTCGGAAGTCTGCTTCGGCAGTCTTTTGCGGACCTGCCGCCACCTCTCAGCCATGACCGATCGGTCCGCACTCCAGGCTGTCTCGCCGCTGGACGGCCGGTACGCACGCTACACAGAACCGCTCGTCCCTTACGCCAGCGAGCAGGCGCTCATGCGCGCTCGCGTCGAGGTCGAAGTCGAGTATCTGATCGCCCTGAGTGATCTCGACGAAACACCGTTCGAAATCGACGTCGACCAGCGCGAGCACCTTCGGACGCTGTACGAGGAGTTCGACGAGGGCGACGCCAAGATCGTCAAGCAACTCGAAACCACCGGGTACAAAGACTATTCGGCGACGAACCACGATGTCAAAGCCGTCGAATATTTCATCCGTGAAGGCCTCCCCGACGACCTCGATATCGAAAACTGGATCCACTTCGGCCTGACGAGCGAGGACGCCAACAATCTCGCTCACCGCCTGCTCGTGAAGCCCGCCGTCGAGGACGTGCTCGTGCCGGAGCTCCGCGCCGTCCGGGACGACCTGATCGAGTTGGCGCAGGAAAACAGGGACGTGCCCATGCTCGCACGGACCCACGGCCAGCCAGCCACGCCGACCACGTTCGGCAAGGAGATGGCTGTCTACGCCTCGCGGCTCGGCAAAGCGATCGGCCGGATCGAGCGTGCAGCAGACTCGCTGTCCGGAAAGCTTGCTGGCGCGTCGGGAACCTACGCCGCTCACCACGCTGCCTATCCCGAAGTCGACTGGCCAGCCTTCGCCGAATCGTTCGTCGGCTCGCTCGGCCTCGAACACGAGCCCCTGACGACGCAAGTCAATCCGTGTGACGACCTCCAGACTGTGTTCGACGCACTCCGTAGCGCGAACAACATCCTGCTCGATCTGGATCTGGACATGTGGCTCTATATCTCCGATCGCTATCTCGGTCAGGAGGCTGTCGAGGGCGAAACCGGGTCCTCGACGATGCCCCACAAAGTCAATCCGATCGACTTCGAGAACAGCGAGGGCAACCTCACGAAGGCCAACTCCGATCTCGTCTTTCTGGGCGACTACGTCACCAAATCGCGCCTGCAGCGGGACCTGTCCGATTCGACGGTCAAGCGAAACATCGGCGCGAGCTTCGCCCACTGTCTGATCGGCTACGACAAACTCCAGACCGGTCTAGAGAAAGTCTCACCGAACGAACAGGTCATGCGCGACGACCTGGAGGCCAACCCGGAGATTATCGGCGAAGCCGTCCAGACGATCCTTCGGCGCGAGGGCCACGGCGACGCCTACGAACGCGTCAAAGACCTCTCTCGGGGCCAGCGCGCGTCCCTGTCGGACTTCCGCTCGATGTTCGACGAGCTAGATGTCCCCGAAGACGTTCGTGAGGAACTGCACGCACTGACGCCGGCTAGATACACTGGTGTCGCCGCCGAACTGGTCGACAGGCTGGAGTGACTCGTTCAGCGGGCCCACGTCGTCGGGTCTTCGAGCAAGCCGGTCTCACGATCGTCATCACGCTGTTCTTTCAGTATGACTGCGAGCCCCTGTGATAACCGCCGTCTGGCCTCTGCCTCGGAGAGTTCGAACTCGTCTGCGAGTTCTCGAACACTCACGCGTGATGGGGTCTCGAAATAGCCACGGTCGAGTGCCGAGCACAACAGCTCCTGATCGACTGTCTGGAGTGTCCTGCCGTCGGTTCCCATCGTTTGATCCCACTGTAGACGACGGTCCAGCCACGGGTAATTCTATGCTACGAACACTGTCAGGTCCCCGTCTTTCGTTGTTCTCGGACGATTTGCCGCCTGTACTCGCCATATTCCTGTCTATACGCTGTGCACCTGCTGCACGTCGTGATATTCACCGAACACCTTAAACAGACAGAGATACTTCTGCTGTATCGATGGACGAACAGCGAGAGTTGGCGTCGGACCTCCTTCGGTCGCCAGCTCGAATCAATATCTTGCAACACCTGAGAGAGCGGCCTGCGACGAGATACGAACTCCGCGAGACGCTCGACTGCTCGCGGACGACGGTCGATCGGAACCTCGAATCACTGCACGAGGACGGCTGGATCACCCGGGCGAGCGACGACTACGAACTGACGACAGCGGGTGAGATCGTCTCCGAAGAAACGTCGGGGTATCTGCAGGCGGTCGGGGCAACGACTCGGCTACAACCGATCCTGCAGTGGATCCCGCGTGAGGCATTCGATCTGGACGTGCGCCATCTCAGTGATGCCGACATCGTGGTCGCCAGCGAGAGTCGACCGATGGCGATGGTCGACAGACATGCCCAGGCAGTCAGGCGATCACCAGAGATGCGGATGGTGACACCGATCTTCAGCCCTCAACCGATGGAAGCACAGTTTCGGAACTTCACGCCCGAGGAACTCGACATCGAAGTGATCGTCACGCCAGCGGTGGCCTCGACGTTCGTCTCGGACCCAGCGGTCGCCGATCAGATTGCAGAGATGCACGACGCCGGAGCGATCAATATCTTCGTCACCGACGAACCGATCCCGTACTTCGTGGGGATTCTCGGTGACTGCGTCCAGATCGGCGTCGACGAAGACGGCCAACCGCGTGGTCTCATCGAATCGACGGCCGCGCCGGTCCGCGAGTGGGCCACAGAGAGGGTCGCCGCCTACAGGCGAGATGCAGAACCGCTGAAGTGCTGGGCAGACAGCGAAACGTGATACTCCGGCGGTGTTCAGATAAGGATGAAGAGTGAGGCGGTTCGTTTTACGAGTGCTCTATGCCCGAAAACGACCGCCTCAGCGGAAGTTTAGACGAGATCAACTTAGAGTTTGTTGAACGAGAAGCGACACC
>Ga0207718_100307_pt1 | contig 50814 bp, 44 predicted proteins | sample A23M2SouthBayCA_FD_187749 | JGI IMG/M metagenome (GOLD analysis project Ga0207718, IMG submission 187749) | Aerobic enrichment media microbial communities from Eden Landing Ponds, California, USA - A23 M2 (SPAdes) | ecosystem: Environmental > Aquatic > Marine > Unclassified | place: Emeryville...
CCGCGAGGTGTTCCCGCCTGCGGACCCGCCGGTCGGGACTGTGCGGCTCGGTGACCGCGTGACCGCGTCACTCTTCGTCGGTGACCATCGCCGGATCTTCGACGCGACGGCTGACGTCGAGGCGATAGTGTTTCAGGACGTCCCGGCCGAGCAAGAGCGGGTGGCTCATGTGGGTGCGGTCTTCGATGTTCGCGGCGACGGTGTACTGTTCGCCGCCGACCCCGACGACGAGGTCGACGACCGGTCGTGTCTTCGCCTCCTTCGAACTGCCCGAGCGGACACGCGAGACGGTGTGTATCGGTCCCGCACCGATGTCTGCCGCGAGTCGGAGGTCGACGCTCGTCCTGGCGGCTCCCGAGTCGGACTTGGCGACGACGGCCTTCGTTCCGCTGGTTCCGCTGACGACGACCTCTTCGGTGAACCCGATCGTGACTGGTTCCCCCGTGGGAGCCGGCGTGGTGACGGGTGTGCAGGCCGGCATCGAGTCGTCGAGTGTCGAGGCGAGGGTCGCCACCCGGTCGTCGTCGACGGACCCGCCAGCGGCTTCGATCGCCTGCCGGGCGATGTACGGGGCCGGGCTGTGGCCCGTCGCCCGGTAGAACCCCCTGAACCCGGCCGTGGGGTTGACCTCCAGAACGTACCAGCCGTCCGCACCCTCGATCAGGTCGACGCCGGCGTAGTCGAGGTCGAGCGTCGCCGTCGATCGCCGGGCCACGTCGAGGACGTCCTCGGACACCGAGTGGGTCGCGTCCTCGACGGTGCCACCGCGCGCGACGTTCGTCCGCCAGTCGCCCTCCGCGGCGTAGCGGCGCATCGCACCGACGACCCGGTCGTCGACGACGTACACGCGGAGGTCGTTCGGGCGTTCCCGGTCGCGACCGACGAGTTCCTGGATGAACGCCCGCCGTCTGCCCACCCGGGCGGTGAGCGGGTCGGTCGTCCGCACCTTCCAGGCCCCGCCGCCGTGGGTACCGATCGCGGTCTTGACCACCGCCTCGTCGCCGAACTCCTCGCTGAGACGGTTGAGTTGTTCGTTACTGAGCGCGAGCGCCGCCCGTGGAACCGGGATGCCCTCGTCGACCAGCGCGACCGCCGCGGCGGTCTTGTGTGCGGCCCGCGCCGTCGCGTCCGGGCTGTTGAGCATCGGCCGCAACCGAGCCAGGGTCCGGGCCAGCCCCAGCTCCTCGGCCGGGTCGTCCGCGTTCGAGAGCAGGAGCCGATTGGCGATCACGTCGACGTCCGGCGTAAGTCGTTTCTCTCCAGCTGCGAAGCGGACTACCGTGTTCTCCGAGCGTAGCCACTCCGTCCCGTGGCCGAGCGCCGTGACGGCGTTCAGGATCGCTTTCGTCTCCTTGCTGTTGTGGAGGCTCAGAACGCCGACGCGGACCCGGCCCTCACTCATCCACGACCCTCCGACCCGACAGTGGTCTGGGAGCCCATACGTCGACCGAGCACCCGTGGTCACATCGTTACAGGAAGCCAACTACCGTGCCAGGAGTTCTCACGACCCGGGAATCCCTGGCCGAGCTCGTAAGCATCGACAAACCGACCGTCAGCGCCACGATGCGACCCGCAGCGCCACGACGTAACTCTCAGCGGCTAGACGCAGGTAGTGCGCTCGCACGGCTCGACGCAGGTCACCAGTCGGCGACGCTGCCGTCCTCGTGGCGGACGGTCGGGAGGTGACTGCGCTCGTAGTCGTACTCACGGGCGGCCTCGCGGTCGACGTCGATCCCGAGCCCCGGTTCGTCGGGGACGTCGAGCCCGCCGACGGACTCGTCGAGGGTCGCACCGCCCTCGAAGACGTCCGCGACGGCGTCGCCGTAGACGTCGGCGTAGTCGGTGTACTCCTGGACGCCGAAGTTCGGGACCGACAGGTCGACGTGGACACTGGCTGCCTGGCCGACCGGCGAGAGGTCCGGCGGACCGTGAAAGGCCGTCTCGACGTAGTGGTGTTCGGCGACCGTCGCGAGTTTCGAGGCCGCAGTGACCCCGCCGACGTGGGCCAGGTCCACCCGGAGGAAATCGACCAGGCGCTCCTCGACCAGCGGGCGCATCTCCCAGGGGTTCGTGAACAGTTCGCCCATCGCCAGCGACGCGGTCGTAGCCTGCCTGAGTTCGCGGAAGGCGTCCTTGTTCTCGGGGCGCAGCGGGTCTTCGAGGAAGTACAGGTCGGCCGGTTCGAGCCCGGTCGCGATACGGCGTGCCTCGCGGGGACTCGCCCGGCCGTGGACGTCGACGATCAGTTCGGGTGCGGGACCGAGCCGCTCGCGCACCTCGATGACGCCGTCGACCACGCGGTCGACGTTCAAGTACTGGCCCGAGGGGTCACCGACGTTGACTCGGAGGTGGTCGATCCCCCGGTCGAGGGCGCCCTCGGCGTTGGCGACGATTTCGTCGACCGTCTCGGCCCCGCAGTGGGTGTAGACGGTGGCGTACTCGCGGGTACGCCCGCCCAGCAGGTCGTGGACGGGAACGCCGGCGGCCTTTCCTTTTAGATCCCACAGCGCCATGTCGACCCCCGAGAGGGCGCTGTTGAGGACGGGACCGCCCCGCCAGTAGGTGCCACGGAAGAGGTACTGCCAGACGTCCTCGACGCGGCTGGCGTCCCGCCCCTCGAGTTCGGGGCAGACGTGGTGGTCGAGCGCCGCCTCGACGGCCTTCTCGCGGCCGTTGAGCGTGGCGTCGCCCCAGCCGACGAGACCGTCGGCAGTCTCCAGGCGCACGAGCACGTAGTTACGTCCCGGTCGTGTGAGCAGGACATCTGCGTGTCTGATCTCCATAGCGAGCAGTCAGCGGGCCCGGGAATCAAGGCTCGTCCACCGGCGAAGTCACCCGGTATCGAGGTGGCCAGGGGAGGTCCGCTCGGCGGCGGCCGTCGCCGTTCCCGTTCCAGAGCGGTGAGCGCTGGGAAGCCCTGGAGACGACGGTTTCAAGCCGTCGCCGGCCGAGCGCACAGATATGAACGCACAGGAGTTCGTCGACGCCGTTCGCGAGGACAACAAGACGCCGCTCTCCAGGCTGGGTGCCTCGAAGGCACTGTACGCCGACACCGAGGGGGAGATGGACGACGAGACTGTCCTAGCCGCGGCGGGCGACCGCGCCCACCACGCCGCCGAGACGCTGTCGTGGTGGGCCGACGACGAGTCCACCGAGGCGGCGGCCGACCTGTTCGCGGAACTGGCCGAGACCGAGCGCGACCACGTCGAGACGGTCGTGAGCGAGCACGGCGACTACGAGCCGGGCGACCCGCCCGCGGTCCAGGCACACCTCCGGACCGTGGAGGGGGGCGTCGAGCGTCTCGGGGCGCTCGTGGGCTGGGCGCTGGCCGCCGGCAACAACGCCGACCAGGTCGTCGGCTACTTCGTCGGTCAGGCGAGCCCGAGGACTGCGAGTACGTTCCGCGAGGTGAGCGACGACTACGACGACCACGTCGAGGGGACGAGCGAGACACTGGCGACGGTCTGTGAGAGCGACGACGACTGGGAGCGCGCTCGCGAGGCCGCAAGCGATGCGGTCGCGGCCGATTACGACGACTACTTCGAGACGCTAGAGGCGCTGGGCGTCAATCCCAAACCCGTCTGTTGAGACTGCGGGGGTTCCCGTCGCGGTTCGATACGTTCCGGGTGAGTAACTACTTTGAATGAGGCCTACGAGAGCCGGGTTGTGCGCAGAGCCGTGGTGACCGCACTGCTGAGCGTGGCGCTAGTCACGGCTGCAGGGACGTTCGGCGCGATAGCGGTCGACGACACGGCCGAGATCAGTCCGAACGGGACGAACTCGCTGGTGGAGAACGGGAGCCAGGGGTACGGTTCCGACTCGGTGGCGTCCGACGACCGGTCCGATGGGGACAGTGACGGCCAACCCCACGACCTGTGGGTCCTGCTCCCGCGACCGGCCGACAGCGACGGGTCGAACGCCAGCGACAACCAGATGTCGACCAGCGACGAGAACAGCACCGGCGTCGCGGGCGTCGATACTGACCGCGACGGCGTCACGAACGGGACCGAAGACGACCTCGGCACCGACCCGACGGCGCCCGATACCGACGGGGACAACGTCACGGATGGCCGCGAACTCGACCTGGGGACCGATCCGACCGCGGCCGATACCGACGGGGACGGCCTCGCCGACGGCCGCGAACTCGAACTGGGGACCGACCCGACGGCGGCCGATACCGACGACGACCGACTCGCCGACGGTCGCGAACTCGACCTGGGGACGGACCCGACCGCGGCCGATACTGACGGTGACGGCCTCGCCGACGGCTGGGAAGTTCGAGGCGAGGCCCCTGGCGGCGTAGCGCTACCGGACGCGGACCCGCTGGCGAAGGACATCTACGTGCAGGTCGACCACGGCCGGGAGACCGAGCGGCCGGACAAGGCGTTCTACGGGGCCGTCGCCGACGAATTCGCGGAGATGCGGGTCGAGAATCCCGACGGGTCCACGGGGATCGCGGTCCACGTCCGCGACGGCGGCCGCGTGAACGAGTCGGTCAGTTTCACCGGTGAAACGGAGAACTTCTGGACGCTCAAGGAGCGCTACTACCGCTCGGAACTCGGCTCGCGGGCGGGTATCTACCACCAGGTGCTCGTCGCCGACTTCGAAGCCGACCAGGTCGGCTACGGTGAGGTCGGTGGGGAGTTCAGCGTCGTCGCCGCGAACCTGGACAACGAGACCCGACAGCAGGTCGTCGTCCACGAACTCCTGCACAACGTCGTCGGCCGGGTCGAGGCGTCGGGCGTCTGCCCGGACGACCCCAAACACTACTGTGAAGGGGGATATCTCGGCCCCCGGATCGTCACGGGTGAGGACCAGTATCTCGCCGAGTCGCTCGCGCGACAGCTCGAACGTGAGGGCTTCAGCGACTGACCGCGTTCGGTCGAGAGTGACCCACCCGAGGTGACTGACTCCGCTCGGCAGCCGTAACTGGTGGGTGTACTGCTTGCAGACGTGCTCTACCGGTGCGAAGGTTTACCGTCTATCCCACCAGAGTGGGAACCATGGGCGCAAGCGAGCACAGGCGCGTCGACGAGAAGGGGCGAGTGACGCTCCCACAGTCGATCCGGGAGACCCTCGGTATCGAGGCGGGCGAGGAAGTGACGGTCGAACTGGACGACGGGGAGGTCGTGATCCGGCCACAGGTCTCACGGGAGGCGTTCGTCGAGCAGATGGCCGGTTGCATCGACGGGAACACTCGTGCCGAGTCGGTCGAACCGACGGACCCGCGGGAACTGAAGGCCGACTGGACCAGCGACCTCTGATGTACTGTATCGACGCGAACGTCTGGGAGTACTTCTTCGACTCGGGACTCGACGAACACGAGCGGGTCCGCGACCCGGTCGCCGAGATACTTGCCGACGAACCCGTCTTCACGACGACGGTCCTCCAGATGGAGGTGGTCCACTATCTGACGAACCAGCTGGCCGACAGCGAACCGTCCGTCGACCGATTCCTGCGCCTCGAGGACGTCACAGTCGCCGAACTGACGAGTGACGACGTCGACCGGGCAGCGACGCTACTCGCCGAGCACGACGGGACGGGGATCGGTGGGCGGGACGCGACTGTCCTCGCAGCGATGGAGCGCTACGACGTCGAGCGTCTCTGGACGCACGATACCGGCCTGAAACGGCTCGACGACCGACTCGACTGGCTCACCGTCACCGACCCAGCCGAGTTGCCAGTCCGCGGTGACAGACCCGGCCGAGTTGCCAGTCCGCGGTGACAGACCGGTCGTCCGGAACGCACGTCTCAAGTCGGTGGAGTCCCTGTCCCCGGTAATGAGCGACACCGGCTCCAGCGGCCCCCTCTCTCCCGACAGACCGGACGCCGAGCGGCCGTTCCGCGTCGACGCGCCGTTCGAACCGGCGGGCGACCAGCCCGAAGCCATCGCGGACCTCGTCGACGGCTTCGAACGACAGGGTTACGACAGACAGACCCTGCTCGGCGTGACGGGGTCGGGCAAGACCAACACCGTCTCGTGGGTCGTCGAGGAGGTCCAACAGCCCACGCTCGTCATCGCCCACAACAAGACCCTCGCGGCCCAGCTCTACGAGGAGTTTCGCGAACTGTTCCCCGACAACGCCGTCGAGTACTTCGTCAGTTACTACGACTACTACCAGCCCGAAGCCTACGTCGAGCAGACCGACACCTACATCGACAAGGACGCCTCGATCAACGACGAGATCGACCGACTGCGCCACTCCGCGACCCGGTCGCTGTTGACCAGAGAGGACGTCATCGTCGTCGCGAGCGTCTCGGCGATCTACGGGCTCGGTGACCCGCGCAACTACGTCGACATGTCCCTTCGCCTGGAGGTCGGCGAGGATATCGGCCGCGACGAACTGCTCGCTCGCCTGGTCGACCTGAACTACGAGCGCAACGACGTCGACTTCACGCAGGGCACCTTCCGCGTCCGGGGCGACACCGTCGAGATCTACCCGATGTACGGCCGCTACGCCGTCCGGGTGGAGTTCTGGGGCGACGAGATAGACCGCATGCTGAAAGTCGACCCGCTCGAAGGCGAGGTGAAATCGACCGAACCCGCCGTCCTGGTCCACCCCGCAGAGCACTACTCGATCCCCGAACAGCGCCTTGAGCGCGCCATCGAAGAAATAGAGGAGTTGAAAGAAGACCGCGTGCGGTATTTCGAGCGCCAGGGCGACCACGTCGCGGCCCAGCGCATCGAGGAACGGACCACCTTCGACCTGGAGATGATGCGCGAGACCGGCTACTGCTCGGGCATCGAGAACTACTCCGTCCACCTCTCGGACCGGGACTCGGGCGAGGCGCCCTACACCCTGCTCGATTACTTCCCCGACGATTTTCTCACCGTCATCGACGAATCCCACCAGACGATCCCCCAGATCAAGGGGCAGTTCGAAGGCGACCGTTCGCGCAAGGAGTCGCTGATAGAGAACGGTTTTCGACTCCCGACCGCCTACGACAACCGCCCGCTCACCTTCGAGGAGTTCGAGGAAAAGACCGACCAGACGCTGTACGTGAGCGCGACGCCGAGCGAGTACGAGCGCGAGCACTCGGGTCAGGTCGTCGAGCAGATCGTTCGCCCCACCCACCTCGTCGACCCCGCGGTCGAAGTCTCCCCGGCCGAGGGCCAGGTCGACGACCTCATGGACCGGATCGACGGCCGCGTCGAGCGGGACGAGCGCGTCCTCGTGACGACGCTGACCAAGCGGATGGCCGAGGACCTCACCGAGTATCTCGACGAGGCCGGCGTCGACGTCGAGTACATGCACGACGAGACGGACACGCTGGAGCGCCACGAACTCATCCGGTCGCTCCGTCTGGGCGAGATAGACGTCCTCGTCGGGATCAACCTCCTCCGGGAGGGGCTCGACATCCCCGAGGTCTCGCTCGTCGCCATCCTCGATGCCGACCAGGAGGGTTTTCTCCGGTCGGAGACGACGCTCGTCCAGACGATGGGGCGCGCAGCCAGGAACGTCAACGGCGAGGTGGTGCTGTACGCCGACGACCCGAGCAACGCGATGGAGTCGGCCATCGAGGAGACCAACCGCCGCCGGGAGATCCAGGAGGAATACAACGAGGAACACGGCTTCGAACCAACGACAATCGAGAAGGAAGTGGGCGAGTCCTCGCTGCCCGGCAGCAAGACCGACACCGGCGGGGCGTCCTCGCTCGACCCCGAGGACGACGAGGAGGCCGCGCGGGCCATCGAACGCCTCGAAGAGCGGATGCAGGAGGCCGCCGACAACCTGGAGTTCGAACTCGCCGCGGACATCCGCGACCGCATCCACCAGTTGCGCGAGGAGTACGAGATGGGCGAGGACGAGGACGGAGTCGTGCCCGAACCGGTCGAGGAGTTCTAGACCATCTTTTTCCGCCTCGGGTGTCCTCGGCGCGCTTCGCACGCCTGCGGGCACCGCGTGGCGGCGTCGCCGCCACGTCATGCGGTCGCGGGCGATGCCCGCGACCCGCTCGGCGCAAAAACATGAGTGAAAAAGCGCTCGCTACGCTCGCGTGAACCGCCTCGCTTCGTCCTCGTGAGCGAACCGAACGAGGGCCCGGAGGTGCTCGCTCTTCCGGCGCTCGGCGGACGTTACGTCTCGGCGCTCAGGCGGATCCCGAGACGACGTTCGACTCCAGGCTGGATCGATCCCCCTCTTTCGGCAGCGACCGCGAAGTACAATCAAATTTGGACTAAGACAATAGAATTGGGATAGTTTTATGTAGGTCCGATATGACACCACATCTTGCGGCCACGCGAGTTCGACCCCACATATAGGGTTATGCCCCTGGAGGAGCTACCAGTGACAACTATGAACTGTCCGGACTGCGGGAACGAGCGCACTCGCGTCGTCGACACCGGAGCGAGCGCCGACGGGACGTCGGTGCGGCGACGCCGGGAGTGCCAGCGCTGTACGTTCCGGTTTACGACCTACGAGCGTCCGGAGTGGGACTCACTCCAGGTCAAGAAACGCGACGGGGGGATCGAGCCGTTCGACCGCGCGAAGCTCCGCGCGGGCATCGAACGCGCCGTCGAGAAGCGCCAGGTCCCCGAGTCGGACGTGTCGGCGCTCGTCGACGAGGTCGAATCCGACCTCCAGGAACGGGACGCGCGGATCGTCTCGTCCAGTCTGGTCGGCGAACTCGTCTCCGAGCGACTGCGCGACCTCGACGGGGTCGCCTACGTCCGCTTCGTCTCCGTCTACAAGGCCTTCTCCGAACCCGAGGAGTTCCTGCGCGAACTCGACGCCGTCCTCGACGACGAACTCGACGACTTCGGCCACGACGAGTCATCCGAACCACCAGACGATACATGAGCCAGCAACACACCCAGCAGACGCCGGACGTCCGGTCGATCCTCGACCGGGCCCGCACAGACCAGGAAACGACTTTCGACGACGACCAGTTCGAGGCTGTCCGCGAGGAAGCCGAACGGAACAGCTACGACGGTGCGTCGGTCGACGAGACCTACCAGGCCGTCCTCCAGGCGCTCACTGCCCGTATCGAACGCGTTCCCGCGTTCAAGCACGTCGCCGCAGCGGTCTTCCGACAGCGCTACTACCGCGAGGTCATCGGCGAGGACCTCACAGGGTTCGAACTCGACAGAGCCTACCGCGAGACGTTCGTCGACAACCTCGAACGCGCCGTCGACCTCGACCTGCTCGACGAGCGACTGACCGAGCGCTTCGACGTCGCCGACCTCGCGGAGTACCTCGAGATCGAGCGCGACGAGGCCTTCGAGTACATGGCGATGGAGACACTCTACCAGCGCTACTTCCTCAAGACCGAGCAAAACGGGGAGCACCTCGAACTCCCACAGGCGTTCTGGATGCGCGTCGCCATGGGTCTGGCCGTCGAGGAAGACGACCCACAGGGTCGCGCGAAGGAGTTCTACGACGTCCTCTCGAAACTGGAGTTTACCCCCTCGTCTCCTACCCTGTTTCACAGCGGATCGACGCACCCACAGCTCTCGTCGTGCTATCTGACGACCGTCGACGACGACCTCGAAGCGATCTTCGACGGGTACAAGTCCCACGCCCAGCTCTCGAAGTGGAGCGGTGGCCTGGGCAACGACTGGACGAACCTCCGGGCGGCCGGCGCGCTCATCGAGTCCACGGGCGTCGAGTCGACCGGTGTCGTGCCCTTCCTCCGTATCAGCAACGACGTGACGGCAGCGATCAACCGCTCGGGGAAACGCCGCGGGGCCGCGTGTGCGTATCTCGCCTGCTGGCACCTCGATTTCCCCGCGTTCATCGACCTGAAGCGTAACACCGGCGACGAGCGACGCCGCACGCCGGACATGAACACCGCCGCGTGGATCCCCGACCTGTTCATGAAACGCGTCGAGGACGGCGAGCAGTGGACGCTGTTCAGCCCCGACGAGGTTCCCGACCTCCACGACCTGTCGGGCGAGGACTTCGAAGAGCGCTATCTGGAATACGAGCGCCAGGCCGAGGACGGCGAGTTCCGGCAGTACGAACGCGTCGACGCCGAGGACCTGTGGCGCCAGACCCTCACTCGACTCTTCGAGACCGGCCATCCCTGGCTGACGTTCAAGGACCCCTGTAACGTCCGCTCACCCCAGGACCACGTCGGGACGGTTCACTCCTCGAACCTCTGTACGGAGATCACGCTCAACACGAGCGCCGACGAACACGCCGTCTGCAACCTCGGGAGCGTCAACTTCGCGACCCACGTTTCCGACGGTGAACTCGACCGCGAGTACCTCGCCGACACCATCGAGACGGCGATGCGGATGCTCGACAACGTCGTCGACCTGTGTTTCTACCCGACCGAGGAGGCCGAGCGCTCGAATATGCGCCACCGCCCGGTCGGCCTGGGCACGATGGGCTTTCACGACGCACTCATGCAACTGGCGGTCCCGATGGCCTCGGAGGAGGCCGTCGAGAAAGCCAACCGCTGGCAGGAGTTCGTCTCCTATCACGCTATCCTCAACTCTTCGAAACTCGCCGCCGAACGAGAGCCCTACCCCTCCTACGAGGGGTCGAAGTGGGACCGCGGACTGCTCCCCCAGGACACCGTCGACCGCCTGGAAGAAGAACGCGGCCGGGAGATCCCGACCGACCGCGAGGAGGCGCTGGACTGGTACGTCGTCCGCGAACACGTCGCCGAACACGGCATGCGCAACTCGAATACGATGGCCATCGCGCCGACCGCGACCGTCTCGACGATCAACGGGACGACCCCCTCGATCGAGCCGCTGTACTCGAACCTCTACGTCAAATCGAACATGTCGGGGGATTTCACGATCGTCAACGACCAGCTCGTCGACGACCTGAAAGCGGAGGGGCTCTGGGACGAGGTGATGGTCGACCGGATCAAGTATCACGACGGCTCTATCCAGGAGATCGACGCCGTTCCCGACCGGCTGAAAGAGCTGTATCGCGGGACCTTCGAGATCGACCCGCGCCACCAGCTCCGCATGACCGCCCACCGCCAGACGTGGATCGACCAGTCGGTCTCACACAACGTCTTCTTCCCGTCGACCGACGGTTCACTCCTCGACGACGTGTACAAGACCGCGTGGGAGCTGGGCCTCAAGACGACGTACTACCTCCGGACGCTCGGTGCCTCCCAGGTCGAGAAGTCCACGCTCGATATGGACGAGTACGGGAAGACCCAGCATCGCGACACCCCGACGGACGAGGACGCCGCCAGCGACGAGGAAGTCGCCTCCGACGGGGGCCGACCAGCCAGCGACGGACGTACCGCTGGCGACGGGACTACCGACGAGAGCGAACTCTGCTCGGTCGAGGACCCGACCTGCGACGCCTGCCAGTAACGCTCGCCGAACAGCGCGCGACGCGAACGCACGACGATCACCACACACCACTCACCGATGCCGATCATCAACGACGACGCCGAACACGACCCGAACAAGATACTGCCTATCGACTACGACTGGGCCCGCGAGTACTACGAGGCGGGCGTCAACAACAACTGGGTGCCCGAGGAGATCCCGATGCAGGACGACGTCACCCAGTGGAACGGCGACGCACTCACCGACGCCGAGCGCCAGCTCGTCGAGTGGAACCTCGGCTTCTTCTCGACGGCCGAGTCGCTCACCGCGAACAACATCGTCCTCGCGGTCTACGACTACGTCACCGCGCCGGAGTGTCGCCAGTACCTGCTGCGCCAGGCCTACGAGGAGGCCATCCACACGGACACGTTCATCTACTGCTGTGACTCGCTCGGCTTCGACCCCGAGTACCTCTATGGCATGTACGACCGCGTCCCCTCGATCGAGGCGAAAGACGAGTTCGTCGTCGACCTGACGCGAGTCATCGACCGCGACGACTTCGTCATCGAGACCGACGCGGACCTCCGGAACTTCCTCCGGGACCTGATCGGGTTCTACGTCATCATGGAGGGTATTTTCTTCTACGCCGGGTTCGCGATGATGCTCGGGCTCAAGCGCCAGTCGAAGTTGGTGGGGATCGGCCAGCAGTTCGAGTACATCATGCGCGACGAGTCGCTGCACGTGGGATTCGGCGTCGACCTGATCAACCAGATCCGGTCGGAGAACCCCGACGTCTGGACCGACGAGTTCGGGCAGGAGGTCGTCGAGTTGATCACCGAGGCCGTCGAGCTAGAGCAGATCTACGCCCGCGAGGCCTGCCCCGAGGAGATACTCGGGATGGGCCCCGAGCAGTTCGCCGAGTACGTCGAACACGTCGCCGACCGCCGGCTCGGACAGCTGGACCTGCCCGAGCAGTACGGGACGGAGAACCCGTTCCCCTGGATGTCCGAACAGGTCGACCTCAACAAGGAGAAGAACTTCTTCGAGACCCAGGTCACCGAGTACCAGAGCGGTGCGAGTCTGGACTGGTAACTGACGGACCAGTCGGAGACGGATTCACGGGCGAAGTCGAACTCGAAGACGATACCGCACTCGACGTAGTGCGACGAAAGCCCTCGGGCCGCTCGCGGTCGCTCAGCGACATATCCTCGCTACGCTCGGATAGGGGTCGCTGACGCGACTAAACTGCACGCGAGCAGCCCTCGCCCTTTCAGTCCACCAGGGGGATTCTGGATGCACTGGCTGTCTCGACGTGGAAGGTTCGGTAGCCGACCTCACAGACTGCATCTCCTGGCGGACTGGAAGGGCGAGGCGGGGTCGCGGCGACCGGAGGGAGCAGAGTCGCTGCGCGGGCCAGTATCCGCGCGGGCGGTGCTGAGAGCGCGGATATCCCGCACAGCGACCGCGAACCCGCCGAGGGCTTCCATTGCACTACGTCGAGTGCGGTCACGACATCGCGAGCAGAACGAGTTGTTACGTCTCTACGGGCTGAGCCGCTGCCGGTCCCTGGGGAAGAGGACGGCCTCGCGGATGTTCCCGAGTCCGAGCATCGTCATGACGAGCCGTTCGCCGCCCAGTCCCCAGCCGGCGTGGGGGGGCATCCCGTAGCGGAACATCTTGGTGTAGTACTCGAACTGCTCGGGGTCGAGTCCCTGCTGTTCGAAGCCCTCGACGAGGTGGTCGTAGCGGTGTTCACGCTGGCCACCCGAGACCAGTTCCATCGACGGGTGCATCATGTCGAAGCCCGTCGAGAGCTGGGGGTCGTCGTCGTGGTCCTTGATGTAGAAGGGCTTGATCTCGCTGGGCCAGTCCGTGATGAAGTAGTGCTGACCGACGTCCTGACCGAGCGCGTGCTCGGCCTCCGTCGAGAGGTCGTCGCCCCAGACGAGTTGCTCGTCGAGTTCGCCCGTCGCGTTGATCCGCTCGATGGCTTCCTCGTAGCTGAGCCGCGGGAACGACTCCTCGGGCACCTCGAAGGAGTCGGCCAGATCCAGCGTCTCGAGCTGTTCGGCGCAGTTCTCGGCGACGCCCTCGTAGGCGGCCCGGACGACCGACTCGCAGGCGTCCATCGCCTCGGTGTGGTCGTAAAAGGCCGACTCGAAGTCGATCGACGTCGCCTCGTTGAGGTGTCGCGGCGTGTTGTGCTCCTCGGCGCGGAAGATCGGACCGATCTCGAAGACTCGCTCCAGACCGGAGCCGACCATGAGCTGCTTGAACAGCTGGGGGCTCTGGTTCATGAACGCCTCGCGGCCGAAGTAGGTGATCGGGAACAGTTCGGTCCCGCCCTCGGTGCCGGTGGCGACGATCTTCGGGGTGTTGATCTCCGTGCAGTCGAGGTCGCGGAACTGCTCGCGTGCCGCCCGCAGGACCTCGGCGCGGATCTCGAAGATGGCCTTGACCTCGGGCTTCCTGAGATCGAGCGTGCGGTTGTCGAGTCGCGTCGGGAGTTCCGCGTCGACCTTCCCGGAGGGGTCCAGCGGCAGTTCCGGGTCGGCGTCGGCGACCACGTCGAGCGATTCGGGGACGATCTCGACGCCGGTCGGTGCGCGGTCCTCTTCCTCGACGGCGCCGGTGACGGCCACGACGGACTCGCGGTGGACGTCCAGTCCCGTCTCGACGAGGTCCTCGTCCATCTCGTCTTTCTCGAATTTGACCTGGATCTTGCCGGTGGTGTCCCGGACGATCAGGAAGGCGATACCGCCCAGGTCCCGTATCTCGTGGACCCAGCCGGCGACGGTGACCGTGTCGCCGGGCGTCGCGTCCGCGGTGTAGGTGCGGTCGTCCATACACACCCGTTCCGGTGGCCCCGACTTAAGGCCAGTCCTTCCGAGTCAGCGGTTCACACACCGCGTGAGAGCGTAACACGATCAGGCGGTGTACCGGCGACCCCGAACCTGCACGACGCCGAGCCCGACGAACATTGCCGCGAGATAGGCCAGCCAGAATTCGAGGTTCGGCGCGACGGCGAGGAGTGCGAGGCCGAAGACGACGTGGACGAGTCCCAGCGCGATCACGACGCCGCCGACGAGGTCACCCAGTCCCTCGTCGTCGGTCACCCGGTCTGAATCGTAGCCCGCGATCAAGACCACGTCGCCGCGATAGCGGATGCGATACCCCAGATAGCAGACGACGGCGGCAGCGAGGAGCATGAGCGCGACGGAGACGAGCGTCTCCGTGTCAGTCGCCAGGGCCATCACGCGTCCGTACAGACGACTGTCACGTAGCGGTTTCGGTCTGATCGACGTGTTCGGTGTACGTGCGCAACCATCTGTTTCCCGCTCGGGTATCCTCGGTCGCTACGCTCACGGGTCGTTCCTCCCCGTTCGCATCGAGGTACTCGCTCCGCTCGCACCTCGCACCGCTCCCTGCGGGTACCACTTCTGCTCACGGGCGCGCAGCGCCCGTTCGCACGGTCAGCGAGACCGCCGGTCTCGCTCGACGCGGCAAAAACATGGGTGAAAAAGGCCGGACTGCTCGCTCACTGCGTTCGCTCGCGTCCGGTGAACTGCCTCGTTCCCTTCGGTCACTCGGCGGATGCTGGTGTGTTATGACTTCCCCTAAACCCACCACTCCCCAGTCCGACTCACCGAAAAAAACGGGAAATGCTACTCCTCGTCGCCGCCGTCAGTGAGGACCTCGACGTCGTCACCGCCCTCCTCGTTCAGGAACGACGGCGTCTCCTCCTCGTCCTCGCTCTCCATGCGGTTTCGGTTCCAGCCGCGACCGGTGTATTCGTGACACATGCTGACACACCTCCACCGGAACACAGGACTGGTCAGTGAAAACGGTTTTGCCGGTACTGGAGAGAGTCAGTCGGCGCGAGAAGCGACTATTCGGCAGGCGCGGCGGCCTTGGCGTCCCTGGCACCTTCGACGGTCTCGGAGACGGCGTCGACACCCTCGTCGTGGACGAGGTCGCCGACGACCACGGTGTCGGCGTGTTCGGCCATCGTGCGGGCGGAATCGTAGTCGTGGATGCCACCGCCGTAGAAGAGGGTCGCGTCGTCGAGGGCGTCTGCGGCCGCAGCGACCTTCTCGGGGTCGCCGAACGTGCCCGAGTACTCGACGTAGAGGATCTCCTGGCCGAGCATGTGTTCGGCGACCTCGGCGTAGGCGGCGACGCCCTCGGCACCGAGGTCGCAGTTTGCCTCGGTCAGCATCGCGGCGGCCGAATCCGGGTTGAGGACGACGTAGCCCTCGGTGAACGTGCGGTCCCAGTCGATGTCCTCGTCGAGGCGGACCCACTCCTTGTGGATCCCGGTGATCCAGGCGGGGTCGCCCGCGTTCAGGACCGTCGGAACGAGATAGCCGTCGACGCCGTCCCGGTGGACGACGTTCGTCAGGTTCGATGGCTCGACGTAGAGAGGGATGTCGTACGCCGCACAGGCGTCGACGACCCGGTGCATCTTCTCGTCTGTCACACCGGTCGTCCCGCCGACTTCGATGGCGTCCGTCCCACAGGTGACGACGTCCTCGAAAGTCTCCCCGTCGACGAGCTCCTTGTCCGGGTCGACTTTCAGTATGTGGTCCCAATCCGCCCACGGCCTGCTCATACAGCGTCACACCGTACGACCGGATAAAACGGCTTCGGAAGCCAGGAAGCCACCCGGCCAGACCCAGTCTGCCGACCGTGTGCTCGACCAGCCCCCGTGGACGCTCGACTACCTTGCGCAGTCACGCTCGGGCGACCAGCGAGACGTAACCGACCCGCCCGTCTTCGACGGCGGCCTCCAGGTCCGCGACGCCCGCCTGCAGGCGACGACCGCGCTCACCCATCGCTCCCAGGAGGCCTTCGTAGTCGACTCGTGCACCGACCCGGTCGCGCATTTCGAGCAGGTCTTCGCGGTGGTCGCGGATGTGTTCGACCGAGAAACCGGCCGACTCGACGTGCTCGAGGAGCGTCTCTCGCTGTCGGGCGCCCGTGAGACAGAAGGCACGCGCGAGTTCGTCGGGGATATCGGGTCGCTCGTCAGCGACGACGACGTCCGAGAGCGCCAGGCGGCCGCCGTCGGCGAGGACGCGTTCGGCCTCCGACAGTGCCCGCGGAAGGTTGGTCAGACACAGTACGCACTCGGCGAGGACGACGTCGACGGCGCCGTCCCGGAGCGGGAGCGTCGCCGCGTCGCCGCGGACTGCCCGGTCGGTATTCGGCGAACGGTCGAGCCCCCAGGCGGCCGCACCGCGGTCACTCGCCAGCGCCAGCGCGTCGCCGGCGCCACAGCCGACGTCGAGCAGGCGCGTCCCGGCCGTCACGTCGGCCCGGTCGAGCAAGTCGACGGTGGCGTCGCGCCCGCCCGGATGCAACGGACCGTCGACCATCGCGTCCAGCGTCGACCACGGGTTCGCCAGCATCGCGTCGAGCAGCGTCGACATCGTCACGCCCCGCCGTCCGGGCCACAGCCGCCCGGACCACAGCCGCAGCTATCGTCCGCGTCTATCTCCCTGTCCGTGGGTACTGTCTCCGTCGAGTGGCCGCCATCCGGTGTCGGCACGTCGCCGTGCTCGCTGGCGCCGCCGCTCGCGGACTCGCTCCCTCCACCGCCGTCGTAGCCGCCGGAGGAGGGTTCGGCGACGCTCGGACGACCGCCCCAGTCGTTGCGGTTGCGCAGTGCGTACTCGCCGTCCTCGGTGGTCATGTTGTACCCACAGAAGGGGACGAGTTCGCCGTCCGGTGTGGGGACGGAGATACAGCAGTTGTCCAGTCGGTTCACGTCTGCGCCGTCCGCGTCCATGAACCCGGTCAGCGTGACGGGCACGACGTCGTCGAACAGCCCCTCCATCTCCTCGGGGACGTCCAGCCCGCAACAGCCTGCGGTCTTGCAGGCCCATTCCTCGCCTGCGGCGGTCCCGGCGAGCAGTTCCATGTAATCGCGCTCGTCGACCAGTCCCGTGAGGGTATCCCAGAGCCGGTCGTCGACGAACTTCGTCAGCGGGACGAACTCGTCGGCGGCCGCCTCGTCGGGTTGCCAGACGACACCGTCGGTCGAGTCTCCGACCGCGTCCTCACCTTCAGCCACGTCGCCCTCGCTCTCGGCCGCGTCCTCGCTCGCACAGTCGCCGTCCGCACAGCCACAGTCGTCGGTCACCTCGGTGTCGTCGCCAGTCGGCCCGGCGTCCCCACCGACGACCGACCCGGCGACGTCGTTGACTTCCGCGACACTCACCTGGGCGTCCTGAGAGACCAGAGCGGTCCCGATCTGACAGTACGAGGAACAGCAGGGTGCGGGCAACAGGTCCCGCGGTTCGACCGGGCCGAGCTGGTCGGCCAGCATGCGTGCGGCGTCGTCGATGGCGAAACGGCCGTCGTTTTTCGCGTAGCGACCGAAGTGCGCGACGGGCTGGAAGTTGATCGAGCGGACGACGTCGCGGTGTTCGACGGCGAACCTGACGATGTCACCCATCTCGTCGTCGTTAACGCCGGGGACGACCGTCGGGACGAGCACGACCGGCAGATCCGCCTCGCGACAGGCGTCGATGGCCCCGGCCTTCTCCTCGGTCAGGTCGACCTCGCGGATCCGCTCGTAGCTCTCGGCACGGAGCCCGTCGAACTGCAGATAGACCGCCGTGGCCCCGGCGTCGGCGAGTTCCTGGGCGTAGCCGTCCTCGTTGGCGAGGCGGATGCCGTTCGTGTTGACTTCGACGTGGTCGACGCCGCGTTCGCGGGCCATCGCGACGAGCTCGGGCAGGTCGTCCCGCACGGTGGGTTCGCCGCCCGAGAACTGGACCGGGCGCCCGCCCTTCTCGGCGACGGTGTCGAGCAGCGCTTCGACCTGTGCTGTCGAGCGGTGGCTCCCGCCCGGGCCGGAACTCGCGAAACAGTACGAACACGAGAGGTTGCAGTCCTCGGTCACCTCGACGACGGCGAGACAGGCGTGGTCGTCGTCCACGGTGAGGTCGCCACCGTCGTACTCCGGCGAGGGGCCGAAGTCTGCGGCCCACTCCCAGTGGTCGAGCGATCCCCAAACCTGTCGCGTCGCCGTCCCGTGGTCGGGACAGTCGCGAGCGAGATGGACGCCATCGTCGCGCTCCTCGTAGCGGCCGGGGACCTGCTCCAGACAGGTCGGGCAGAGGCTGGTCGTCGTGGCGAGGACGTCTCCGTCTCCCATACCCCCGGTGAGGACACTCGTCTCATAAGTCTGGGGGGCGTGTGCGTTCGGACCGGCAGCGAGCGGCCGACCACTCGGGCGCGGCCCGCGCCAGTCCGCACAACCCTTAATCCCGGGTGGTCCTCATCGACGGATATGACGAGCGCCCCGTCGGCGACTGGTGAGGGACCCGGGACCCCGCCAGCGGTCGACCCGCCGGCGGACGACTCGATGTCACCGGACGACCTGTCCCCGACGGAACTCGCGCAAGAACTCCTCGCTGCCACGAAGCGAGGCGACGACCCGGAACCCTACGAACGGGCGCTGGCGGACCTCGGCGACGATGGCCTCCGGTCCGTGCGTGAGGACCGCGCGGCGGCGCTTTCGTTCTGGATCAACTGCTACAACGCCGGCACACAACTCCTGCTCGACCGCCATCCCGACCGCTACGAGAGTCCGCTGCGCTCGGTCCGATTTTTCGCCACGCCGGCCGTTACCGTCGGTGGGACCGACCTCCCACTCGACCGCATCGAGAACGGTCTCCTGCGCGGGCGCCGGTCGAAGTACGGCCTGGGATACGTGCCGAAACTCTACGTGACTCGCTTCGAGCGCCGCCACGCGCTCGAGGACTGCGACCCGCGGATCCACTTCGCACTCAACTGTGGCGCGGCGAGCTGTCCCACCATCCGCGCCTACCACCCCGAGCGAATCGACGAGCAACTGGAGTTGGCAACTGAGACCTATCTCGACGCGACCGTCGAGTACGACCCCGAGGTCGGCGTCGTCCGTGTTCCCCGGGTGTTCCTGTGGTTCTACGGCGACTTCGGCGGCCGCTCGGGCACGCACGCGTTCCTCCGGGAGTACGGCGCGTTGCCAGCGGACGCGTCGCCGTCGATACGGTATCGGTCCTGGGACTGGTCGAAACGCGCCGGAAAATTCGTCGATTGAGTGTCCCCAGTCTACGAGTGCGATCTGTCGGTGCCTGTCCACTCTCGGTCAGCGGCGTCCCGGTCGCGGCGACCGACCGGGAGACCACCCACCCCTGGTCTGGTCTCGTCGCGTCGGCCTCGGTCCGGTCCTCCCCTCCACGGGTTCGACGCGGTCTACTGGGCGCCGACCCCAACGCTTCCTTTGAGAGAGACGCACCTAATTACGATGCCAGCATGTGGAGGTGTGGCCGGCACGGTGTCTTCCCGACCGAGTGACGCGCTGGCGAGGTTGCAGGCGCCGTCAGTCCTTTTTCCGTCGGCACCCATCACCAGACGATGCCAGCAGGTGCGGAACTCACGACGGTCGAGGCAGTCCACGCGGACGGCTCGTTCCTGTTTACCGCGACAAACTCCTTCGACATGGAAGAGGAGATACTTCTCGTCCCCTGTGACGACACCGGCGGTGCGATGGCCGACGGTGGCACCGATGGGGGCGGCGCGACCGGTACGAGGGGCGTCGAGGCGTGGATCAACCGGTGTACCCACGAGGCTCAGCGCTTCGACACCGGCCAGGGTGTCCCGATGCGTGACGGCGAGATCATCTGCCCGAAACACGGGTCGTTGTTCGACGCCTGTTCGGGCGAGTGTGACAACGGCGAGGCGGCGGGGACGGCGCTCCCGGGCGTCGATATCGTCGTCGAGGACGGGGCGGTGTACCTGACTGACGAAGAGTACGAGTTCGTTCACGAGGGCGGTATCGAAGACGACGACGGCCCGAGTTCGACGTCACATATCGGCTTCTGAATGGGGTTGCATCGAGACACTCACCGGACGGGAGCGAGCGAAGCGAGCGGGAGTCCGGTTTTTTGGTCCAGCTTTTTCGAGGAGTGGTACCCGCAGCGCGCCCCGGCGCGCGAGGATATCCGACGAAGAAAAAGGTGGTTCTGACGCCTGTTCGGGCGAGTGTGACAACGGCGAGGCGGCGGGGACGGCGCTCCCGGGCGTCGGTATCGTCGTCGAGGACGGGGCGGTGTACCTGACCGACGAAGAGTACGAGTTCGTTCACGAGGGCGGTATCGAAGACGACGACGGCCCGAGTTCGACGTCACATATCGGCTTCTGACCCACACGCTGGCTCTCGATCTAGCCGGGAGTGGTCCGGATCGCCGTTAGCGGTCGGGCCCATAGATTCGAGAAATCCAGTACGACCGTTTCACGAAGACACATCGAGTAGAAGTCGACGGCGTATTACAATAGACGTAAACTATCGTCCATCGAGGTAGCCGATCGCCTCCTCGTCGGAGACCTGGTCGAAGTCGCGGTAGTGAGCGCCGACGGCGCGAAACCGGGCCGGGCGTTCGACGGCGACCACTCTGTCGGCGATCTCGGCGAGTGCCGACAGCGTGTCCGGTGGGCCGACGGGGACCGCGACGACCAGCAGTTCGGGGTCGTCTTCGCGAACGAGCTGGAGGCAGGCACGCATCGTCGCACCGGTGGCGACGCCGTCGTCGACGACGACCACGCGCTCGCCCGCGAAGGAGGGTCGCGGCCCGCCCCGGTAGCTCTCGGCTTTCTCTTCGGCGACGGCGCGCTCACGTTCCCGTTCCCTGGCCAGGTACGACTCCTCGACACTCAGGCGTTCGACCACGTCGTCGTCGAGCCAGACGGTGCCGTCCTCGGCGACGGCCCCGAGCGCGTACTCCGGGTTGCCTGGCGCGCCGATCTTCGAGGCGACCACGACGCCGAGTGGGACACCCAGGCGGTCTGTGACGGGCCGACCCACCGGGAGGCCACCGCGCGGGATCGCGACCACGACGTCCGCGCGAATCCCCTCGCGGTCGAGCGCATCCGCCAACCGCTCGCCCGCTGCCGTCCGGTTCTCGAACATGTATGTCACTACGTGACACGGGCTGAAAACCACGTCGGTGGGGTGGGATACACCCGGCCACCTGCGTCTATTCGCCGGTTGCGCCTCCGCCCCACTTACTCCTCGATATCGTCGACGAGGTCGCTCGCGATTCCAGTGTACCCTGCAGGGGTCAGTGCCTGTAACTCCGCGCGCACCGGTTCGGGGACGTCGAGGTCGGCGAAGAGGTCGTGGAAGTCCCCGATCGTTACATCCCGCCCGCGAGTGAGATCCTTGACGCGCTCGTAGGCGTCGGTATGGCCCTCCCGGCGGAGGATCGTCTGGACAGCCTCGCCGATGACTTCCGGTGTGGCGTCGAGTTCCTCGCGCATGACCTGCTCGTTGGGGACGACCTTGTCGAGGCCGTTCTGGAGTTTGCCGTAGCCGACGAGACAGTGTGCGAGCGCGGCGCCGACGTTGCGCTTGACCGTCGAGTCCGAGAGGTCGCGCTGGAGCCGCGAGGTGGTGAGATAGTCGGCGAGAAAGACCAGGTCGGAGTTGGCCTTCGAGAGGTTCCCCTCGCTGTTCTCGAAGTCGATCGGGTTGACCTTGTGGGGCATCGTCGACGAACCAGTCTCGCCGGCCGCGGCGTCCTGGCCCAGATACCGGTCCGACACGTACAGCCAGGCGTCCCGGTCCAGGTCGAGCAAGACGTTGTTGACGCCACGGAGTGCGTCGAACAGCGCCGCGAGGTCGTCCGAGGGGTTTACCTGTGTCGTCAACGGCTCGTGTTCGAGCTCGAGGTCGCGGACGAACAGCTGGGCGAACACGCGCCAGTTCACGTCGGGGTAGGCGGCGTGATGGGCGGCGTAGGTACCCGAGGCTCCCGCGAGTTTCCCCGAGAGGTCCTGGGTCGCGGCCTCGACCCGGCCGATCACGCGGCCGAGTCGCGAAGCGAAGACGGCCATCTCCTTGCCGAAGGTGGTAGGGGTGGCGGGCTGTCCGTGGGTGCGTGCGAGCATCGGCACGTCCCGGTACTCGCGGGCCAGTTCGGCGAGTGCGTCGCGGACGTCGCGGAGTTCGGGCAGGAAGACGTCCTCGATGGCAGATTTGAGCAGGACGCGATACGAGAGGTTGTTGACGTCCTCACTGGTGAGTCCGAAGTGGATCCACTGGGCAGCGTCGAGGTCATCGGGCAGACGCTCGCGGACGAAGTACTCGACGGCCTTGACGTCGTGGTTGGTCGCCGCGTAGTCGCGGTACCCCTCGGTTTCGATCTGTTTTATCAGGGCGGCGTCGTCCTCGTCGAACGTCTCGTAGGCCGCGCGGAGTTGTTCGCGCTGTGCCGAGTCGACGTCGAGTGGCGTCTCGTCCAGGTCGGCGAGCGCGAGGAGGTACTCGACCTCGACCCGGGTGCGTGCTCGCATGAGCGCGCGCTCGCTGGCGTAGGGAACGAGCGGTTCGGTGTAGCGCGCGTACCGGCCGTCGAGCGGCGAGACGGCCGCGAGCGCGGAACGGTCTGTCATACCTGTGGGTCCGACGAGTCCACACGAAAGGGTGTCGAATCGAGGCGCCGGGAGTCATCGACCGCCGTGGCGCTTAGCCGTACATCGACGGCTTCGACGGGTGGTGGCGTTTGTGACGAGTCGTCCGACACCACTGGAGGACGCGCTGGACGACCGCCGTGTCGACGCCGAGTCGGTCGGCCGTCGTGTCCGAGCTGTAGCCCTCGTCGATGCGGAGTCGGAGGAGCCGGTCGAGCGTCTGGTCGTCGATACCGAGGTCCTCGACACCGCCGAGTCCCGCCTCGAACCCGGCGCGGGGCGAGTCGTCCGTGATCGATTCGGGGATATCGAGGGCGCGGGCGAGTTCTCGGACCTCCGTCCGGTAGAGGTCACCCAGCAGGTGACAGTCGGCGGCGATGTCGCCGTACTTCGCAGGGGCACCGAGCAAGCGGTCGGTCCGGTTGACGGTCCCGACGACGAGGCCGTCCTCGGCGTTCGAGAGGTAGTAGGCACACGCCATCCGGAACCGTTCCTGGGCGTTGGCCAGAGCGACGGCGTCGTCGGTCTCCTCGGTCACGGTCCCGAGGACGTCCTGGAAGGCGGCGAGTATCGGGCGGATGTTACACCGGCGGTAGTCGATACCGAGCGCGGACGCGAACGCCTCGGCGTCGCGAGCGGCCACCTCGTGGCTCTTGTGGACCGGCATCACGAGCCCGACCACGTCCGACGGGTCGACTGTCTCGGCGGCGATCGTGGCCGCGACCGCCGTGTCCACGCTGCCGTCGAGCGTGACGACGAGTCGCTCGGCACCGGCGTCGGCCAGCACGTCGTTCAGGAACGCCGGCAGGAGTTCCCTCAGTCGGCGTCGGGCCTGTGGGGTCGTCGCGAGACCGCCGTCGTCGCGGGGCAACTCCAGAACCCGTGGGTGGGTCGACGCGTCGCTCACGCGTACCACAGCCCGCTGCCCCCACAGCCCGCCTCGGCCCCGTCTGCCACGTGCCTCTCCGCGCCGTCCATACTGTTCGTGCTGTCGGCGCCGTCTGCCGGTTTCGAGTCGAGTGCCGTGTCGGCCGAAATCCCGCTGGGAACCATCTGTCTCACGTGCCCACTCGATTCTGACCAAACATAGTGGTTTTCGTCAGATACACTTAGGAATGGCACAGTACTATACCATCCTAATACAATCGTTTGGATTGTTTTCCCTGGATCGAATATCCGATCTCGTATTAGTCCGATCCCTGCGGATCACGGCGCCGATCACGGCCTGACGCAGGCGGCCCGAATATCCCCTAATACGACTGGGAGAGATACGGAGAGTGAATACAATATGTAGGTAACCGTTAACAGTGATGCTCGGCCGAGTTCTGGTGTGGAGGTGACCAGAGCACTCGTTGCACCCGCCGATGGAATATCTGTCGTGGATACCTCAGGCCACCGCTGTTATGACGCTGTCCCGCAGTAGCCTGCCCCCGAGCACGTAGTTCGCCCCCGGACTGCGACGTAGTGGGGGCAGTCACCAGTCGGTTTCTGTACCGTTCACGCGTTCGTGTCGTCCGTGTCTCGTTCGCTCCCGGCACGAGTCGACTGTGTCGACAGTGTCGATAGTCACGGGCGGCGGACAGGCACTCCGCAACTACTTTGCGCGGGCGTGCCGGCGGGTCAGATATGAAACTCGCAGGGATGGCGAGCAACCGAGGACGGAACCTGCTGAACGTTGCCGACCGCGCGCCGGGAGGTGCCGAATTCGCCGTGATACTCACGAACGACGCGGACGCTCCCGTACTCGACGCCGCTGCCGAGCGGGGCATTCCCACCGAAGTCGTCGAACAGGGCGATGACGGCCGTCGCGAGCACGAGCGACGGGTCGTCGAGGCGCTCTCGGCCTACGAGTTCGACCTGGTCTGTCTCGACGGCTACATGCGCGTCCTCTCGGAGGTGTTCCTCGACGCGGTTCCGACGACGCTGAACGTCCACCCGTCGCTGCTCCCCGCGTTCCCCGGCATGGACGCCTGGGGCGACGCCCTGGAGTACGGGACGAAACTCGTCGGCTGTACGGTCCACGTCGTCACCGACGCCGTCGCGGAAGACGGCTCGGTCGTCGAAGACGAGGTCGACGGCGGCCCCGTCGTCACCCAGGAACCCGTCCCCGTCTACGAGGGCGACGACCGTGAGGACCTGCAAGAGCGCGTGCTCTACGAGGGCGAGTTCCGCGCCTACCCGCGTGCAGTCAAGTGGTTCGCCGACGGCCGCGTCACCGTCGACGACGAGGCCGGACAGGTCACCGTCGAGGGTGACACCGGCGGCGCGTTCCCCGAGCGACGCCTCACGTCGAACGATTACGCCGCGGACCTGCGTTACGGGGAGAACCCACACCAGGACGCCGCTGTCTACGCCGACCCGACCACTGAAGAGGCCAGCGTCGTCAGCGCCGACCAGTTGAACGAGGGCGCGCGTGCGCTGAGTTACAACAACTACAACGACGCCGACGCGGCGCTGAACCTGGTCAAGGAGTTCGACCGCCCGGCGGCGGCTGTCATCAAGCACACCAATCCCGCAGGCTGTGCGACGGCCGAGACGCTCGCCGACGCCTACGCCGACGCGCTCTCGACCGACGCCAAGAGCGCCTTCGGCGGCATCGTCGCCCTGAACCGGGAATGCGACGCGGCGACCGCGCTCCAGATCGTCGACTCGTTCAAGGAGGTGGTCGTCGCGCCCGGCTACACCGACGAGGCCCTGGACACGCTCGCCGAAAAGGAGAGCCTGCGGGTGCTCGACGTCGGCGACAACTACGACGTCGAAGAGCGACTCACCGAGAAGAAACTCGTCGGCGGTCGCCTGGTCCAGGAACGGGACACACAGTCGCTCACTCCCGAGGACCTCGAAGTCGTCACCGAGCGTGAACCGACCGACGAACAGGTCGAGTCGATGCTCTTCGCCTGGCAGACGATCAAACACGTCAAATCGAACGCTATCGTCTTCGCCTCGGGTACCGAGACCGTCGGCGTCGGCGCGGGGCAGGTCTCCCGGGTCGACGCGGTCGAGATCGCCGCGATGAAAGCCGAGTCCGACGCCGAGGGCAAGTCCGCCGAGGGCGCCGTGATGGCCTCGGACGCCTTCTTCCCGTTCCCGGACGCAGTCGAAAACGCCGCCGAGGCAGGCATCGAGGCGGTCATCCAGCCCGGTGGCTCCAAGAACGACGACATGGTGATCGAGGCCGCCGACGAACACGACGTGGCGATGGTCATGACCGGCCAGCGCGCGTTCCGTCACGACTGAGAACCGAAACCCCGTGGCGTGGCACTTAGGTACGTGCCCGTCGAACGGGTGGGTATGTCACTCGCGCATCGCGCGGAGAAGAACCTGCTCGCGACGGCCGGACTCTTCCTCGCCGCGACAGCGCTGGGACTGCTCTCGGCCGGTGGCCTCCTCGCGCGCGGCGTCTTCGCCCTCCTGGGATGGAGCGGTCCCGTCGGCGGAACGCTCGGAGCGTTCGTCCCCGTGTTCGTCGTCGGACTGTTGCTCGCGGTCCCCGTCGCGTGGCTCTCGATACTCGGCCTGAGCTACGGCGTCCTCGCCCGGCTGGTTCCCCCAGTGAAACGCACTACCCGGCGGGTACGACTGGCCGTCGAGGAACTGTTCGACGACGCCACGCGCCTGACGGCCGAAGGCGCGCTCTGGCTCGGGCGCACGGCCCGCGAAGTCGAGCGCGACGACCGGTTCGGGGACGTCGCCGGTGTCTCGACGGTCGCCGACGCGGTGGATCCGCGCTCGGCCGAGACGCGAACCGATGACCGTATCGAACGGTTGAACGAGCAGTACCTCGCCGGCGAGATCTCCGAGGTCGAACTCGACCGCCGGGTCGAGGACGTCCTCGACGAGGAAGAGATCGGCCACGCCGAAGCGTCCGCACTCGACGACCACCTCGACGTGGTCGCGGCCGCGAACGAGGACTGACTCCGAAGCCGACCGGGACCGGGCAACGGTGCCGGGGGCCGGTCCAGAGCCGTGGCACCTGGTTATATGCCGTGGGTGGCCGTACGCCGGGCTATGGGACGGACCGTCTACGGAGTCGACCTGGAGGAGTCGCCGTTTGGCGGCCTCATCCGGAAGTTGCTGACCGAAGAGGAACTGGACATGATCGCCGACGGGGGGACGGCCGCCGGCCACGGCGTCGCACCCGACGGCGGGAGCGACGACTCCGACGAGACTGGAACCGGCGACGCGGACGACGAAACCGACGACCTCGACGAGTCACCCGAGGGCAGCGGCGAAGACGGCGGCGACGAGGACTGGAGCGTCTCGGACGAGACCTACGGATCGAGCGGCGAGGTCGACGACGCCGCGTCACCGACCGGTGCGGAGTTGTCCGACTCGCTCGGTGGGGGGTCGTCCTCGTCTCCACCCCCGTCGACGGCGCCGGACGACCGGTCGGGGGGGTACGGCTCCCCCGGCTCGGGAGGCTTCGGCGGGTCGTCGGACTTTGGCGGCGGATTCGACGAGTTCGACGACGACGAGGAGTCCGGTGGCGTCGGTGGCTTCCTCTCGGCGCACAAGTGGCTGTTGCTCAAAGTGGCGGTCGGACTCGCGGCGCTCGCGGCCGTCGGCGTGGTCGTCTGGCGCTACAGGGACAAACTCTCGGGGGCTGTCCCCGGACGAGGCGGCGAGGACGCCGACGACGGGTTCGACGTCGACGCCGGCGACGAGTCCACGAGTCGGGACGTCTCGCCAGCCAGGCGTCGCGCGAAAGTCGACGAGGACGATGGCGAGACGCCGCCACCCGACGGCCGTGACGACGTGGACATCGGCGACGACGCGGATCTCGACGACGAACGGACGGTGCCCGGTGAGCGGCCGGGTGCACGCCCCCCACGAGACCCCGCCGAGGGCGTCGAGTCGCCCGGCGAGGACGTCGACATGGGGGCGCTGGTCGGGCTGGGAACGCTGGCGGTCATCGCCGCCCTCGTCCGGAAGTTCGACGAGGAGCGCAACCGCCCACACGACCCGCTCGTCGACGGACCACTCGACGAGGACGAAGACGACGACGACGACCAGTAACTCCGTTTCCCGTCCCGTTGCTTCGACCGGTTTCTCCAGTCGACCCGTTTCGCGGAGCGACGCGCCAGGTGGCGCCGACCGACAGGCGTAATTGTCCGCCGGTACGGATCGCGGGCATGGACGAGCGACTCGACGCGCTGGGTGAGCGCGAGGGCTGGCACGTCGAGGGGCGGGCCGCACGGGTCCACTACCGCGGCGAGACCGACCGCTACAGTGTCGAGTACTACGCGCCCAGCGACTGTGTCGTCTACTGGAAGGTCCCACCGGAGGAGGGTGGCGAGACGGCGGTACCGGTCGGCCGGGCGACGGTCCCGGACCCGCTCCGCGAACGGGTGCGTCTGGACCTGGAGGCGGCGGGAGTCGACCCCGAGATCGAGGGGCGCGAACTCTGACTGGTCGGCGGTGGCGCTGACCGTGTCGGCCGTGTCAGCCGTGTCTTCCACTCTCCGACAGGCCTAAACACGCCGACGGGAATGGCACAGGCATGGCATTCCACGAGGCCGCGAACTTCCTGTTCGACCTCCGGCGGTTCGCCCCGCGGCCCGGCCTGGACCCGACCCGGGACCTGCTGGCCGAGCTGGGCGACCCCCACGAAGACCTGGTCTGCGTGCAGGTCGCGGGGTCCAACGGGAAGGGCAGCACAGCGCGGATGGTCGAGCGGTCACTCCGCGAAGCGGGGCTGTCTGTCGGACTCTACACCTCTCCACACCTCGACGACGTCCGCGAACGGGTCCGCGTCGACGGCCGGAAGATCTCGAAGGCAGCCCTCACCGAGTTCGTCGACCAGCTGCGCGAGTACGCGACCGAGCGGGCGGCCGACGGCGCCTCCCCCACGTTCTTCGAGACGCTCACCGCGCTCGCACTCTGGGAGTTCGAGCGCCAGGCGGTCGACGTGGCCGTCCTGGAAGTCGGTATCGGCGGCAGGCTCGACGCCACCAGCGTCGTCGACCCCGTGGCGAGCGCGGTCACGGCAGTCACGCTCGAACACACGGACCTGCTCGGCGACACAGTCGCGGAGATCGCCCGCGACAAGGCCGCCGTGGCGCCCTCCGACGGTCCACTCGTGACCGCGACCGAGGGTGACGCGCTGGCGGCCATCCGCGAAGAAGTCGACGAGGTGGTGACAGTCGACAGTGCGGACGGGAGTAGCAGCGAGAACGACGATCCCGACGTCGGCGTCAGATACGGCGGCCGCGAAGGACTGGAGGGCGTCGTCGCCGTCGAGACACCCGACCGCACCGTCGAGACGCGCCTGCCCCTGCTCGGCGCACACCAGGCACGCAACGCCGGCGTCGCGACGGCGCTGGTCGAACAGGTGCTGGCGGCCCCCGAGGTCGCCGCCAGCCGTAGTGGCGCCGACAGCGGGGCCGGCCCCACCGAGGCACTCGAACGCGGGTTGCGAAACGCCCACTGGCCGGGTCGCTTCGAGGTGATGGGTCGGGACCCGCTGGTCGTCCTCGACGGCGCCCACAACCCCGGTGCCAGCGAGACGCTGGCAGACGTGCTCGGGACCTTCGAGTACGACGAGTTGCACGTCGTCGCGGGGGCGATGACCGACAAAGACCACCGCGGCGTCGCCGGGGCGCTCGCGCGGGCGGACCCGGCCCACGTCGTGGCCTGTCGTCCCGACCACGACCGCGCCGAAGACGAACGCGTCGTCGCGCGTGCGTTCGAGCGCGAAACCGACGCGACCGTCGAGACCCGCAGCGACGTCGCTGGCGCGCTCGATATCGCGCTCGAGAGCGCCACCGACGGCGACGCCGTCCTCGTCACGGGGTCGCTCTACGCCGTCGCGGAGGCACGCACCCGGTGGGCGCGACCCAAAGTCTCCAAAGCGGTCGACTCCCTGGCCGAGGCCCGGGCGACCCTCGAAGCGGCCGACGTCGGCGACTCCGGGGTCCGGCGGATGCGCGGCAAGGCCGTCCACCGGGTCGTCCGGACGCGCGTCCAGCCCAGACAGGCCCAGTACCTGAAAGAGGAACTCCTCTCGCTGGGCGGCGAGTGTGCCATCTCGGCGCTAAACGACCAGGACGAGGAGAACCTCGACGTCGTCGTGATGGGCACGCTCGCGCAGTTGCGTCGTCTCGTCGAGACACTCGACGGGCAACGCGACGGGCTCGCGTCGCTGGCGGACGAACTCCGTGCGACCCTCTCGATACAGACCGACCGAGTACCCGACTCGGTCCCCGAACTCGACGGCGAGGAACGGGGCTATCCCTGGGAAGACGGGACGGCTGTGATGGGCATCCTGAATATCACGCCGGACAGCTTCCACGACGGCGGCGAGTACAACACCGTCGAATACGCCCGCGAGCGCGCCGAGCGGATGGTCGAGGCTGGCGTCGACATCCTCGATATCGGCGGGGAATCGACGCGACCGGGCGCCGAGGTCGTCCCCGTCGAAGACGAGATCGACCGCGTGGTGCCGGTCGTCGAGGCGCTCGCGGACCTGGAGGCGATGGTGTCGATCGACACGCGGAAGGCGCCGGTCGCCCGGGCGGCACTCGACGCGGGCGCGGACCTGCTCAACGACGTCTCCGGGCTCGAGGACCCGGAGATGCGCCTCGTCGCCGCCGACTACGACGTGCCGGTCGTGGTCATGCACAGCATCGAGACCCCCGTAGACCCCGACTCGGACGTCCACTACGACGACGTGGTCGACGACGTCGTCGACTACCTGACCGAGCGCGTGTTGCTCGCCGAGAAGGCCGGTCTCGACCGCTCGCAGATACTCGTCGACCCCGGACTCGGATTCGGGAAGTCACCACCGGAGAGTTTCGAACTGCTGGGTCGACTCGGCGAGTTACGGGCGCTTGGCTGTCCGGTGCTGGTCGGACACTCCCACAAGTCGATGCTCGAACTCGCGGGCGGCGAGGCCGGCGACGCCCTGGCCGAGACAGTCGCGGCGACGGCCATCGCCGCCGACCGCGGTGCCGACGTGATCAGAGTGCACGACGCCACCGAGAACGTCAACGCCGTCCGGGTCGCGAAAGCCGCGGACGACCCCGACGCGCTCGACGAGTGACCGGGGCCTGTCGAACGGATCGGTTACAGCTACTGTAAACAATTCACAGACCAGTTCGGTCGGGTCGCCACGCGGACCGGCCGGTTCTCACGCGAGCGCTTCCGGGGAGCCAATCTATATTCACCGTCCCCGCGACCGATAGACGATGCCACTGGACTACGACCACGAGCCGGTGACGGTCGCGGGGAAAACAGCAGTCGTGATCGGCGCGACCAGCGGGATCGGTCGGGCGATTGCACTGGGCTTTGCCGCCGAGGGCGCGGACGTCGTCGCCACGTCGCGCTCGGGCGACCGCGTCGAGCGGACCGCGGCCGAGATACGCGAGCGCGGCGCCGAAACGATCGAGGTGACCTGTGACGCGACCGACCGCGACGACGTCGAGGCGCTCCGGGACGCCGCCGTCGAGGCGTTCGGCGACGTGGACGTGCTGGTCTACTCCCCGAGTTACATCGCCCGCCAGTCGGTACTGGACTGCTCCGAGGCGGAGTGGGACCGCGTCTTCGACGTCCAGCTCAAGGGTGCCTGGCGTGCGACGCAGGTGTTCGCCGAGGCGATGGACGAGGGCGCTATCGTCCACGTCGCCTCGGCCTCCGCACAGACGGCGATCCCGAACCTGGCACCCTACTCGGCGGCCAAGGGGGGACTGGACACGCTCGTGCGGGTCGCCGCCGAGGAACTCGGCCCCGAACTCCGGGTCAACGCCGTCCGGCCGGGCTTCGTCGTGAGCGAGCAGACCCAGGGCACCTACACAGAGGGTGAACCCCGTTTCGAGACGATACGCGAGCGTACAACCGAGGAACGCCTCGCCGACCCGGAAGAGATGGTCGGCGCGGCGGTCTACCTGGCGAGCGACGCCGCGAGCTACACGACCGGCGAGATCGTCACCGTCGACGACGGGTTCACCGCAGCGACGTTCGAGGAGTAGTCCCTGTCGAAGAGGAAGTCCTGTCGAAGAGGAAGTCCTGTCGAGGTGGGGGCCCTGGTGGCTCCACGATGGACAACCAGTCTGGAGGAGCGAGCGTAGAGCGTGTGCTGTCGCGGGGAGTGGGCCGGCCTATCGCATCTCGGAGAGGCTGCGGACAGTGTCGGACATCAGCCAGGCGGTCTCGCTGTCCTCGACCTCGATGCTCAGCGCGTAAAACGAGTCCCGACCACCGTCGACCGTGATGTGGTAGGCCTCACTCGTGAGCGACTGCTCGGAGTTTGCACCGGTCACGTGTGCACTCACGACTACCCACGGATAACCGGCACGGTTTCGGCATCTCTGGCGCCGATGACAGGTTTTTCGGCGGATCGCCGGACGGCTCGTGGTCGCCCGCGTGCCCGGGGAACGGCGACCGCACTGGGCGTCTCGCTCGCGCGACTGCGTTCCTCGGTGGCCCCAACGCTTACTCGACGGCGGTCCTGACCTCGACCATGGACGGCATCGTCTTCTTCGCGACCGAACGGGAGTCCCGGGTCGTCGACTTCTATCGCGAGCGGCTCGGCGCGGCGGTGTGGCTCGACCAGGACGGCTGTACGATCCTCCGCCGCGGCGGGTTCAAATTCGGCTTCTGCGAGCGCGACGAGACCGAGGACTGCGGGATACTCACGTTCTACGTCGACGACCGTGCGACGGTCGACGAACTCTACGACGACTTCACCGGCTGTGCGCGTGGTCCGCCGGAGACGAACGAGCAGTACGACATCTACCAGTTCTTCGCGGAGGATCCGGACGGCCGGACGGTCGAGGTCCAGACGTTCCTGCATCCGTTGCCCGACGAGGCGTGAAATCGGCGAGTCGTGTCGTCTGGGCGGTCAGTCGGTCGCCGGACCCGCATCGGCCGCCGGGCCGGCACGGTCGACCGACCGCCGGTCGGGTTCGGAGAGTCCGAGGGCGGCGAGTCCGGCGGCGCCGAGCGCGAGGACGCTCGCGGCGGCGAACGCGACCTGCATGCTGGTCGCGGTGGCGAGCGTTCCGACGAGGGGTGGCCCCAGGATCCCACCGACCCCCTTCGCGGTCGAACGCAGTCCCATCAGTTCGGACTCGCGTTCGGGCGGCGCGACGTCGCCGATGAACGCGAGCGCGCCGGTCGTCATGGCCGAGAACGCCGCTGCGATGGTGACGAACGCGGCGCCCGCGACGAGCAATCGAACGAGCCTGCTACCGGGCAACGGGACGAGCGCGACCACGAGCGCGAAGGCACCGCTCCCGGCGATGCCGGCGATCACGAGCGGTGTACGGCCCGCGCGGTCGGCGACCCGCCCGAACAGATACATGAACAGCACCTGTGCAGTCGGGTTGATCGCGAGCAGGACACCCATGACGGCCGTCGTGACGCCGACCGGCCCGGTGAGATACACCGGCATCAGACTCATCACCCCCAGGACAGTCATGTTCCGGAGCGCCAGCGCGACGTAGAGCCACCGCAGGCCGTTCGTCCGGAGGTGTTCGCGCTCGCCGACCGCGGGCAGGAGTCGCTGGCGGACCTCGCTCGCGAGGTCGCCGCCGGTGGGTTGCTCGTCGGGCGTCGGCGTCGGGTCGACGACGAGAACCGCCGTGACTGTTGAAACCAGACTCACACCGGCGATGACCAGATACAGCGAGGGCGGGGCGAGCAACCCGAGGAGGGTACCGACAGCGATCTGGCCGCCCGAGAAGCCGACGGCGCGGGCACTGTTGAAAAATCCCAGCGACCGTCCGCGTCCCTCGACGCCACCGCGGGCGCTGACGATCGAGAGCATCACCGGGATGAACCCGACGGCGAAGGCGGCGTAGAGTCCCCGGAGGCCGATGGGCACCCAGACGCCGTCGATGGTCAGTCCAGCGACGGAAAACGACGGGCCGACCTCGCCGACGGCCGCGAGCGGGAGGACCGCGAGCGTCGCCAGCAGGCCGGTGACGACCACGACCGCGCGGCGGCGTCCGGTGACGTCCGCGATGGCGCCCCAGACCGGTGCGAAGACCGTCATCCCGATCATGTAGGCGGTCAGGACCATGCTCACGGCGAAGGCCGACCCGCCGGCGTCGCCGACGAGCACGGCCATCCCGGTGCCCATGAGGATCCCGGTCATAAAGCGAGTCGCTGCCGAGACGGCGATGACGACCCGCTGGCGACGGTCGGAGGCGAAGAACGCTCTCACTGTCCGGGAGTTGCGTGAGCACGAGTATATCCGCTGGGGAAGGGGCGGTCGGTTTCCGCTTTCGGGTCGTCGAGTGCACCGGCCAGTCGAGGGCGGCAACCGGGATCAGAACAGTCCGTGCTCGCTCTGGAGACCGCGGTAGAGGTCGAGATAGCGCTCGAGGACGGCGTCGTGGTCGTAGGTCGCCCAGTCTTCGTCGACGGCCAGCCGGTCGAACTCGCCTGCGTCGACGATGGCGTCGGCGAGACTCTGGGGGTCGGTGACGCGGAAACTCCGCTCGTGTTCCCGGATCAGTTCGTGGGCGCTGGACTCGGCCTGGTACTCGACGATGCCGACACACCCACAGGCGAGCGCCCAGAGGAACTCGGTGGCGAACTGTGCACGGGAGGCGGTCTGGACGAACGTGTGTGCACCCTTGTAGAGAGCCAGTTTCCGCTCGCGGTCGCACTCACCGGCGAAGGTGAGACGGTCGTCGATACGGAGGTCGGCGGCCTGCTGTTCGTAGTCCTCACGCAGGGGCCCGTCGCCGACGACCGTCGCCGACCAGTCGCGGTCGCGCAACTCGGCCAGTCCCAGCAAGAGACTCTCTGCGTTGGCCGTCTCGTCGAGCGGGTGGGCGTAGACGACGTCGACGTCCTCGGCCGGTTCGACGTGCCTGACCTGCCCCATGTCGATGCTCTCGGGAACGACGTGGGTCGCCTCGTCGCTCGCGCCGAGTTCGCGGACCTCGGTCCGGACCATCTCCGAAGGGGTAACGACGGCGTCGGGACCGGTCGCGGCCCGCTCGTAGAAGCGTGCATCCGTGATGGGTTCGTTGCCGTACCACTCGGCGAGGACCGGTGCACGGGCGAGTGTCCCGCCGACGCCGGCGGCCACGACACCCGAGGGCGGGTCCGTGCGCGCGTGGACGACATCAGGGCGGTGTAACGCGAGCAACACGGGAATACGAGCCACGAACGAGGGGACCGTCGGCGAGACGGTCACTGCGTGGTAGTCGACGTGGTCGCGAGTGATCGCCTCCGCGTAGCCGTCCCACCACTGCGCACAGTAGATCGTCACGTCGTGACCGCGGTCGGCGAGGCGTCGAGCGACGCGTTCGACCCGTCGGGTCCCCTCGGTGTCCCGGTAGTGGGTCGTCTCCATCGAGACGAACGCGACGCGCATACGCCCGGGAGGGCGCCGGCTTTCAAAAATCCCTGTTATCGCTCGCCACCGAGTGCCGACTACGACGAACCGGTCCCGCTCGCGGCCGCACGGGTGGGGACAATCCGACCCTACGCTCGGACTCACCGCAGTAATGGGTCCTTGCCAGCACCAGTCGAAGCGGGTGTAACTCCGGCGACCGCCGCGCTGTCGCTGGATTCCAGGAGACGGACGAGCCTACTCGATCAGTATACCGATCCTACCGTCCCGGAAAGTTTATGAGCGCTATCGAGGATCACCAGGCAGTGAACAGACGGGCCTTCCTCGGGGGGGTGGCCGCGCTGGCATCGGGCGGGGTCGTCGGCAGGCGCGCGCTCGCGGCCGGGGACCCGCTGCGCGTCCGCGTCTGGTTCAGTGACCGCGCCGCGGAGTACGACGACCTCGGGGCACGAGTAGAGGGCTACCTGACAGCGGCGCTCTCCGAGGCCGAGACCGACGTCGCGGTCACGGTCGCCGAGCCCACCGTCTCGCTCCCCGCCGAGGACGGCAAGGCGGTCCTGGCCCGGCGGTGGCCCCGACTCGTCGTCGAGGGTGGCGCCGGGCTGAGCGACGTCGACCCGACCGTGGGCGTCAATCTGCTCGTGACAGACGGCGACCCGACGAGACAGCCGGCCGGTTTCGCTCGACCACACGTCGCGGCGTCGACCGGCGCCCGCTACGTCGCACGGATGCCACCCGCAGAACAGGTCGGCACCGCTGCTCCGTACACGAAGGCTGTGGCGGCGACGCAGCTCCTCCTCCACGAGTGTGGCCACGCGCTCGGGCTCGGTCACGGTCACGGCAGTGCGACCGTTACAGACGACGCTCTCGTCGCGAGCCCGATGGTCGGGAGCTACCTCTGGCGGGGCGAGGACGCCCGGCGCCGACACCTCGGTGCCACGAACGGCTGCGGTGAGTCCTACCCCTCGCCAGCGGCCTCGGAGGGCCGACGACTCGGACTGCGGTACTCGGCGTGTGCGCTCGCGGCGTTACTCGACAGATGAGTGTGATCGGGGACGCCGTCCGACCGAGGGGCGTGCGTCCCGGAACGGCCGCTGTTCGGGTGCGCTCAGCGGCTCCGCGGACGGCTACACGTCACCAGCTGGCGTCGCAGTCGCCGTCATGCCGTCGACCGTGGCCTCCGTCTCGATGGGGGTCACGGTCCCGCCTTCGGTGGGCGTCATCGCTTCGGCGGTCGGTGTTGCATCGACCGGCGGAGGTGTCTGTGTCGGGGTGAGGGCGAGATCGCCGGGGGCCGTCGTCGCGTTGGCGGCCGGGCCGGGGCCGCCACAGCCTGCGAGGGCGAGCAGGGCGAGGACGGCACACAGCGTTGCGAGGATGCGGTACATGCACCTCGGGGGAGCCACGGTGACCCCTTGGTTATGTGCGGACTTTGCCCAGGTAACTGTAGACGGTCGGATCGACCGTTCGACTGCGAACCCGAACAGGCGAATCTTACCGGGACGGTCCGTCCGTCGGACAGCGTCGCACGAGATCACCCGACCCCGCTCCGGCTGCTCCGTCCAGCGGCGATAGTGCCAACGCATACGACAGGCCTAGTCGGTGGGCTGGGCCCGCAACGTCTATTGGCCCGCCGCCGATCTGGTGAGTGTGTACGACCTCGAACGATATCTCAACGTCCGCAGCGCCTACGGGGCGTCGTTCGCACCCGACGGCGAGCTGGCGTTCCTCCACGACGCCACCGGCGTCCCGCAGGTGTGGACGCTCGAGGAGTCCGGCGCCTGGCCCGACCAGCACACCTTCTACGAGGAGCGGGTGACGTTTACCACCTGGTCGCCCGAGCGTCGCGAACTCTTCTTCGGGATGGACGAGGGCGGTAACGAGCGCGCGCAACTCTTCCGCCTCGACCCCGACGACAGGCGGATCACGAACCTCACCGCCACGCCCGAGGCCAAACACCGCTGGGGCGGGTGTGCCCACGACGGCGACCGGTTCGCGTTCGCCTCGAATCGTCGCGAGGAGGCCGTCTTCGATATCTACGTACAGGGACGCGCGGAGACGGGCGACGATGCGACGCTCGTCCACGAGGGTGACGGCTGGCTCTCCGTCGGCGGGTGGTCGCCCGACGACGACCGCCTGCTCGTCTCGAAAGCCCACTGGAGTTTCGACCAGGACCTCTACGTCCTCGACCTGCCTGCCGGAGCGGGCACGGGCACGAGCGAGACCGGGACCGAGAAAGCGGGCGCGACCGCCGCCCAGAGTGAACTGACACACGTCACGCCCCACGAGGGGGACGTCCGCTTCGTGAGCGCCCAGTGGGGGCCCGACGGCGACGCGGTCTATCTCGTCACCGACCACGGCACCGACACCTCCTACCTCGCCCGGCTCGATATCGCGACAGCCGCGGCGGCCGACGACGTCGGCGAGGCGCTGAGCGTCGTCGAGTCGGGCGGCGACTGGAACGTCGACGGGGTCGCACTCGACGACGAGACGGGGCGACTCGTCTACTCGCGCAACGTCGACGGCTACACGGAGTTGACCGTCGGTGAACTCGCCGGCGGGACCGAGATCGAGACGTTCCCGACGCCGGACCTCCCGGGGGGCGTGGCGGGCGGCGTCGCGTTCGACGAGGACGCCGACCGGTTCGCGCTCTCGGCCTCGGGCCGGACCACGAACACGAACGTCCACGTCGTCGACATCGAGACCGGCGAGGTCGAGCAGTGGACCGCGGCCGGGACCGCTGGCATCCCCCGAGAGACCTTCGTCGCGCCCGACCTCGTGCGCTATCCGACGTTCGACGGTCGGGAGATCCCGGCGTACTTCTCGCTCCCCGAAGATGATGCGGTCGGCGACGACGAAGCAGGCGTGCCCGTCATCGTCGACATCCACGGCGGACCCGAGAGCCAGCGCCGCCCCTCTTTCGCGGGGCTCACCCAGTACTTCCTCTCACGAGGGTACGCAGTGTTCGAGCCGAACGTGCGTGGTTCGACGGGGTACGGTCGCGAATACACCCACCTCGACGACGTCGAGAACCGGATGGACTCGGTGGCAGACATCGAGGCCGCCGTCGAGTGGCTCTCCGACCACGAGGCGGTCGACCCCGACCGGATCGTCGCGATGGGTGGCTCCTACGGCGGGTTCATGGTACTGGCAGCGCTAACGGAGTACCCGGACCTGTGGGCCGCGGGCGTCGACGTCGTCGGCATCGCCAACTTCGTCACGTTCCTGGAGAACACTGGGTCGTGGCGCCGCGAACTCCGCGAAGCCGAGTACGGCTCGCTCGAGGAAGACCGCGAGTTCCTCGAATCGGTCTCGCCGATCAACAACATCGAGTCGATCGCAGCGCCGCTGTTCGTCATGCACGGCGCCAACGATCCGCGTGTCCCAGTCGGCGAGGCCGAACAGATCGCCGAGGAGGCCCGCGAGCAGGGCGTCCCTGTCGAGAAACTCGTCTTCGAGGACGAAGGCCACGGCATCACGAAACTCGAGAACCGCATCGAGGCCTACACCGCCGTCGTCGACTTCCTCGACGAACACGTCTGAAAGGGTTTACAAATTTTGTAAACTCAAACCAGCTTGCGAACCGGGTTCACGGTCCCGGTACACTGATGCCGTGCCCGAACCGGGTCCGGACACGACACTCACCGAAACCTCCCGCGAACGCGTGAACGACTGGCTCGCCGACTTCCGGGACCGGTACGACGACTTCGAGCGGGTCGACGTGCGCTGGGAGTTGCCACCCGACCGGTACGAGGCCGACTACCAGCGTGTCGCGGCCGGGGAGAACGGCGGTGCCGGTACGTGGACGACGGACGACGAAGGTTCGGTCCTGCTCGTCCGCGACGAGGGTGACGAGGGCTGGCTAGACCCCGGTGGGAAGCGAGAGGGCGACGAATCCTTCGAGGCGGCCGCGCGACGCGAGACGCGCGAGGAGACCGGTGTCGACTGCGTGATCACGGGTCTGCTGGAGGTACACGTTCTCGAAATCGTCGCCGAGACCGACCCCGACCGACCGACACTGTACAGTTGTATCGCGATCTTCACCGCCGAGCCCGCGACCACTGAACCGGAGCCACGACCCCGCGAGGGCGAGATCGCGGCGGTCGAGTGGTTCGACGCTCCGCCCGAGACGGTGGGCTACCCACAGGTCGCCGAGCGACCGTTCCCCGGTAGCGAGTGACCCCCGGCCACCAGCGGGGCGTCGACACGTCGTCGACTTTTGCGACTGCCCTTTGCGTCGGCTCTGACGAGTACACTTCGTCTCGACTTGCGCTCACACTGTCGGCCGATCCCCGCGACCGTATTTGGCAGTGATAATCGATGCGAACGGGACACGTCGGGTACCTTTCTGGCACGTGTTCGAAACGGAACCCGATAGAACCCCTGTAGCGGCCGATATGACGGTTATTTCTATTATCGGATCCTGTACCGAGGGGCGCTCAGCGGTCGATTTACCGGGGAAACAGGGTTGAACGAACAGGCGGCTTTATCTGTGAGGCTCCGATGGGTACGTCGATGGCAGTCGCCGACCTGTCACGGGATGTCGTGGAGGAACGGCTGGGTGCGCTGGAGGAGGCCTACGCGTCGTTTACCGTAAACCAGACGACGCTCGAAGTCCCGTCGGAGAGCTACGACCGCGCTCGCGACCGGTGTACCGAAGGACTCGCGGACGTCTACGTCGAAGTATCCGACGACGCCGGCGACGTATTGCTCGTCGAGCGCGACCGGGGCTGGGTGGTTCCGAACGTCCAGCCACCGGCCCGTGACCCCCTGGAGATCGGCGTCTGTCGCACGCTCGCCGAAGAGACCGGCGTCGAGTGTCGGATCACCGACCTCGAACGGGTCACGATACTGGGGATCTGCCACGAGGACGACCCCGAGCGCCCGACGGTCTACCGACTCATCGCCGTCTTCACGGCCGAACGCACTGCGGGTACGCCGGCGTCCGACGCGGCCTGGCACTCCGAACTCCCCGAATCCGCGGTGCCTCACTGAGTCGCGAGGCGAGCTCTGTGAAATATTTTTTCACTGTCAGAAATCACAACGCTTAGGCGAGCCCTTCCCTGTAGTGAACCGATAGTGGCAGTTATCGAGACGTCGGGGTTGACGAAGCGCTACGGCGAGACGGCAGCGGTCGAGGAACTCGACCTGACCGTCGAAGGTGGAACCATCTACGGGTTTCTGGGTCCGAACGGTGCCGGCAAGACGACGACGATGCGACTGTTGACGGGGTTGACACGCCCGAGCGAGGGGTCGGCGGCGGTCGCCGGCGTCGACGTCCGCGAGCGTGACCGACTGGGCGAGCAGATCGGGTACGCCCCGGACGACCCGCCGCTGTACGAGAAACTCACGGCTCGCGAGCAACTCGCGGCGATGGCGGACGTCCGCGGACTCGACGCCGAGACCAAGCGCGAGCGGATCCCCGCGTTGCTCGACCGCTTCGACCTCGACGCGGCCGACGACCGCATCGAGACCTACTCGAAGGGGATGAAACAGAAGACCAGCGTCGTCCAGGCGATACTCCACCGGCCGGCGGTCGTCTTCCTCGACGAACCGACCGGAGGGCTCGACCCCAACGCGGCACGGACGATGAAGGAACTGCTCGCCGAGTTGCGAGCCGAGGGGGCGACTGTCTTCCTCTCGACGCACGTCCTGCCGGTCGTCGAGGAACTCGCCGACACGGTCGGTCTGCTCTACGACGGCCAGTTGCTCGCCGAAGACGACCCGAGAGCGCTCCAGCAGCGACTCGCCGGCGACTCGCTGGAGGACGCGTTCGTCGAGCTCACGACCGAGGGCGCGGCCGCCGACGCCGCTGGTCGACGGTGAGCGAGTCGCCCGACGGTAGCGTCGCGAGCGCGGTCGAGCGCCCGACGCTCGCCCGGTCGGCGTTCGTCGTCACGCGCGTGACGGTCCTCCAGTTGCTCCGGAAACAGCGGTCCTCGCCGCTCTTGCTCGCCATCGTCGTCGGATTCAACTGCTTCGTCGCGGCGGTGCTCGTCGGGCTCACCGGCGATGGCGCCTACCACCTCGGTGTCGCACTCGCCGAGTCGCCGGAGTCAGTCGGCGAGCGAGTACGCCGGGCGACACTCATGGGAGTGGTGCTGGTGACGGTGATGCAGACACTCGGTGCGGCCTCGGACGCGCGTGCGCGACATCGACGGTTGGCGTTCCTGACTGCGACGTCGACCACCGCAGTGGTCGCCGCACTGCTCGTTCGGCGGGCGGTCGCCGCGCTCGTCCTGTTCGGACCGGCGATAGTCGCAACGGCCACGGCCTTCGCAGTCGGCGCGGGGACACCGGTCAGCGCCGTCTCGCTCGGCGCCGGCGCGCTGTGGATGCTCGTCGCTTCCGCAGTCCTGACACTGCCGTTCGGGCTGGTCGCCAACTGGGTGGTCGCCGGCTACGACCTGTCGAGCAACGCCCGCGTCGGACTGGGCGTCGTCGTGCTCGGGGCGTTCTACCTCGCGCTGTTCGGCCGCGAACTCGTCGCGGCGACGCTGGGGGCGACGCCCGTCGCGTGGGCGGGCGACTTGCTCCTGCTCACGGTCCCCGGAGCCGCCGTGTCAGTTCCGCACGCTGCGGCGTTCGCGGTCGGCAGCGTCGCACTCGTCGGCCTCGCCGGGCTCGCGTGTGTCAGACTCGCCGTGTTGACCTGGTACAGCGACCCGGTCTTCGGGGAGAGGGACCCTGCCGACAGGGAGGCGAGTGCGGGCGCACGCGAGGCGGCCCGCGGAGACGAGACCACCACCGCCCGGGCGCGGGACCCGACCGTCGCGGGTGACGTGGCCGCCGAAGGTGACACGGAGGCCACCGGCGCCGAAACTGGCACGGACGGGGCTGTCGGCGAGGTCACTACTGAGGACATGGCCAGCGAGAGCGACGGGGTCCGAGCGGCGCCGGTCGAGACGTTCGGAGCGTCTCTCCGGTGGGCGTGCTCGCCACGGACGGCTGCGCTCGTCGCGCTGACCTGGCGGCGCACCCGCCGCACCCCGAAAGTCCTCTTCTACGTCTACCCGTCTGCGCTCGTCGGGCTCGTCATGGCCGAACAGCTCGTCTTGCACGGCCCGTTTTCGCCCGCGATGTACCCCGCAGTGGTCGGCTTCGCCGGCGCGACCGCGGTCGGGAGCGGGTTCACGCTCAATCCGCTCGGCACCGAAGGTGACGCGCTGCCCGCCCTGTTGACCTCCGGGGCAGGGAGTGGCCGACTCGTCCGGGCGAAGGCTCTGGCGGCCGTGCTCCCGGGCGGCCCGCTCGTTCTCGGTGGGGTACTGGGTGTCGGCATGACCCTGGGTCGCCTCCCCGCGACGGTCCTGCTCGCGACCCTCGCGTACGCACTGGCACTGGTCACACTCGCCGCGCTGTGCTCGCAGGCGCTGGGCGTCCACTACCCGCCCGACCACGAGGAACTGCTGGGCGGGAGTGTCAAAGTGCCGAACAAGTCCGCCTCGTTGCTCTACACGGTCGGGATGACGGCCGTCGCACTCCCGGGCTTTGCGGGGATCGGCCAGTACGCGCTCTCGGGCGCGTTCGAACCGCTGGTCCTCTTCGGCGGTGTCGCCGTCTCCGTCGCCGTCGCCGGCGCGCTCGGTTGGTTCTCCTACCGACACGCCGTCGCGAGACTCGACAGCTACTCGGTGGAGTGACCGACGCCGCGAAGGATTACACTGAGCGTGAACCAGCGGCGACTGATAGCCCTGGCACGGTCGTCGGCGGAGGGACAGAGCGTCGCCGTTCGACGGCAACTTTCGCTCAGATGACGCCGGTCACGGAGGCGGCCTCGCGGGCGGCGGCCTCACTGACCCCGTCACCGAGGATCGTGTAGCGGTCGCGGATCTCGTGGGCGGTCGTCAGTGCCTCGATGACGACGTCCGCGTCGATACCCAGCTCGTCGGCGGTCGTCGGCGCGTCGATGCTCGCGAGCGCGTCGCGGATCTCCCGCCAGCGACCCTTGGGACCGGTGTGGAGGTACTCCGTAATGATGGCCCCGACGCCGACCTGGTGGCCGTGGAGCGCCGGGTCGGGCGCGATCCGGTCTAGCTGGTGAGAGAAGAGGTGTTCGGCACCCGAGGCGGGTCGCGAGGAGCCGTCGATACTCATGGCAACGCCAGAGGACACCAGCGCCTTGACGACGATCCAGGCCGACTCCTCCAGTTCGGGTCGAATAGAGTCGGCGTTCTCGACGAGCATCTCGGCGGTCATCTGGGAGAGGGCGCCGGCGTACTCGGAGTACTCGACGTTCTTGAGACGGTGGGCGAGTTGCCAGTCCCGGACGGCGGTGTAGTTCGAGATGATGTCGGCACAGCCCGCGGTCGTCAGTTCCCAGGGGGCGTCGGCGAGAATATCGGTATCGGCGACCACGGCGAGGGGCGGTTCGGCGGCGACACTGTGGCGGGTGTCGCCTTCCGGGATCGAGGCGCGGCCGGAGACGATGCCGTCGTGACTGGCCGCCGTCGGCACCGACGCGAAGCCGACGCCGACGTCCTCGGCGACCATCTTCGTGACGTCGATCACCTTCCCGCCGCCGACGCCGACGAGGTAACCGGCGTCGACCTCCTCGGCGGCCGCGATGACCTCCTCGACGGCGCCGAACGACGCCGAATCGATGTAGTGACTGGCGGGGTCGACACCCGCGTCCCCGAACAGGTCGACGACACGCTCGCCGGCGACTTTCCCGGGTGTGGGGCTGGTGACGACCAGCGGCCGCCCCGAGAGGTGGAGGTCTTCGATGGCCTCGACCGTCTGGTCGAGCACCCCGTGACCCACCACGACGTTGCGCGGCAGACGGATCCACGTCGACTTGTCGAACATGGGCGTCCCTGCGCGTGCACGGGGGAAAACGCTTGTCGTCGTGGACCGTGACCCCACTCGTGTGCTGCTCAGACCGTGTCGAGCACACCCAGAACGCGCTCCTCGGCGGCCCTGTCGGGGCCCTGTTCGGCCGTCTTCGCGTCGGTCGCTGGCGACGCCTCGACCGTCTCGGCGACCCCCGTTTCGGGAGCAATCGGCTCCCACCCGGCCGACCGGAGTCGGTGCGTATCGAGGACGTGTGGCGTCTCCCGGTACAGCGGGAAGTCCGTCGGCTCCAGTCCGCCCGCAGCGAGTTCGCGCTCTCCGGCCGTCACCACTTCGACTGTGGTGTCGAGTTCTGTCGCGATTGCATCGATAATTCCTTCGAGGGTAAGAAGGCACCAGTCGCCGACGTTGTATACCGCACCCGGGTCGCTCTCCTCGGCAGCGACGCGGAGCGCTCGGGCGACGTTGCCCACGTAGGCAAGATGCCAGAGACTGGAGCCGTCGCCGGGAACGAGGACGCGGTCGTAGTTGGCGACGCGCTGGACCCAGTAGTCGAACCGGCGGGTGTAGTCGTGTGGGCCGTAGACGACGGTGGGTCGGACGCTCGCCGTATCGACACCGCGTTCGGCAGCCTCGAAGACGACGCGGTCGCCCTCGGCTTTGCGAGGTCCGTACGTCTCGTGGGAGTTGTCGGTGGCCTGTGCCTCGGTACAGGGTTCGAGTGCTGTCTCGTTTTCGCGTTTGGGGATCACTTCGTCGCCGTAGGCGGCCCCGCTGGAGACGTAGACGTAGCTGGCGGCTTCGAACGCCCGGGTTGCCTCGCGGACCTGGTGGGGGTGGTAGGCCACGAGGTCGACGACGACGTCGGGGTCGCGGTCGGCCGCCGCCTGGAGCGTGGCGTCGTCGTCGCGGTCACCCTGGAGGTGGTCGACAGCGTCGTCGTCGGCGAAGGGGTTGTCGTGTTCGCCCCGCGAGACGATCGTTACGTCGTACCCGGCGTCGCGGAACTCGCCGACGGCGTGGCGCCCGATGAACCGCGTGCCGCCGAGGAAGAGTGCGTGGTCGGACATGTGTCCCCGTCGGGGCCGCCGGCAGAAAAGACCCACGCGAGTCGCGGGACGGCCGCGACTCCCCCGGCGACACCGACGCCGCCGGCCGGGCGCGACACGCTCTTGGGAACGGCGGACGGAGAAACCGGTATGCGAGAGGTCGCCTTCACCGTCGACTACGAACCCGGCTGCAACGCGGTCGCCGACGCACTCGCCGACCACCCCGGCGCGACGGTCCGGTCGCTCTCGCTCCACGCCACGGAGACGAGTCTCTGGCGGGTCGACTACGCGACAGGGTCCGACGACGCGCTGGCGGCCGTCGAGGCGGCGTTTCGCCGGGGCGACTACTACGCCGACTGTCTCGTGCCGGAGAACTGTGGCGCGACCGAGCGGACGGAGGTGCTCGACGACGGCGACGCGCTCGTACTCTACTCGTACTGGGAGCGCACGCCGACGTGTGCGTCGGTCCCGCACTTCGCGCTGGACCACCTCGGCGAGGGTGTCCTCTTCGAGACGCGCCGGGAGGGACGGAGCTACAGGTGGCGTGTACTCCACGACGGCGGCGACGTACGGGCGTTCCTCGACGCGGTGGACGCCGCGGTGGCTCACACGGGTGACGTCACCGTCCACCGACTGACCGACGCCGGACCGCCCGAGTCGCGCTCGACCGGGCTGTCGGACGACCAGGAGCGGACGCTCCGCGCCGCGGTCGAACACGGCTACTACGAGACGCCACGTGCGGTCGACGCCGGTGACCTCGCCGACCTGCTCGAGCTTCCCCGTTCGACCGTCACCTACCGCCTGCGCCGTGCCGAGGCCGCCCTCGCGACCCGACACGTTCACGCTCCGGCCGACGAGACGACGGACCGGTCCTGACCTCGCGGCGTCGAATCCCCGGATCGATTGGAATATTCCAACTAACGCTTATTCTACCTCACCTCCTACGAGGAAACGATGAGTGAGGAGTCCGAACGGACAGTCGAGGTCCGCCTGTCGGTCCCGGAGATGGACTGTGCGTCGTGTGCGGGGAAGGTCGGTGGGTCACTCGACCGCGTCGCGGGCGTAGTCGACACGCGGCTCTCGCCGACCAGCGGCGTCGCGACGGTCACCTACGACCCCGGACAGACCGACGAGGCGGCCGTCGTCGCCGCCATCGAGGGTGCGGGCTACGACGTCGTCGGTCGCGACGCGGACGGTGACTCGGCGACGGACAGCGAGAGTAGCGACGTCTCGGTCGCCCCGCCTGCAGCGGTCTGGACGAGTCCGCGCGCGCTCAAGACGTGGGCCGGCGCGGTGTTTCTCGTCGCCGGTTTGCTCGTCGAGTTCGTCCTCACGGGGTTCGACGTCGAGGTGGCGACGCTTCTCTCGTACTCGTTTGGCGTCGCCGACGCCGCGTTCCTCGGCGCTATCGCGGTCAGTGGCACCCCCGTCGTCCGGGGCGGCTACTACTCGGCACGCAACCGGAGTCTCGACATCGACCTGCTGATGGGAGTGGCTATCCTGGCGGCGACGGGCATCGGCTACTTCGTCGAGGCGGCGACGCTCGCCGTTCTCTACAGCGTCGCCGAACTCATGGAGACCTACGCGATGGACCGGGCCCGGGACTCGCTGCGCGAACTCGTCGAACTCGCGCCCGAGGAGGCGACGGTCGTGACCGACGACGGGACGGACGTTCGACCGGTCGACGAGGTGTCGGTCGGCGAAACAGTCGCCGTCTCACCGGGTGAAAAGGTCCCGCTTGACGGCGTCGTCGTCGAGGGCACCAGCGCCGTCGACGAGTCCCCCATCACCGGCGAGTCGGTACCGGTCGACAAGACACCCGGTGCCGACGTCTACGCGGGGTCGATCAACGCGGAGGGCTACCTGGAGGTCGAGGTGACGGCGACGGCCGGCGACTCGACGCTCGCGCGGGTCATCGAACTCGTCCAGGGCGCCGAGGCCGACAGGACCGAAACCGAGCAGTTCGTCGACCGGTTCGCGGGCTACTACACGCCCGTCGTGGTCGGTCTCGCCATCCTGACCGCCGCTATCCCACCGCTGGTCATCGGGTCGCCACTGACGTTCGACATCGCAGGCGTCCCCGTGATCCTCCCTGCGGGCTGGCGCCCGTGGTTCGTCCGGGGGTTGACGCTGCTCGTAATCGCCTGCCCCTGTGCGTTCGTCATCAGTACGCCGGTGTCGGTGGTCTCGGGCATCACGAGCGCCGCACGGAACGGTGTCCTCGTCAAGGGCGGGCGCCACCTCGAAGCGATGGGTCGCGTCGACACCGTCGCGTTCGACAAGACGGGCACCCTGACGAAGGGAGAACTCGCCGTGACCGACGTCGTGCCGTTCGGTGACCGGAACGAGGCCGCTGTGCTCGCGCTGGCCGCCGCACTCGAACGCCGGAGCGAACACCCCATCGGCGAGGCGGTCGTCGCACGCGCCGAGGCGACCGACGTCCCGGAACGGTCCGTCTCGGAGTTCGAGAGCATCCCCGGGAAGGGCGTCCGTGCCGTGGTGGACGGGGCGGCGGGGAGCGCCGCCGGGTCGAGCGGCGACCACGAATCGCCGCGAGACGGGGCGACCTGCTACGCCGGGAAGCCGGACCTGTTCGCCGACATGGGGATCGACCTGTCGGCGGGTGGGGCTAGTGGCCCGGTCACGGACGGCGGCGAGACTGTCGGTGAGGGCGCAAGTGGTGACGGCGGGGACTCCAGCGACGTCGTGAGCGTCGAGCAGACGGTCGCGGACCTCGCGGCGAGCGGGAAGACGGTCGTGCTCGTCGGCACCGAGCACGAGGTCTTCGGTGCTATCGCCGTGGCCGACGAGATACGCCCAGCGGCCGCGCCGGCGGTCGAGCGGCTCCGTGACCTGGGCGTCGAGCGCGTCGTCATGCTCACTGGCGACAACGAGGCCACGGCACGAGCGGTCGCAGAGACCGTCGGAATCGACGAGTATCGCGCGAGCCTCCTGCCCGAGGAGAAAGTCGAGGCTGTCCAGGAACTCGGTCGCGACGGGGAAGTGGCGATGGTCGGCGACGGCATCAACGACGCGCCGGCCCTCGCTGCCGCCGACGTCGGCGTCGCGATGGCCGCGGCGGGTACAGACACGGCGATCGAGACGGCCGACGTCGCACTGATGGGTGACGACCTCGGGGCCGTCCCCTACCTCTATCGACTCTCGCACACCGCCAACGGCGTCATCCGGCAGAACATCTGGGCGAGTCTGGGCGTGAAGGCGCTCCTGGCCGTGGGCGTCCCGGTCGGCCTCGTCAGCGTCGCCGTCGCCGTCGTCGTCGGTGACATGGGTATGAGTCTCGGCGTCACCGGCAACGCGATGCGCCTCTCGCGGATCACACCCGACGCACTCGAGGAGTAACGGGACTCACTCGTCCCCGACGACCGCATGCAGTGCCCCGGACTGGTCGGTGACGAACACCGCGCCGTAGGCGACCGCCGGCGAACCGTCCACCCAGTCCGGGAGTTCGAGTCGCCACTCGACCGACCCGTCGGCGACCGAGACCGCATAGAGGCGACTGTCCCGGCTGCCGACGTAGGCCGTCCCGTCGGCGACGGCCGGCGATCCGTTGATCGCGCCGCCTGTCTCGACGCGCCAGTGCTCGTCCCCGCTCGCGCGGTCGAGTCCGCGGACCAGTCCCGCGTCGTCACCGGCGACGATCGCCGAGTCGGTGACCGCTGGCGCACCGCGAACGCGGGCGCTACCCGTTCGCCACCGCTCGCTCCCGTCGTTTGCGGCGAGCGCGACGACCCCCGCGTCGGTACCGAGTGCGAGCGTGTCCACCGCGTTCGGGCCCTCGCGAGCGACCGCCGGTGCCGTCGCGGCTGCACCGACCGACTGGCGCCACTGCACCGTTCCGTCCTCGGCAGCGAGGGCGACGACGGTCCCGTCGACAGTCGCCGCGTAGACGGTCCCACCGACGACGGCCGGCGCCGTCCGCACGCGGCTCCCGACGTCTGTCTGCCAGCCCACCGCGCCGCCGACGGTCAACGAGACGACGTCCGTCCCGGCACCGAGGTAGGCGAGGTCGGTGCCGTAGCCGATGTCGCCGACGGGTCCGTCGAGCGTCGACCGCCAGCGTGTCTCAGGCGACGGCGCGTCGAAGTGCGGTGTCGGGGTGGCGCCCGGGTCGGGTGTCGCCGTCCGCGTCAATCGGCCCGTCGGTGTCTCTGCGTACTCCAGCAGCGGCGTGCCCGACACCTCGCCGGTCGTGCTCCCGGCGAGGACCGTCTCGCCGGCGACTGCTGGCGTACCGGGCGTCGGTCCCTCGAAGCCGGTACTCCAGAGGTGGCTCGTCCCGTCGCTGACCCGCGCGCCGTCGACGTACTCGTCCTGGCCCCCGTAGTAGACGGTCGCCGGGCCGACGACGGGTGCCGGGAGACGCGCCGGTCGCTCGAACGCCTGCCAGTCGCGGTCACCGCTGGCGGTGAAACGCTCGACGACGCCGGAGCCCGTCCCGACGACGAGTCGCCCGTCACGGTAGGTGACCTGCGATTCGGGGTGGCCCCGCGTCGGTGTGCGCCACTTCTCGGTCCCGTCGGCGTCGACTGCGGTGACTACTGGCGACCCGGGCCAGCTCTCGCCGAACGCTGTACTGCCGAGATACAGCAGTCCGTCGCCGACCGCCGGCGTGGTGGCCGACCCGATTTCGACGTGCGTCTCGACCCCGTTCTCGGTCAGTACGTAGAGCCCCTCCGAGAGCGTGCCGACCCAGACACGGCCGCCGAAGACGACGGGGATCGTACTGATCCAGGGCTCGCTCTCGATACGGACACGCCACTGCTCGGTGCCGTCGTCGGCGTCGTGGGCGGTGACCAGTCCGTCGATGTCCGCCGCGTAGACGACGGCCTCGTCGATCCCCGGACCGATGTGTATCGACCCGTCGACGGTTCGACGCCACTCCTCCGCGCCGTCCGCGAGCGACCGGGCCACGACGACGCTTCCGTCGCTGCTGCGAACCTCGGCAGTGAGGTAGACGCGACCGTCGGCGACTGCGGGCCGGTGGGTTCGCGACGGTATCGAGGAGCGCCACCGGACGGTCCCGTCGGACAGTGCCAGCCTGTACAGCTCTCCGCGGGGATGGGCGAGCACGACCGTGTCGTCCGAGATCTCGAACACCGTCGCGTCGTTAGCGTGGGGTGGGAACAGTCCATCGGGGGTATCGAGTTTCCAGCGGCGCGTCCCGTCGGAGTCGAACGCCAGCACCGTCCCGTCGCGACCCCCGACGACGACCGCGCCGTCGTCGGCGACGACCGGCGTGGCGACGAACTCGTCGGTGTGCTGATAGCGCCACCGGAGCTCCCCGCTGTTGTCGTAGGCGACGACGGTGCCGTCGCTCTGTGTCGCGACCGGGCCGTCGGGGCCCGCCGTGGCCCCCATCGCCGTGTCGAGAGAGACGTGCTCACGCCACCGAACCGAGGGCGTCCCCTGTGGTCCGGGAGTGTCGACCGCGCCCGTGTTCGCGGCGTCCGCGTGGACGGTCGGCCACGGGCCGTTCAGTGGAGCGGTCCGGTCCGGCGTCGGTGCCGTCGTCGGCCCGGACGTCTCCGTGTCGGTCGGCGACCCCACTGGACTCGACGTCGGAGTTCCGGTACCCGTCGCTGGTGAGGGTCTGTCGTCGGTCTCGGTCCCAGGGTTCGACTGGTCGGCACAGCCGGCCACGCTGCCGACGATCCCGGTCGCGGCAGCGGCCAGCACTCGCCGTCGTCTCCGCGACTGGAGGCGCTCCCGGGACGCGTCGGCGTCCGGTTCGTCGGAGGGCATAGCACAGGTGCGTGTACCGCGAGGTATAGGTTTTCTGTCGAGTCGAGGCACAAAGCCTACACCACACACACACTCACAGCGTCGGACATGAACTCGGAGGTCCCCGGTTCAGACGGTTGCCCCAAGTGTGGTCACGACGAGGCCGACGTCGGCGGCGTCGCGATGACGAGCGACGGCCTCGGCAAGTTCTTCGA
>Ga0207718_100310_pt1 | contig 50269 bp, 60 predicted proteins | sample A23M2SouthBayCA_FD_187749 | JGI IMG/M metagenome (GOLD analysis project Ga0207718, IMG submission 187749) | Aerobic enrichment media microbial communities from Eden Landing Ponds, California, USA - A23 M2 (SPAdes) | ecosystem: Environmental > Aquatic > Marine > Unclassified | place: Emeryville...
AGAGTGGGTATGGCCATCAAACCCGCCTACGTCAAGAAGACGGCGACGCTCCTGATGGAGCGGTACCCGGACGCCTGGGGCGACGACTTCGAGCACAACAAGGACCTCGTCGCGGAACTGACCAACGTCGAGTCCAAGAACGTCCGTAACCGCATCGCCGGCTACATCGCCAGCAAGCAGGCCCGCCCCGTCGAGGCCTGAGGCCCCGCTTCTTTCTCTCTCCGCGTCCCGCTCGCCCGACAGTGACGACGTTCGGTGCTGTCCTGTCACTGTCCGAACCTCGTCGGGACGACGACCGACAGTTCGTCGCAGGCGAGTACGAGTCGTCGCTGACGGGTCCCCACCGAGGAGGCGTCGTCGGCGGTTCTTCGATGATCGTTCCTGAGCGGGCGACCGTATCCAAAGCGTTTTGACGGGTGGTGACCCTACCCCACGTCAATGTCTATCAACGTCGGAATCCTGGGGGCGACCGGGGCTGTCGGGCAGCGACTCATCCAGCTACTGGACCCGCATCCGGATTTCTCGATCGAAGCACTGACCGCGAGCGACGACAGCGAGGGCAAGAGCTACCGCGAGGCCGCCAAGTGGCGCATCGACTCGCCCATCCCGGACTCGGTCGCCGACGTCGAAGTGACCGCGACGACACCCGAGGCGGTCTCGAACGACGTCGACCTGATATTCTCGTCACTGCCATCCAGCGTCGGCGAGGCCGTCGAACCGGCCTTCTGTGAGGCTGGATACGTCGTCTCGTCGAACTCCTCGAACGCCCGCCGGGACGACGACGTCCCGCTCACCATTCCGGAGGTCAACCCCGACCACCTCGACCTCATCGAGGTCCAGCGCGACCGCCGGGGCTGGGACGGCGCACTCGTCAAGAACCCCAACTGTTCGACTATCACGATGGTGCCGCCGCTGGCCGCACTCGACGACCTGGCGGGTGTCGAACGCGTCGAAGTCGCGACGCTACAGGCCGTCTCCGGTGCGGGTTACTCCGGTGTCTCCTCGATGGAGATCATCGACAACGCCATCCCCTACATCGGCAAGGAAGAGGGCAAGATGGAGACCGAATCGCGCAAGCTGCTGGGCACGTTCGACGGCGCCGAGGTCCACTGGCACGAGGCCGACGTCGCCGCGTCCTGTAACCGGATCCCGACCATCGACGGCCACCTCGAGAACGTCTGGGCCGACACGACCGAGGACGTCACGCCCGAAGAAGTCGGCGAGGCCATGACGGCGTACCCGTCGCTGGACCTGCCGAGTTCGCCCGACCAGCTCATCGAGGTGTTCGAAGAACCCGACCGACCGCAACCGCGTCTCGACCGCAACCTGGGCGACGGCATGACCGTCTCCGTCGGCGGTATCCAGGAGACGACCGGCGGCGTCCAGTTCAACACGCTCGCGCACAACACGCTCCGGGGCGCAGCCGGCGCGAGCATCCTCAACGGCGAACTGCTGCTCGAAAACGGTTACCTGTAAGGTTCCTTCTCGCCGCCGTTCCCGTTCGAACGTTTCGAGCGAAGTGACTTCGACCGACGCGCCGTCCCAGCTACGTCTCGAACTCGCCGAGTCCCGACTGTTCGTGGTCCAGCGGCTCGATCACGGCGGGGTCGTCGTTCGCGGGATTGTTCACTCGCGTCGAGATCTCGTCGGCAGCCAGGTCGTCCCCGGGATAGGGTCGACAGAGTTCCTTGCGGGCGTCGGGACCGGCACTGAGCCACTCGGATTCGGCGTCTCTCGGCAGGACGACCGGCATCCGGTCGTGGATCGGTTCCACGAGGTCGTTCGGTTCGGTCGTCAGTATCGTCACGCAGGGGACCGACTCTCCGGCACGGTCTCCCGCTCGCTCCTCCGACTCCGCCGACGCCGGCCGCTCCCAGACCTCCCAGAGACCGGCCATCGCGAACGCCGCGTCGTCGGGTCGGTAGATCCGGTAGGGCTGTTTCGGACCGCCGTCTCGTGCCTGCCACTCGTAGAAGCCCGACGAGAGGACGAGACACGGCCGGGACTCCCAGGCGCGTTCGAAGACACGTTTCTCGTCGGCGGTCTCCGAGCGGGCGTTGATGATCCCGTCTTCGAGTTCGTCGATCCAGAACGGGACGAGTCCCCAGTGGTAGCGGTCGATCTCGTCGGTCGTCTCGTTCGTGACGACTTCCAGGCCGTCGCCCGGCGCGACGTTGTACCGCGGTGTGTAGCCACCGTCGGCGACCACCTCGGCGTCGAACCGCGCTTCGAGGTCCCCCTGGTCGACGAAGAGCGAGTTTCGTCCGCACATACTCGCGAGTTCGCGTCGCAGTAACTTCAACGTGCGCTCGGGCGCGTTGGCGCTGGCCACTCCGCTCGCCGCGCCCTCCTCGAACGCCAAAGGGTGCTTCCCGTCGGCGTCGATGAGAGCGGTTTTTCCGCCGCCGCTCGAAGGGCGACTATGGCCGAACACGGACGGTATCGCGTCCTCCCGGGACCGGAGTCGGACACGCTCCGGCTCCTCGACCGTGACACCTACGAGCCGGTGGTCGTCTCGACCGACGAGGAAACGGCGGCTGCAGTCGCAACACTCAGTCCTGGCTATCTCGTCGACGCGGTGCTGGACTGGTCGACACAGCGGCCGACCGTCGAGTCGGTGTCGGTCGTGCGGCCGACGCTCTTTGCCTTCGCCGACCGCGTCGACCCGATGTTCGAGGCCGCCCGCGAGACCTGGGAGGCCGCCCAGAGCGAGGGCGAGGCGATGAACATGCAGGTGCTCAGGAACACCGACAACGAGGTGACCGGCGTCGTCTACGTCTTCGCCGAGAGCGGCGAGCGCGGCCGCTTCGAGGAGTTCCGCGAAGGCGCCCGCCCGCTGGAACCCCTGCTCGACCGCGTCGCCGACTCACGCGGCGAGGACGCCCACGAGGTGTTCGTGCTCCGTGGAACCGGTGGTGCGTTCACCGCCGTCGCAATCGCGCTCCAGAAGGGGGGTCAGCTGGCCGATACGATGCGAGACACCTACGACTGCCCGCGACCCACGGAACCGCTCGCCGACGCGGAGTGACACACCGGGTCCGCACGCTGTATCGATCCCTTTCGGTACCTTCCCGTGCACTTCTTTTTCCGTGTGTAGCACGTTGTGATAGATATGAGCAGTTCATCCGACAACAGACTGGCGGGCCTGGGGGCGACGCTCCTGACGTTGCTCGTGTTCGTCGCGGTCTTCGCGACGCTGTTCGGCGCGCCGGTCGGCGACATCGTCGGTTCGGTCAACCCACTCGGCGTCGTCGGACTGGTCGCGCTCGCGCTGGCCGCAGTCACCGTCTACTCGGCCGTCGAGATCGTCGAGGCCTACGAGAAAGAGGCGCTGACGGTCTTCGGCGAGTACCGCCGCCTCCTCGACCCGGGGATCCACTTCATCCCGCCCTTCGTCTCGAAGACCTACCCCTTCGACATGCGGACCCAGACCATCGACGTCCCACAGCAGGAAGCCATCACGCGGGACAACTCGCCCGTGACGGCCGACGCCGTCGTCTACATCCGCGTCATGGACGCCAGGCGCGCCTTCCTCGAAGTCGAGGAGTACGAACGCGCCGTCTCGAACCTCGCCCAGACGACGCTCCGCGCAGTGCTGGGCGACATGGAACTCGACGACACGCTCTCGCGGCGGTCGATGATCAACGCGCGGATCCGCGAGGAACTCGACGAACCGACCGACGAGTGGGGCATCCGCGTCGAGTCGGTCGAGGTCCGCGAGGTCACTCCCGCACCCGGCGTCAAAAACGCGATGGAACAGCAGACCTCGGCCGAACGCCGCCGCCGCGCGATGATCCTCGAAGCCCAGGGTGAACGACGCTCCGCCATCGAGAAGGCCCAGGGGGAGAAACAATCCGACATCGTCCGCGCCCAGGGGGCCAAACAGAGCCAGATCCTGGAAGCCCAGGGTGACGCCGTCTCGACGGTTCTCCGCGCGAAATCCGCCGAGTCGATGGGTGAACGAGCGATCATCGACAAGGGGATGGAGACCCTCGAATCGATCGGCCAGGGCGAGTCGACGACGTTCGTCCTGCCCCAGGAACTGTCCTCGCTGGTGGGTCGCTACGGCAAGCACCTCTCGGGCAGCGACGTCTCCGAGATGCGTGGCGTCGACGGCGACGGCGAACTCGACAGTCTCGACTTCGACGCCGAAACGCGCGAGTTGCTCGGTCTGGACAACATCGAAGAGATCCTCGGCCAGATCGACGAGGAGGCCGACGTCGACGTCGAGGCCATGGAGGAAGAAGCCCGGGCCATCAAGGAAGGTGAGGGGCTCGAGATGGGCGACGAAGTGACCGGGAACGGTATCGACCAGGAACTCGAACGCGAGTCGGAGTAGGGTCGATCGCTTTTCGTCCGTCCCTGTAAACTGCTTGCTACGATGCGAGAACGGGTTGCGGCGTCCGAAACTCGCACACGTCAGTAGACCGGAATACGAGGTCCGTGAATTCGATATCTAGTCGCGATAGGCATCGAGCAGGTCCCATTCTTCGCGCATCAACTCGCGGACGCCGTGTTCGAGGATGCCCTCGCCGAGTGAGCTCGCCCGGTAGTAGGAGTAGAGGCCGTCGCTCGATGGTTCCGTCCGCTTCCGGTTCTCGACGAGTCCGACGTCGACGAGCGTGTCGAGGTGATAGTGGAGTGTGTTCGATTCGATATCGAGCGCAGTCTGCAGTTCTTTCGCGCTGTGGGCACCCTCCTCGACGAGCAGATCGAGGACCCGAAAGCGCGTCTCGTTTCCGATCGCTCGCTGCATATCGAGATAGTCTTCGAGCGTGAGGAGACTGTGCTCGGGGAGGAGTCCAGACCGCTCGTCGGCGCGGTGTTCTGACCGGTCTGATTCTGCCATTGAGAGACGTTAGTCGACTCGACGTATAAGTCTTCGCTGACTCAGAGTGTGCTGATATTGGGTGTTTTTATATACTGGACGGTCGCAGGCGGTGTATGCGCGACCGGATCGTCGACGCCCTCGGTGACCTCGCTCACCCCCGGTTTCTCGTGTATCTGATGGGTCCGTACAAAGCGTTCGACGTCGGCGCCGTTCTCGAAGCCTCCGCTACAGACGAACCGATCGACCTCAGTCGAGTCCCCGAGAACGTCGATTTTGGCACCCTCGTCGGCGCAGATACCGATCTCGAACAAGAGGAGGCTGTGTTCGATCTGCTGCTCCACGTTCGTGATCGGTTACGAACCGACCCCGGCGTGAACGCGTTTCTGGCGGTCGACGTCGACATCCCGCTCGACGAAATGGATGCAGGTGCCCAGAGCATCGAGTTCGCGCTCGCGAGTAACGCCGTCGTGTACATCGTCCCGAAACTCGGAGACAACCTCGGTGTCGGAATCGAGACGGGGTCTGTCCTCGAAGCGCTCTATCGGGAACGTTCCGCGAGTACCGAGCACGAGACCCTTGCTAGCCAGCACGAACGGGTCATGTTCGTTCACGAATCCGGCGTTCGAAGCGCCATGATCGCGACTGTCGAGGAACGATGGGACGCCCGGGTGTATTCGTATACGGACCGCGACGATCTCGTCAAGCAGGTACGATTGTTCGTTCGAGACCTCGCCCGGCGCGAACAACTCGGAGACCTTCCAGCACTCGAGGAGACCGACCGGTGAGCGAGAGCGTAGAAACTCGCAGTCGACCTATCACGCCGACAGCGCCTCGTCCAGACGCGCTTCCAGGTCCAGCAGGTCGTCGCGCAGGTCCTCGGCCTCCGGTCCCTCTAACTCCTCGATCCGCTCGGCGAGTCCCTGTAGCCGCGAATACTTCTCCGCTTCTTCGACTCCCGTCTTCTGGATGTAGTCCTGTGCTTCGATGTCGTAGACCTCGTCTTCGCCGAGGTCGGTCACGGTCAGGACGACGTCCAGTTTGTCGCGGTTCACCCCCAGGACCCACTCGCGGGGGATGCCGTGTTCGTCCAGGGCGCCGAAGACGGTCGCGTCGTCTCTGGGCTGTCGTCGCTCGCGGGTCGTCCGGCGTATCGTCCCGTACCGGCCGTGGAGTTCCTGGCCGGGACCGAGCCGCGACAGGAGCGACTCCCGGGCGGTCTGTCGCAGGCGGTCTGCCTCGTGCTGGACGTCAGAGAGCAGCACGTAGAAGTCGGTGAGCGTGTCCGTCTCCAGGACCTCCGTGTCGGGGGTGTCCAGTGTGTCGAGCAGGTCCGCGAGCAGGACCGCGTCGTCGTGGAGACGCTCCGGGCTCGTGCGGGCCTCTGCCGGCGAGACCAGGTACGGACTTCCGCCGTCCATCTCGGGGTCGGGAACGGACACGATCTCGTCGTCTTCGACGCCATACTCTCCCAGTAGTGTCAGCACCGTCGCGTACGGTTCGACCCCGGGCGGGAGCTTCGCAACGGGCAAAGAGTGCCCCTCCAGGCGGTCGGCAAGGGTTTCGAACTGGTCGCGGTGGAGCAGGCGCTCCTCGCCGCTATCGTCGAAGCGAATCTCGAGTCGGTCGGACGTGACGTCTACGACCCGGAACGGTCGGTCCGAGAACGGTGTCACCAGTTCGGTCCCGGGTTCGAGGTCGAGACACCGGTCTCGTACGGCATTCCAGCGGTCTCCGTGTCTCCCGCTCATAGCGGCAGATCTACGGTTGCTGGCTGGATAAGCCTGCGCTCGCTGGTCTGTTTCCGGCACGTACGAGTACACCGACGGACAACAGAGTGGTGCTCTATCGCGCCCATCACGACTGGTGAGTCACTCGATCCACTGCAGTCTCCGGACTCGTCACTGGCCGTCACGTCCGATAAAAATCGCCGTAGAGGGTCGGAGTGGCGTTCGCGTACCCCTACCCGAAGCGCCCCTCCGAGTACCTACCTCGGGATTTCCCAGTTTCCGGTATAAGTTTTCTGAACGACTCGTTTCCTCGCTCGGTCACGTTGCCGGGCAGTGCCGGAGTCGGGGGCGTCCACCCAGGTTCCGCGTCCCGGTCGCCCATCCGGACGCCTTCGACCAGCGTGGCGAACGCCGCCTCGGTGTCCTGGTTCGGCGGCGCGACGCCGAAGACCACGACCAGTTCGCCCTGCTGGACCACGCGTGCCACGTAGAACTGGACCGCGATGCTGTCCGGGCCGCTGGAAGTCGACCCGTCGGTCGACGCGCTCTCGTCGGCGAAGGTCAACTCGCCGGACAGCGTCGTCATCTCCGTCTCCGTCCCGAGCATCGTGACGTCCCGACTGGAGCGGACGTCAACGTCCGAGACGTCGGTGACGTTCCGCGGGAGATACGTCTCGGCGCGGTCTATCAGCACACCGGATGCGTCGAGCAGGTCCGGGCTCGTCCCGTGGACCACCGGGTTGAGCGCGACCGGCCCGAGTTTCAGTGCCGACATCGAGGAGACCGTCACGAGCGAGACGTTCGCGACGTCGACCGACGCGTTGGCTGTGGTCCCGTTGGCAGGCAGGGTCGTCGCATTCTGGGCGGCGTTGCCACTGCCCGCCGCGGAGGCCGTCGAGCTATTCGGGACTCTCACGCCGCTGGCGTAGACTGTCACCCACGTCCGGGCCCGGACGTCGCGCTGGACGAAGGGGATCGGGGCATACGACACGTTGAATGCGGTATCGTTGATCGCCCTGTACTCGGTTTCGGCGAGCGTCGCCTCGTCGACGACGGCCGGGCGCGCGTCGTAGTACGCGAGCGGCGCGTCGTCGGTGACGAACCACCAGACCCCACCGACGACCGCGGCTACGATCAACAGGACGACGAGGACTGTCCCGCCCACCCCGATGCCCAGCCCACCGAGCACGACCTTCCAGTTCACGGAACACTTGTATGCCGTGATAGAACATAATATCACCGACGAAAACGAGCCTGGACTGTCTCGCTGGGGTACCGGTCACCGACACCGGCACGAAGCACACGACGGGCGCCCTGATCGCGAGTGCCCGCGTCGGTGTCGGCTACCTGTTCGGGAGCGACTCGGACCGCTTCGTCCGACTGTAGGCCAGAACCGGACACTAATTTCGGTGGACTAATCGCTGAATACCCCGCTCAATTCGTCTGCCAACTGAGCACTTACAGCCAGTCGTCAGGGAGTTCATCGGCATGGGCTTGCATCAGCTCAAGGAGCGGTCGGATTTCGTCGAATCTCGGCCCTTTCACCACTTCGTGGGTGTCTCGGTCCCAATCGATGAATCCCGCTTCTTCTAACCGAGGAAGATGCATGTGGTATAATTCTGATTGCAGGGATTCTGGCGCCCTGTCCCCTTTGTGTACGTCCTCTGGGATAATCACACTATCTTCCTGCGGGTTATGCTCAAGTAGAGCGACGAGTAGCCTGCGACGATGGACGTCAGATAACACCCTCAATATCTCGTCCATATCTACTAGTATTTTGAACCACACTTATGTGTACTATCGCTAAGTAGCTAGTTCTATCCTCTGAACGGGGCAGATCCGACTCTCAGGCCAGAACCGGACATTAGGCCGAGGACCGGACACGCAGGCCAGTCAATTCTGAGAAAGCAATGATCCCCAGCCCACGGTCCCGACGACAGCCGCAGCTAAATACGACAGACCTGCGGAACCGGGACTAAGTGACAACATCCCTAGTGCGAATCCACCGAGTATGACTATTAACGAGATCGGGCCTCCCACCAACGACAGGAGAATCAGACCCACATCGGCCATTTCAGAACAATCCTCCTCCGAGGAAATCGTCGTCCTGTGGATCTGTCCCGAAGTTCTCCTCGCGTTTAATTATAAACTCGAACTGTGTCTGCTGCAACCCTATACCAGGGCCATTGTTACCGACCTTCTTTTCGAGGTCTCGCCACCCGTCCATATCGGAGATGCCGCAAGCACAGGCAATTACGTAGTCGTAGTGGTCGGCATAATCTTCGAGTTGGCCGCGAAGTTTCTTTTTCTGGGAATTTGTAAAATCACGTTTTAGCTCGATGCCGATCTGGTCGTTGATAACGACGTCGCCGCGGGAAGCTCCGCGCTCAGTGCTTACAGCGTAAGTTCCACCATCGAGTATTCCACCACCGTTATTGAGGTGCTCATCCAGATAGTCCTGAAGTTCCGACTGAAACTCTCGCTCGTGGCCGTACGCCTCTGTCGGCCGCCAGTCCTTGACTAGACCCACCACCGTCCGAAACGTGTTACCACCCTGACCGAACATAATGGTGTGAGAGAAGCGAATATATAAATAGATACCCCCTCGCTCGACTCTGGGATAGAACGGATTAGATTCGACTGAAGATCAAAAGCCGAGCACTCCTTACTCGTGAGTGGTCGAGTCTGTTTGCGAGAACTGATTTGCTCCTCACGTCCGTTCGTCGCAAAATCAGTGGGTCCGGGCGGATTTGAACCACCGACCTCGGCCTTGTAAAGGCCACGTCATAACCAACTAGACCACGGACCCTCGTGACGAGCAAGCCCCCGCGCCGGAATAACGCTTTCTTTCTCTCAGCACCGCCCGTGTGAACCGCGCTTCACAAATTGTTTATCAGATACCCGACCGTCCGTCCCCATATGGCCCTCCAGGCGATCTCCGACGCGGAATCGTTCGACGACGAAGTCGCGCAGTGGTCCGTGGTCGCGATGGCCGGCCTGCTGGCTCTCTCGGTCGGATACGAGGCCGGCAGCGTCCTCGCAGGCGACTCGCTAGACGTCCTCTGGCTCGTCCCGGTACTCGGTGGTGTGACCACCGTCTTCATCGCCCTCTCGGCCCAGGAAGAAAACTGACACTGGCCGCTTCTCCCGGCCAACCCGTGGATTTACTCCCCCTCGCGTCCTACTGACTGGCGATGGCCGACCGCCCAGTTATCGCCACGCTGCTGGCCGTCGTCGCAGTCGCGGCCGTCGCCGCTGTCGTCGCCCAGTCGGGACTGATCTACACCGTCACCTCGCCGAATCCCGACGGCTACGAGCACGTAAACGTCACCGCCTACGACGACGACTGCGGCGAACTCGCGACCGTCGAGGTCCGCGTCGCCGACACTCGCGACAAACGCTATCTCGGCCTCAGCAACACCTCCGAACTCGCGATGGGCGAAGGGATGCTGTTCGTCCACCCCAGCGAGAGCGAGCACGGCTACGTCATGCGCGAGATGTCGTTCCCGCTCGACATCATCTTCATCAATTCGAGCGAACGCGTGACGACGATCCACCACGCGCCCGTCCCCGACGGTGAGTACGAACGTACCTACTCCGGCCGCGGCAAGTGGGTGCTCGAAGTCCCCCGCGGCTGGAGCAACCGGACCGGCCTCACCGTCGGCGACCGCATCGCCATCCCACCCGCCGCGAACGACACCGCCTGAGCGGACTGTCACTCGCACCATCCTATCAGATAACGTGTGATTACGTGTTCTTGTGAGACATCCTATCCCACGTCCGGGCCGAAACCGGTCTATTTCACCGGTTTCAGTCGAACCGGGACACGTCACCGTGTGGGAACGTCCGACACGGCTCCGACGGTCTTTTGACGGTTCGGTCCCTCGACAGGAGCGATGAGTGTAGACCTCGACGAGGACGAGGTGTTCGAGGACGTCCGCGAGCGGGTCGACCGGCCGATGCGGCGCCTGTTTGCGGAGTACGGTCGCGAGAACGCCCCGCAGTTCGTCGTCGGCCTGATTAGCAGTGTCTTCGCGCGTGTGCTCGACCTCCTTCCGCCGCTCTTGCTGACGCTGGCGATCGACGCCATCTTCCGCGATACCACCCCGTTTAGCCTCCCGCTGGTCCCCGACGCGTGGCTCCCAACCGGGGAGACCGGGCAGATCTGGCTGACCGTGGGCATGATCGCCGTGGCGTTCTCCGTGGGGGCGGTCTTTCACTGGACGCGCAACTGGGGGTGGAACTCCTTCGCCCAGAACATCCAGCACGACGTCCGTACCGACACCTACGACAAGATGCAGCGGCTCAACATGGATTTCTTCGCCGACAAGCAGACCGGCGAACTGATGTCTATCCTCTCGAACGACGTCAACAGGTTAGAGCGGTTTCTCAACGACGGGATGAACTCGTTTTTCCGACTGTCGGTGATGGTCATCGCCATCGCGGGCATTCTGGTCTACTGGAACTGGCAACTCGCGATGGTGACGCTGGTGATCGTCCCTCTCATCGGCTTTTTCACCTACAAGTTCGTCCAGATCATCCAGCCTCAGTACGCCGAGGTCCGCTCTTCGGTGGGCCAGCTCAACTCACGCCTGGAGAACAACCTCGGCGGCGTCCAGGTCATCAAGACCTACAACACGGAGACGTTCGAGTCCGACCGCGTCGACGACGTCTCCGGGGACTACTTCGACGCCAACTGGGCGGCGATCAACACGCGGATCAAGTTCTTCCCCGGTCTCAGACTGCTCTCCGGTGTGGGCTTCGTCGTCACGTTCCTCGTCGGCGGCCTCTGGGTGTTCACCTCCCAGACCACCGGCACGGGCCCCTGGTTTTTCACCGGGACGCTCACCGAAGGGGAGTTCGTCGGGTTCATCCTGCTCTCCCAGCGGTTCATCTGGCCGATGGCCCAGTTCGGGCAGATCATCAACATGTACCAGCGGGCCCACGCCTCCAGCGAGCGCATCTTCGGTCTGATGGACACGCCGAGTCGTATCCGCGAGGACCCCGACGCCGACCCGCTGGTCGTCACCGACGGCGACATCGAGTACGACGACGTCTCGTTTGGCTACGACGACGAGAACATCGTCGAGGACATCTCCTTCGAGGTCGAAGGCGGCAACACCATCGCCCTGGTCGGTCCGACGGGCGCCGGCAAGTCGACGGTGATGAAACTCCTCCTCCGGATGTACGACGTCGACGAGGGGGCGATCACCATCGACGGCACCGACCTGCGCGAGGTCACCATCCCGAGTCTCCGCCGGCAGATGGGCTACGTCAGCCAGGAGACGTTCCTCTTCTACGGCACCGTCGAGGAGAACATCGAGTACGGTACCTTCGACGCCGACCGCGAGGACATCGTCGAGGCCGCGAAGATGGCCGAGGCCCACCAGTTCATCCAGAATCTCCCCGAGGGATACGATACGAAAGTCGGCGAACGCGGCGTGAAACTCTCCGGGGGACAGCGCCAGCGGATCGCGCTGGCCCGGGCCATCCTGAAAGACCCCGAGATCCTCGTGCTGGACGAAGCTACCTCGGACGTCGACACCGAGACGGAGATGCTGATCCAGCGTTCGCTGGACAAGTTGACCGCCGACCGGACCACCTTCGCCATCGCACATCGCCTCTCGACGATCAAAGACGCCGATACGATCGTGGTGCTGGAAGACGGGAAGATCGTCGAGCGGGGTTCGCACGAAGACCTGCTCGCCGAGGACGGCCTTTACGCCAAACTCTGGGCGGTCCAGGCCGGTGAGATCGACGAACTTCCCCAGGAGTTCATCGAGCGGGCGGCCCGTCGCCGTTCACAGGTCGACGCCGACCCCGACGAGATCGAAGCCAGTGACGACGACTGACGTCGTCGGCCGACGGCGAGAGGTCGAGGGCTGATACGCGGCCGTTGCGGGTCGGGAAGCTTTTGACGTGGGAGCGAGAGAGCGGAGGTATGAAAGTCCTCCTCGGGACCGGCGGCCGAGAAGACGGATTCGACGCGCTCGACCGGACGCTCGAGCGCACGCGGGAGGCGGGTGACGACCTCACCGTCGCGGTGCTGGAGACGTCCTCCGACGAGGACGTCGAGTCGGTCGCGGCGGACGTCCGCGAGCAGGTCGCAGCCACCGGTATCGACGCCGAAGTCAGAGTGCTGGAGGGACACCCCGGCAGTCAACTGGTCGAACTCGCCGAGACCGAGGGCTTCGAGCGGATCGTCCTCGGCGGCGGGCAGCGAAGCCCACTCGGGAAGATCGACCTCGGCGAGGTCGCCGAGTTCGTCCTGTTGAACGCCGACGTTTCCGTGACGCTCGTCCGATGACAGACCGTACCTACCCCGACGACACCGCCGGACCATTCCCGCGGCCGCCAGACACCGTCACCGACGGCGACGGGCGTGAGATCCGAATCCGCGAGAGCGGCCAGGACGACTTCGAAGCGCTCGCCGAGATGTACGAGAACTTCGACCCCGCGGACCGCGCACAGGGCATCCCGCCGGTCGACCCCGACGCGATCCGCGAGTGGCTCGACACCATCGTGAGCCCCGAGGCGGTCACCGTCGTCGCCGAACACGACGGTCGTCCGGTCGGCCACGCCATCCTCGTCCCGGACAGCGGCGAGGGCTACGAACTCGCGATCTTCATCCTCGACGAGTATCAGGGCGCGGGTATCGGCACCGAACTGCTCGAACACCTGCTGGGGCAGGGCCAGGCGACGGGGATCGAGCGAGTCTGGCTGACAGTCGAACGCTGGAACGAACCCGCCATCGCGCTCTACAAGAAGATCGGCTTCGAGACGAGCAGCTCCGAGAGTTTCGAACTGGAGATGTCGATCAGTCTCTGAGCGGGTGGGGACTGGTTCGAGGGAGCGACCTAGACAGAGAGTACCGGCTGTGAGGCGTACTCGACGACGTACTGGGCGGACTTGCCGAGCGTCTCGTCCGGCTTGTCGCTGGGTTCGCGGGGGACGACCACGAAGTCTGCCCCCATGTCTTCGGCGACGTCGAGGATGACGCTGCCGGGGTGCTGGCGGAGGTGGGACTGGGAGAAGCCGGCGGCCGTCGAGTGGGTCATCTCGACGGATTCGGCTCGCTCCGCGACGGAGTCGGCGACCGAGAGCTGGTCGGCGGCGACGCTCCCCGGGTCGACGTCGCCGGCGTCGATCCCCTCGATCATCGTCTCGTCGACGACGTGAAGGACGTGGACCGCCGCGTCGAACCGGTCGGCGACCGCGATGGCGCGAGAGAGCGCGTCCTCGGCCCGGTCGCTGGCGTCGACCGGCGCGAGCACCAGGTCGATGTCGAGAGTCATCGAGGATAGGTGCGGCCGGCGCGCTGAAAAACCCTCCGGGGTCCGGTCGGACTCATCGACCGGCCGTGAGCGGACGGGACCACGGTGTTCCCGACCAGCGAGCACTGGCAGTGCTGTGCTGGACCGATGCCTTCATTCTCCCGTGAACCCAGATGTCACACATGCGCGTCCGCGACTGGCAGGACATCCTCGAAGACGTCGTGGAGAGCAGTGCCGAACCGAACGGCTGGCGGGCGGTCGGCGGTGACCGCGCCGGCGGTATCGGCGAGGACCTCTACGTCGGCCACCCGTCCGTGGGCGTCTATCAACTGAAGACCTACGCCCGCAACCCGTTCCAGGTCGAGGGCGTCGGCGCCGAGGTCGCCCGCCGCATCGACGACGACCTCGACCCGCTCTTTCCGGAGGACGGGTCGGGGATGTTCGGCGTCCAGCAACCACTCGAAGACGAAGACGAGGCCGAACAGGCCGCCAGCAGGCTCGAAGAGGTCGTCCAGGCACACGCCGACGCGCCGACGACGCCGGGCGCGCTCTTCGAGGACGTGATGGACGTCCTCGACAGTCCCGCCTACGGGCCGATGGAGTTCGACCAGCACGACCGCCCCGAGGCCATGGACGACCTCGCGGACACCTTCGAAGAGGCCGAACAACTCCTCGAAGCCGAGTTCGAGGACGTCGTCGACGAGAACGTCGACAGGGGGTTCCAGTGAGCACCGAGTCCCGTATCCGGGCGTACTACGACGCGCTCCGCGACGGCGACCCGCTGTACTCCTACTTCGCGCCTTCGGACGCCGTCGTCAAGTTCGGCATCTCCGAGCACCTCGACGGCTACGAGGAAGTCGAGGCCGCCCTGCGCGAACAGACGCGGACGACGACCGACTGGACGGTCGAGAGTCGCGACCTGCGCGTGACCGAACGCGACCGCCACGCCTGGTTCGCCGACCGTGTCGGCATGGAGTGGACCGACCTCGACAGGGACGTCCGTCTGGAGTTCGACACCCGCTGGAGCGGCACGCTCGAACGCGAGCGTCGCACCCGCGGCGAATCCGAGGACTCGCCGGGTGACTGGCGCTTCGTTAGCATGCACGTCAGCACGGCTGGTGACGTCTGATGACGGGCGAGGACGCGAAGGGGACGCGATAATGGTCGGACCAGTCAGTCAGAGCGAACGTGACGCGTTCAACCGCAAACTCCAGGTCGGCGTCGCCGTCCTCGTGGCCGGGTCGATGGCGCTCGTCGCCCTGGGTGCCGGCGCGACCCTCGGCCAGACTGCCGTCGCCGCCGTCGCCGGGGTGGTCGTCGGCGGTGTCGTCGCGTGGTACATCGTCCCGAAGGGGCCGTCGCCGGCCGAAAAACACCGGCTGGCGAACTCCGGGCGCGACAATCCGTTCACCGACGGCGGGGACGGAGAGGGGTCCGATTCTGACGACCGCGAGCGCAGTACGTCGCAGACCCGGTCCCGTCGCCGGTAGTCGACCACGTTTTTCGGCTCGTTCTCACAGCACACCGTACCAGCTGAACCGACGGCCTCGACGGTCGACCTTGTTCGTTTTGTCGCTGCGGTCCGAACGACGTCGTATGACGAGCATCGGTATCGTCGGGGCGGGGGCGGCGGCCGCCGCGGCGACCTACGTGCTGGACGAGACGGTTCCGGACGCGGAGATAACGGTGCTGGAGAAGTCGGGCGGGGTCTGCGGGCGGGCGGCGACCCGCCGGCGTGGGGACGCAACCTACGACTACGGGGCCAACTACGTGAAATCCGACGACGAGCGGGTCGTCGACCTGCTGACCGAACAGCTCTCCACCGAGGGGCTCGTCGACGTGACCGACCCGGTCTACACGTTCGACGCCGAGGGGACGGTCTCGGAAGGACGAGACCCGGACGGGCACAAGTGGACCTACCGGTCGGGGTTGACCCAGCTCGCCAAGCGCCTGTTCGCCGAGACGGACGCGACGATCAGCCGACGAACTCGCGTCGAAGGTGTGTCCCGGGACGAGAGCGACGAGTGGCACCTCACCGACGCCGACGGCGAGACGTGGGGTCCCTTCGACGTCCTCCTCCTGAACCCGCCAGCGCCCCAGACGGCCGAGTTACTCGCGACCGCCGACTGGGACACACAGGCCTGTGCAGACCTCGAAGCCGCCGCCCGCGACGTCGAGTACCGGACCATCTGGAGCGCGCTGTTGCACTACCCCTTCGAACTCGACCGGCCGTACTACGGACTCGTCAACACCGACAAGGAACACGAGATCGGCTGGATCTCCCGCGAGGAGTGCAAAGCGGGCCACGTCCCCGACGGCGAGTCGCTCCTGGTCGTCCAGGCCAACCACGAGTGGTCGGTCGAACACTACGACGACCCGCCCGAAGAGAACGTCACAGCACTCGCAGAGCTGACAGCAGACGTCCTCGACGACGACCGGCTCACAGAGCCCGACTGGACCGACCACCAGGGCTGGCGCTACGCGCTCACGGAGGGCGGGGTTCGAGCGGGTGCCGTCGAGGCGGCGGCAAACCAGGGCTGTTACGTCCTGGGTGACTGGGTGGCCGGCGAGGCCCGGATCCACGCCGCGTTGCGAAACGGACTGGACACCGGCGAGCGCGTCGCGCTCTCTCTGGCCTGACCGAGAAGAGAGGTGGCGCGCGCCGTCGAGGGTTTCATCCCGAGACGGTGTCGTGCGAGGGATGAGCGAGCGAACGGAGTGAGTGAGCGAATCGGTTGGGGAGGCGTGTGGCTTGCGGTCGCGGTGCTGCCCTGGCGTCCTGGCGAACGGAGTGAGCCAGGGCTCAGGAGAGCTTGCTCTCCTGGTGGATAGAAAGGGCGAGACACGGTCCCGTGAGCGGAGCGAACGGGACGTCGGGAGAGCTTGCTCTCCCGGAAGTCGCGAGTGCTGCGCGGGCCCTATCCGAGTGAGCGAAGCGAACGAGGATATCCCGCACAGCACTCGCGAGCGGGTCGAGGGCTTTCAGCCACCAGCACGAGGTGGGGTCAGTTCAACAGCGAGCGAGCGAGTCGGGGGGTTTCGTCGCGTTCTGATGACTGCAGTGGTGCCTGCAGATGATGTCCATCTCGCGGATTCCGGGCTCGAAACACCGGGTCAGTCCAACCGTCGACACCCGGCTAAAGCCCTCGGCGCGCTCCGGTCCCGGGCCTCGCTGCGCTCCTCGTTCGCTCCGCTCACTGCGGTGTCCGCTCACGGGCGCGAAGCGCCCGTTCGCGCGTGCCGAGGCGGCTTCGCCGCCTCACGCCTTGCAGCAGCCGGGTTCCCGGAGCGGACCTCGCCCTTTCAATCCACCAGGAGAGCAAGCTCTCCTGAGCCCTGGCTCACTCCGTTCGCCAGGACGCCAGGGCAGCACGGCACCGCACAGCACCGCGACCGCAAGCCACACACCTCCCCAACCGACTGCGTTACTCGGTCGCTTCGCTCCCTGCGTTACTCCTCCCTCGCGCGGACTGTCTCGCGATGAAACGCTCGACAGCGCGCGCCACCACGATCGGTAGCTCTCTACACCGAACACTGTCGAGCAGCACCTGGATAGTCGGTAGTTTCGAGGCTCACTCGAACGAGCGACAGCGCACCCCACTGCGGTTCGTCAGACACTCAGTATCCGACCGCGCGAGGGCGAGTCCCGTAACGACGAACAGCCCGGTCCCTGGCCGATGGACAGTCTACCCCTCGATCCGAGCGATCTCGGGAACGTCTTTCCCCGCGACGGCGGCGTTGAGTCTGGCCGCCGCGGGCGAGTCGCGGATCGCGGGGTCGCCGTAGCCCGCGTCCTCGAAGGCGGCGAGTCGAGCGGCGTCGCTCCGGAGGTTGTACTTCTGGTGGTAGTCCTCGGCAAGAGAGAACGTATCGAGCGGTTCGACCCGCGTCTCGACGGTCACCGGGATCTCGGCGAGGCGTGTCTCGATGGCGTCGCGCTCGTCGTTCGACTCGAAGAACAGCACCGACTGGTACTGGCGTTTTCTCGGTTGGCGACGGGGGTCGTGGTTCGCGACGGCGACGTCGAGGAGGTCGGCGAACGAGACGACTGTGGGGTCGTACTCGACCTGGATCGCTTCGCTGTGGTCGCCCAGATCGTGGTAGGTGGGGTTCGAGTGCGTCCCACCCGCGTACCCCACGCGGGTGCGGACGACGCCCTCGACGGCGCCGAACGTGACGTCGGGCCCCCAGAAACAGCCCAGTGCGAACGTGGCCGTCTCCGTGTCTTCGGGGGCGGGTGCGGCGGCGTCGAACGCCCGTATCTCGTCGGGGTCAGTCACTCTTGTCAGTCACGCTTCGTCGAACTCGAGCGCGAGGCCGTTGATGCAGTAGCGCAGTCCCGTGGGCTGGGGCCCGTCCTCGAAGACGTGGCCGAGGTGGCCGCCGCAGTTGCTACAGAGCACTTCGGTCCGCGTCCCGAGGAGGCCGTCGTCCGGGCGGGTGTCGAGGGCCGCTTCCTCGGCGGGTTCGAAGAAGCTCGGCCAGCCGGTGCCGGACTCGAACTTCGCGTCGGACTGGAACAGTTGCTGGCCACAGCCCGCACACCGGAACGTCCCGTCCGCGTCGACGTGGAGGAGATCCGAGGTGTTCCGGGGCTCGGTACCGGCCTCCCGGAGGATGTGGTACTCCTCTTCTGTGAGTCGCTCGCGCCACTCGGCGTCCGTCTCGGGCATCGACTGCTGGTCGCTCATACCACTCCGTAGGCGCTCGACGGGCATGAATGGCCCGACGAGGTCGGGGACGGCAGGTTTCGACGGGGGTCCGGCCGGGTCACCGGGCGCTGTGGCCGGACAGCTATGTGTCTGGACCTACAACGCGGTGTCATGTCGGACGATCCGAGCGAGGCACCCATCACGGCGGAGTTGCCCGACAGTCCGTTTCACACGACGGGGACCGACCACGTCACGCTCATCGGGAGCAACGAGGCAGACACGATCGAGTTCTACCGCGACCTGCTGGGCATGCCGCTCGTACTCCGCCAGCCCAACCTCGACGACCCGAACTCGACGCACCTGTTTTTCGACAGCGGCGACGGCCGCATCGTGACGTTTTTCGTCACAGACGACCGCCAGTCCAACAGCGCGCCGTTGCGCCACCAGGTCGGGTCGGTACACCACCTCGCCTTCAGCATCGACCCCGGGGAGTTCGAGACGATCAAGCAGGCCCTCGAACACGACGGGTTCGGGTACAACGAGTTCGACCGCGGTATCTTCCACTCCCTCTACACGCGCGACCACAACGGCCTCACTATCGAACTCGCGACCGACAAGTACGACATCCCCGACGAGCGACGCGGCGAGGTGCTCGCGACCACGCAACGCCACCGGGTTCAGGACGGCGCGGAGTTCGCCGAAGCCCAGCACCTCGAAGCCGCCCTCGAAGAACTCGGGCTCGACGCCGACCCCGTCGAACTGCCCGACGCACCGACCGGCGCCGGCGTGGAGTAAGACACTCGCGGGTTCGGCCGCCAGCGACGACGGCTCGCGTCCCAGCGGCGGTCACTCGTGGATATAGCGGGTGACGTGTTCGTTCAACCGTTCGTCGAGGCGCTCGGGTTCGGGGTCGTGAGTCTCGACCAGTCGCTCGACGGCCTGACTGTGAGTCGCGTTGTCGCGCTTGCCGAGCACCGCGAGAGTGAGCGCGGCGTCGGGTCGGCGGACGACGAGCGCGACGTGGCCGCCTTTGAGACTGTACAGTACGTCGTCGGCGAGCGTCGCGAACGTCTCGTACTCCGCGAGGTCGGCCTCGCCGACCCGGTGCAGGTCGGCTGCCACGTCCGTCGGTCCCGCTTTTTCCACCGGTTCGAGGCCGCGCTCGTCGAAGACGAAGACTCGATCGATGTCCGTGGGAACGTCGTCAGGAAACCTCGTCGTCACCCACAGGTTTCGCAGGACCTGGTCCATCGCACCGGACAGTGTTCTCCGATCGACAAAACCCTTCGCCTCTCCGGTTCGCCAACCACTATATCACTCGCCGCCGACTTTCAGGTATGGAGTACAGACGACTCGGTTCGACGGGACTGGAAGTGTCGCCGGTCTGTCTCGGCACCTGGCGCTTCGGCAAAGAGACCGGGGGCGTGGTCGAGACCGACCGCGAGGACGCCCACGAACTGCTCGACGCGTACGCCGACCGCGGTGGCAACTTCATCGACACTGCCAACGGCTACGGCGGCGGCGACTCCGAACGCTGGATCGGCGAGTGGCTCGCCGACCGCGACCGCGAGGACTACGTCATCGCCTCGAAGTGTTACTGGTCGGACGTCTCTCGCTTCCAGGAGAACCTCTCCCGGAAGAACGTCCGTGCCGAGGTGGAGGGCTCGCTCGAAAAACTCCAGACTGACTACCTGGACATCCTCTACCTGCACCGCTTCGACGACGAGACGCCAATCGAACGCACGCTCCGCACGGTCGACGACCTCGTCAGCGAGGGAAAGGTCCACCAGGTCGGCATCTCGACCTGCGATGCGTGGAAACTCACGAAGGGCCTCTGGAAAGCCGACGTGAACAATTACGAGGCCTTCACAGTCACACAACCGCTCTTTCACGCCGCCTACTACGAGGACGTCGCCGAGTACCTGGACGTCTGTGCCGACCAGAACCTCGCTGTCTGCCCGTACTCGCCGCTCGCGGGCGGGTTCCTGACGGGCAAGTACGAACGCGTCGGCGACGGCACGTACGACCTGGACGCCCCGGAGGGGACCCGCGCCGAACTCGACGAGATGTTCGAGGACTGGTACGTCTCCGAGCGGGGCTGGCACGTGCTCGACGCGGTCCGTGCGGTCGCCGACGAGGTCGACGCCACGCCCGCCCAGGTCGCGCTCCGGTGGCTGATAGACCAGCCCGACTTCGACTGTGTCCCGATCGTCGGCGCCCGCACGGTCGACCAGCTAGACGAGAACCTCGACGCGATCGACGTCTCCATCTCCGACGAGCAGTTCGACCGCATCTTCGAGGCGCGCTACGACGAGGACGGCTCTCTGTATCAGACCAACGCCTGAGTGCGTGCGAAGTTCAGGGGAAGGACATAACACACCAGCCTCCGCCGAGCGACCAGGGTGAGCGAGGCAGTTCACCGGACGCGAGCGAACGCAGTGAGCGAGTCGTCCGGCAGTTTTTCCCCACGTTTTTGCAACGGGGGGCGGGTCGCGGGCATCGCCCGCGACCGTATGTCGTGGCGGCGACGCCGCCACGCAGTGCCCACAGCGAGGCCACAGGCCGAGCGAGGACACCCCCCGCAGTAAAAAGTGGGCACAGACCGTGAACACCTGTTCCATCGATACCCGGAGTGAAAGTAACTGTTGTGAGCAGTTCGATGCGGACCTCGTCCACACTCTTATCTGTCGGCCAGTCCAGAACTGGATATGGCTATCGAGACCGGTGATACGGTCAGCATCGAGTACGTCGGTCGACTGGACGACGGCACTGTCTTCGACACCTCCCGCGAGTCGGTCGCCGAGGCCGAAGACCTCGACCACCACCCCGACCGCTCGTACGACCCGCTCACGGTCGAGATCGGCGCAGGGGAGATAATCGAAGGGTTAGAGGACGGCCTCGTCGGCCTCGAAGTCGGCGACGAGGAGACGGTCACGATCGCGCCCGAGGCGGCCTACGGCGAACACACCGACGACCGCGTGGTCGAGTACGACGCCGAGGAGTTCGAAGGGATGATCGGCCGTGAACCCGAGGTCGGGCTGGAGCTCCAGACCGAAGAAGGCCTGCCGGGCTCGGTCACCTCGGTCGACGAGGACACCGTCCTGGTCGATTTCAACCACGAACTCGCCGGCGAGACGCTGGCGTTCGAGGTCGAAGTCGTCTCGGTGGAGTGATGGGGCTCTTCGAGAAGTTCGGCCGGAAAGTCGAGGGGTTCAAACAGGAGGCCGAGTCGGCCTCCCGGGACGCGGCCGAGCGCGAATGCGCCGACTGTGGCGAGTTGGTCTACTCGGACCGGGCCGAGTGTCCCGAGTGCGGAAACGAGACGCTCACTGTTCGAGACGAGCGCGACGACGAGTGAGAGATATCACTCGATAGTCAGATCTGCCGGTGGGGCGTCGACCACGGCGGCATCGACCGGGCCGACCGTCTCCGTGCCGACGACCCACTCCGCGTCCTCGGGGGCGTCGACGCTCACGGGCGACTCTCCGAAGTTGACGACCCACGTCAGCCCGTCCCGGTGGGTGAGTCGCACGCGTTCGCCGAGGGGCCCGGTCGTCTCGACACCGGCGCGGTCCAGCAGGTCGCCGACGAGTGCGCCCGCCAGGTCCGCGGTCGGCCAGGTCCCGACGTAGGTGACGGCGCCCTCGCCGTGGCCCGTGTGGACGACGGCTGCTTCGCCGTCGGCGGATTCGCCCTCGTAGCGACCTTCGACCGCGGTGCGCTTGTGGACGGGTTCGAGCCACTCGTTCCAGACGCCAGCGTCGTAGGTTTCGCCGTCGTAGACGACCCTGCTCGCCAGTTCTTCGGGGACGCTCTCGTGGTCGGCGACTTCGGCGCCGACGAGGTCGCGAAGCGGGCCGGGCTGGGGCGCGTCGTGGAGTTTGTTGTAGGGGTCTTTGATCCCCGAACGCATGGTCACGAGCAACTCGCCGCCACTCCCGACGTAGGAGTCGAGGTTCTCGGCCAGGTCGGTGTCGGCGAGATAGAGGGTAGGCGCGACGACGGCGTCGTAGCCCGACAGATCCGCCGTGGGGCGCACGACGTCGACGGTCACCGACCGCTCGCGCAGCGCCGAATAGTACGTCTCCAGGTGCCGCCAGTAGTCGAAGTCGGGCGTGTTGGCCTCGATATCGACCGCCCAGAGGTTGTCGTAACTGTGCAACAGCGCGACGTCGGCGTCGGGCATCCCCGGGGCTCCGTCGGCGCGTCCGGCGACAGTGGCGAAGTCCTCGGCCGCGTCGCCGGCCTCGTGATAGCCGCGGTCGGGCGAGCCGTCGCGCTCGCGGAGTCCGCTGTGGTACTGCTCCTGGCCCATCCGACAGCGCCGCCACCGGAAGTACGAGACGGTGTCGGCGCCGTGGGCGGTCGCGGTGTGTGCCCAGAGCGCCATCGCGCCCTCGGCGGGTTGCGTGGAGTAGGGCGGCCAGTTGATCTCGCCGGGTTGCTGTTCCATGACCCACAGCGGCGCGTCGGCGGCGCTGCGCATCAGGTCGTGGTCGAGGCCCACCTGGTCGGGGTCGCCGGCGCGTAACTCCCCGCGAGTGACGTCCTCGCGCTGGACCTGGACGTGGCCCGTGGGGTAGGAATCCCACGAGGCGAAATCGAGGTCCTCGCAGACGTCGTAGGCGTCCAGCGCGCCGAACTGGGACATGAAGTTGTGCGTGACGAACCACTCGTCGTTCGCTTCGCGGAGGATCTCGGCCTGTTCGCGGTTGAACCGGACCACGCTGTCGCTGGCGAACCGGTAGTAATCCAGCAGTCGTGCGGGGTGGTGGCCGGCGGCGGTGTGTCTCGGCGGGTCGACCTGTGCGAAGGAGTTCAGATCCTGGCTCCAGAAGGCCGTCCCCCAGGACTCGTTCAGCGTCTCGACGTCGCCGTACTTGCCACGCAGCCACTCGCGGAAGTCCGAAGCGCAGTCGTCGCAGTAACACCGGACGGTGCCGTGACAGCCGAACTCGTTGTCGGTCTGCCAGCCAGCCACCGCGGGGTGTTCGGCGAACCGCTCGGCCAGTGCCCGTGTGATACGGCGACTCTCGCGGCGATAGGCGGGTGAGTTGAAACAGTAGTGGCGCCGACTGCCGTAGTGACGCGTGGTCCCGTCGACCTCCTCCTGGAGGACCTCGGGGCGGTCGTCGACGAGCCACTTCGGTGGTGTCGCGGTCGGGGTACAGAGCACCGCCTGCATCCCGTGCTCGTCGACCAGCGAGAGCGCCCGGTCGAGCCAGTCGAACTCGAAGTTGCCGGGTTCGGGTTCGAGTCGTGACCACGCGAACTCGCCCATGCGGACGTACTCGATGCCAGCCTCGGCCATCTGGGCGAGGTCGGTCTCGACGCGTTCGGCGGGCCAGTGTTCGGGGAAGTAACAGACGCCGACGTTCATGATCACTGGGTCGGTCGAATCAGTGAAAAAGACCCTGTTCCCGGCACTCGATGGGGGGTGGTCGGAGACGGCACCCCTCTGCACCCGGAGAACGGCACTCACTGGACCCGCGGAACCGGCCCTTGCTGCGTCCGCCGCCCCCTCCTGTCGGCCTACTTTGTATCAGTAAACATATATCACCACTCGGCGACGCGGCCGTCGTCGTGGAACCACTTGGGGACTTCCCAGGCGTCGCGCTGTTCGGCCTCCCGGAGCGCATCCACGTCGACGTCCACGCCCAGTCCGGGCCCGGGTGGCAGGTCGACGCGGCCCTCGTCGTCGAAGTCGAACAGAGAGTCGTCTTCGAGGTAGTTCGGCATCCCCTCCAGGTGGTGGACCTGCTCCTGTATCAGGCAGTTCGAGGTGCAGGCGTCGACGTGGAGACTCGCAGCGAGCGAGACGGGGCCCAGCGGCGAGTGTGGGGCGACGACGACGTCGTAGGCGTCAGCCATCGTCGCGATCTTGCGCAACTCGGTGATACCCCCGGCGTGGGAGACGTCGGGCTGCAGGATATCGACGGCACCCGATTCGAGCACCGGTCGGAAGTCCGTCCGCGAGAACATGCGCTCGCCGGTGGCGATGGGGATAGAGGTCTTCGAGGCGACCTCGGGGAGCGCGTTGTTGTGCTGGGCGAGTACCGGTTCCTCGTAGAACATCGGGTCGAGGTCTTCGAGGCGGACGGCCAGTCGCTTGGCCATCGGTTTCGAGACGCGGCCGTGGAAATCGAGGGCGACGTCGACGCCCGAACCCACGGCCTCGCGGACGGCCGCGACCCGCTCGTACGCGGCGTCGAGCGCGTCCGGCGTGTCGACCCGGTCGAGTTCGTCCGTGGGCGTGAACTTCAGCGCCGTGAATCCGGCATCGACGTGGTCGGCCGCCACCTCGCCCATCTCGGCTGGCGTCTCGCCGTGGACGTGCTGGTAGAGCCGGATCTTGTCGCGGGCCTTCCCGCCCAGGAGTTCGTAAACCGGGACGCCCAGATCCCGGCCTTTCAGGTCCCAGAGCGCCTGGTCGATGCCCGAGATGGCGCTCTGGAGGACGGGCCCGCCACGGTAGAACCCGCCGCGGTACATCCGCTCCCAGTGGCGCTCGATGTCGTGGGGGTCTTCGCCGAGAACGTACTCCTCGAGCAGTTCCTCGACTGCCGCCGCGGTGCTTGGCGCACGACCTTCGACGACGGGTTCGCCCCAGCCGACGAGGCCGGTGTCGGTCTCCAGCCGGAGGAACTGCCAGCGTGGCGGGACTTCCCAGAGGTCGTAATCGACGACTTCCATGCCGGCCCGGTCGCGAGCCAGCCACTAATAGCCGCGCAAGCCGGCAGGTCGGTGGCCCTAGCTAACCCCGAGCGTCGTCCCGAACGGTCGAGACCGAGATCAGAGCGGCCGGACGTCGGGGTCACCGGGCCAGAGGTCGGCGGCGGCCCACAGCGCCCAGACCGCGAGCATGGCCGACCCGACCAGTTCCGGGACGGCGACGCCCGGACCGGGCCACCCCAGGAGGAACCACCAGACCCAGCTTACGACGTGGACGGTCACGAGAAGGATCAGGGTGCCACCGCGGGCAGGGTGGCCGCCGCGGCGAAAGCCGCCGGTGCCGACGAAATCGCCGGCCGCGAAGACCGCGACCCCGAGCGTCGCGAAGCCGAAAAACGCCGGTGCGACGACGAAGTGCATCGTCGACGGGAGCGGGAACACGCCCACCAGCGCCAGAGAGACCATCGCGAGCGAGAGCACGACGAGGCCGGCGGCGTGGATCGGGTTCTCGGTTTCGGCCCAGACGGCAACGACGAAACCAGCACCGAGCGCACCGCCGACCATCAGCGCCCCGTTGAAGATGGGGGCGGTGGGCATCCCGACCGACCCCAGCTCCGAGAGGGCGTTCAGGAACGGCGAGAACCAGGGTGCGAGCGCTGCAGCGACGAAGACACCGCCCAGCGCGACGACCATGGCGGCGACGCCCAGCCCTGCGAGCACGCGCTTGCGGTCTTCCGCCTGCGAGACGGACATACAGACGGATGGGACGCCACCCGAGGAAAAGGTTCTGGGACCGGCCCACAGCGTCACGGCGGCGGTCAGACTAGAGTCAACCTATATGAGACTCCCGTGAGACACCTGGGATCATGTATCGGATCCTGGCACCGGTGGACAACGACGTCGAGCGCGGACAGAGACAGGCCGAATTCATCGCGGGATTACCCCACGGGGGCGGAGAGATCGAGGTGACGGTCACACACGCCCTCCACGGCGAGGAAATGGACGCGCCGAAAGCGATGAAGACGCCCGACCGCGTCGAGTCGGTCAAACAACTCCGCGAGACACTGGAGGCCGACGACATCGAGGTCAACGCCGCCGAGATCGGACAGCCACCTGCCGATGAAATCCTCGCGCTCGCCGACGACATCGACGCCGACCTCATCGTCCTGGGCGGGCGCAAACAGAGCCCAGTCGGGAAGATCGTCTTCGGGAGCGTCTCACAGGAAGTCATGCTGAACACCGACCGCCCGGTGGTCGTCACCGGCGGCGGTGGCGACTGACCGGTACTGGTCGTAGTGGCCCCAGATCCCGGCAGATTACGGGGCCGCGCCGGGCCTGCCCGCGGTCACAGCGGATCACAGTGCCGCGCCGGGCTGGTACTCACCGAAGACGTCGCGTAACTCGTCGCAGATCTCGCCGGTCGTCGCGTAGGCTTTCACCGCGTCGACGATGTAGGGGACGACGTTCTCCTCGCCCGCGGCCGCGTCGCCGAGCGCTGCCAGTGCGGCGTCGACGGCCTCGTCGTCACGCTCCTCGCGGACCGATTCCAGGCGCTCGACCTGCCGGCGCTCCTGCTGTTCGGAGACCTCCTCGACGTCGGCGTCCTGACTCCCCTCCTCGACGGTGAACTCGTTGACGCCGACGATGACCCGCTCGCCCTCGTCGATCTCCCGCTGGCGCTCGAAGGCGACGTCCTGGATCTGGCGCTGGACCCACTGACTCTCGATGGCCCGGAGCATTCCGCCGCGGTCGTCGATCTCCTCGATGATCTCGAAGGCCTCTGCCTCCAGGTCGTCGGTCAGGGACTCGACGTAGTAGGACCCACCCAGCGGGTCGGCCGTATCGGCCACGCCCGACTCGTGGGCGAGGATCTGCTGGGTCCGCAGCGCCGTCCGGACGGACTGTTCGGTCGGCAACGAGAGCGCCTCGTCCTTGCCGTTGGTGTGGAGGCTCTGGGTGCCGCCAAGCACCGCAGCCAACGCCTGGTAGGCGACCCTGACGACGTTGTTCTCGACCTGCTGGGCCGTCAGCGTCGACCCCGCGGTCTGGGTGTGGAACTTGAGCTGTTTTGCGGCCTCGGTCTCCGCGCCGAACCGTTCCTCCATGATCTGGGCCCACATCCGCCGGGCGGCGCGGAACTTCGCGACCTCTTCGAGGACGTTGTTGTGCGAGGCGAAAAAGAAGGAGAGCTGTGGTGCGAACTCGTCGACGGCCAGGCCGGCGTCGATGGCGGCCTCGACGTACTCGATGCCGTCGGCCAGCGTGAAGGCGATCTCCTGGGCGGCCGTCGCGCCGGCCTCGCGGACGTGATAGCCCGAGATAGAGATGGTGTTGAAGTTGGGCGTCTCTCCGGCACAGAAGTCGAAGATATCGGTGATGATCCGCATCGAGGGTTCGGGCGGATAGATGTACGTGTTCCGGGCGATGTACTCTTTGAGGACGTCGTTCTGGATGGTCCCCCGAAGCTCCTCGCGCGGGACGCCCTGCTGGTCGCCGATGGCGACGTACATCGCGAGCAAGACGCTCGCGGGCGCGTTGATCGTCATCGACGTGCTCACCTCGTCCAGCGGGATCCCCTCGAAGACCGTCTCCATGTCCCGCAACGAGTCGATGGCGACGCCCGCCTTTCCCACCTCGCCGGCGGCCATGCCGGCGTCGGAGTCGTAGCCCATCTGGGTCGGGAGGTCGAACGCCATCGAGAGCCCCGTCTGGCCCTCGTCCATGAGGTAGTGAAAGCGCTCGTTGGTCTCGGTGGCGGTCCCCATGCCGGCGTACTGGCGCATCGTCCAGAGCCGACCGCGGTACATCGTCGAGTAGACGCCGCGGGTGTAGGGGTTTTCGCCGGGAAATCCCAGGTCCTCGTCGTAGTCCACGTCGGCGACGTCGTCGGGCGTGTAGATGGGGTCGACGGGCTGGCCGCCGGTGTCGGTGTAGAACTGGTCTTCACGCTCACCGAAGCGGTCCACGGTCGGGCCCCGTGTCTCCGATTCCCACGACTCGCGGGAGTCACGTATCTCCGCCAGGTCCTCGGGGTCGAACATAGCCCTGCTTCGGTCGCCCGGGATTTAACCTCTGGCGGGTGTGGGCGGTGTGACACCGGGTCGGTCCGTCAGGACGGATGCTGATGTTTGATCTTCTCGGCGGTCACGCTCGGGACCGGCGTCCGGCAGTCCCGACAGAGCCAGGTCGTCCGTACGCCCCCCGACTCCGCGACCATGTCCTGTTTGTAGCGGATCGTCTTCCCGCAGGGACACCGATACGAGGACTGGGACATACCCCAACTCACGCCCGGCGAGGAAGTAAATCACCTGGGGAGTCCGCCCCGGTCCCCGGTGTCGACTCTTCACTCCTCGATCAGATACCGAAACGCTCGCAAGGTGTTCCGGCCGCTCTCGGTGAGGGTCACGCGGGTCGACCGCCCCACCTCTTCGAGTTCGACGTAGCCGTTCTCGGCCAGCGGGCCGAGGACGTGACTGTCCAGCAGTCGGTACTCGCTTTTCCTGTTGGCCGCATCTCTGTCGGCGATGAACGGGAGCTCCGCCTCCTTGCCGAAGTCGATGAGGTCCCGTTTCCGGGCGCCGTTCTCACGCTCGACGTAGTCCATCACCGCGACGTGCTGGGGTTCGGGGCTCTCCATCGGGTAGGTCGGGAGTTCCGTGACCGACCGGATCCCCTCGGCGACGTCGTCGTCCGTCTCGGCCGCGTAGCGCTCGGCACGGACGTAGTAGGGCGTCGCGCCCGTCGCCATACAGGCGATCATCCCGCCGATGGCCGTCACCTTCGACCCCGAAGCGAGGTTGACGTACACCTCGTGGTCGGCGAAGCGGGTCGCCAGCTCGGCGACCGTCCCGATCGAATCGTAGAAATCGAAGATATCGCAGGGGACGGTCTCGTGGTCGATCCCTCGCTCGTCCAGTCGCTCGCGCACCGTCTCGACGTAGGACGGATGGGCGGTCTCGTCGACGTAGCGCAGCAGTACGACGCGGTCGGCGCGCAACTGCTCGGCCGACAGCACGATCCGGTCGTTCTCGTAGCCCACCGGCATCAGGTGGACCCGCTCGGCGACGTCCATACACACCAGTGAGACTCCCGACACAAAACAATTGTCGTGACATAGTCGACACAGTAGGTGAGGTGGCGATTACAGGAGGCGAAAATGGGGGTGCGGACTTTTGGGCTGCCAGTCCATAGCGGGAGCAAAATGCCGGTGATGTCGAGCGACGACTTCTCGTTGCACACCGAGGAGTGCGAGGAGTACGACGACGGAATGCCGATGACGAGTTTCCCCGACGAGGTCAGCTCCATCGACGACCTCGATTGCGAGTGCTGGGCGGGCTTCGAATCACTCGCCGAGATCAGCTGACCGGACAGGACGAGACGGGGGCGGGATAGGGCCGTACGCTCCGGTGACCGGGAGTGCGCGTGTTCCTGCCAGGGCGCATCTTCCCCTGCCAGGGTGCGATTCCCGCTACCGGGGTACGTGTCCTCCTGCTGGGGTTGCCCCGCTACCGAGGGTGCGTTCACCGGCCCTCTCGAGCGAACTGTTCGACAGCACGCGCCGGGAAACCGTCAGAGATTTATCATCCCCGTACTTCTCCGCCAGTCCATGTCTGCCGGGGTCAACCACGAGACGGTCGAGCGCCGACGGCGACGACTCCTCGAGGAGTACGACGACGTGCACGTCCAGGACGTCACACGCGAGTTCGACGACGAGGGGGCCTACCGGGACCTCCGGGAGAAGGCCCGCGAGGGATACACCGGAAGCGGCTACGCCTGGGTCGTCCGCGAACCCGACCAGGCGGCCGCGCTCACGGAGTCGATGCCCGACGACGTCGACGACGGCCGGCGAGCACTGATGATCCTCGGACGCGGTGGGACCCGCTGGGGCGTCCCCGGTGGCGGTCGCGAGTACGGCGAGACATACGAGGAGGCCACCCGCAGAGAGGTCCGCGAGGAGACGAGCATCGAGTGCGAGCTGACGGGACTGTTCTTGCTCCGGGACCTGACGCTGACGCCGCCCGGCGAGATCGCGAGCGAAACCGACACTCCGGCTATCCACACGCTGTGGGCGTTCTTCGACGCCGCCTACGTCGACGGTCGCATCGCCATCCAGCCGGGCGAACTCAACGGTGGGGCGTGGTTCGCCGCCCCGCCCGATGAGATGTATCCCGAGAACGTTCACCGCGCGACCGACTTCTGGGACGACTACGAGTACGATGGCGACCCGTTCGAGGAGTTCTACGGCGATGCGGACGAGTGAACGGTCCCGTCCCGCCCCGTTTCGTCCCCTCACTCGCTCGCGTGGGCGTCCGACGGGTCGATGTCGCCCATCTCGACGGAGTCGGCCCCGTCGGAGCCACCGAGGGTGAGCGGGTCGCTGTCCCAGGTGATCTCCAGGCGGTGTCGGGACAGATACGGAGCGAGTGCCTCTTTCGTCACGACGCCCCGGTAAGTACCGTCCCCCTCGACGACCGGTAACAGCCCCACGCCGGCGTCGCGCATCCGGTCGGCAGCGAGGCCCACCTGCGTCGAGGGCGGGATAGTTACGACGGGAGACGACATGAACGACGTAACCGGCGGATTCGACCCGCCCTCGGCGACGACGGCGACGATATCGGAGTCGGTAACGACACCGACGACCTCCCCGCCGTCCCGGACGACGAGTGCCGGCTCCCCGGGCTGGCGCAGGTAGCCCGCCGCCTCCATGGCGCTCGTCTCCGGATCGACGACGGATGCGTCAGTCACGAGCGAGGAAACTGGAACTTCGATCACGAAATGATATCTCTGATGGCTACACTTAGTGCTGCTGCGTATACACCTTTGCTTCCTAATATTCTGTCACGGCACCTATCGAACCCGCAACCGACCTGCAAGTGAGACTGTGGGCTGTCAGGACTGGAGACATCTGGGTGGGGTAGCCACGACTGTGACCACTGTGTCGAGAGAGACAGTCTCGTCGGACCTGTCACCGGAGTAACTTACATTCGGTGTGTACTCGCTCCCGATATGCCGACCGACCTCACGCCAGTCGACGACGACCTCGCGGACGCACTCGACGCCGAGCGCCAGCGCCAGCGCGACACCCTGTCGCTGATCGCCAGCGAGAACCACGCCAGCGAGGCGGTCCTGGCAGCACAGGGCTCGGTGCTCACGAACAAGTACGCCGAGGGCCAACCGGGCGAGCGCTACTACGGCGGGTGTGAACACGCCGACACCGTAGAGCGACTCGCGATAGAGCGCGCGAAGACACTCTTCGGCGCCGAGCACGTCGACGTCCAGCCCCACTCGGGCACGCAGGCCAACCTCGCCGCCTATCAGGCACTCCTCGAACCCGGCGACCGCATCCTCTCACTCGAGATGACACACGGCGGCCACCTCAGCCACGGCCAGCCCTACACCCTGATCGACGACCACTTCGACGTCCACCACTACGGCGTCGACACCGACACCGGCCGTCTCGACTACGACGCCGTCGAGGCCCGCGCCCGCGAGGTCGACCCCGACCTGCTGGTCTCGGGCTACTCAGCCTACCCCCGCCAGGTGGACTTCGAGCGGATGCAGTCCATCGCAGCGGCCGTCGACGCCGACCACGTCGCGGATATCGCCCATCTCACGGGACTGGTCGCGGCCGGCGTCCACCCGTCGCCGGTCGGCGTCGCCGACGTCGTCACCTGCTCGACGCACAAGACGATCCGGGCCGGTCGCGGCGGCATGATCATGTGCGACGCTGACCTGGCCGACGCCGTCGACACAGCGGTGATGCCCGGCTGCCAGGGCGGCCCGCTGGTACACAACGTCGCCGGGAAAGCCGCGGGGTTCGACGAGGCGCTCGGTCCCGACGGGACGGCCCTCGACCCGGCGTTCGAAGCGTACGCCACCCAGGTACTCGACAACGCCGAGGCGCTGGCCGACCGGCTCCAGGAGCGGAGCTTCGAACTCGTCTCCGGCGGGACAGACGTCCACTTCGTCCTCCTCGACTTCCGGGAGACTCACCCCGACCTGACCGGCGCCGACGCAGAGACGGCCCTCGAAGCCACGGGACTCGTCGCGAACAAACAGACCGTGCCCGGCGACCCCCGGAAAGCGACCGTCGCGAGTGGCCTCCGCGTGGGGACGCCCGCGGTCACGACCCGCGGGTTCGACGCCGCGGCGACGCGCCGACTGGCCGACGCTATCGCCGACCTCCTCGACGCACCCGAGGACGAGTCGGTCCGCGAGCACACCCAGGAAACTGTCTCGGACCTGTGTGCCCAGCACCCGCTCTACACGGACGCGGACGCCGATATCGGTTCCGACGTCAGGACTACCGAGGCATGACGACGCTGACGGTTCGACGTGCTCGTCCGGCGGACGGCGAACGGATCCGCGAACTGAACGAACTGGCGATGGCCGAGACGCCGGAGTGGGTTCCCGGGGCACCCGACGCGGATCTGCGGGACCTACAGGCCCACTACTTCGACGCCGGCGGGGAGTTCGTCGTCGGCGTCCGCGACGGGCGGGTCGTCGCCACGGCCGCCTACGAACCGCTGGAGGGCTGGATGCGAGAGCAGTTTTCGGCGAGCGACCAGCCGTTGGAATCCACAGTCGAACTCTCGCGGATGCGCGTCCACCCCGACTGCTGGGGCCGGGGGTACGGCACTCGCCTCTACGAGGAACTCGCGTCGCGAGCGCGTCGTGACGGACACCACGCGTTCGTGCTGAACACCGGCGTCGACAACGACCGGGCTCGCGGGTTCTACGAGTCACTGGGGTTCGAATCCGTCCGCGAGGAGACCGTCGAGTTCGACGGCGTGACGTTGACTCTGGCGCTGTATCGACGGTCACTCGTCTGACCGCCTGACGGTCGGACTGTCGGCCGAGGACTGTCGCGAAGTATTGAGGCGACCGAGGACTGGGGCGACTGAGAGCGGGGGCGACCACGGTGCGGAGGGCTTTTGGCCGGACCACACGGACCGTGAGTCGTGCGACCAGCGATACGCTTTCTCGGCGGCGTCGTCCTCGGTGGCGGCGCGCTCGCGGGCTATCTCCTCTACGTCGGTCCGGGGGACGTCGCCGCTCGCGCGTCGGCCGTCGCACCCTGGGCGCTCGCGCTCGTGGTCGTGCTCGTCGTCACCGAGGGGATCGTCGACGGCGTCGGCGTCTGGGCGTCGGTTCGCCCGCTCGGCGACGGTCTCTCCTGGCCCCAGAGCGTGCAGTTCGCGCTCGCCGGCGACTACTTCGACACGCTCAGCCCCGCCGGTCCCGTCAGCTCCGAGCCCATCGTCGCCCGCTTTCTCGGCGTCGAGACCGACACGGCCTACAGCGAGGCGCTCGCGGTCCGCTCGGTCGCCAAGTACGTCAAAGCCGCCGCCCAGCTTGCCCTCTCGGTCGCGGTCGGCCTCCTCGCAACCGTGGGCGGGTCCGCGGCCGGTGATCTGGTCACGACCCTCGGCGGTGCGGTCCTGGGCGTGTTCCTCCTCGGCGCGGTCGTCGTGACCGCCCGGCGTCCCCTCACCCGTCTCCTCGTTTTCGTCCTCACCCCCGTCGTCGCCGTCGTCTCGTCGCTCTATCGTGAGGATCCCCACGACCGTTCGGTCGTCGAGCGCGCTTTCGAGCGGTTCTGGGACAGGGTGTTTCAGTTCCGGGGCGCGCCGAAACTGCTCGCACTCGTCGCACTCGGCGGGATGGCCGAACAGATACTCCTCGCCGCGGCGCTGTGGACGGCTCTCGCCGGGACGGGGACCTCGGCCGTCCTCTTCCCGCTGGTCGTGGTCGTCCCGCTCCCGCAGGTGGCGAGTGTCGTCCCGATACCGGGGAGTATCGGTGCCTACGACGTGTTACTCAGCGGCGCCGTCGCGCTCGTCACCGGCGCCCCAGTGGCTGCTGCGACCGCCGCCGTTCTCGTCGTCCGTACTGTGAGTATCCCCTTCGCCGTCACCGTCGGCGGCCTCGCCGCCGCGTTCCTCCGTGGCTGGCGGCCCCGAGTGTGAGTGGCGAGGCGCTGTCTCGGGCCCTGCGGCAACTTCATCTCGCGTCGTACCGTACCGGTCGGTAGATGCCCTCCGTTCAGACTGACGATATAGAGACCCACTACGAGGTGAGTGGAAACGGTCCGCCTATCGTCTTCATCCACGGTGCACTGTCCGATCGTTCAGCAGCATCACAACAGCTTGCGGCGTTCAGCGACTCCTACACTGCCATCGCATACGATCTCCGAGGCCACGGCGACACCACGAACCCCCGGCACGTCCCCTATTCGATCGACCTGCTGGCAGCGGATCTCCACGCGTTTATCACCGAGATGGGCTTCGAGCGTCCGGTTCTCTGTGGCGTCTCGATGGGTGGGATGATCGCCCAGGTCTACGCGAGTCGCTATCCGGATCAACTCAGCGGTCTCGTGCTCGCCGACACGTTCTCTCCGGCCTTTCTCGGGTGGCGCGACCGCATCGAACGGTCCAGTCTGGTGAATCTCACCGCGGGACTCGTTCGCCTCGTGGGATACAACCGTGCGAAGGGCCTCGTGCTGTGGTTCGGACGCAAGCTGGAGCGGGACCAGACCACCAGTCTCCGCCCCGATGCCTTCCCGGATATGGATACTGCAGACGCCGCGAACGCCCTCCGGGCGGTCGCCGACTTCCACACCACCGACGTCGACCTCTCCTCGATCACCGTCCCGACGCTCATCCTCTACGGCGAACACGAAACCGCCATCATCAGTCGCCACGTTCCGACACTGTCCGCACTCATTCCAGACTCGACCGTCCAGGAAGTCCCCGACGCAGGTCACGCTTCTCCCTGGGACAACCCCGAGTTCTTCAACAGCACCATTCAGACGTTCCTCACGAGTCAGGCCCCGATCGAGGCAGAATAACAGATATCTGTATTTCGCACTCGACAGTCACCAGAAGGGCCTCCTGTCCCGACAACTGTTTTGCCGGCCCCGGTCGAACAGGAGGCAAGCAGATGGCTCGTACGACGATCCCGGACCTGGCCGAGAAGTACGCCGACGGCGTGCCGCTGACGATGTTGACCGCCTACGACGCACAGATCGCCCGGCAGGTCGACCGCGCGGGCGTCGACATGATCCTCGTCGGCGACAGCGCCGGGGACAACCACCTCGGCTACGACGACACCCTCCCCGTCACCCTGGAGGAAGCACTCTCCAACACGGGCGCGGTCGTCCGCGGTACCGAGGAGGCCTTCGTCGTCGCCGACATGCCATTCCTCTCGTATGGCACTTCGCTCGCCGAATCGGTCGAGAACGCCGGCCGCTTCCTCAAAGAGGAGGGCGCCGACGCCGTCAAATTAGAGACCGCACCCTACGGCGAGACGACGATCGAGATCGTCGACCGCCTCACCGAACTCGGCATCCCGGTCCAGGGTCACGTCGGCTTTACCCCCCAGCGAACGGGCCAGATCGGGGGCGCCTACGTCCAGGGCCGGGATACGGATACCTCGACGACCGAAGACGCGATCGTCGAGACCGCACGGCGACTCGAAGACGCAGGGGCGTTCTCGGTCGTCCTCGAAACCGTCAGCGAACCCGTCGCGAAGCGCGTGACCGAAGCCATCGACGTTCCCACCATCGGGATCGGGTCGGGCCGCTACGTCGACGGCCAGGTGCTCGTGATCTCGGACGTCCTCGGCCTGGGCGCCGAACCCTACAGCCTCTCGAAACAGTACGCCGACCTCGACTCGGAGATCCGTTCGGCCGTCGAACAGTACGTTACGGAGGTCGAATCGGGCGAGTTCCCCACGGCCGAGAACGCCTTCGACCCGATCGAAGACGAGGAGTGAACGGGACCGGTGCCCGTGTCAGGGAGCGAGGACTTCTATACAAAAAGCAGCGCGAGTTCCCCGCCCCACCGTGGGCGGGGGTGAAGCGCGTCACTCCGGCGCGTGTTCCGTCTCCTCGATATACCGTTCAACCACCTCTTCAGACACTGCGCCCGTCGTTCCCACGTAATACCCGATTTTCCAGAACCCGCCACCCCAGAAATACGACTTCCGAAGCTCAGGATACCGCTCCAGCAGGTGCTTCCCCGAATACGACTTGAACTGCCGTGCAACATCAGCAGGACTGTGCTTCGGGTCGCACTGGACGAACAGATGTACGTGGTCGTCCGGGATCTCCACCGCCAGAATCTCGTGCCCGAAATGGTCAGCAGTCTCCGCAAACAACCCTCGCACATCTTCCTCTACCACGCTGAGAACAGAGTGGCGGTACTTCGGGCACCACACGAAATGATACTTGCAGGAACTAACTGAATGTGCCTGATTACGATACTCTTTCATCTCGAACCCTAATATTTATGACAGTCTAGATCGGGTGTCAAAGCATGGGTGAAGAAGCCACGAAGACGATTCAGACGCGCCTTCACATAGCGTCTGGTGACCAGTCGTGGCTTCACGATGCCCGCCTCGCCTCACGCGAGGTCTTCAACCAAACTATCCGCCTCAAGCAACAGGGATACACGCGCACCGAGATACAGAGAGCGGTTGACCGCGACGACTTCTTGCGGAACAACAAGTGCGCGGTCGTCGGCAAAGCCCTCCAGACGTGGGACTCCTACGAGTCACTCCTTGATTGGTGGCACGAACAAGATAACCCTGACGGAGGAAAACCGACACCACCGAGGACGGATAAGAAGGGTGCGTACCCACTCGTGATGGCGCACACGGAAGGCTACCGCCTCGCCGTGGACGAGGACACCAACCGCGTCCAAGTCCGCATCAGTCCGAAACCCTACGCGAAGGTGACGGGACATTTGCGTGGTGAGCCAGACGCGTTGGACGAACTTCGAGACGCGATCACATCGGACGAGGTGGATGTGGGGCAGGCCGAACTCCTGTACCGCGATGGCGTGTACTACCTACACGTCACGGTCACACGCGAGTTCGACGTGCCCGACCCCGACACCAGCGACACGCTTGTGGGTGTGGACATCAACGAGCGCAACGTCGCACTCACCGCCCTCGACCGGGAGACGATGCGGACGAAGGGAACATTCGTCCTCGACTACGGACGAGTCAAGCAGGAACGCCAACGCTACCACACCATCACGAAACGCTGTCAGGAACACGGCAAGACGAGCATCCATCGGAAACTCGGTGACAAAGAAGAGCGATTCTCCGAGTGGGTGTTGCATCGTCTTTCCCGTGCTGTCGTGGAGTTCGCAGAGCAGTTCTCGAACCCGGTTATCGTGTTCGAGGATATGAGCGGTCTCCGCGAGGAACTGCAGTACGGGACGTATATGAACCGGCGGTTGCATAAACTCCCGTTCGACAAGTTCGAAACATTCGTTTCGTACAAGGCGACGTGGCGGGAGATACCCACGGATACGGTTGACGCCTACTACAACTCCCAGACGTGTTCGTGCTGTGGTGAGCGTGGGTCTCGTCAGGGACGGCGGTTCCGGTGTTCGAACGACGAGTGTGCTGTGGTGCAAGACCACGCCGACCGGAATGCGTCGGTGAACATCGCGTGGCGCGAGAAGGGGAAACTCGACGGTAACGAATCGAATTACCGGACTCACAAAACCCAACCGCAGGTACGGTTGGTGCGTCTGTCCGGGTCGGGGCGTGTAAGCCGCCCACCCTCATCCCGCTCGCTTGCCGAGCAGGGAGTACTAGCGCACGGCTGAGGGAACGACAAAAGCCTCGGGCCACCGCGCCCGAGGTTGTTTACACCGTCGACGGATTCGAAGTCACTGCCGTCGTTCGTGACGACCGGTTCGTTGAACTGGAGCGCCGTCGCCGCGACGATGGCGTCGGCCACGCCCAGGTCAGGTACTCTGTCGCTCTCGATGTGTTCGCCCTCTATCACGCCCGCTCGCCGAGCGATACGGTCGTCGAGGGGCACGATCGGACTGTTCGCCAGGAGCGACTCGAACTTCCACGCGTTCTCCCTGCCCGCCGACCCGAGTCCCACGGCGACGTACAGTTCCTGAACGACGATCGTTGGAACGCGGATCGGCACGTCACGCGCCTCGAGTTCGCGTGCCGTCGACTCCGCCTCCGGGTCACCGCCGTCCAGTGCGATGAGAAAGTCAGTGTCCAGGATCATTCCTCGACGTCGACACCCATTCGCTCCAGTCGCTCTCTGGCCTCTCGTTTGCTCTGTTCGTCGAGTTCGTCGAGAACCGCTCCGTGACGTTCCGGGTCGACCACCGGGTCCTCGGCGGCGAAGTCCAACAGCGTGAAGTCACCGGTCAGGCGGTCGATCGCCTCCGAAAACGTCTCACCTTCCCGTTTTTTGCTCTTGATACGCTCGTAGACGTCCTCGTCGAGTCGGACCATCTTCGTCCCCCTGTGTTTACGTTGTTTACAATCCCGGAAAAACCTTCGTCGGGCAGCGATCGGGGTTGACGGTCGCTTGCGGTGGACCCGTCCGGGGACACCACAGCGAGAAGGCGACGTCACCGCTTGCGCCGCCGCCCGAACTCCCAGAACGACGCCCGCCAGACGAACTTCGCGGCCTTCGTCGCCGGGAACGGCCCGTAGCCCAAAAGCGTCGCGGCGACACCGACGGTCAGCGTCCCGACGAACGCCAGTACGCCGGCCCCGGCCGCCAGGACGACCGGATTTACGGCGTCGTAGAGCCAGTAGGACGTCGAGGAGAAGACGAGGAAGGCGGCGACGACTGTCGGGACCAGCGCGTCGACCAGACTCAGGACTGCGATCCCGAGCGCGCGACCGGGTTTCATCGGTGGAGGTGCAGAGAACGGCGAGGACCGGACAGGATCAGTCGTCGGCGGAGGCCGCGTCGGCCCCGCTTTCGCTGGCGAGGGCGTCGTCCTCGATGCTCGGCGGGTACTTCCCGCGGTCGAGTACGAGGTCCGACTGCGGGCGGGCCATGCAGGTCAGGGCGTAGTTCTGGGCTTCCTCCTCGGTCAACCCACGCGCGGCCGGCTGGGTCACCTCGCCCTCGACGATCTCCGCCGAGCACGCCAGACACATCCCCACGCGACAGGAGTACTCCTGGGCGATGCCCTCCTCGATACAGCGAGAGAGCACCGTCTCCGTGTCCGAGACCGTGATGGTCTCGCCCGTCTGCACGAACTCGACGGTGTAGTCGGTCATGACACCCGATTCGACACTCTCCGCCTAAACTCTTTATGCCCGGGGCGGTCGGCCAGGGGACCGCCCAGGATGGCGAACCGGCCGCCACCGGACGGCCAGAAACGCGGCACACGGGTCCGCGGCGTTGGTAAAGAGTTTTTTCCGTGGGGGTTTGACCACAGACCATGACTACACGCGAGTACGACGTCGTCGTGGTCGGGGCGGGGACAGCGGGGTGTTACGCCGCGGCGACGGTCGCGAACGCGGGCTATTCCGTGGCCGTCCTCGAACGCAAATCCGAGGACGAAGGCGGCCACATCGCCTGCGGCGACGCTCTCAAGGGGGCGGGTTCGTTCCCGGACGCGATCCCCCGCTCGCGGATCGAGTCCGCGATCACCAACACCGACGTCGACCACGGCCGCTTCGAGATCCCTCAGGAGAACACCGTCCTGGAGATCCCCGTTCCCGGCGAACTCGCGGTCGTCGACCGCTGGGAGTACGGTCACAGGGTCATCGAGGGCGCCGACCGGGCTGGCGCCGAACTCCACTACGACACCGTCGTCAAGGACGTCATCCAGACCGAGAGCAGCCGCGTGACGGGGGTTCGTACCGTCGCTTCGGGCGACCCCGTCGACTACGAAGCGGGGATGGTCATCGACGCCGCGGGCGCGCTGTCGATCCTCCAAGACAAGGCGGATCTCGACGGTGCGACCTTCGACACGAACGTCACCTACCAGCAGTTCTGTTCCGCGTATCGCGAGATCGTCCACGTCGACGAACCAGTCGAGTGGTCCGACGCACTCGTGTTCAAACCCACCTCGCGGGCGGCGGGCTACCTGTGGTATTTCCCCCGGACCGAGACCGAGATCAACGCCGGGCTGGGTTTCCAGATGACCGAGGAACCGATGCAACTCGTCGACGACCTCAAGCGAGACCTGCGCGACCGCCCGGAGTTCGAGGGCGCGACCGTCGAGGACAAACTCGGTGCCGCCCTCCCGACGCGTCGGCCGTACGACTCGGCGGTCGCGCCGGGGTTCATGGCCGCGGGTGACGCGGCGGGACACGTCAACCCAACCACCGGTGGCGGAATCGGCGGTGCCGCCAGAGCTGGCACGTTCGCCGGCGAACAGGCCGTCCAGGCGCTGGACGAGGGCGACGTCAGCGAGGCGCAACTCTGGGAGTACAACGCCAGCGTGATGGACACCTTCGGCGCACGATTCGCGACCCTCGACGTCTACAACATCTTCACGACCGCCTACGACGTCGACGACCTCATGGGGATGCTCGCGGCACTACCCGCCGAGAACATCGCCGAAGGGCTCTACAGCGGCGAGACGAACATCGGTCTCTGGCTGAAGCTCAAGACCGCGGTCAAGGCTATCGGCCACTTCGGCACCATCTACGACCTCTACGAGACGAAGCAACTCGCCGAGCGCGTCCTCGACCACTACGAGGACTACCCCGACGACCCCGCGGGCTTCGACCGGTGGCAGTCCAGCCGTGACGACCTCATGGACGAGGTCTACGCCACCACCGGCGCCGACCCGAAGTACTGACCGACGGCACCGTGCCCTTCTGACCGCTCTCGAAGCACCGGCAGGACGGGAACCTGGTATACCGGGTGCCTGTTCCCATGCAACCGCTCAGATGCGTCTCCCACCGGAGACACAGGTTTAACTGTATCAAAACCGCATGTAACTAGTAACGGGCACGTGGGTGTTCGGACCGTCGGCACGCGTGGGAACGTGTCGTTGCGGTGAGAGACGGCCGGAGACGCCCGTGTGGATGGGTGATACGCATGTACGACAAACGGGAGGGCAGAGGTGTATCGGAGGTCATCGGGGTCGTCCTGATGGTCTCGATCACAGTATTGTTAGCGGCGACAACGGCGAGCATGTTCCTGGGTTTCGAGGCAGAACTCGGTGACAGTGGACCGACGCTCGCGATGAGTCACGATTTCGGGATCGAGGACGGCAGCCACGTCCTCGAGGTGAGTCACACCGGCGGCGACACGGTCGATCCGGCGAACGTCCGCGTCTCCCTCAGGAACGCAGCGTGTCCCGGTAGTAACCTCCGGAGCACGCGCTTTACGCCGCGCGGGCTGGGTTCGACCGACTCGCAACTGTCCGCGTCCTCGATGCTCGTCCTCTCGGACCATACGGTCTGTCAGCGTGGCGGCGATCTGGACCTCTCGCGGGCGAGCGTCTCGGTCGTCTGGATGGGTCCAGAGGGCGAGACCAGCGCGACACTGTGGCAGTGGCGCGGTCCCAGAGCGTGAACCCGACACGAGAGCCGCCCGTTCCCCGTGACTACCCGTCAACCCTGCGATAACGCCCGAATCGCTCCCGCGAGTACTGCGACGCCGATATCCAGCGATGCCTCGTCCACGTCGAAAGTCGCCGTGTGGTGGCCACCCGGGTGGTCGGTACCGATCCCGACGTAAGCGGCCTGCCCGCCCCGGTCCTGGACTCGCTGCATCAGATACGTCGCGTCCTCGCTCCCGCCCAGGTCGTCCCGTGACAGCACCGAGTCGATGCCCTCGACGTCACGGGCGACTTCCTCGACGACGTCGGCGACAGCGTCGTCGCTCTCGCCACCCGGCGCCTCGCCTATCGTCTCTACCTCGACGTCACAGCCGTGCATCGTGGCCGCGCTGTCGAGGACGCTGTCGGTGCGCTCGCGCACGTACTCCATGAGTTCGGTCGTCTCGCCGCGGACCTCGCCCTCGATGGTCGCGGACTCGGGGATGATGTTCGTGGCCGTCCCGCCCTCGACGCGACCGGCGTTGACCCGCGTGGCGCCGTCCCCGTGACGGGGGATCGCGTAGAGGTTCTGGACGGCGGTCGCCATCGCCTGGACGGCGTTGTGTCCCTCCTCGGGATGGTCGCCGGCGTGGGCCGGTTCTCCGGTGAACTCGGCACGAAACTGTGCGACCGCGAGAAACCCCTCGATGCCGGCGACGACTTCGCCCGTCGGGTGGTCGAGACCGATGTGGACCGCGAGCAGCGAGTCGACGTCGTCGAGGTGACCGCTCTCGGCCATCGGCTTCCCGCCGCTTATCGTCTCCTCGGCGGGCTGGAAGAAGACCTTCAGCGTCCCCGCGAAGTCGGGGTCGTCCGCCAGCGCTTCGAGGACGCCCAGGCCGAACGTGGCGTGGGCGTCGTGACCGCAGGCGTGCATCGCTCCCGTCTCCGAGCGAAACCCTTCCCGGGCGGGAGCGTGGTCGTCGCCGGTCGCCTCCTCGCGGGGGAGTCCGTCGATGTCGACGCGCAAGCCGATGGTGGGCCCCGCGCCGCGTTCGAGGACGGCGACAGCACCGGTGTAGCCGCCGGCCATCGCGTCGAGCAGGTCCTCGCGGGCGCCGGCCTCGCGAGCCCGCGTGAGCCACTCGTCGAGTTCAGCCTCGTCGGGGACGCCGATACGATCCCCGGTCGCGAGGGCGTCCCGACCGACGTGTATCTCGTCGACCGCGAGCCTCTCCAGTTCCTCGACGATGCGTGCGGTCGTCCAGAACTCTCGCCAGGCGGGTTCGGGATGGCGGTGAAATGCTCGACGCAACGATACCAGTCGGTCGTGAGATGGCGTCGTCATACTCGTCGTATGCAGGCGGACTCCTATACAGTACCGTCTTCGGAGAAGCTGCTGCTGCGGCCGAGACCAGTTTTCAGTTGCCCTGACCGGTCTGCGTCCGCTGTTCGATCTCGGCTTCGACGTGGATGCGGGGCGGGTATTCGTCTCCGGCGACGTCCCGGGCGAACTCGTCGTAGCCGACGATCTCGACGGTGCGCTCGTAGACGGTGTAGTGCCAGTCCTCGAAGGTCGGGCCGTCGACGGCGAGCGTCGCCGACTGCGGGACACTCTTGTCTGTCGGCGGTTGCGGGTGGGGGCCTTTGAGTTCGACGCCCTTGCGTTCGGCGCGACTCTTGAGTCCGTCGACGACGTCGTCGAGTAGCTGTCTGTCCCCGCTCGCGAATTCGAGCGTCGTGACGAAGGGCATACCTCACCCTCGACGGTCGGGCGCATAAGCCATGCGTTCGGGGCCTGTCGGAAGTGTCGACCCACAGGGGCCTGTCGGAAGTGTCGACCGGCAGGGGCCAGCGACTCGATCCCTGGGGCCGCCCCTCCGATATTCTCTTAAGTAGGGGTCGTTTACGTAGGGACAATGCTAGAGGCCACGAGCGCGGGAGCCATCCTCTTTCGCGATACGCGTGGCCGGCGGGAGTACCTGCTGCTCAAGAGTCGCCCGGGCGACTGGGAGTTCCCGAAAGGGGGCGTCGAGGGCGACGAAGAGTTGCAACAGACCGCCATCCGCGAAGTGAAAGAGGAGGCCGGGATCGGCGATTTCCGGCTCATCGATGGCTTCCGTGAAGATTACGACTACGTCTTCGAGGCGAACGGCAAGACGATCCACAAGACCGTCCACCTGTTCATCGCCAAGTCCTTCGAGGCGTCGGCCGAACTGTCACACGAACACCGCGACCTGCAGTGGCGCGACTACGAACAGGCTATCAACACCGTCACGCAGGACGGCCCCCGCGAGATACTCGAAGAAGCCCACGAGTTCATCGACGAACGCGAAGACGACGAGGAGTAATCGCGGGACTGACACCGTACTCGCCCCGACACTGGCCTGGCGAGGGGTAGTGTGAGCCGTTGCTCTGTCGTCCACTCAACCTATATCCCCGGTGAAACACGACTGTGTCTATCGTCGTGGGGACAGGTTCGGTGGCGTTTTGCGGTCGGTATCGACCGGCCGACCGCCCCCCGAAACCCGGTATTGGAGGGGTACTGTCGGCCGATCTGCACGACGGGTCCGGGCCGTCGACCCGAATCGGACCCACAAATCACCCAAGTATTATATTGGTACGCAATCATGCGATTACTGTCGATATGACGGTTGAACACAAGACGGTGGACGGTCGACAGGGCGAATCGAGTACCGAGGTGGAAGCATGAGTGCAGGGAACGAGGAAGTCAGCGAGATCCTCGCTGCGGTCCTCTCCTTTATTATCGTCGGACTGGGGCACGTCGTCATCAACGGCCAGACCAAGCGGGGGGCGATCTGGTTCCTCGGTGCAGTCGCACTCGGGATCGTCCTCTCGATCATCGCGGTCGTCACTCTCGGGCTGGGACTGATCCTGTTCATCTTCCTGCCGCTGGTCCCGATCGGTTCGGCGGTCGACGCCTACCTGCAGGCCCAGAAGATCAACTCCGGCGAGATCGTCGTCTGACGTTCGGAACAGGCCGACACACCCGATTTTCTGATTCGATCCGGCCGAAGAGACACATGGCGAGACGTCGGTACCTGGTACAGCACTCCGAGCTGTCCGCTCCTCCGGGCTGTTCGCTCCACGGTAGTGACGACTCGGCCATCTCGACTCCAGAGTGAGAACCTCGGTATCTCGACCCAACGACGAGACTCTCGGGCTGTCCGCTCCGGCGGGTGACGATCTCGATCCCGTCGCTGTGAAACGGCGAACGGTTCAGTTCCCGCGGACCTGGTCGACTTTGACCGTCACGTTGTCGACGACCTCGGAGCCGCGGTAGGCGTCGATCGCGGCGACGACGTGGATCGCGAGTTCGACGACGCTCAACAGGAGTCCGATCCCCAGCTGGACGATGAAGCCCAACCCGAGCGTGATGACACTGAACAGCGTGCCGACGAGGAAGAACCCGACTCCCCAGGCGACGATCAGCCAGATCACCCAGACGACGAAGATTATCACGCCACGGTCGGTGTCGCCGTTTATCATGTTCCCGACACCGGGGAGGATAAACGAGACGATCGCGGCCAGCATCGAGTCTTCGGCCGACCCGTTATTCCGTTCCACTGTCGTCTCGACGGCCTGGTCGGTCTGGGTCGTCTGCGTGGTTCCGACGGTCGGGTCGTTCCCGGACTCGACGGTCGCCTCGGCTTCCCCGCCGCCCGTGGCCGGCTGGTCGCTCGTTTCCTCCGGTTCCCAGCCGATATTGTCGCCCGACTCCTGTCCACCGGTAGCCGTATCGCCCGTCCCCTGACTGCCCGTCCCGGACGGCACGCTCGGGCCGTCGTCGGTCGTGTCGTCCGCCGAGTCCGATGGGACCGACGGACCGCTATCGTCCACTCCGCCGTCGTCGACGGAGTCCGACGGCACGGACGGTCCGCTATCCGCCGAAGCGTCGTCCACCGAAGCGTCGGCACCCGAGTCAGATGGGACCGACGGCCCGTCCGTAGTCGTCTCCTCCCCGACGGCCCCGGCCGCGGGTCCGGCGTCGAGTTGTCCTTTGACGCGCCCGGCGAGGTCCGACCCGAGGACGTCGGCCAGTTCGTCCTGGCTCGCGGCCTGCACGTCCGCGACAGTCTCGAAGCCGGCGTCACGCAGTTTGTCCGCCCGAGCAGGCCCGATGCCGTCGAGGTCTGTCAACTCCTCGGGTGCCCGACCGCCGTCGGTCCGGCGGGCCTGGTCGTCTGCTCCGCTCCCTCTGTCACCTGACATACTTCATAGAGGATCGGGAACTGTCATGAAACTGTTGGTGGTTCAGGCACCTGCGGGTCCCCAGACGCCGGGGGCAGCCGGCGTGTTTTTGTCCGGCGGCGAGCAATCAGCGCCTGTGACCGCCGACGCCGAGTTCCGCTTCGAACTGCGCGTCTGCCAGTGGGCCGAGCGACACTGGCCCCCCGACGACGCACCCGACCAGGAGAGCGCCGGCGAGAGCGAGCGCGAGAACGGTCCCACACATATCGTCGCCCGCCAGATCGGCACCGGTCGCCGTCGCTGGGACACGGTCGTCGTCGAGTGTGACCCAGCCGCGCTCGAACGCCGCGCCGAATTCGGTGTCGCGGAACTCGATTCGGACCTGTTGCACGTCGTCCGCAACGCCCCCGCCGAGTGGGCCTGGTACCGGGACGCGCTCCCGGATCCGGGCTACCCCTGGCAGTACGTCCGTGAGGCGGTCCACCGTGCGGCCGACCGCGGCGTCGTCGAGCGCCGGAAGCGGGGCAACCGTATCGAACTCCGCCGGAAGTGGCCCTATCCCGACTGGGTCCGGCGGATCGTCGCCATCGAGAACAAACCCGACCTCGACGCGAGCGCCGCCCGACAGCTCCAGCCGCAGGTCGAACACGACGTCGCGATGGCCCTCGCCGACGAAGTGTGGGTCGCGACGGCGGCCACCGACGACGCCGTCGAACCTGCGCTGCTCGAAGACCTCCCGGTCGAGGCGGGGATCCTGACCGTCGGCGAGGCGAGTGCGTCGGTCGCCTGGCACCCGACGACGCTCGCCGTCGACGACCCGGGGACGCGTATCACCGACCGACCGGACGGGGGCGCCCGCGACGCCTCCGCGGCCCGCTTCGAGTACGCCGACGCCGACTGGAAACGCGACAAACGCCTCGAACTCGCCGAACGTGCCTACGGCCGTGGCTGGCGCTCGTACGTCGATACGATGCGACCGGACTGTCGCCACTTCGAACTCGCCGCCGAATCGACGGGGTTCTATCCCTACTGTGTGGCCAAAGACTGTTCCCAGACTGCAGGCGAGTGTTCGGGCTCCTGTCCGGAGTTCGAACCGGAGCCGCCGGTCTGGCGGACACGCGGGCCGCCCATCGAAGGTGGCCCCGGCGCCGCTCTCAAGCGACTGCTAGAACGCCAGCGTGAGCGCCAGCGACCTGGTATTTGAGACTGCAGGGGACCATGCCTGCGGTCAGGTTCCGGCCTCGATCGTCTCGACGTTCACCTGGTCGCGGGGGACGGCGAGTCGGTAGGTCGGGACGGTCTTCTGGACGCGCTCGACGACGCCTTTCTCCGCCAGCGACCGCAGCGCGGACCGCACCGCGTCCACCTCGGGGTCTTCACCCGTCTCTCGCAGCGCGTGGAGCGTCGCGACGACGCTGTCTGGCTCGTCGTCCGCGTCGGGTAACACCGCGATAACGCGTTCCTGAAAGGCCGTGACTGTCACGCTCGCATCTCCGGCCTCTTCCCCGCCGACGAGCGAGACGGCTTCTGGCGTGGCGCGGATGAGGCTGTCCTCGTCGCGGTAGTAGTACTCTTTCAGCTCGGATTCGAGGTACTGGTGGACGTCGCTACCGCTCTCCACGCCCCACTTGGACTGTAACTCCCCGTTCTTGGTCGGTTGCAACGCGACGACGTCCGCGAGTCGCTCGCGGGCCTCTGCCGAGAGGGTCACGTTCTACGGTAGGGCCACCGCAGTATAAGCGCGTTCTGGACTCGGTTCGCGACGACCGACGGCGCTCGACAGGAGTCGACGAGCCGCAGTGGCCGGGGACTCACAGCGACGCCAGCGTCTCGGCGACGTCGTCCCAGTGACTCCCTTTCCAGAAGTGCTGGCCACACTCGCGACAGCGCCAGACCGCCACCTCGTGGGGGTCGGGTGCGTAATCGGGCGTCGGTTCAGTCCGGTCGACTCGTTCGACGAGGCCGTTACAGGCGCTACACCGGGCTGGCTCGTCGGCCAGTGCCAGTTCGAACCCGGCCTCACGGAGCTCGTGCAACTGGTCGCGGACGTCCCGTTCGGTGAGCAACACCGACCGCTCGGCGCTTCGGGCGAGTTCGCGGTCACGAGTGAGAACCAGTCGCCCCTCGGTGTGGGCGAGCGCGAGCAGTGCGTCTTCGGACTCGATGGCACGCGCCGTGGTGTACGCGGCGTCGTACCCACACATCCGCAGGTACGTCGCCAGCTTCCCCAGCATGTCGTCGACCATCAGCGCCGTGTCTCCCGGTGTTCGCGTCTCTGTGGTGCCCTCGCCGGATTCGTCTGTCGGCGCCCCGTCATCTGTTGGCACCCCGTCGTCTGTCGACGCCTCGCCAACTGTCGACGTCTCGTCGTCTGTCGACGGACTATCCTCCGGCGCTGCGTCGGCGCCTGTCGCCTGTTCGGGCGCCGCGTCTTCGGTCGTCGTGTCGTCGTGGCTCGTCATGTGGTAAACTCCCGGATGCCGTCCGCGTCGCGCGTGTTCAGGACGTCGGTCGCCTCCGCCCAGCCCCGGCGTGCGGTGTGGACGCCGTAGCGGACGAGTTCGTAGCGCTGTGGGCTGTGGGCGTCGGTGTTGATTGCGATCGTCGCGCCCGCCTCGACGGCCGTCTTGACCGCACCCCCACCGAGGTCGAGACGATGGGGGTTGGCGTTGACCTCCAGCGCGGTGTCGGTGTCGGCCGCGACCGTCGCGAGGCGCTCGACGTCGACGTCCATGCCCGCGCGCTGGTTGAGATACCGCCCCGTCGGGTGGCCGATGATGTCGACCTCGGGGTGCTCGGCAGCGACGACGAGGCGGTCAGTCCCGTTGCCGTCGAGTCCGGCATGTGGCGATGCGACCACCACGTCCAGCTCCGCGAGCAGGTCGTCGGCGACAGAGACCGACCCGTCCGCCGCGACGTTCGCTTCGACGCCGGCGAAGACGTCGACCTCGCCGGCCACTTCGTCGGCGACCGCCCGGATCTCGTCGAGTTGTTCGCGCAACTCGTCGTCGGGGACGCCGACGCCGCCGACCATCCCAGGTCCCGTCGCGTGGTCGCTGATCGCGACGTAGTCGTGGCCGAAGGCGGCGGCGCCTTCGACCATCTCCCGGATCGTGTTCGACCCGTCCGACCAGTCGGTGTGGACGTGCAGGTCGCCCCGCACTTGGTCGGTCGTCACGAGGTCGGGCAACTCGCCGTCGGCGGCGGCGTCGATCTCCCCCCAGTTCTCCCGGAGTTCGGGGGCCATCCACGGGAGGTCCAGCGCCGCGTACATCCCTTCCTCGGTCTCGCCGGCGACGCGCACGCCGGCCCGCTGGTCGGCGGCAGCCTCGTCGTCGAGCCCCGAGACGTCGAACGTGCCGTACTCGTTCATCTTCAGGTCGCGCTCGATGGCGTGGTTGCGCAGTGCGACGTTGTGGTCCTTGCTCCCGGTGAAATACTGGAGCGCGGCGCCGAACTCCTCGGGGACGACCACGCGGAGGTCGACGCGAACCCCCCCGGACCGGACGCTCGCTTTCGTGTCGCCGGCCTCGATGACCGAGTCGGCCCCGGGCCAGTCGGTGAACGCTTCGACGACCGCCTCGCCGTCGTCGCTCCCGACGAGGACGTCCACGTCGCCGATGGTCTCTTTCCAGCGCCGGAGCGACCCCGCCAGGTCGACCCGTTCGACCGTCGACTGGGCTTCGAGATACGCGACGACACCCTCGCCCTGGGGGCGAGCGTCACCGAGTAACTCCCGCTCGGCGGCCTCGCGGGCGAATTCGAGATTGTCGAGGATGTTCTGTTCGGTCCTGGCGCCAAAGCCCGACACGTCCTGTATCTCGCCGTTCTCGGCGGCCGCAGCGAGGTCGTCGAGCGTCCGGATCCCGAGTGCTTCGTAGAGCGTCCCGACGGTCTTCGGGCCGACGCCTTCGACGCGGGTCAGCGCGCCCATCTCGACCGGCAGGTCCGCGCGCAGTTCTTCCAGCTCCTCGATTTCTCCGGTCTCGACGTACTCGACGACCTTCGAGGCGATGGCATCGCCGACGCCCTCGATCTCCTGGACTGCGTCGGCGCCGTCGGCGGCCAGGCCCTCGACGGCACCCGGATAGTCACGGATGTTCTCGGCAGCCCGACGATACGTGCGGGGTTTGTACTCGACGTCCTGGGCCTCTAGCAGGTCCGCGAACTCCTCCAGCAGGCTCGCGATTTCGTCGTTGCGGCTCACAACTGCCCCCGATTGCGACCCGTGCCGTGGCTATCGCTTTCGCGGCCGAGCGCTTTCTTGAGGAAGTTCATCCAGCGCTGTTTGTCGGCTTTCTGCTGGGCTTCGATCTCGGCTTCGAGGTTGGTCGGGCCGAGCCCCTCCAGTGCGTTGAGCGCGCGGTCGATGCCGATGACCGCCTGTGCGAGTTCCTCGCCTTCCTCGCGGGAGATGTCGTCGTTCTCGATGCGCTGTTTGCGCTGGAGGCGCTCGCGCCGGAGGTTCTTCTTGGCCTGCTCGACGCGTTCGCGCTCGCCCGAGGGGATGGTGTCCCGACGCTTGATCTCGACGACGAACTCGCGCAGGTCGACGGACTCCCCCTGGACGTCGATGCGGTCCGGGATGTCCGCGCCGACGGTCGCGCCGTCGCGCTCG
>Ga0207718_100311_pt1 | contig 50136 bp, 54 predicted proteins | sample A23M2SouthBayCA_FD_187749 | JGI IMG/M metagenome (GOLD analysis project Ga0207718, IMG submission 187749) | Aerobic enrichment media microbial communities from Eden Landing Ponds, California, USA - A23 M2 (SPAdes) | ecosystem: Environmental > Aquatic > Marine > Unclassified | place: Emeryville...
CGTGTACGGCGGCACCCACCGGATCTTCACGCAGGTGTACGAGGAGTACGACCTCGAGTTCGACTTCGTCGACACGACCGACCACGACGCCGTCCGCGACGCGATGCGCGAGGAGACCGAACTCCTGTGGGTCGAGACGCCGACCAATCCCCTGATGCGCGTCAACGACATCGACGCGCTCGCCGACGTCGCCCACGAGCACGACGCCCTGTGCGCCGTCGACAACACGTTCGCGACGCCGTACCTCCAGCGCCCGCTGGAGCACGGCGCCGACATCGTGAGCCACTCGCTGACGAAGTACCTCGGCGGCCACTCCGACGTGGTCGGCGGCGCGCTCGTCGTCGACGATGCCGACCTCGACGAGCGGATCGGCTTCTATCAGAACTCCGTGGGCGCCACCCCGTCCCCGTTCGACTGCTTCCTCGTCCTCCGTGGGACGAAGACGCTGCCCGTACGGATGGACCGCCACTGCGACAACGCCCGCGACCTCGCGGCGTGGCTCGACGACCACGGGTCCGTCGACCGCGTCTACTACCCCGGCCTCGACTCCCACCCGCAACACGACCTGGCGAGCGAGCAGATGGACGACTTCGGCGGCATGCTCTCGTTCGAGTTCGACGGCACGCTTGAGCAGGCGAGCGCCGTCGTCGAGGAGACGGAGGTGTTCACCCTCGCGGAGAGCCTCGGCGGCGTCGAGAGCCTCATCGAGCAGCCCGCGGCGATGACCCACGCGGCGATCCCGAAGGAGGAGCGCGAGGCGGCCGGACTCACCGATGGACTGATCCGGGTCTCGGTCGGCGTCGAACACGTCGACGACATGAAGGCGGACCTGGAGTCGGCGTTCGACGCGGCACTGGAGTAGCCGCGCGGAACCACGTCCTCCTCGTGATTCGTCGCCGGGGGGCGCCGACGATCCGTCGGTAACGGCCGGCGCACGCCGACGTGTCGTCGGCGCCTCGCGGTCAGTACCGACGGACCGTGGCTGCGGCAATCCTCGCCGTCCCTCCCCGTATCCGAAGGGTCTTATTCGCGTGTGACACAGCGACACACAATGACTCATCGAGTCGGCATCCTCGGCGCCACCGGCGCCGTCGGCCAACGGTTCATCCAGCTGCTCGACGGCCACCCACAGTTCGAGATCGCGTGTCTGACCGCCAGCGACGACTCAGCCGGGAAGGCGTATCGCGAGGCGGCCAAGTGGCGCCTCGACTCGGCCATTCCGGAGGAGGTCCGGGACACCACCGTCCGCGCGACCGACCCCGCAGCGATCCCGGACGACATCGATCTGCTGTTCTCCTCGCTCCCCTCGGGCGTCGCCGCCGAGATCGAACCCGACCTCTGTGAGGCGGGCTACGTCGTCTCCTCGAACTCCTCGAACGACCGCATGGCCGGGGACGTACCGCTCACGATCCCCGAGATCAATCCGGATCACCTCGACCTGATCGAGGTCCAGCGCGACGAGCGAGGCTGGGACGGCGCGCTCGTGAAGAACCCGAACTGCTCGACGATCACGATGGTGCCGACGCTGGCGGCGCTCGAGGAGTTCGGCCTCGAGCGCGCGCAGGTGTCGACCCTGCAGGCGGTGTCGGGCGCGGGCTACGACGGGGTCACGTCGATGGAGATCATCGACAACGCCATCCCCCACATCGGCGGCGAGGAGGAGAAGATGGAGACCGAGAGCCGCAAGCTCCTCGGCGACTTCGACGGCGCGGAGCTGTCGCTTCACTCCGCGGAGGTCGCCGCCTCCTGCAACCGGATCCCGACGATCGACGGCCACCTGGAGAACGTGTTCGCCGAACTCGCCGACGACCCCGAGCCCGCCGAGGTTCGCGCTGCGATGGAGTCGTTCCCGGGCGCCGATCTCCCGTCCTCCCCGGATCAGTTCATCCACGTCTTCGGCGACGACCAGCCGGAGCGACCCCAGCCCCGGATGGACCGAATGCGCGGCGACGGCATGCAGATCGTCGCCGGCGGGGTCCAGTCGACGCCCGCGGGTGTGAAGTACAACTGTCTCGCGCACAACACGATCCGGGGCGCCGCGGGCGCCTCCGTCCTCAACGGCGAACTGCTGGCGAACGACGGCTGGATCTGAGACGCGGACCGCCTCGACGGGCTACCGATCCAGCGCTCCCGCTACCTTCTCGATAGGGTGCGGCGGCTGTTCACTCGCGCCCTCACGATCGCCCAACTGCGACCGGCAGGAGGCGCCGGGCGCGGTGACGGCATCCGCGGGGCTCTCGTCGACCGCGTCGAACAGCAGCGACCCGATCGCCTTCGACAGTTCGTAGTGTTCGGCCTCGTAGCCGAAGCTCCCGGCCATCCCGCAGCAGGTGGTGTCCAGCGGATCGACCTCGTAGCCGGCGCGCCGGAGCACGCCGACCGCGTGGTGGTCCTTGTTCAGCGACTTCTGGTTGCAGTGGCCGTGGTACGCGAGCGCCTCGCCGGCCTCGGGCGCCTGGCGGAACTCGATCGCCTCGTCGAGCCGCGCGGTGTCGATGTACTCCAGCACGCCGTAACTGGCAGCGGAGACGGCCTCGACCGCGTCGCCGTCGAGGAGGTCGAGGTATTCGTCCTGGAGCATCACGGCGTCGGACGGTTCGACGAACACGACGCTGTACCCCTCCTGGACGAACGGTTCGAGCGTCTCGACGTTCTCGGCGGCGCGTTCGTGGGCCTTCTCCAGGAATCCGCTGGAGAAGGCCGCCCGTCCCGACGCCGCGAGGTCGTCCGGGACCCTGACGTGGACGTTCGCCGCCTCCAGCACCTCGACGGCCGCCATCCCCGCGTCGGGCATGCTGTAGTTCGTGTACGTGTCCGGGAACAGGACGACCCGCGCGTCCGCCTCGGCGGCGCTCACCGCGGCGCCGCCGCGGCGCTCCCACCGCTTCCGGAACGTGTCGCGCGTGAAGGTGGGAAGGTCACGGTCGCTGGCGATCCCGAGCGTCTTCTCCATCACCGTCCGCGCGCCGGGCAGCTTCGTCGCCGCGTTGGCGACGGGCGCCAGCGCGCTGCCGATCCGGCTGGCCGCGTCGATGTCCGCGAAGACGCGCTCGCGGAGGCCCGCACCCTCCTCCTCGTGGTGCTCGTGTTTCACCTCCGCTTTGAGCTTCGCCAGGTCGACGCCGGTCGGGCAGTCGGACATACAGCCTTTACAACCGACACACAGGCCAAGTACCTCCTCTTGGAAGCGATCGGAGTGGATCTCGTCCTCGGATAGCTCCCCGGAGATGGCCGCCCGAAGCATGTTTGCGCGCCCCCGGGTCGCCTGTATCTCCTCGCCCGACGCGCGGTAGGTCGGGCACATCACGTCGCCCTCGGTCTCCCGACAGGTACCGCAGCCGTTGCACAGCTCGACGAGGTGGGAGAACCCGCCCTCGTCCTCGAAATCGAGGGCCGTCTGCGGCTCGATCGATCGATAGTCGGCGCCGTACCGGAGGTTCTCGCGCATGTCCGTGTCGGCGGCGGAGTCGGGGTATCCCCGTTCTGCGGCGGTGTCGCCGTCGACGTAGACGACCTTCCCGGGGTTCATCCGCCAGTCGGGGTCGAACGTGGACTTCAGTTCCTGAAACGCGCCCCAGAGGTCCTCCCCGTACATCTTGGGGTTGAATTCGGTTCGCGCGAGGCCGTCGCCGTGCTCGCCGGAGAACGCCCCGAAGTGGTCGAGCACGAGGTCGGTCACGTCGTCGGTGATCGAGTGCATCTTCTCGATCCCCTCACCCTGCTTCAGGTTCAGGATCGGGCGGATGTGGAGCGTCCCCGATCCCGCGTGCGCGAAGTACGCCGCGCTGGTGTCGTGGTCCTCGAGTACGTCCTCGAACTCCCCGACGTACTCCGCCAGCTCCTCGGGGGGAACCGTCGCGTCCTCGATGAACGGGTACGGCTTCGGGTCGCCCTGCAGGCTCATCAGCAGGGGGATGGCCGCCTTCCGGAGCTTCCAGAGGTCGTCCTGCTCCTTCTCGGTGTACGCCTCCAGCACGTCGAAGGCGGCGCCGTTCGTCACGAACTCCTCGGTCGTGTCGGCCATCGCCCCCTCGAAGTCCGGCGCCTCGCCCGACGATGAGTCGTCGGGCGAGTGGGAGACCACCTCCGAGTCCCACTCCAGCATCAGCGCCGCCGCCGCGCCGTCCGGGATCGGCTCCTCGTACTGGGCGTACTCGGTCGACTCGCGCGCGAGTCGGAACACCTCGTCGTCCATCAACTCCACCGCGCTCACGGGGTACTCCAGCGCGACCGGCACGGCCTCCATCGCGTCCACGAGGTCGTCGAAGCAGTACAGCGCCAGCGCGGTCTCCTCCGGCTTGGTGACGAGCGAGACGGTCGCCTCGACGATCGTTCCGAGAGTGCCCTCGGCGCCGACGAACAGCTTCGAGAGGTTGATCACCTCGTCGCCGTCGCCGTTCTCGTAGATCACCTTGTGGAGGTTGTAGCCGGAGACGGAGCGCTTGAGGCTGGGATACTTCTCGTCGATCTCCGCCTCGTTGTCCCGGACGAGTCGCTCGACGGTCCGGTACAGTTCAGCCTCGATACCCTCGCCGTCGAGTAGCTCCTCGTGCTCCTCGGAGCCGAGGACGACCTCGCGGGTGTGGACCCGGGTTCCGTCCGCGAGCACGACCTCCAACTCCTCGGTGTAGGCGTCCGTGATCCCGTAGCGCACCGAGTGAGCGCCCGTGGAGTTGTTTCCGATGCCGCCGACGACGGTCGCGCGGCCCGACGAGGCGGGGTCGGGCGCGAACTTCAGGCTGTCCTCGGCGAGCCGTGCGTCGAGGTGGTCCTGCACGACCCCCGGCTGCACGGTCGCCTCCTGCGCCGCCGGGTCGACGTCGACGATGTCGTCCATGTGCTTCGTGGTGTCGATCACGACGCAGCCGGGCCCGACGGTCTGGCCCGCAAGCGACGATCCGGTTCCCCGGGGGAGCACCGGAACCCCGTGCTCGGCGGCGACCTCGTGGGTCGCGACCACGTCGGCGGCGTCGCGGGGGCAGACGACGCCGGCGGGCTCCGCTTGGTAAATGGAACCGTCGGTCGCGTACAGCACCTGCGCGTACTCGTCGAACTGGACCTCGCCGGCGACGCGATCGCGGAGATCGGACGCCAGCTCGGCGTACTCCCGCACGTCCGGTCGATCGTGTCCCAGCGACGCGGCGGACGTGTCCCATCGCCCGTCGGTCCCCAGGTCGTGGGTTGCCATGGAAAACTCCAAGGAACAATCGTGTAAAAGACCTTTGTCAACATTTGCCACCCGGCGGTTCGATCGGCCCTCGCACGTGCCGGGTCCGGGTTGCACCGACGCGAACGATTATGTCCGTGGGTGCGCGGGTGGTTCCCATGGCGTTCATCCACGTCTGTCTCAACGTCGCCGACGCCGAGCGCGCGGCCGACTGGTACGCGGAGAACCTCGGCTTCGAGCGCTCGTGGGAGTTCACGACGCCCGACGGGGACACGCGAAACCTCTACGTCGCCGACGAGAACGGCGTCGAGCTCCAGCTGTCGGACACCGAGGGGGACGACGAGTTCGAGGAGGGAAGCGCGTACGACCACATCGCCGTCTCCGTCGACGACGTCGACGCGGCGTTCGAGCGAATCGACCACCACGGCGTCGTGAGCGAGCCAGCCGACCAGCCCGCGGCGGGCGCCCGCACGGCGTTCCTGAAGGATCCGGACGGGCACACCGTCGAGTTGGTCCAGCCGCTGGAGTAGGCTCAGTCCCGGCGGCGTCTGCGGGAACCACAGCGGGCAATACTGTGTTTAGAACTAACGTTTATGATAGTCCCCGCGGACGATGAAACCGGTAGACATGAGTGTGCAACGCAATTACGAGCGCGAGTTCGTTCGAACGTTCTTCACGTCGCCGACAGCCGTTCAAGGGGAGGACGACTCGGCGAAGATGATCCGCAGCGCCGCGGGGCTTCGCGGCATCCAGGCGCCCGACGTGTGGGTGCCGGACAACGAGGACGCGACGGCGCCGTCCATGCGCGACGAGGGCGCCCGGAACATCATCGACGTGGTCGCCGAACACGGCGAGGAGTTCCCCGGGGAGATCCACCCGCGCGTCGTCTGGCACCGCGACGACGCCGAGAAGCGCCTCGCCGGCTTCGAGTACGTTCGCGAGATCGCCGACCCCGAAAACGGCGCGGTCGAGCACATCGACGGGTTCGTGATCCCGGAGGTCGGCGACATCGACGACTGGAAGAAGGCCGACGAGTGCTTCCAGATGGTCGAGGCCGAGCACGGCCTTGAGGAGGGGAGCCTCTCGATGTCGGTCATCGTCGAGTCCGGCGAGGCCGAGATCGCCCTCAACCGCATCCGCGACGAGATGGGCAAGCCCTCGAACACGCTCGAGCGGATGTTCATGCTCGTCGACGGCGAGGTCGACTACACGAAGGACATGCGCGCGATGACGCCCACGGGCGAGCTGCCGGAGTGGCCCGAACTGCGCCACAACACGTCCCGCGGCGCCAGCGCGGCCGGTCTGATCGCCGTCGACGGCCCGTACGACAACATCCGCGACATCGAGGGGTACAGAGAGCGGATGGAGGCGAACCGCGCGAAGGGGATGACCGGGATCTGGTCGCTCACGCCCAAGCAGGTGGAGGTCGCCAACAAGGCGCCGCTTCCGCCGAAGACCGGCACGTGGCTCCTCGAGGTCGGGGGCGACGAGGTCGAACTCGCCGGCGAGGACGGCCGCGAGGTGTACGAGGGCGACGACGTGTCGCTGTCGGAATCGGGCGGCTCGTACGTGCTCGTGGTCGACGGCGACGAACACGAGTTGACGGAGGACGAACTCCGCGAGGAACTGCTCGATCGCACCTCCTACGTCCCGAGCATGGACGACATCGTCGAGTCGATGGAGGAGTTCGAGGCGGCCAAGGAGGCCGGCAAGGGCGCCATCGCGATGACGCAGTCGGCGACGCTCGCCATCGACGGCGTCGAGGTCGACCTCAGCAAGGACCGCATGTGGGACGAGGCGACCTACCAGGCCGCGCAGACGCCGATCACGCTGTTCCAGGACGTGTACGAGCACCGGCCGGACCAGCACGACGAACTGGCGGAGATCTACGGCTCGGACGTGGTCGAGCGCGCGACGCAGGTCGGGAACTGAGGTCGGTCACGCGCCCCGGACCGCCGCCCTTTTTCGCGCTCCGACTCGCAGTCGGCCCCATGCGACTCGCACGCGCCCGTACCGCTGACGGAGTCCGCGAGGGAGAGTTCCGGGACGGAACGCTGGTCACCGACGACGCGGAATACGAGGTCGACGAGGGAGACCTGCTGGCGCCGTGTGACCCGGACGCGCTGTTCTGCGTCGGCCGGAACTTCGCGGCGACGCTCGATCAGATGGACTACGAGCGCCCCGAGGAGCCCGACTTCTTCATCAAGCCCCCGCACTCGGTCGTCGGCCACCGCGACCCGATCCCGTACCCCGAGTGGACCGGGGAACTCACTTACGCGGGCGAACTCGTCGCCGTCATCGAGGAGCGGTGTTCGGGTCTCGCGCCCGACGAGGTTCCCGACGCCGTCCGCGGCTACACGGTGATGAACGATATGGATGCGCTCGACCAGCAGGGACGCACGGCGCGCAAGGCGTTCACCGCGTCCGGGCCGCTGGGGCCGTGGATCGAGACGGACGTGGATCCGACGGACATGGACATGCACACCGATGTCGCCGGCGAGCGTCGCCAGGAGGCGAACACCGAGCTGATGCTGTTCGACCCGCACGAGATCGTCTCGTTCCTCTCGAAGCGCTTCGAGTTCCGCGCGGGCGACTGCGTCGCGTTCGGATCGCCGGCGAACCCCGGACTCGTCGAGCCGGGCGACGCCGTCGAGATCACCTACGAGGGCGTCGGCACGCTCGTGAACGAGGTCGTCGCCCGCGACTGATCCCCGTCGAACCAGCCTCACGGTCACCGCGCGGGCGGTCGGCTGTCGGCGCGATTAAGTCGGGGCCGCTCGTGGCGCCGCGCATGCGAATCGTCGTCACCAGACAGAAGATCCACGGCCACCCGGCGTCGGAGTACGTCGACCTGCTCCGCGAGCGGCTCCCCGACCACGAGGTCGTCATCGCGGACACCCCGGAGAAGGAGCGCGAACTGATCCGAACCGCGGACGTCGTCACCGGCGAGGGCGCCGCCGCGGAGGAACACCTCGACGAGGCGCCGTCTCTCCGACTGTTCGCGGGCGTGTACGCGGGCGTGGGCCACCTCGATCTCGACGCCTTCGAGAACGCCGGGGTCGCCGTCACGAACGCCTCCGGCGTCCACGCGCCGAACATCTCGGAGTACGTGATCGGCGCGCTCGTCTCGCTCGCGCGCGACTTCCGCCGGGCGACCCGCCAGCAGGACCGCCGCGAGTGGCGCGCGTACCGCACCCGTGAGCTGTACGACTCGACGGTGACGGTCGTCGGGCTGGGGGCCATCGGCACCGCGGTCGCGGAGCGGCTGGAGCCGTTCGGCGTCGAGACGCTCGGCGTGCGCTACACGCCCGAGAAGGGGGGGCCGGTCGACGAGGTGTACGGCTTCGACGACCTCCACGAGGTGCTCGCGCGGACGGACCACCTCGTGCTCGCGTGCCCCCTGACGGACACGACCGGGGGGCTGATCGACCGCGAGGCGCTGCGGACGCTCCCGCCGCACGCGACGCTCGTGAACATCGCCCGCGGGCCGGTCGTCGACACCGACGCCTTGGTGTACGCGCTTCGGTGGAACCAGATCCGCGGGGCGTTCCTCGACGTGACCGACCCCGAACCGCTCCCCGAGGACCACCCGCTGTGGGGGCTCGACGACGCCCGGATCACCCCGCATAACGCGGGGCACACGCCGCAGTACTTCGAGCGCGTCGCGGACATCCTCGCCGGCAACGTCGAGCGGCTGGCCGACGCCGACGGTACCGTTGCCCGTGGGGAAGTCGCCGATAGCGACGACGGTCCCGAGTTGGAGAACCGCGTCGTCTGATCCGGATAGGGCCGCCGTCGCCCCTCGGACGGAACACGGTTTTATCCCCCGGCGGACGTAGCAGAGGGCATGGCGAAGTACTCCACCGGGAGCGGCGGTGGCGGCGGATCGGGCGACGCGTGCGAGCTATGCGGTCGCGAAGACACCAGCCTGTCGGAGGCGAACGTCGCCGGCGCGCGGCTGTTGGTCTGCGGCGACTGTGCGCCGCACGACGATAACGCCCGTAGCGGCGGCCGAGCCGGCGGCGGAGGTGGCGGCGGTGGCGGCGGCGGTCGGGGGGGCGGTGGCGGTCGCGACGCCGACGAGCCGAACCGGAAGAAGCGCGCGGCCCAGAACGTCGCGAAGGCGATGGACGCCTCCACCGGCGACTCGCGACACTGGGAGGAGGAAGGAACCGACTACGAGGAGGACCGCCTCCCGTACCTCGTGAAGGGGTACGGCGAACTCGTCACCGAGGCGCGTCAGGACGCGGGGATGACCGCCGAGGACCTCGCGGCGGAGGTCGGCGTCGACGCCGACCAGATCCACGCCGTCGAGGACGGGCGGGCGGCCCGCGCCGGCGTCGGCGGGTCGACGGTTCGCGGTATCGAGCAGGCGCTCGACGTGACCCTCGTCGACGAGTAGAGCGAGGTCGAGCGCGGCGAGACCTCGGACCGCGGCGGCGAGCTTGCGGGCGAGCCGCCCATGGGAACACGCTCGCGGGCGCAGCGAGCAGCGATCGATGCTGCCGCGGGCACACGCTTTTTCGCCCCCGGCGGCGACCACCGGCTATGAGCGACTCGCTCGCGCCGGCCCACCCCGAGGTTCGGGAGTTCGAGGCGACGGTCGAATCGGTCGACGGACGCGACGTGACGGTCTCCGAGACGTACTTCTACCCCGAGGGCGGCGGCCAGCCCGCCGACCGCGGCATGCTCGGCGGCCTCGCGGTCGACGACGTACAGTCCCGCGAGGACGAAGTCGTCCACACCCTCGCGGAACCGCCCGCGTTCGAGGCCGGCGACCGTGTCGCCGGCGTCGTCGACGACGACTTCCGGACGTACTGCATGCGCGCCCACACGGCGAGTCACGTGCTCTACGGTGCGGGGCGGAGACTCCTCGAGGACTTGGGGTACGGGGGCTTCGGGATACGCGCTGCTCCTCGGGAGCAGCGAGCGAGCGGCGACGCCGCGAGCACCGACGAGAAGGTCCGCGTCGACTTCGAGACCTCGACCGACATCGACGACGACGTGCTCGTCGACCTCGAACGGCTCGTGAACCGCGCGGTCTGGGACTCCCGGCCGGTCTCGTGGGAGGCGCGCGCCGTCGAGGACGCCCGCAGCGACGGGGGCGTCGCGTTCAACGACAAGACGGAGGAGGACGTGATGGCGGACGCCGACTCGGTCCGCGTCGTCACCGTCGAGGGGTGGGACGAGGCCGCCTGCGGCGGGACGCACGTCTCGAACACCCGCGATATCGGGCCGGTGACGGTGCTGGAACGTTCGAACCCCGGAGAGGGGCTCACGCGCGTCGAGTTCGCCGTCGGCCCCGTCGCGATCGACCGGCGGGCCGAGACGCACCGCGAACTCCGCGCCGCCGCCCGTGAGGCGGGCGTCGCCGTCGACGGCGTGGCGGACGCGGTGTCGCGGCTCGCCGACGAACGCGACGACCTCGCGGACGACCTCGCAACGCTACGGGAGGAAGTCCTCGTCGGAAAGATCCGAAACCTGCCGACCGTCGACCGAGACGGCGACGGTACCAGCGAGAGTGACTCCGAGGGAGGCGTGGACGACTGGCGGGTCGGTACTATCGAGGACTTCGACGCGAACGCGGTCGGCGAGGCCGCGCAGTCGGTCGTCGGCGACGACGGCGACGCGCCGGACGTGGTCGCCGCGGTCGGGGGTGGCCCGGCGCCGTTCGTCGTCGTCGCCTCGGCGGGGACCGTCGACGCCGGCGAGGTTATCGACCGGGTCACCGCCGAGTTCGGCGGCGGCGGCGGCGGCGCGCCGACGTTCGCGCAGGGCGGCGGGATCGACGCGGATCCGGACGCAGTCGTGGCGTTCCTCGAAGGGACCGACGAGTAAGCGCCGGAACTCGATCCGGACCCCGCCGGTTCCGCCGGGACCGGTCAGACCGATTCTACTCGCCCGCCCTTCGGGCCGCGACCCCGGCCGCGCCAGCTACGGCCAGCACCGCGGCAACCGCCGACAGCGGCGTGAAGCCGGGGAAGCTGACGCTCGATTCTGGCGTGGGCGTGGCCGTCGGCGTGGCGGTCGCCGTCGGGGCCGGCGTGGCGGTCGCCGTCGCCGTCGGCGATGCGGTCGGCGTCCGTTCGCGAACCACCGCGATCGTCAGCGGCGCCGAGGTTCGTTCGTCCGTCTCCGCCACGAGCGTTCGATTCCCGGCGGAATCGAGGCGGACGGTCAGGGTCCCGTCGCCGCCCGTCCGCCCGACGGCCTCGCCGTCGACGAGCACACGCGCGTCCGCGACGGGATCGCCGTAGGCGTCGGTAACCGTGACGACGTTGCGCTCGCCGACGAGGACGCGGTCGTTCACCGTCGTGACGTTCAGGGTCGGTGTCCGGCTGATGTTCACGGAGACCGTGCGCGCGGACTCGCCGACGCGAACCGTCCGCGAGACGGTCTCGTACCCCTGCTTCGTCACTTCCAGATCGAGATCGGCGTTGACGGGGACCTGCGCGGTCGCCTCCCCGTTCCGGAGCGATCGGAACGTTCCGGTCGTCTCCAGCGTCAACTGCGCGTCCGCGACCGGCTCGGGCGGGTCGAATCGGTCGTCCCGCACCTCGAACGAGAGCGTGACCGATCCCCGCTCGAGACCAATGGCCTCGCGGGAGGAGTCGCCCACGTCCACGTCGCGGGCGACGCGGTAATACCCCCGTTTGACGACCGTGAGGCTGTACGACCGCCGCTCGATCGTTCCGGTGGTGAATCGGCCGTCGTCGTTCGTCCGGCCGTTGACGACGATGTCGCCGTCGACGCGCACGATGACGTGTGCGTCGCTAACGGGGTCGCCACGGTCGTCCTCGGCGCGGACGGTCAGGCTTCCCCGTTGGCGGACGGTGACCGGGACAGTCTCCTCGGCGGCAGCATCGACGACGACCGGCGTGTTCCGGACGTACTCCGGATGCTCGATCCGGATCTCGACGGTCGATCCGGCGGGCACGTCGATGAGCGCGCGCCCGTTGCTCGCGGTCGTCGCGGTCGCGGAGCCGTTCTCCCACGAGGCGGTGAGTTGCGCTCCGGAGACGGGGTCGTCTTCGGGCGTTCGGACCGCGACGGTGAGAGTGACGGTCGATTCCTGTGCGGGGATGGCGGCTGCCCCGACGCCGGCGGCCGAGCCCGCTGTTCCGTCGCCGACCGTGCCGACCGCGCCGACAGCGGGCGCGAGTGCGACGAGCACCACCGTGGCGACGAGCAGCGGTCGCGTGTAGGGACGCATCAGGTGTGAACTCGCGATCCTCCCGGAAAGGTAAGCGCGACTTTCCCGCCGACAAGGAGTCAATAACCGATGGCTTGGTCCTCACGGTCGCCGCCAGCGCGTCGGTGACCGGCGAGTCAGACACGCTTAACCTCCGCGCGTCGAAGCCACTGATATGACACACGCGAACCCGGACGCGTACGCGCATTCCCCGTCGATGCTGGACGACGAGGAGCGGGCGATCCGCGAGGTCGTACGCGAGTTCGCCGTCGACGAGCTCCGCCCGGGCGCCCGGGAGGCCGACGAGACCGAGACGTTCCCCGAGGAGGCGTGGGACAAGCTGGCAGCCCTCGACATGACTGGGCTGACGGTTCCGGAGGCGTACGGCGGATTCGACGCCGATCGCTCGACGTACGCGGTCGTGAACGAGGAGCTCGCGTACGGGCACCTCGCCGTCGCGACCGCCCTCTCCGTTCACTGCCTCGCGACCTCCTGCATCGCGAACTTCGGCTCCGAGGCCGTTCGAGACGAGTGGCTCCCGGAGATGGTCGACGGCCGCCCGGTCGGCGCCTTCTGTCTCTCCGAACCCGGCGCGGGGTCGAACCCCGCGGAGATGACCACGACCGCCGAGCGGGACGGCGACGAATACGTCCTGAACGGCGAGAAGCAGTGGATCACGAACGGCGAGCGCGCCGGCGTCTACATCGTCTTCGCGAAGACGGACCCCGCGGACGACGGCTCGATCACACAGTTCCTCGTCCCTGCCGACTTCGACGGCGTCGAGGTCGGCAAGAAGGAGGAGAAGCTCGGGTTACGCGCATCCGACACGGTCGGGATGCAGTTCTCGGACGTTCGCGTCCCCGATCGATACCGACTCACCGAGGAGGGAAAGGGGCTCTCCGCGGCGTTCGAGACGCTCACCGGCGGCCGGATCGCCATCGCCGCGCAGGCGGTCGGGCTCGCGCAGGCCGCCTTCGACGAGGCTCGTGAGTACGCCCACGAGCGCGAGCAGTTCGACTCCCCGATCGCCGAGATCGAGGCGGTTCGGAACAAGTTCGCGGAGATGGGAACGAAGGTGCAGGCATCCCGGCTGCTCGTCAGAGAGGCGGCCCGTCAGTCCGACGCCGGCGAGGACCCGCGACTCGCGGCGTCGATGGCGAAGTTCTTCGCCAGCGAGTCGGCCGTCGAGGTGGCCAACGAGGCCGTACAGATCCACGGCGGCTACGGCTACATGAGCGAGTTCGACGTGGAGCGCCTCTACCGTGACTCGAAGATCACGACCATCTACGAGGGGACGACCGAGATCCAGAAGACGATCATCGCCCGGGAGCTGTTGTAGGCCGGTGACCGGGGAGTACGCGGACTACGACGCAGTCGTCTTCGACCTCGACGGCACCCTCGTCGACCTCGCGGTCGACTGGGACGCCGCCGCGAGCGACGCTATCGGCCTGTTCGAGCGCAACGGCCACGACGCCTCCGGCGCCGACCTGTGGGGGCTGTTGGAGCGGGCTGACGACGCCGGCCTCCGGCCGGAGTTGGAGGCGGTGCTCGCGGACCACGAGACGCGGGGCGCCGCCGCATCGACGCGGCTCCCACACGCGGATCACCTCCCGCTGTCGATGCCGACCGGGGTCTGTTCGCTCAACTGCGAGGCCGCGTGTCGGACGGCGCTGGACCGCCACGGCCTGACGCCTCACGTCGGCGCCGTCGTCGGCCGCGACTCCGTGGCGACCTACAAGCCGGACCCGGAGCCGCTGATGGCGACGCTCAGCGACATGGATGCGGACACGGACCGAGCCCTGTTCGTCGGCGACTCCGAACGCGACGCCGTGACGGCGCGGCGCGCGGGCGTCGACTTCCGGTGGGTGTAGCGTCGCCGGAGGGAGCGTCGCCGCTCACTCGGCCCGGACGTTCTTCTCGTAGTAGTAGGCGGCCAGCGCGGTCAGGATCCAGATCGCGGCGCCGACTCGGATGGCGAAGCCCGCACGCGCGCCCCACGTGGGGAGCGTCACGAACGCGGACAGTGCGGCGACGAGGACGGACCCGGCGGTCACCGTGACGACGAACGTCATCTGCATCACCCAGCCGTAGTCGACGCCCTCCGGATCGGCCGTTTCAACGCGCTCGGGCACGGTCGACCGTTCGGGGCGACCGGGTAAGCCGTGTCGATCCGACGTGGCTGGTCAGCACTGCAGTCTGTCTCGACGCCCGCTTCGGTTAACACCCGACGCTCTGTGGCGGTGCGGGAACGGATACGTCGTAGATGTGGACGGTCCGACCGTCCGACCGGAACACGACCGAGTACGTCTGTCCCTCGGCCGAGATCACGTCGAGTGCGCCGTCGCTCCCGCAGCCGTCGACGTGCGCGTACGACCCCGGACCGACAGTCGACCCGGCCGTCCACACGTCGCTCCAGGCGATCTCGTTTCCGGACTCGTCGCGGATGAACACGTCCGTGCCGTCGGCGATGTCGCCGGCGCGGTGATGTATCTCCAGGTAGGGGCGGCCGGAGTTACCGCTCCCGTCGGCCGAGTACTCCGTCACGTCGAGCGCGACCCGCGGAGCCGGCTGGGTCAGCCGTTCGTCGAATCCGAGCGCGAGCGAACCGACGACGACGCCCAAGAGAACGACGATAGCGACGAGCAACGTGACGCCGATCACCGGAGCGAGTGCTCGGTCGGTCACTGATCGACGGTCGATCTCGCCCGGTTGTAACGGTTCGGCTCCGAGTATCATCGGTGAGACATCCGCTTCCCGATCAGACGGATTAATCGGAGGCGATGCCGTTCCTTCGGACATGGTTACAACGCGCGAGCTCCGAGATCGGGCGGGCGACGACCCGATCACGATGCTGACGGCGTACGACGCGCCGACCGCGGCGGTCATCGACGACGCAGGAGTGGACGTAATACTCGTCGGCGACTCGATGGGCAACGCCGTGCTCGGCCACGACTCGACGCTCCCTGTCACGCTCGAGGAGGTGCAGAGCCGGACCGGAGCCGTCGCTCGCGCCACGGAGGACGCCCTCGTCGTCGCCGACATGCCGTTCCTCTCGTTCGGCGTCGACGAGAGCGACGGCATCGAGAACGCCGGACGGATGCTGAAGGAGGCGGACGCCGACGCCGTGAAGATCGAGTCCGGGCCGCACACCGTCGAGTTGACGCGGCGACTCACCGAACTCGGGATCCCGGTGATGGCACACCTGGGGCTGACGCCCCAACACGTGAACCAGCTCGGCGGTTATCAGCGACAGGGGACGGACCCTGACGCCGCGGAGCGGATGCTGGAGTTGGCGCGCAAACACGAGGAGGCGGGGGCGTTCTCCCTCGTGCTCGAACACGTTCCCGCGAACCTCGCCGCGCAGGTGACCGAGGCGCTCGAGGTCCCGACCATCGGAATCGGCGCCGGCCCGGAGACGGACGGACAAGTGCTCGTGATCACCGACGTGCTCGGCCTCGACGAGTGGTCGCCGCCGTTCTCCAAGCAGTACGCCGACCTCCGTGGCGAGATGGCGTCCGCGGTCGAGGCGTACAAGCGCGAGGTCGAGAACGGCGAGTTCCCGGCGGACAAACACAGTCACGTCGAGGACGACGTCGACGACGTGTACTAGGCTCGGTGGTGGATAAGGGGCTGACAGGCGACTCGCGCCGCTCTCGGGCCGGTGAGTCGCACACCCGCTGAACGACCCGAGCGTCTCAGTTCGGCACGGTGACGCTGGTTCCGGTATCGTATTTGAACGTTCGTCGCTCGGTCGACCGCGGGGACGGGCGGCCGCCAAGACGAGCGGAGACTGGTTACAGTTCGTCGAGGAAGGACCCGACGGCGTCGTTGAACGCGGTCGGTCGCTCGATCATCGCCAGGTGTGCGGCGCCGTCGACCACTGCCAACTCGCCGTTCGGGATCCCGTCGGCGAGATACTCGTGATAGCGCGGCGGCGTGAGTCCGTCGTGCTCGCCAACGAGGGCCAGCGCCGGCTCTCCGATCTCGCCGAGGCGGTCGCGGACGTCGAACTCGTGGCAGGTCCGGAAGTCGCGTTCGACGACGGCGCGGCCGGCGTCGCGCATGGCCGCGCGCGAGCGATCGAGCGCCTCCTCGTCGGCGTCGTGGAACAGTCGGTCGGTCCCGTGGAGGAACTCGACGGCGCGGTCGAAGTCGTCACGCAGCCACACGAGCAGGTCGTCGAGCACGGTGAGTTTCGCGCCGGTGCCCGCGAGCACGAGCCCATCGAGCCGCAGATCGCGCTCCAGCGCGACCCACATCGCGACCGCGCCGCCGAGGGAGTTCCCGACGAGCACTGACGAGTCCGTGGCGTTCGCGACCGCGACCACGTCGTCGGCGTACGCTTCGAGCGCCTCCGGGCCGGATTGGGCGTCGACGTCGTCGCTGTCGCCGTGGCCGCTGAGATCGAGCGCCGTTACCGGCGTCCGGTCCGTGAGCCGGGACTGCCCCGTCCACACCTCCCTCGTTCCGCCGCTCCCGTGAACGCACAGCAGTCCCGGACCGTCCGCCGCCTCGCCGCGGGTCCGATACGCCGTCTCCCGCCCGTGGTGGGCCACCGTGTTCATGACTGACTGTCGCGCGGGCGGAGGTATAAATCGGCCGGGGGACGCCGGCGAGCGCCACGGCCGAAACGGTGAACTGCAAGCCTACCCTCTCAACCGATACCCGATGCAGTATGGCGATCTGTCGGCGGTATGTTTATATACTTACGAGCATTACCTGTTGTTAGGACAAATGAACCAACGCAACACCGTCGACCGGCGCGAACGGTTCCTTCGCCGGTACGACTACGACAACGATACTGTCATCGCGGCGGACCTGAACGCCGCCGACGAGGACGTGACGGTCGATACGGTCGACGGGACCGCGATCGTCGTGATCGCCCACGGGGACGATCGCGAGGACGAGGAGTTCGAGTTCGAGCTCCCCGGCCCGGCCGCAAGTGTTGACATCGAGAACGGTGTACTTACGATCGGGATCCACGCATGAAGCTCACCGTCAAACCGCTGAAACAGAAGGACGCAGGGCGTCGTCTCGCCGCTGTCGACCGGGTTGCCGCCGACGAGCTCGACCTCTCCGGCGGTGATTACATCCGAATCGAGGGGGACTCGACCGGGATCGCCCGCGTGTGGCCGGGGTACCCGGAAGACGACAACACGGGCGTTATCCGCATCGACGGGCAGCTCCGGCAGGAGGCCGGCGTCGGCATCGACGATCGCGTGACGGTCGAGCCTGCGGACGTCGAACCCGCGGAGCGGATCACGATCGCGCTCCCCCAGCAGTTCGGGATCCGCGGCAACATCGGCTCGATGATCCGCGACAAACTCTCCGGACAGCCGGTCACGCAGGGACAGACGATCCGGTTCCCGCTCGGACTGGGACTGATGGGCGGCGGGTCGCAGGCGGTGCCGCTCAAGATCGCCTCGACGACCCCGTCCGGGACCGTCGTCATCACCGACTCCACCGAGGTCGAGATCTCCGAGAAGCCGGCCGAGCAGATCGCCGAGACCGCGGCCACGGGCGGCGCCGCCGAGACGCCGGACGTAGCCTACGAGGACATCGGCGGGCTCGACGACGAGCTCGAGCAGGTCCGCGAGATGATCGAACTGCCGATGCGCCACCCCGAGCTGTTCAAGCGCCTCGGTATCGAGCCGCCGAAGGGCGTCCTCCTCCACGGCCCGCCGGGCACCGGCAAGACGCTCATCGCGAAGGCCGTCGCCAACGAGATCGACGCGCACTTCCAGACCCTCTCGGGCCCCGAGATCATGTCGAAGTACTACGGGGAGTCCGAGGAGCAACTCCGCGAGGTCTTCGAGGAGGCCGCCGAGAACGCCCCCGCGATCATCTTCATGGACGAACTGGACTCCATCGCACCCAAGCGAGAGGAGGCCGGCGGCGACGTGGAGCGCCGCGTCGTGGCCCAGTTGCTCTCCTTGATGGACGGGCTCGAGGAGCGCGGCGAGGTCGTCGTCATCGGCGCGACCAATCGCGTCGACGCGATCGACCCGGCGCTACGCCGCGGCGGCCGCTTCGACCGCGAGATCGAGATCGGCGTCCCCGACCGTGACGGCCGCAAGGAGATCCTGCAGGTTCACACCCGGAACATGCCGCTGTCGGACGACATCGACATCGACGAGTACGCCGAGACGACCCACGGCTTCGTCGGCGCCGACATCGCGAGCCTCGCGAAGGAGGCCGGGATGAACGCCATCCGCCGCATCCGTCCGCAGATCGATCTGGAGGAAGAGGAGATCGACGCGGAGATCCTCGAGTCGATCGAGATCACGAGCCGCGACATGAAGGAGGCGCTGAAGGGGATCGAGCCCTCGGCGCTGCGGGAGGTGTTCGTCGAGGTACCCGACGTCACGTGGAACGACGTGGGCGGTCTCGAGGGCACCAAGGACCGCCTCCGCGAGACGATCCAGTGGCCCCTCGACTACCCCGAGGTGTTCGAGGCGATGGACATGGAGTCCGCGAAGGGCGTACTCATGTACGGCCCGCCTGGCACCGGGAAGACGCTGCTCGCGAAGGCCGTCGCCAACGAGTCCGAGTCGAACTTCATCTCGGTGAAGGGGCCGGAGCTGTTGAACAAGTTCGTCGGGGAGTCGGAGAAGGGCGTCCGCGAGGTGTTCAGCAAGGCCCGCGAGAACGCGCCGACCATCATCTTCTTCGATGAGATCGACGCGATCGCGACCGAGCGCGGACGCAACACCAGCGACTCCGGCGTCTCCGAACGGGTCGTCTCCCAGCTCCTGACGGAGCTCGACGGCCTGGAGACGCTCGAGGACGTGGTCGTCATCGCGACGACGAACCGCCCGGACCTCATCGACAGCGCGCTGCTGCGGCCGGGGCGCCTCGACAGGCACGTCCACGTGCCCGTGCCCGACGAGGAGGGTCGCCGTCGGATCTTCGAGGTCCACTCCGGGCACAAGCCGCTCGCAGACGACGTCGACCTCGACGCGCTGGCGAGCCGCACCGAGGGCTACGTCGGCGCCGACATCGAGGCGGTCTGCCGCGAGGCCTCGATGAACGCCTCACGGGAGTTCATCCAGTCGGTGTCGCCCGAGGAGGTCGACGAATCGGTGGGTAACGTCCGCGTGACGATGGCCCACTTCGAGCAGGCGCTCGAGGAGGTGAACCCCTCGGTCACCGAGGAGACGAGACAGCGCTACGAGGAGATCGAACAGCGGTTCCAGAGCAGCGAGCCCCGCGGCCAGGGCGAGGGCGAGCTGGGACGGACCTTCCAATAAACGCCAACGACCTCTTTTCGCCTCGGGTTTCCTCGCGGGCGGCTCCGCCGCCCGCTGCGGGAACCGCTCGGCGAAAACCCGTCGATGCTGCAGGAACGCGAGGCGTTCCTGCTGCCAACCAGGCGCCGCAGGCGTCTGGTGATGCCAAAAGGGCCGCTCGCTCGGGCCTGACGGCCCTCGCTCGCGGTACGATAACTGGCGACTTCCGCACCGCCCGACATCGCTACCCCTCCGCACCGCGACCGCTCTCGAGCCGTCACTCCCGTTTCAATCCGCCCCGCTCCTTGATCTGCATGATGCGCCGCACGTTCAGATAGATCTCCTCGGGGGAGGTGTCCTCCTCGGGGTCGTACAGGTCCGAGACGCGATAGAGGATCGCCGAGAGCTGTTTCGACTCGCCGGAGTCGCCGCGCACGTCCTCGGCGACCGTGCGGATGAACTCCCTCGTCTCCGCGTCGGCGGCGAACTCCTCGTCGGAGTCCGGCGCGAGCTGCCAGTCGGGATCGTCCTCCCGAAGCGCGTCCGGGAGTTCGTCCGGGTCCGCGTTCGCGTCCTCGTCGCTCATACCTCGGGTTCGGCGGCCCCACGGCTAATCACTTTCCGACTCCGTCAGACACTCCGGAAAACTGGTGTGGTCGCCACGGGGCCGTCGAGGGTTACCGCGGGGTCGCCGTCCCGAGTTACTGCGTCGGCGAGTTCCCCTGCGCGCGACGGTTCACCTTCCGACGCTGGACGACGCCGACGTTGTTGGCGACGTTCTCGGTGACGATCTTGAACGCGTCCCCGACCTCGCCCGGTTCGTCGTCGAGGACGACCGGCTCGCCGCCGTCGCCGCCGGCGCGAACCGACGGGTCCAGCGGGATCCCCCCGAGGAACGGGAGGTCGTTGTCCGCGGCGAACTGCTTGCCGCCGCCCTTGCCGAAGATCTCGTGCTCGTTGCCGCAGTCGGGGCAGACGAACCCGGACATGTTCTCGACGATGCCGAGCACGTTCGTGTCGTGTTTGCCGAACATCCGCAGCCCCTTGTTGGCGTCGTCGAGCGCGACCTCCTCGGGCGTCGTGACGATGACCGCGCCCGTGAGCGGGAGCGTCTGGAGGATGGTGAGCTGCGTGTCGCCGGTCCCCGGCGGCAGGTCGAGCACGAGGTAGTCGAGCGCCCCCCACTCCACGTCCTCGACGAGCTGGGTGAGCAGCTTGTGGACCATCGGTCCGCGCCAGATCACGGGGTCGTCCTCGCCGACGAGGAAGGCCATGCTCATCAGCTTCATGCCGTACTTCTGGGGCGGCACGATCGTGTCCTGGTCGGTCGCTCGCGGCGCCTCGTCGGCGTCGACCATCCGCGGGACGTTCGGCCCGTAGATGTCCGCGTCGAACAGGCCGACGCGCGCGCCGAGCTGTGAGAGCCCGGCCGCGAGGTTCACCGCGACCGTCGACTTCCCGACGCCGCCCTTCCCGGAGGCGACGGCGATGACGTTCTTCACGTTCGGGAGCACTTCCTCGCCGGCGGACAGGTCCGACTCGACGTTCGCGGAGATGTCGAGCGCGTAGTCGGTGTCCGCGAGCGCGTCGCGGACGGCCTCGGCGATGGCCGTCTCGGTGGGCGCGTACGGCGCGCCAAGCGCCAACGACACCCGGATCACGCCGTCCTCGTCGTCGACCTGTACCGCGTTCACCAGGCCGAGCGAGACGATGTCCTCCCCGAGGTCGGGGTCGGTGACGCCCTCGAGTCGCTCGCGTACGGCGGCTTCGTCCATGGCTTGCCGTCGGCGAGCGCCCCGAATAAGGGTTTCCCACGGGGCGATCCGCCGTGGATAGCCCGGTGCCGTTGTATCAAAGCGGATACGTCGTGCGTAACCTCGAACAGTTACGATCCTGCCCGATCGTCCCATACGTTCAAGTACGCACGGACGAAGATCGCTACACAATGCCGACACCACTGGTCGACGACTTCGGGCGGGAGGTGACGGGGGTTCGCGTCTCGCTGACCGACCGGTGCAACTTCGACTGCGTCTACTGCCACAACGAGGGGTTGGGGGACACGCGCGGTCCGATGGACGCGCAGGACGACGAGATGTCCACCGAAGACGTGGTGCGCTTCTTGGAGGTCGCCGCCGACTTCGGCGTCGACGCGGTGAAGTTCACCGGCGGTGAGCCGATGCTGCGCGACGACCTCGAGGAGATCATCCGTCGCACCCCCGACTCGATGGAGACCTCGATGACGACGAACGGCACGTTCCTCCCGGGCCGTGCGGAGGGACTCGTGGACGCGGGACTCGATCGGGTCAACGTCTCACAGGACGCGCTCGATCCCGACGCGTTCGCGGAGATCACCAAATCCGGCGCCTACGAGCAGGTGCTCGAGGGGGTGCGGTGCGCCGTCGACGCCGGACTCGCCCCGGTGAAGCTGAACATGGTCGTGTTCGAACACACCGCCGGCTACGTCGAGGGAATGGTCGACCACGTCGCCGAGAACGACGGCCTCCAGCTCCAGCTCATCGAGTACATGCCCGAGCTGACCGGGAAGCCGGAGTGGAACATCGACATTCAGCGCGTCCACGACTGGCTGTCGGACATCGCGGTTCGCGTGGAACACCGCGAGATGCACGACCGCAAGCGGTACTACGTCGGCGACGCCGACGCCGCGTCGGCCGACCAGCCCGATGCCGCCGGGCTCGGGATGGTGGAGATCGTCGACCCCGTCGAGAACGACGACTTCTGCGCCAACTGCGGTCGCGTCCGCGTCACCCACGAGGGGTACCTCAAGGGCTGTCTCAACCGCAACGACGACCTCAAGTCGATGGGCGAGATGACGACCCCGGAGATCCGCGAGGCGCTCCGCGAGGTCGTCGCCGACCGCGTGCCGTACTACGGCGAGTACCTCGTCGAGAACGACCGCGGCGAGTGGGAGATCAACGAGGAGTACATCGGCGCCTGAGCGGTCCGCGTGTCGCCCGGGCGTTCGATCGGGGACTCGAGCACGCATCCGTGTGACTCCACCCCATCCGGCCCGCGGAACGCACCATTTATACCCGCGACAGGAGAAGACCCGCGCACGACTATGCCGAGCTCGAACGGACCCCTTCACAGCACGCGCGGAAAGCTCTCGAACGACCCCCGTGACCGCGGTACCTCGCCGCCCCAGCGCGCGATCGCCGACTACGACGAGGGACAGAAGGTTCACCTGAAGCTGGACCCGTCGGTCAACGACGGTCGGTTCCACGCCCGATTCAACGGCCACACCGGCACCGTCATCGGAACGCAGGGCGCCGCGGTCAAAGTCGAGATCGTCGACGGCGGCAAGACCAAGACGATCCTCGCCAAGCCCGCGCACCTGAAGGCGCAGACCGAGTAACCCCGATGACGATCTTCAAGGAGAAGCTGAGCGAGGAGTTCCTCACCGTCTCGCAGGCGAAGGAGCTGCTCAGCGCCGTCGAGGCCGACCGCGCGACCGAGGAGGACCGCGAGATGCGCTACGAGCTCGCCCGCGCGGTCGACCACATCAACCGGTTCGCCTTCCTCGACGCCGACGAGTCGCTGGAGCTCGTCGAGGAGCTGCTCGAACTCGAGAAGGTCGACGAGCCGCAGGCGTACAAGATCGCGGACCTCCTCCCACGAGACCGCACGGAGGTCCGCGCCGTGTACGCCCAGGAGCGGTACGCGCTCGACGGCGACGAGCTCGACGCGATCCTCGACGTCGTCGCGAAGTACGCGTAACCCGGTTCCCGACTCGGCGACGCCCGACTCGCGGCCCCCCGTTCGTGGTCGCCGGAACGCGGCGACGGCGACGACCTTTTATCACCTCCGCCGACCTATCGCGTGGCATGAACGACGAACGCGATCCCGCAAGCGCGAGCGACCCGCCCGACGCGTCGGAGGACGCCGCCGACAGCGACGCCGAGGGTGCGGACGCCGACGACTCGGTCTACGCGTACATTCTGGAGTACCTCCCGCACGGGCGCGCTGACGACGACCGACCCCAGCACCGGCGATCCGCGGTGGCGTACGGGCTCGGGGAGCGGGACTTCCGGCTGTTCGAGTTCGATCTGACCGACGACGCCGAGTTCGGCATCGACGACCGCGTGGTGCTCGAGCCCGAAACCGCGTCCGGGATCGAGCGGGCGCGGCGGGTGGACTACGACGACCTCAACCGCGGCGCCCGGCAAGAGCTGGAGTACGTCGTCGAGGACATCATCGAGGCGAACGAGTCGCGGTTCGTCGACTTCTACAACGACGCCGAGCCGATCTCGTTGCGACTCCACCAGCTCAACCTGCTCCCCGGAATCGGCAAGAAGCTGCGGAACAACATCCTCGACGCGCGCAAGCGTGGCCCCTTCGAATCGTTCGCGGACCTGAGCGAGCGGGTGTCCGGGCTCCACAGCCCGAAGGAGACGCTCGTCGAGCGAGTGATGGAGGAACTGCGCGACGACGACCTCAAGTACCGCATCTTCGTCGGCGTCGACGCGCCGACGGCGAACAAGTAGTCCGACCGACGGCCGACCCCTCGAACCGGGATCGGCGGTTCGGACCGAATGGACGGATTTACCGCCGGCGACGGTCAACGGGGAGTAATGACCGACGCTACCCCGGAGTTTCGCGACCCCGACGACCTCCGGCGGCGCGCCGGCGTCCGCGGCGACCCCGACCGCGACCAGCACTTCCTCGTGGACGACCGCGTGCTCGACCGGCTGCCGAGCTACCTCCCGGACGCCGCCGACCGCTCGCACCTCCTCGAGATCGGCGGCGGCACGGGCGCGCTCACGGACCGGCTACTGGCGGCCGGCGACCGGGTGACCGTCGTCGAGCGCGACCGCGACCTCGCGGCGTTCCTCCGCGAGGAGTTCTCCGAGTCCGTCGACGCCGGCAGGCTCGACGTGGTCGAGGGCGACGCCCTCGACGTCGACCTTCCGGCGTTCACCGCGTCCGTCTCGAATCTCCCGTACGGCGTCTCCTCGGAGGTCGCGTTCCGCCTGCTCCCGCTCGGGCGGCCGCTCGTGTTGATGTTTCAGGCCGAGTTCGCCGACCGGATGGTCGCCGACCCGGACACCTCCGAGTACGGACGCCTCTCGGTGTCCGCACAGCACTACGCTGACGTGGAGATCGTCGAACGGATCCCGCCGGAGGCGTTCGATCCGCAGCCACGTGTCGACAGCGCGGTCGTCCGGTGCGTGCCGCGCGACCCCGACTACCGAGTCGACGACGAGGCGTTCTTCCTCCGGTTCGTCAAGGCGCTGTTCACGCAGCGGCGCAAGACCGTCCGCAACGCGATACGCAACACCGCCCACATCTCCGGGCTGGCGGACGCGGACGCGGTCGTGGCCGCGACCGACGAGGGCGTCCTCGCGAAGCGACCCGGAGAGCTCCCGCCGGCTTCGTTCGCGGCGCTGGCGCAGGTCGCCCGGGGTGCGAGCGAGATCGGTCCGGGACAGTGACGCAGAACGGAACGATCACGCCGGTGGGCGGCACCGCGACGCCGAGCGTCCCCGGGGGCGACGCCGCGGCGTCGGCCGCGACCGATCTCGTCTCGTGGATCCAGTCGGCGGTCCCGACGACCGGCGCACAGATCGCGGCCACGGTGTTCGCGATGGCGGCGCTGGTCGCGCTCCTCGTCGGGGTCCGTCAGATCGGTCCCATCCTCAAGGACCGGTTCGACGATCGAGACCTCACGATCGAGTCGCTACAGGCGGTCACGGTCGCCACGACGGTCGTCGCGTTCGGGCTGTTCGTGGTGGTCGTCTGGCGGGGCGTGGCGCTGCTCGACACCGCAGTTCCCACCGAGGTGTTCTCCGGCCGTAACGTCGCTCGGACGGTGTTGACCATCGGCGTTCTGGGCAGCGCCACGCTGATCACCCGCATGACGAAGCGGACGATCCGAAGGGTCGGAACGGAGCGAAGTGCGCTGTCGGACCACCAAAGCGAGATCGCCCACCACATCGTTCAGGTCTCGGTGTACGCGGTCTCGCTGGTCGTCGTGTTCGCCGTCTGGGGGGTCAACCCCGGCAGCCTCCTCGTCGGCGCCGGCTTCGCGGGCATCGTCCTCGGGCTCGCGGCCCGCCAGACGCTCGGGGCGGTGTTGGCCGGGTTCGTCGTCCTGTTCTCCCGGCCGTTCGAACTGGGCGACTGGGTCGTGATCGACGATCAGGAGGGCGTCGTCACCGACATCACCATCGTCAACACGCAGATCCGGACGTTCGACGACGAGTACGTCATGATACCCAACGACCTCGTCACCGACACCGACGTGGTGAACCGGTCGCGCAAGGGTCGCCTCCGCCTGAACGTCGACGTCGGCGTCGATTACGACACGGACCTCGACGAGGCCATCGAGGTCGCCGAGGACGCGATGCGCGACCACAACCTCGTGTTGTCGCCGCCGGAGCCCCACGCGGTGCTCACGGGGTTCGACGACTCCGAGATCGGCATGCGGCTGCGCTTCTACATCAGCAACCCCAGCGCCCGGAAGATGTGGAAGGCGCGGACCCGGGTGACGCTCGCGGTGAAACGGGCGTTCGACGACGCCGGCATCAAGATCCCGTTCCCGCAGCGGGAGCTGTCCGGGCGCCCCGAGTCCGATAGGCGCCGGGTCACCGAGGGCGCCGTTCCCCAGGAGGACGCGGGCGACGCCAGCGGGGCGGAGGCGGAGACCAACGGTGTCGGCTCCGCCGCGGACGAACGACCACCGGGAGGCGACGATGCCTGAGGACACCGGTGGCGGCGACACGACGGATGGGACGGACACGACGCGGACCCGCGACTCGCTCGCCGAGCGCAGAGGACTGAACGCGCCCGTCTACGAACCCGCGGAGGACTCGGGGCTGCTCGCCGAGGCGGCCGTCGAGCACGCCCGCGGGGTCACCCTGGAAGTGGGCACGGGTTCCGGATGGGTCGCACGCCGGGTGCAGACCGAGGGCGACGCGACCCGAGTGATCGGCAGCGACGTGAATCCGCACGCGTGCCAGCGAGCGCGCGATCGGGGCGTCGAAGCCGTCCGCGCCGACCTCCTCGCGCCGTTCCGCGACGGCGCGCTCGACACCGTCCTGTTCAACCCGCCGTACCTCCCGACCGATCCGGACAACGAGTGGGACGACTGGCAGGAGGTGGCGCTGTCGGGCGGGGAGACGGGGCGCGAGCTGATCGAGCCGTTCCTCGACGACCTGCCACGCGCGCTCGCATCGGACGGCGTCGCCCTCCTGCTCGTCTCCTCGCTGACGGGGTTCGCGGACGTGGTCGAGTACGCCGTCGACCGCGGCCTGCGCGCGGAGACGGTCGCCGAGGAGTCGTACCCGTTCGAGACCCTGTCGATCCTCGCGCTGCGACATCGAGCCCGCGCCGAATAACTATTGGACATTTCTCGGAAGAGGAAGTATTATGCGTCGGCATTTCGTAGCGACTGTCGATGACCGACATAGTCGCCACCACGCCGGGGCTGTATCCGCTCCCGGACTGGGCGAAGGACGACCTCTCCGACCTGAAGGGCCACCAGAAACACGACCTCATCGACGGCGAGGAGGACGCCGCCGTCGCGGACGCGTACGACGACGTGCGCGCGGAGTTCGTCGCGAACCAGCGCGACGCCGGCCTCGACCGGATCGTCGAGGGGCAGGGCCGCTGGGACGACATGCTCGCACACCCGCTCACGGTCCACGACAGCGTGGAGACGGGCGGGATCGTGCGCTACTACGACAACAACAACTTCTACCGAGACCCGCGCGTCGTCGGCGATCTCACCGCCTCCGGCGACGTGGCCGAGGAACTGGACGCCGCCGCGGACCTGCTTGGTGACGACGACCCGCTCCAGGCCGTGCTTCCGGGGCCGTACACCCTCGCGGACCTCGCGACCGACGAGCACTACGGCGACGAGGCCGAGTTCCTCGACGCCGTCGGCGACTTCCTTGCGGGCGAGGCCGAGGCGTTCCCGGCCCACGAGACCCTGTTCCTGCTCGAGCCCTCCTACGTGACGAACGCGCCGGGCGACGACCTGAACGAACTCGCGAGCGAGACGATCGACCGCGTCGCCGCCGCGACAGACGCCGACGTGGTCGTGCAGACGTACTGGGAGGCCTTCGAGGAGACGGCGTACGCCCACCTCATGGACGCGGACGTGGACGCCGTCGGCTTCGACTTCGTCGCCGCCGACCGCGATACCAATCTGGAGTACGTCAACGAACTCGGGACGAAAGCCGACATCGCGCTCGGGCTGGTCGACGGGCAGAACACGCTCGTCGAGGACGCCGAGACGGTCGCCGAGCGCGTCGACTGGGTCCACGACCAGATCCCCGCACAGGAGTTCGACACCACGTACGTGACGCCCAACACCGAGACGTTCTACCTGCCGGTGAACAAACATCGGGCGAAGCTGTCGGTGCTCGCGGAGGCGGCCGAGATCGCCGCCGGCGACGCCGACGTCGCGGAGACGGAGGTGGAGGCGTGAGCCGAAACCCCGAGAACCGGGAGCAGTTCCGCCCCAAGGGCCACGACAACGACCACTTCCTGCTGACGACCGTCGTCGGCTCGTACCCGAAGCCCAAGTGGCTGAACCGCGCGCGCGACCACTTCGAGGACGACGAGCACTCCTTCGGCGAGTCGGAGTGGGAAGAGGCCACCGACGACGCCTGTCGCGTCATCACCCACGAGCACGAGCGCGCCGGCCTCGACACCGTGGTCGACGGCGAGATGCGCCGCGAGGAGATGGTGGAGTTCTTCGCCGAGCGCATCGACGGCTACGAGTTCAACGGCCCCGTGAAGGTGTGGGGCCACAACTACTTCGACAAGCCGTCGGTCGTCGAGGGCGTCGAGTACGACGAGCCGTGGCTGGTCGACGAGTTCGAGTTCGTCGACGACGTGGCGAGCCGCCCGGTGAAGGTGCCGATCACCGGCCCGTACACCCTCGCGAACTGGGCGTTCAACGAGGCGTACGACGACGACGAGGAGTTGGCATACGCACTGGCGGATCTGGTGAACGAGGAGATCGAGAAGCTCGTGGAGGCGGGCGCCCGCTACATCCAGATCGACGAGCCCGCGCTGGCGACGACGCCGGACGACCACGCCATCGTCGGCGAGTGCCTCGAACGCATCGTCAGCGACATCGACGACGAGGTCCGCATCGGCCTCCACGTCTGCTACGGCGACTACTCGCGCGTCTACCCCGAGATCAACGACTACCCGATCGACGAGTTCGACGTGGAACTGTGCAACGACGACTACGAGCAGATCGAGACGTTCGCGGACGGCGAGTTCGCGCCGGACCTCGCGCTCGGCGTCGTCGACGCCCACGTCGCCGAGGTGGAGTCCGTCGAGGAGATCAAGGAGAACATCCTCCAGGGCCTGAAGGTCGTACCCCCGGAGAAGCTCACCGTCAGCCCCGACTGCGGGCTGAAGCTCCTCCCGCGCGAGGCCGCCTACGGCAAGATGGAGAACCTCGTGCAGGCAGCACGCGAGGTCGAGGCCGAGCTCGACGCCGGCGAGATCGACGTGCCCGCGATCGAGGACGTCGCCCCCGCCGACGACTAACGCGTCGCCGAGCGAAGCGAGGCGACGGATGCACGGCGGCACACCGGAGTTGTGCCGTCAACGGCTGGATGAGTGCACCGACTGGGAGGATCTCCCCGATCTACGTTCCCGTCACGGGAGCCGCGGACCCGTCTCCCCGACGACCGTGTGTCGCGGTGACAAAAACGGGATTCGTCGTTACCGACCGGTTTAGGATATCGGCCGGCCCAGTGGGAGACGTCGTATGCTGCCCTCCATCGACGGACGACTCGTGGTTATCGGCGTAGTATTGCTCGCGGTTTCGGGGCTCGCCGGCGTCGCCGCCGGCGCGTCCGACGCCTCCCTCGCCACGACGAACGAGACGGTTCGCGTTCACGCGGTCGAGGACGCGACGATCGAGGGGACGGCCGACCTCGATGCCGGCGAGACCGTCACGATCCGGGTACAGTCAACGGGTGACACCTCCCCTCGGTTCTTCAAGAGTGCCGACGCGAGCGTCGGGGAGAACGGGACGTTCGTCGGCGAGTTCGACCTCGCCGACCTGTCGCCGGGCGCCACCTTCGCGGTAACCGTTACCCACGAGGGCTCGTCGATCGCGGAGGTGGACGGGACGGTGGTCGCCGCCGACGTGCCGGTGACGCCCACGTCGACCGAGGCGCGAACGGAGACGCAGACCGAAACGACCGGCCCCGGATTCGGGCTGCTGACGGCGGGAACAGCGGTTGCGGTCGCGTTCACGGCGGCGCGCCGTCGGTCGTGAGCTGACGCGACCACCCGTTTATCATTCCTCCATCGAAACACGTCGCCGTGATCCGATACGATCTGAACGGCGAGGTCGCGACGGTGACGTTCGACCGCCCGGAGAAGCGCAACGCGTTGACGCTCGAGGCCCTCCGCTCGTTCCGCGAGGCGCTCGACCGCGGCGCCGAGGAGGCGCGCGTGATCGTGGTCCGCGGCGCCGGCGACGCCTTCTGCGCCGGCGACGACATCGCCTCGGTCGCGGGACTGGGCGACGAGGTGGCGCCGGGGACGCTGGCGACCCGGCTGTACGACGCGCTGTTCGGCCCCGAGCAGGTCGAGGTCCCGGTGATCGCCGCCGTCGACGGGCCGGCGTACGGCGGCGGCTTCGAGATCGTCGCCGCTGCGGATCTGGCGATCGCCACCGCCGGCGCGACGTTCGCGCTCCCGGAGGCGACGATCGGGGCGTACCCGCCGTACGCCGTCGCGCGCGTCGGCGAGGCGTGCGGCCGCAAGCGGCTGCTCGAACTCGCGCTCACCGGCGAGCCGATCGACGCCTCGACGGCCCGCGAGTGGGGGCTGTGCAACCGGGTCGTCGACGACGGGGAACTGGACGACGCCGTCGGAGAGCTGATCGAGGCGGTTTGCGCTGCGCCCGCGCCGTCGGTGGCGCTGGTGAAACGGTACGTGCGGGCGGCGACGGCCGACCCCGACGAGCGCGCTCGGCTGGTGGAGGGCTTCTCCGCGGTCGCCGACGAGCCCGACTGTCTCGCCGCGGCCGAGCGGTTCCTCTCGGACGGGACCTGAGTCGGACCCGACAACTGATTACCCACCGCCGCCAACGGAAGGGGCATGACCAACGACCCTCCGGTCTCGGACGCGGTCGAGTCCACCGCAGCCGACATCGCCTCGATGGAGATCCGCGGCGCCGCGACCATCGCGAGCGCGGCCGCCGACGCCGTCGCGGCGCAGGCCCGCGAGACGGCCGACGAGACCGCGGACCCCGAGGCGTTCGAGCGGGCGGTGCGTCGCGCCGGTCGCCGACTGTACGACACGCGCCCGACGGCGGTGTCGCTGCCGAACGCGTTGCGATACACGCTCGGTCGCATGGAGGGCGACGAGGTCGACAGCCTCCGGGACTCCGTGATAGGGGCCGCGACGGCGTTCACCGACCGACTCGGCCGCGCCCAGCGGGACCTCGGCCGCGTGGGCGCGAACCGCCTCCGCGACGGCGACACCGTGATGACGCACTGCCACTCGACGGACGCGCTCGCGTGTGTCGAGCACGCCGTCGAGCAGGGGAAGGACGTCTCGGCGATCGTCAAGGAGACACGGCCGCGAAATCAGGGGCACATCACCGCGCGCGAACTCCGCGACATGGGCGTCGACGTGACGCTGATCGTCGACTCGGCGGCCCGCCGTTATCTCGACGACGCGGACCACGTGCTCGTGGGCGCCGACTCCATCGCCGCCGACGGCGGCGTCGTCAACAAGATCGGCACCTCCGCACTGGCCGTCAACGCCCGCGAGCGCGGCGTCCCGATCATGGTCGCCGCCCAGACGATCAAGCTCCACCCCGACACGCTCACGGGCCACACCGTCGAGATCGAGATGCGCGACGAGGCGGAGGTCATCGACGCCGACGCGCGCGAGGAGATCGGCGAGATCGCCGTCGAGAACCCCGCCTTCGACGTGACGCCGCCGCGGTACGTCGACGCCATCGTCACCGAGTCGGGCCAGTTCCCGCCCGAGAGCATCGTCACGCTGATGCGCGAGCTGTTCGGCGAGAGCGCCGACCGACCGTGGGAGGAGCCCGACGCGACGACGGACGCGACGGGGCCGACCGCATGAGCGGCGCCGACCGTGGCGAGCCCGACCGTCCCAGCGGCGACACCTCGTCGACTCGCGGACCGAGCGTGCTGTGTGTGGGCCACGTCAACTGGGACGTGACGCTGATCGTCGACCGGCTTCCGGCCCCCGACGGGGAGGTGAAGATCCGTCGGCGCCACCAGGCCGGCGGCGGCAGCGCGGCCAACGTCGCCGCCGTCCTCGCGGGGCTGGACCTCGACGCGTCGCTGTTCGGCTCCGTCGGCGGCGACGAGTCGGGCGCGCTCGCCGGACGAGAGCTGTCGCGGGCGGGCGTGCGGACCCACCTCGTCGAGGCGGACGGCGAGACCGCCGTGAAGTACCTGATCGTCGACGCCGACGGCGAGGTGATGGTACTGTCCAACGAGGGTGCCAACGAGGCGTTCGCCGCCGAGGATCTCCCCTCGGGCGCGCTGACGGCCGACACCGACCATCTGCACTTGACGAACCAGCCGCCGGCGGTCGCGGCCGCGTTGGCCGAGCGGGCGCGCGAACTCGGGGCCACCGTGAGCGTCGCCCCCGGCCGCCAGTTCGCCGAGCGGGACTTCACCGAGGCGCTCTCGCGTGCGGATCTGGTGTTCTGTAACCGGCGAGAGGCGGCCGCGCTGCTCGCCGAGGACGACGACGGCGCGACCGGCTACGGCTCGCTCCGGACGGACGCGACGCTGGTCGTCACCCACGGCGGCGACGGCTCGGAGGCCCACGACCGTGCCGCGGATCGGACGTCCACCCACGACGGCTTCGACGCGGACGTGGTCGACACGACCGGCGCCGGCGACGCCTTCGCCGCGGGATTTCTCGCGGCGCGGCTCGACGGGGCGGGGTCGGATCGGGCGCTGGCGGTCGCGAACGCCTGCGGCGCGATCGCGGCCGGCGAGGTCGGCGCACGCGTCGAGATCACGTGGGACCGGATCGAGTCGGTGCTCGACGCCGCTCCCCGCGGCAACCCCGACGGAACGTAGCCTGTTACGGAACCCCTAAGGGCCGCCTCGCCGCACCGTGCATCCAACCAATGACCGCTCCGACTGGAGGTGACCTGCCGTGACGATGGACGACCGTATCGAGGAACTCCGCGAGAAGCGCGCGGAGGCCGAGAAAGGCGGCGGCGAGGCTCGGATCGAGGCCCAACACGAGAAGGGCAAGATGACCGCGCGCGAGCGCGTCGACTACTTCCTCGACGACGACACGTTCCACGAGTTCGACCAGTTCCGCACCCACGACACCCACTCGTTCGGGATGGAGGAGAAACAGATCCCCGGCGACGGCGTCGTCACCGGCTACGGCGAGGTGAACGGCCGCAAGACGTTCGTGTTCGCCCACGACTTCACCGTCTTCGGCGGCTCGCTGGGCGAGGTGTTCGCCGAGAAGGTGTGCAAGGTGATGGACAAGGCGATGGACGTGGGCGCGCCCGTCGTCGGCCTCAACGACTCCGCCGGCGCGCGGATCCAGGAGGGCGTCGGCTCGCTCGCGGGCTACGCGGAGATCTTCCGGCGCAACACCGAGGCGTCGGGCGTCATCCCGCAGCTCTCGGGGATCATGGGCCCCTGTGCCGGCGGCGCCGTCTACTCGCCGGCCATCACGGACTTCACGTTCATGGTGAAGGAGTCGAGCCACATGTTCATCACCGGCCCGGACGTGATCAAGACGGTCACGGGCGAGGAGGTGACCTTCGAGGAGCTCGGCGGGGCCCAGACGCACGCCAGCACCTCGGGCGTCGCACACTTCGCGGAGGACTCCGAGGAGGAGGCGCTCGATCACATGCGCCGACTCCTCTCGTATCTCCCGCAGAACAACGTCGAGGACCCGCCGCGTGTCGACCCGTGGGACGACCCCGAGCGCCGCGACGAGGAGCTGACCTCGATCGTCCCGGACCAGCCGCGCAAGCCCTACGACATCACCAACGTCGTCGACCGCGTCGTCGACGAGGGTTCCTTCTTCGAGACGCACGCCGACTTCGCGAAGAACATCGTCACCGGCTTCGCCCGCCTCGACGGGCACTCCATCGGCGTCGTCGCGAACCAGCCGCGCGTGAACGCCGGGACGCTCGACATCGAGGCCTCCGAGAAGGGCGCGCGCTTCGTCCGCTTCTGTGACGCGTTCAACATCCCGATCCTCACGTTCGTCGACGTTCCCGGCTTCATGCCCGGTACCGACCAGGAGCACAACGGTATCATCCGTCACGGGGCGAAGCTGCTGTACGCCTACTCCGAGGCGACCGTCCCGCTGCTCACCGTCATCACGCGCAAGGCGTACGGCGGCGCGTACGACGTGATGGCCTCCAAGCACATCGGCGGCGACGTGAACTACGCGTGGCCGACCGCCGAGATCGCCGTGATGGGGCCGAAGGGTGCGGTGAGCATCCTCTACGACGACGAACTGGAGGACGCCGACGACCCCGAGGCGAAGCGCCAGGAGCTGATCGACGAGTATCGAGAGGAGTTCGCGAACCCCTACACGGCCGCCGACAAGGGGTTCATCGACGACGTGCTCGAGCCGACCGAGACGCGCCCGCGACTCATCGACGACCTGGAGATGCTGCTGTCGAAGCGCGACTCGCTCCCGGACAAGAAACACGGCAACATCCCGATCTGAGATGGCGGACGACGACGAGCCCCCGGTCGCCGAGCGCCTGACGCTGCCCGACGACGCCGACGACGAGGAGGCCGCAGCCATCCTCGCGGCCGTCGGCGCGCACGTCCGCGACAGCGAGGCCGCCGCCGCTGCCGAGGCCGCCGCGGACGGCGTGGAGACGTGGGACGGCAAGCGCTGGGCGTTCGCCGGTCGGCTCGAGGCGCTGGGCGGTCGGGGCGGGCGCGTGCCCCGCGGCGCACCCACCGACGCGTGGACGGCCAGCGGACGGACCGACCGATTCTGACTGAGCGGGGGATCCGCCGCGGACACGGCTCCTACCGCTTCGAGACGCGAACGCGGAGCGGCTCGCTCGGCTGGAGCGTCGCCGCCGCCTCGAACGACGGCTCGCCGGCGTCGGCCGGTACGGGGTCGAACGCGACCTCCCTGAACACGGTCGCGAGCGTCGCCCGGAGTTCCAGCGACGCGAACCGCATCCCGATACAGTGGCGCGGCCCGGCGCCGAACGGGAGGTACGCGTGCTCCGGGCGGTCGGGATCCGCCTCAAGCCAGCGCGAGGGATCGAACGCCTCGGGGTCGTCCCACCACCGCGGGTCGGCGTGTAGCCGCCAGACCGGTATCGAGACGTTCGTCCCCTCCGGGATCCGGTAGCCACCGACGACCACGTCCTCGGTCGGTTCGCGAAACAGGACGTACGCGGGCGGGTACTTCCGGAGCGTCTCCGAGACGACGCGGTCGGTCACGTCGAGGTCGCGGAGGTCGGTCGCGTCGGGGAGAGCGCCGTGACCGTCGTCGCTGTCGTCGTCCGTGACGTCCGTCACTTCCTCGCGGACGCGCTCCGCGATGGCGGGGTGGCGGGCGAGCGCGTGGGTGCCGTACGCCAGGGCGAGCGACGTGGTCTCGTGGCCGGCGAACAGGAACGTCATCAGCTGATCGCGGACCGCCTCGTCCGAGAGGGCGTCCCCCTCGCCGAGCCCGACCAGCAGGGTCAACAGGTCGTCGGCGTCAGCGAAATCACTCCCCCGACGTTCGCGGACCAGACCGTCGACGTACTCACGGAAGGCGGCGGTGTCCCGGTCGAACCGACGGTTCGCCGGCGTCGGCACCCAGTCGGGGAGGAACGCCGTGATCGACCCCGCGTCGGCCCGTTCTTGCACGCTCGTCGCGGCCGCCCGGATCACCTCGTACCCCTCGCCCTCGTGGACGTCGACGCCGAACAGCGTCCGCCCGAGCACGCGCATCGCGAGCGTCGAGTAGGCGTCGACCAGATCGACCACCTCGTCGTCGTCCCACGAGTCGACCAGCACCCGGGCCTCCTCCACCATCGTCCCCGCGAACGCCTCGATCCGCTCGCGGTAGAACAGCGGCTGGAGCTGCGTCCGCTGCTCGCGCCACTCCTCGCCCTCCGTGAGCAGCAGGCCGTTCTCCAGGAACCCCACCCCGGAGCGACGCTGGACGTGCGACTTCCGGAAGCGGTCGGCGTCGTCGACGAGGACGCGCTCCACGTCGGCCGGGTGAAACAGCGTGACGTTGTTCCAGATCCCGAAGTCGTAGGAGACCACGTCCCCGTACGCGAACAGACGGTCGTAGAACGCGAACGGGTCCCGAACGAACCGGGGGAGCGTCCCGAGCACCGGGACGCCGTCGGGGCCGGGCGGGAGCGACGCACGCTCGGGGTCCGTCCCGGGCGCGGCGGGACCCTCGTTGCGACGGTCCGCGACCGCCGCGGCGGGATCGCTGCCCCGTCGCGCGTCACCGTGCGGCTGCTCGTCCGCCGCGGCGTCCTCGGAGGCGGTGGAACCGCTCATACCTCGGTGTTGGTGGCGCGGCAGGTTCGGTGTTCGCACGAACGGCGTCGGTCATTTATACTTTCTCGCGGAACGACGTCCCCGATCGAACGGATGCGCTACCTCGACGCGACGATCGACCAGCCCCCGGAGACGCGCCACCCGATGCAGTCGTTCATCGCCGACACCGACGCGATCAGACGGGAGGAACTGCTGGCGTGGCAGTCCGTCCCGGATCGCGACGTCGAGTACGCCCTGTTCCTCGTCGAGGGCGACCTCGATCGGTACCGCGAGGCGCTGTCGGCCGTCGACTCCGTCCCGGAGTTCCACCTCTCGCGGGTCGACGACGGCCGGTTCCACTCGTTCGTCGTGCAGGAGACCCGTCCCTCGGACGCGGAGTGGCGGGCTGCGTTCGCCGAGCGGGGGCTGGTCGTCCCGCTCCCGGTCCTGTACGACGGCGACGGGCGCATGCGCCTGCGAGTCGTCGGCGAGGCCGAGGCGCTGCGGGCCGCGCTCGCCGACCTCCCGGAGGGGTTCGACGCCACGGTCCACAGCGTCGGCGACCTGGACCACCGGCTCGGATCGCCCGCGGCGCGCCTCACAGCCCGCCAGCGGGAGGCAGTCGCGGTCGCCTTCGACGCCGGCTATTATGAGGTTCCGCGCGAGGCCGATCTCGACGCGGTCGCGGACGAACTGGGCTGTGCCCGCGCGACCGCCTCCGCGCACCTCCGGAAGGCCGAACGCGCGCTGGTCGCCGACGTGCTCGGCGCCGAGTGAGCGGTCGCGCCAGCGGGCACGCCGGTATCGGTGTGAGATCCGGCGTGCGCGGGGAGTCTGGATTACTCGAATTCGGAAGAATATCCTTGTCGATCCCGGATTTGGGTCGAGCGGACGAGCCCGAACCGACGGTTTGAGTAGACGGCCTGCGGAAGCACCTCGCAAGAATGACCGAAACACAGGAGTTCGACAAGGTGCTCGTCGCCAACCGCGGGGAGATCGCGGTGCGCGTGATGCGCGCGTGCGAGGAACTCGGCATCGACACGGTCGCGGTGTACTCCGAGGCCGACAAACACGGTGGCCACGTCCGCTACGCCGACGAGGCGTACAACGTCGGCCCGGCGCGCGCGGCCGACTCCTACCTCGATCAGGACGCGATCGTCGAGACCGCGCGGAAGGCCGGGGCCGACGCGATCCACCCCGGATACGGCTTCCTCGCGGAGAACGCCGACTTCGCCGCGAAGGTCGGCGACGCCGAGGGCATCACGTGGATCGGCCCGGACGCCGAGGCGATGGAGTCCCTCGGCGAGAAGACGAAGGCCCGGACGATCATGGACGAGGCCGACGTCCCCATCGTCCCCGGAACGACCGACCCCGTCGACGACCCGCAGGAGGTCACCGACTTCGGCGACGAGTACGGCTACCCCGTCGCGATCAAGGCCGAGGGCGGCGGCGGCGGTCGAGGGATGAAGGTGGTCGAGTCGGCCGACGAGGCCGCCGACCAGCTCGAGTCGGCCAAGCGCGAGGGGGAGGCGTACTTCTCGAACGACTCCGTCTACCTCGAACGCTATCTGGAGAACCCCCGGCACATCGAGGTCCAGATCGTCGCCGACCACCACGGCAACGTCCGCCACCTCGGCGAGCGCGACTGCTCGCTCCAGCGGCGCCACCAGAAGGTGATCGAGGAGGGACCGTCGCCGGCGCTGTCGGACGAACTGCGCGAGCAGATCGGCGAGTCCGCCCGCCGGGGCGTCCGCGCGGCCGACTACACGAACGCCGGCACCGTCGAGTTCCTCGTCGAGGAGGACACCGACCGCGCGGACGGCGAACTGCTCGGCCCCGACACGAACTTCTACTTCCTCGAGGTGAACACCCGGATCCAGGTCGAGCACACCGTCACCGAGGAGCTGACCGGCATCGACATCGTGAAAGAACAGGTACGGGTCGCGATGGGCGAGGAGATCGGCTTCTCGCAGGACGAGGTGGAACTGGAGGGCCACGCGATGGAGTTCCGGATCAACGCGGAGAACGCCGCGAACGACTTCGCGCCGGCCAACCAGGGCAGCCTGGAGACGTACGACCCGCCGGGCGGCATCGGCGTCCGCATGGACGACGCCCTCCGACAGGGCGACGACCTCGTGACGGACTACGATTCGATGATCGCGAAGCTGATCGTCCACGGGAGCGACCGCGAGGAGTGCATCGCGCGCTCGAAACGGGCGCTCGCCGAGTACGACATCGAGGGCGTCGTCACCATCGTCCCCTTCCACCGGCTGATGCTCACGGACGAGCAGTTCGTCGCGGGCAAACACACGACGAAGTACCTCGACGAGGAGGCCGACCGCTCGCGGTTCGCCGAGGCGCAGGAGCGCTGGGGAACCGGCGACGCCGCCGGCGCCGACGCCGACGACGGGGAGTCCACCGAGCGCGAGTTCACCGTCGAGGTGAACGGCAAGCGCTTCGAGGTGAGCCTGGAGGAGCGCGGCGCGCCCGCGATCCCGACGCCGAACGGCGGCGGCTCCGGTTCCGGGCGGATGGAGCGCCCCGACGTGGCCGAGGAGGACGACGGCGGCGACGAGGTCGTCGTCGAGGGCGACGGCGAGGCGATCGCGGCCGAGATGCAGGGCACCATCCTCTCGGTCGACGTCGAGGAGGGCGACGAGGTCGCCGCCGGCGACGTGGTGTGCGTGCTGGAGGCGATGAAGATGGAGAACGACGTGGTCGCCGACAAGGGCGGCGTCGTGAGTCAGGTGCTCGTCGGCGAGGGCGACTCCGTCGACATGGGCGACGTGCTCGTCGTCCTCGAATAGCTCCGCACCGACCCGCTCGCGACTCGCGGTCCGGGCTGACACACCTGATAGGTAATCGACGCTTTCCTGACGATACGCAGTTCACCGTTGCTGTCGAACCGATGAACTGATTCATGGCATCCACCAGTCCATCGGCCACGACCGAATCGGTTCTCAACCACCACCTAGACGCGTTCATGGACCAGGACATGGAGGAGATGCTGGCGGACTACGACGACGACTCCGTCGTCGTCACGAACACGAACGGGTCGTTCCACGGCCTCGACGAGATCCGGACGCTGTTCGAGGGCCTGTTCGCGGAGTTCGAGCAGAGCGGCGTCGACTTCCAACAGGACCAGCAGGTCATCGAGGGCGACATCGCGTACATCACTTGGAACGCGGAGACGCCGGACAACAGCTACGAGTTCGCGACGGACACGTTTCTGATCCGCGACGGCACGATCGAGACGCAGACGCTCGGGGCGGTCGTCACGCCGAAGAACTGACCGGCGAAATCGGGTCGGATACGACCCGGATCAGATCGCTCCGGTGTCGTTCCGGTCGTTCGTTCTATCAGATCCCGAACGTCGCGCGCAGCATGTCCCGCGTGCCGGGACCCATGCCGACCGCGGTTACCGCGATGAGCAGCAGGACCGCATAGCGCGGCGACTCCTCGAACAGTTCCTCCTCGAAGATCGCGAGTACGAACACCGCGGCGACGAGCTTCACGACGAGGAACGGCCACGCCGCGCCGGCCGTGTCGACGATGAACTGGTTGACGGGGTGTTTGGGCACGAGGTTCGGCCCGGCGCCCAGCGCGACCATGTAATCGAGGCCGATCACGTTCGCGACGCCGTCGAGCGCGTGGGCCGCGAGAACGACGATGCCCGCCGTTCCCGTGCCGGAGTGGACCCACGGGATCCACGCCTTCGTCGCGTACCACGTCGCCGCCGTCGAGACCGCGGTGCCGACGAGGACGACGCCGATCACCTGCGGATAGAACGTGACCGGGTTCCCCGGCGTCACCGCGAGCGCGGCGAGGAACCCGATCGTGACGACGTTGAGCGCGATCCCGCCCAGGAGTATGGGGCGTTCGATGCCGTCGATCGTCCCGCTGCGAGACAGCCAGACCGCCACGATGACGAGTGCGAGCGTGATCCCGAAGACGGTGAAGTAGATGAACGGGCTGATGATCAGCGTGTCCCACGGGTACGGGAACAACGCGTCCGACATCGCGTTGTCGGCGTCCTCGACGACGCGCAGGGCCCCGCCGAAGACGAACAGCGGGACGAGCGCGAGGAAGAAGTCGGTCGTCCGGGCGATGTCCAGGCGGCGAAGCAGCAGCGAGACGCCCGCGAGCGCGACCAGCAGGATGACGACGTATCCGACCTCCGATACCAGCGTGTAACCGGGGTACGCGACCGGTTCGGCCGCGGCCGAACACTCCGCGCTGGAGTAGAGGTACTCGACGGTGCTGCCGGGGCGGATCGCGCACACCGCGGAGTTGGCGTCCGCCTGCACCGGCCCCCAGAAGTAGTGCCAGATGAACCCGTCGTACACCGCCTCCGGGAACGCGAGCGCCCCGGCGACGATCGCGATCACGGCCGCGGAGACGCCCCCGAGGTACGCCGCCTCCGGGGACGTTCCCAGCCGGTCCGCGAACGATGAACTCGACATATCGGGGACGGGCGGCCCGCGTCGTTCAACCTGTCGGTTGTGAGCGCCGACGCCGTCGCTCTCCGGTCACGGCTCGCGCGAGAACTCGACGACCCAGTTACGCCGACGCCGCGCTGCCGGCCTTCTTGCGCGTGATGTAGCCCGCGATGCGGTTGCGGACGCCCTTCGACTCCACGTTGGTCAGCTTCGTGACGTTCTCCTTGTTCGTCTCGAAGTCGGTGTTGAACGACTGCGGGTACTTCTCCAGGAGCAGCGTCGCGAGCTGCTTGACGTACTTCGGTTTGATCGCCATGCTCGATCGTACAGGAAACGCGAACTAAAAGCGTTCGTTCCGGGTTGGCGCTGTCGCTCCGTCGCTACTCGCGGTCCGCGTCGCCGTGGCTTCGGCCGTCCCACCCGCTCACCTCGCGCAATCGCTCGAACGCCTCGTGCTCCGCCGGTCCGCCGCACCGATCGACCACGTCCCCGAAGTACCGCAGTCGCGCGAGCAGCTCCTCGGTGTCGTAGGACGGCACGTCCAACCGGGAGACGGCGACCGTCGCGTCGACCACGGCGCCGAACCCGCGGTCGATCGTCCGAACGCCCGTCCGCTCGACGGCGGCGTCGGTCACGTGCAGATGCCAGTCGACCCACTCGGTGCCGCCGCGCTCGCCCGAGTCGACCTCCTCGACCTCGACTTCGGCCCACGCGTCCGCCGAGTCGATCACCGGCGTCTCCTCCTCTCGGACCGTCGCCGCGGCGTCGACGAAGTCCCGCGGGTCGGTCACGAACTGAACGACGCCGCCACCGCGCTCGCTGAAGTTCCGCCACGTTCGCGTCCGACCCCACGTCCGCGCCCGCACCGGCGCGTCGGCGGGGCGCCCGTCGCGCTCGGGGGCGTGGAGGCCGAGCGCGGCGAGGTTCCACAGCCCGTTCGGGCCGAGCGTCGCGACCACCGACTCGGTGACGCCGGCGAGCGTCACCGGCCAACCGCCCATTTCGTCGCCGCCGGCCTCGCCGTCGGCGTCGCCGTTGTCGGCCCCTCCAGGGGGACCGTCGCTCACACCGACACCCCGCGTTCGAGCGCGACGAACAGCGCCGCCGCCGTGATGTCGGCGGTCGTCCCGGGGTTGATCCCGCGCTCGACCAACTCGGCGGCCCATGCGTCGGCCTCCTCGAGGGAGTCGACCCTCGCCGCCCGCTCGCGTACCTCGCGAGCGACTTCGGTGCCGTGTTGGGTTCGCACGAGCGTGTCCTCGGCCTCCCCGAGGAGGTCGAGGAACGCGCGGGCCGCGCGGTCGACGATCGGCCCGTCGTCCGCGCGGATCGCTTCGGCGGCGCGGAACGTCCGGGGGAACCCCCCGACCCACTCGTTCGCGTTCGCGTCGCCGGGGGTGCCCCGCTCGTCGACCGGCGCGGCCGACTCGCGCATCACGTCGAACAGCGTCACCTCGCGCTCGCGCAGCGCCGGCACCGCGTCGGCGCCGCGGCGCACGTCGAGGGCGTCCATCCCCGCCGGCGGGTCGGCGACCGCCACGTCGACGTGTTCGAACGCGCGGTAGAAGCCGGCCGCGTCGTCGACGGTCGTCGCCTCGCACGCCGCGGCGACGCCGTCGGGGCCGAGCGCACGGTCGTCGGCCGCGGCCGCGCGCACGAGCGGCGTCAACAGGAGCAGACACCCGAACTGGGTGTTGCCGCCGGACTGCTCGCTCATCCCTCCCACGGCCGTCTCGAACGCCGCCCCCAGCGCGTCGCCCTCGGCGGCCCGCTCCAGTCCCGGTCGGGCGCCGACGGCGCCCGCGAGGAACTGTTCGAACCGGAGGTCCGCGAGGTCGCGTGCGCGGTCGACGTTGCCGGGCTTGGGCGTGCCGGCGACCTCCAGCAGGAGGGCCAACTCGGCGTTCGCTGCCGGCCCTCGTCGTAGGGGGGCCGCCCCGACGCTTCCGTCGGTCACCGCGACACCCCCGGCGGGTCGGCGTCGACGCCGTCCGCCTCGGGACCTGACCCTTCCGCTCCGGCGCCGCGGACCCCCTCGTCGACGGCCGCCCTGACCCGGCGGAGCACGCGCTCGTCGTCGCTGGGGCGCCCGACGCTGACCGCGTCGGCGCCGAACGCGAGGTACTCCCGGACGCTCCCGCGGTCGCGAACGCCGTTGTTGGCGATCACGACCAGTTCGGGCGCCGCGCGTTTCACCTCGCCCACCACCGCCTCGGAGTCCATCGCGTCCACGTGGATCGCGTCCGCGCCGGCGTCCGATATCGCCCGCGCGGTGTCGGCGAGGTCGACGCCGTCGACCTCCGCGCGGACCTTCACGCTCACGTCGCCCCCGGCTCCGGCCGCGGCGGCGACGTACTCCGCGAGGCGGCGGGTGTCCGCGAGCAGGCGCTCGCCGCAGCCGACGGCGCACAGCTCCGCCTGCCGGCAGTGGGCGTTCACCTCTATCACCGCGTCGCGCTCGGCGCAGACGGCGGCCGCCTCCCGGATCGCTGCCGCGCTCGTCGCGCGGACGTTCGCCCCGGCGCGGAGGTCAGCGTCCGCGAGCGCGTCGAGCTGGTCGGCGATCCACGCCAGCGGGTCCGCGGGGAGAAACTCCGCCCGGTCGCGGTCGTCGACCATCGCGCGGGCGGCCTCCCGGCTCTCGGCGTCGAGCGCGATCCCGCCGAGGAACGCGGCGCCTGCCTCGGGATCGGCCGCGCGGGCCCACGCGGCGTCGGAGTCGCCCGAGAGGCTCGCGAGCGCGAGCGGCGGGTCGATCCCGAGGTCGGCCGCGGTGGCCGCAGTGACCCCGTCCGCGCCGCGCCCGTCGCTGTCGGGGTCGTTGCCGTCTCCGGTCACCCGGCCACCTCCAGCGCCTCCCGACAGGCGCGTGCGACGCGCTCGGCGTCGGCGGCGTCGTCGATCCGTGTGTCGATCCGGACGGCCGGTCGGTCCAGGTCCGTCCCGTCGTCGTCGTCGAGCACGAACGCGTCCGCGAACGGATACGCGTCGGCGACGCCCGCGGTGCTCGGCTCGCGGCCGACGCCGCGCATGAGGTCGGCCGCCGGGCCGGAGAACACCCGGTCCTCGACGAACGGCGAGACGGCGACGACGGTCGCCTCGGCGAGCGCCTCGGGGACGCCGTCGACCGCGAGCATCGGCCCGATGCTCGTCACGGGGTTCGAGGGGCCGATCACCACGTCGTCGCGCAGCGCCGCGCGGACCGCGTCGGTCGCGGACGCGGCGTCGCCTCCGCGGAACTCGACGTCCTCGACGGCCGGCTCGCCCCGGTTCGCGACCCAGTACTCCTGGAAGTGCATCGAGCCGTTCTCGGTGTGGACGATCGTCGCGACGGGGTCGTCGCTCATCGGGATCAGGTCGACGTCGAGGCCGAACGCCTCGGCGAGCGTCCGAGTGACCTCGGTCAGGGTGTACCCCTCGTCGAGCAGCGAGGTTCGAGTGACGTGGACGGCGCGGTCGCGGTCGCCGATCTCCATGAACTCCGCGACGCCCGAGAAGCGGCGCCAGCGCGCGATCTCCCGTCCCGTGATCTGCGCCTCGTCCGGGAGGTACCGTGGACCGGTCCCGAGCCCTGCGGCATCGGCGAGCCGCGAGAGCTCCTCGTGCGTCTCGGTCGTGTCGTCGGCGATCCCCCACCACGTCTCGCGGTCGAGGACGCCGCCGCCGTGGAACAGGACCGTATCGACGTCCGGGCACACGAGGTGGCCGCCGATCTCCACGTCGTCGCCGGTGTTTCCGACGACGGTCGTCTCGGCGGGATCGAACACGCCCGCGGCGCCGTCCAAGAGCTTCGGCGTGCCCGTGCCGCCGGCGAGGAACGTGACCATGGGCGAGCTAACACGGCGGCGGGCTTGTATGCTGTCGTTGGGAACGGGAGGGTGGGGCGGTCGCTATTCGTCGCCGGCGACTCCGCCCTCGCTGTCGTCGCTGTCAGTGGCCCGCCCGGCGGTCGCCTCCCGTCGCGCCACGAGGAACTCCAACAGGGCGCCGATCGCGACGAGCAGCGAGCTCCAGCGAGTCAGCGAGACGTACCAGTCGCTCGGCTCCAGTTCCTCCGGGTTCTCGTACCCCGCGAGGACGAGCCGCTTCGCGTAGTCGATGGTGCGCTCGGGGAACGCGAACCCCGCGAGGCCGAACACGACCGTCGTGAGTGAGGACGCCTGTCGCTTCACGACATCCGGTACGTGTCGGGCACCCAAAAGAACGGGGGCGGACCAGCCGTTACGGGTTCGAGGGGTCGGGAAAATCTGGAACTGCAACCCGCAGTCGAGCGACGCGTCCGTTCGGTCGGCGCGTTACTCGTCCTCGTAGACCCACGACGCGGCGTCGAGGTCCCAGTCGACGAGCTCGTCCTCGTCGAAGAAGAGGGCGATCTCGCGCTCGTTGGCGCCCTCGTCCTCGTGGTCGGAGCCGTGGATGACGTTGTGACCGAGGTCCAGCCCGAAGTCGCCGCGGATCGTGCCCGGGGCGGAGTCGGCGGGGTCGGTCTCGCCCATCATCTTGCGGACCTGCCGCGTGGCGTCCGCGCCCTCCCACACCATCGCGAAGACGGGGCCGGAAGTGATGAACTCGACGAGGCCCTCGAAGAACGGCTTGCCCTCGTGCTCGCCGTAGTGCTCGTGGGCCAGATCCTCGTCGATCTGCATGAACTTCGCGCCCACGAGCTTCAGGCCGCGCTGCTCGAACCGGGAGACGACGTCCCCGATGAGCCCGCGCTGAACGCCGTCGGGCTTGACCATCACGAACGTGCGCTCGTCGGCGCTCATTCGCGACCCTCTGCCGTCCAATCGAGGTCGCGGGCCTCGCGACCCAGATCCACGTTCTTCTCACACTTCGCCGAACAGAAGTGCGTGACGCTGCCGTCGACGCTCACGAACATCGTGCCCGTGCCGGGCTCGATGTCGGCGCCGCAGTAGTCGCAGTCTCGTTGCTGGGGCATTGGCTTACTGACCTCCGATGGAGTCGGCGTCGCGCTGAGTCTCGCGCAGCTGGAGGATGTCCCCCATCCGGACGGGACCCAGGACGTTCCGCGTGATGATGCGGCCCTGGTTTTCGCCCTCCTGGATGCGGCACTTGACCTGCATGGCCTCGCCGTGCATCCCGGTCTTGCCGACGATCTCGACGACCTCGGCGGGCGTGGAGCCGCTCTCTTGCTCTTCAGCGGACATGGTGGCTTACCGCAGTTCCTCGACCTTCCCGGCGATGTCGTCGATGTCCTCCTCGGCGTCGCCCGTCTCGGTGACGGCCGCGGCCGCGGAGCCGACCTCGAGGCCGGCGGCGTGGCCGACATCGTCCTGCGTCTCGATGAAGACGTAGGCGATGCCCTTCTCCTCACAGAGTTCGGGGAGGTGCATGACGATCTCCTCGGGCTCGACGTCCTCGGCGATGTACACGAGCTTGGCGTTGCCGCGCTCGACCGCCTTGGTCGTCTCGTTGGTTCCTTTCTTCACGATGCCGGTGTCGCGGGCGACCTCGAGCGCGTCGAGGCTTCGTTCCGCGAGGTCCGCAGGGGTCTCGTAGTCGACGTAGACTGACATTGTTGTGTGGCTTCCCGCTCGGTGGCTCGACACCTCCGCCGGTCGCAGATCCCTGACGACGGAGCGGGTCACGACCCCGAGCAGGTCGTACTGATTGGATACTCGGGTCGGCTGTATAAACGTGTTCAATGATTCGCGCCCGTGTGAGGGCCCACCACGGCCCTTTCCGGCACGTACGATCGGGGGGCGTGGCGGCCTCGATTCCCGATCAGTCCGCGCTCGACGCGGACTCGGCGACCGCCCGCACGGGCGCGCCGTCGGCGTCGACGCGGAGCGGGTAGGCCCGAAGCGTGAACCGCTCGGGCAGATCCGCGGAGAGATCGACGTTCTCGACGATGAACGCGCCGGCACCGAGGAGTTCGTGGTGCGCGGGCGTTCCCTCGGGCTCGTCGTCCCCCGCCCGCGCCGTCGGCGTGGGGTCGGGGTTGATCGTGTCGAGTCCGACGGCGCAGTCGAGGTCGGCGACGTGGCGCGCGGCCTCGGGCGTGAGGTACGGGTGATCGAAGTAACGATCGTCGCCCCAGTGGTCGCCCCAGCCGGTTCGAAGGACGAGCATGTCCGCGTCCGTGGCGTCGTCGGGGAGGTGTCCGGGCTCGATCGCCTCGCGTGCGTCCAGCCTGTTGTCACTGCGTTCGTCCGTCAGGTCGACGAGCCGCGCGTCGAAGCGGAAGTCCGCGATCCCGTACTCGTCGAGCGTCGCCCCTTCGGGCTCCATGTGTGCCGGCGCGTCGATGTGCGTCCCGACGTGGGTCGTGAACGAGAGGTGCGTGACACGGTAGCCGTCCGACTGCATCGTCGCGCTCGGCTCGGCTGAGACGCCCGGGTCGCCGGGGTACACCGGCATCCCGGGCTCGATTCGCCGCGTGAGGTCGACCGGGTCCATACCCGAACGCCGCCGCCGGGGGACCTGAACGTGGCGACCGACGTCGCCCGCGACTCCCCGGCGGTGGACTCAACTCCCGGAGGGCCGAACGCCGACCCGCGATGACGAACTGCGCGGAGGACGGCTGTGCGCGCGAGGTCGCGGTGCGCCTGTACGTCCCCTGGGACGCCGACCGCGACGTCTGCGTCGCACACGCGAGATCGCTGGCTCAGCGCGACGGCGTCGTCGCGGAGCCGCTGGAGGGGAGCGAGGCGGAGTGGTCCTGAGTCACTCCAGCCGCCTGGCCAGCATCAACTCGTCGACGTACTCCCCGTCGATCGTGTAGTGGCCCTCCCGGACCGCCTCCCGCTCCCAGCCGTGGTCCGTGAGAAACGCCACGGCGCCCTCGTTGGTCGCGGGGATGCTGTTGTACAGCTTCTCGAACTCGTGGCTCGCAGCCCACGACTCGCCCCGCTCCAGCAGCGTCGACCCGATCCCCTTTCCACGGTACTCCGGGAGGATGCCGACCGTCAGGACGGCCGTGTGGCTCAGCTTCTCCGCCTCCGGGAGATCGAGATGCACCCACCCGATCACCTCCTCGTCCACGGTCGCAACCATGAACAGCCGCGACTCCAGTTCGTTGTGGCGCAACACCACCTCGTCGTGTTCGATGACGTCCGCGACCGTCTCCGCCTCGATGTACGTCCCCTCGCCGGCGACCTGCCGGATGACGCCGACGAGCCCCGACAGGTCCCGCTGTGTCGCGATGCGGACGACGTACTCCAGCCCGTCGGCGGTGTGTTCGGTCGCGCCGTTCCCCTCGTAGGCGACGCTGAGATGGTCGTCCTCCCAGTCGAGGTAGCCGTCACGCACCAGTACCGTCGCGTGATGGCCGAACGCCGTCCGGTCCAGGTTGAGCGCCCGCCGCGCCTCGCGCTCGTGGACCGTCCCGTGCTCCTCGACGAACTCGTACAGGTCCTGCCTGTCGGTGTGGCTGAACGTTAGCTTCTCTGTCAGCTCCATGCCGTGCGGTAGCACACCACAACACATAAGTGTACGCCGACCTCCGGGCCGGCCCGTCGGTCGACGGGGACAACCCGAGGTCGGGCCTCACCCGTCAGCATCGATCGCGGTGAGCAGCTCCGCCGCTGCGACGACGTCGTGGGTATCGATCACCGCCTCGGCGGCGGTCCGAACGGGGACGCCGGGGTCGCACTCTCGCCCCAGCCTGCGCGCGTACACGGCCAACCAGTCGTTACAGGCGGCGTCGAGCCGGTCGAGCTGCTCGGCGGAGAGACGCTCCCGGTCCCCGGTCCGTGCCTCGATGTACCGCGCGACGACCGGGCCGAGTCCGTCGCGGGCTGCCCGCCGGGCCGACGCCGCGTCCTGCGAGGCCGCCGACTCGGCGCGCCGCGCCCGCGCCGCGCCCTCGGCCAGCGCCGCGACATCGTTCGCCCCGGTTCGCCGGGTCACCCGCGGATCACCCCTCGTTGAAGTCGACGCCCTTCCCGCCTCTGGGATGCGTCCACTCCGTCTCCGCGACGACGGCGCAGGTACCACACTCGATGCAGGGCTGGGTGTCGAGGCTCACGACGCGCTCCTCGTCACCGTTCGCCCGAACGGTCTCCGCACGGTAGCAGCCGCCGCCGAACCCCGCTGCGCTCACCGGGCACGCGGTTACGGCCGCGCCGCTCGCGTCGTAGCCGTCGTCGACGAGTTCGATGTGGGCGTTGCCGACGTCGGTGTCGTAGGTGAGGTCACCGATGCGCTCCTCCAGCGACGGCGGCTCCGCCCCGTTCTCGGCGTCGACCGGCTCGCCCAGTTCCGCCGCGAGCACGGTCGGGACGGTCGCGTACGCGGATCGGGTGTCCGGGAGCGCCCCGAGCAGGAACGGGGAGTTGAACGCGCGCCCGACGACGCCGCCGGCGACGCGGACGCCGAGCCGACCCAGCCGGGAGTCGACGAGGTCGTCGACGGCGTCCGCGACGGCCTCCCGCTCGCCCAGGCGCCCGACGGCGGCGTATCGTCGGGGTTTGAGCTTGCCGAACAGCCCCGAGCCGTGGAGCTTGCGCTCGTACCGCTCGCCCGCGGCGTCGGTGTCACGACGGGTGCGCGCCTCGAGGAACGCCTCCGCGGCGAGCCCGCCGGCGGAGACGGCGTGGTTCATTCCCTTGATGATCGGCCCCTGCGCCTGCATCTGGCCGGCGGCGTCGCCGACGAGCAGCAGCCGCCCCCTGTGCGGCGAGGGGTGAGCGGCCTTCTTCGAGTCGGGGACGAGCTTCGCGGCGTACTCCCGCTCCTCGTAGTCGTCGGGGAGCCACCGCCCGAGGTGGGGGTGGGTGAGCAGCGCGTCGAGCAGTTCGTGCGGCTCCGCGCGCTCGGCCGCGAGGCTGTCGAGGTGGAACACCGTCCCGATCGACAGCGAGTCCCGGTTCGTGTACAGGAAGCCGCCGCCGCGGACGCCCTCGAACAGGTCGCCGGCGAACAGCCGGGCGACCCCCTCGTCGTCCTCGACCCTGAACCGCTCGTTCACCGCCTCGGGCGGCACGTCGACCACGGCCTTCACGCCCTGGAACCACTCCTCCGGCTCGTCCCAGTCCATCAACCCCGCCGCTCGGGCGAGCTCGCTGTTCACGCCGTCGGCGGCGATAACCACGTCCGCCCGGATCGGGTCGAGTTCGTCGCAGGTGACGCCGACGATCTCGCCGTCCTCCCGGAGCAGGCCGTCCACGTGGACGCCAGTGAGGAGGCCGCCGCCGGCCGCGGCCGTCCGCTCGTGGACGCGCTCGGCGAGCCACGAGTCCAACCGTCGACGGAGCACCGAGTCGCACCAGGCGGTGTCGTGCTCGTGGACGCCGGAGAGGTCGATCGTGTGGACGTTCCCGTCGCCGAGACAGTCCATGTAGTTCCGGGTGACCGGGCGCTCGGTCGCCGCCTCGCGCACTCCCGGGAACAGGTCCTCGAGCGTGAACGGCGCGGACTCCTCGGCGTACAGCAGGCCGCCGGAGACGTTCTTCGAGCCGGCTTCGACCCCCCGCTCCAGCACGAGGGTCTCGACGCCGTTGTCCGCGAGGACGGCGGCGGCGGCCGCGCCGCCGGGGCCGGCGCCGACCACCACCGCCTCGAACGTCTCGCCGCCGTCGACGGCGGTGGCCGAGGCGAAGCCGACGTCCGGCTCGCTACTCATTCGCCCCACCTCCGTCGGTCCCGGGATCGGCGCTCG
>Ga0207718_100312_pt1 | contig 50118 bp, 44 predicted proteins | sample A23M2SouthBayCA_FD_187749 | JGI IMG/M metagenome (GOLD analysis project Ga0207718, IMG submission 187749) | Aerobic enrichment media microbial communities from Eden Landing Ponds, California, USA - A23 M2 (SPAdes) | ecosystem: Environmental > Aquatic > Marine > Unclassified | place: Emeryville...
AGAAAGGGGGCGAGGCCGTCACGAGCGCCATCGAACTCGTCTCCGAACTACAATCATGAGCTACGAACCAGACTTTGCAGAGCGCGTCCAGCGAGTCGAACCGTCCGCAACCATCGCGATCTCGAACCTCGCCGCCGAACTCGAAGCCCAGGGCGAGGACGTCGTCGACCTGAGCGTCGGCGAACCCGACTTCGACACCCCGGAGTCCATCAAACAAGCCGCCAAGGACTCGCTCGACGCCGGTGACGTCGGCTACACCTCTTCGAATGGCATCCCCGAACTCAAAGACGCCATCGTCGAGAAACTCCACGCCGACGGCCTCACCCAGTACGGCGCGGAGAACATCATCGTCACGCCCGGCGGCAAGCAGGCCCTCTACGAGATTTTCCAGACCGTCATCGACGATGGCGACGAGGTCTGCCTGCTGGACCCGGCGTGGGTCTCCTACGAGGCGATGGTCAAACTCGCCGGCGGCTCGCTCGCCCGCGTCGACACGTCCCAGTACGACTTCGATCTCGAACCAGCCCTGGACGAACTCGAAGCGACGGTGAGCGACGACACCGAACTGCTGGTCGTGAACTCGCCAGGCAACCCCCACGGCGCGGTCTACAGTCGGGAGGCTCTCGAAGGCGTTCGCGATCTTGCTGTCGAGCACGACTTCGCCGTGATCTCAGACGAGATCTACAAGGAGATTACCTATGGCGACGCCGAAGCGATCAGTCTCGGCACCCTGGAGGGCATGGAAGACCGGACGATCACCCTGAATGGCTTCTCGAAGGCCTACGCGATGACGGGCTGGCGCCTGGGCTACTTCGCCGCGCCCGAGTCCATCGTCGACCAGGCCGGCAAGCTCCACAGCCACTCGGTCACGTGTGCCGTGAACTTCGTTCAGCACGCCGGCGTCGAAGCACTACAGAACGTCGACGAGGAGATCGCCGAGATGCGCGATGCCTTCGAGGAACGCCGAGACATGCTCGTGGACCTCTTTGCAGAGCACGGCAAGGACGTGCCCGTCCCGGAAGGCGCGTTCTACCTGATGCTCCCGGTCCGCGAGGACGATCAGGCGTGGGCTGAAGAAGCCGTCGAGGAAGCGCAAGTCGCCACCGTCCCGGGGAGTCCGTTCGGGACGCCCGGCTACGTCCGGCTGAGTTACGCGGCGAGCAAAGAGCGACTCGAAGAGGCCGTCGAGCGACTGGCCGACGCGGATCTGTTGTAAGCAGCGTTCGCAGGTGGGTGGCCAATATCACCCGCGGTCCGACGCGGCGTCGGTATCACGCCCGGAGACGATTATCGAGACGACGTTGTCGTCGGTATCCTGAACTGGTCTGAAGACGCCCCCAACGACGTACGGTTCCCCGTCGGAGTCGTTGAGTTCGAACTCGAACTCGGCATACTCGCCGTCGGCTGCACGGTTGACCTTCTCCGCCGCCTTCTCGCGGGCAGTCGACGACTGGTCGAACCACGGTGTTTCGACGAACTGCGAGCCCGTAACGTCGTCGAGAGACGCATCGACGTACGCCATCGCGGTCTCGTTGATGTCCAGTACGGTCCCGTCAGTTTCGAGCAGGCCGACGAAAATATTCGGATCGTCGAAGATCGATTCGTAGCGACGTCGATGTCTGGTTCGCTCCCGTTCGTGTTCCTGCTGGTCAGTGACGTCGACGATGAAGCCGTCGAGGAGTTCTTCACCCGATGTCGGATCCTCTATCAATTGGCCCTGGTCGCGGATCCACCGTAGCTCGCCGCCTTTCGTGATGATTCGATACGTGAGATCGAAACGATCGTTCTCTTCAAGCCCGTCCTGAACCCCACGCCACACTTCCTCCCGGTCGTCGGGATGGATGATCTCCTCGGCAAGCGTCACGTCGTCCTCGAGTTCGGTCGCGGTGTACCCGGTGACCGCTTCAGCCGATCCCTTGACGAACTCCAGGGGCCACTCTTTCTCGTAGCGGTGGCGGTAGACGTACCCCGGTAGGTTGTCGACGATCGATTCCAGTTCGTGCTTGGACGAGCGAATTTCAGTGATATCACGAGCGTTCACGAGGATCCCGTTGATCACAGGATCGTCGAGAAGATTCCGTCCTCGGGCCTCGACCCAGCGCCACGACCCGTCCGCGTGGGCGGCGCGGAACTCGACCGCCGCTATCTCTCCGGCACCCTCCATGAGGTCCGTCAGCGCCTCTTCTGCGACATCGATATCGTCCGCATGGATCAACTCGAACGCCTCGGTACCGACGATGTCGTCGGGGGCATACCCCAGGATCCGTTCGATAGACGGAGCAACGTAGTCGATCCGCGCCGCTTCGTCGGTGATCATGACGATGTCAGAGGTGTGTTCGAAGATCGTGTGGTAGTATTCGTGGGTCCGCTCGATCTCCTGTTCGGCACGGAACTGTGTCACTGCGTTCTCGATTCGGTTGGCGAGAATCGCGTACTGTTCGGTTCCGCCCTCTTTCTGAAGATAGTCCGTGACACCGGCCGATATCGCGTCGCTCGCGACTTCTTCCGAGCCTTTGCCGGTGTAGAGAATGAACGGAAGATCCGGGTGCGAATCTCGGACAGTCCCGAGAAACTCGATCCCGTTGGTCTCCGGCATATCGTAATCCGAGACGACACAGTCGATATCGTGCTCCCGAATCTCCGTCAGCCCGGCAGCGGGGCTGGTTGCCGTCCGAACAGTGATGCGATCGTCTTCCCGTTCCAGAAACGTCCCGACCAGATCCGCGAAGTCCGGTTCGTCGTCGACGTGCAGAACGGTGATCGTGTCGCCGGGACTCATGAAGCAGTGGCGCACACTTGGAACGCCCGAAAGTTAAGATGCGGGCCTGCACATCTGCGTCGTTCAAAAGTCTCGATAGCTGAGGCCCGGATCACAACGGCACTTACTCACCTCTCGTTGTCCTCATAGTCGGAATCGATCTCGAATTGCTCGATGAACATCCGGAGATCACTCGCTTCGGTCGAGAGTCCCTCGATCCGTTCGGACACCTGGGTGATCGCCGACGCCTGTTCTTCGGCTGCCGCCGAGACGTTCTCGGCGATGTCGACGGTCTCCTGGCTGGCGTCACCGACACCTTCGATCATACTGACGACCTCTTCGGTCGAGGTGGCCTGCTCGTCGGTCGCGTCGTTGATCGACTGGATGCCGTCGTTGGCGGCTTCGACCTGCTCGACGATACTCTCGAAGCTGTTGACCGTGTCTTCGACGGTCGTCTTGCCGTCAGTGACGTGCTCTCCCATGTCTTGGACATCACCGACCGTGGCGGCGGTCGATTGCTGGACGTTGTCGATCAGTTGCTCGATCTCCAGGGTCGCTTCCTCGGTCTCCTGGGCGAGCGATTTGATCTCGTCGGCGACGACGGCGAACCCTTCACCGGCCTCACCGGCCCGGGCCGCCTCGATAGAGGCGTTCAGCGCGAGCATGTTCGTCTGCTCGGCGATCTCGTTGATCATCGAGACGATGTCGCTGATCTGTTCCATCTCCGTCGCCAGCGTCTCGACTTCCTCGACGACCGAGTCTGACTGCTCGGCGATCGTTTCCATCTCTTCGATCGCCCGTTCGGCCATCTCGATCCCGTCTTCGCCGTCCTCGACGGCGCTTCGGGACTTGCCGGCGACCTCGTCAGCTGAGGAGGCGATCTCCTCGATCGTCGCCGATAGGGTGGTCATTTCGCTGACGACCTGTTGGATCGTCTCGTTCTGTTCGTCAGCCTGGTGGGAAATCTCTTGGATCGAATGGCTCACGTCCTGGCTGGCCTGGGTAATCTCACTGGCACTGGTCGTGATGTCGTCGCTAGAGGCGTCAACCTCGTCGGCGAACGATCGGATGTGGCCGAACGTCGACTCGAGTTCCTCCAGCAGTCGGTTGAAATCCGTGGCAATCTCAGTCATCGCTTCGGAGTCGGCATCAGTCGAGAGGCGTTTCGTGAGATCACCCTGTGCTGCTTGCTCGACGGCTTCGGCGATCTCGGTGGCCTGTGCCTGCAGCTCCGAGGCCAACTGCTGTGCTTCCTGCCGTGACTGTTCGGCCTCGTCTCTGGCACGCTCGATCTCTTGGACGAACTGCTGGAGATCGGTTCGCATCTCCTCTAAGGCGTCACCGAGGCGACCCGGCGTCTCCTCCTCGAACACTGGATCGTCGAAGTTCTGGTTCGACAGTGCCTCCGCCTTTCTGGCGATGCCGTCGAGATATGACTTCGTATCGATGAACGCCGAGCGTACCTGTCCGATTTCGTCGATACGATCACCCTGTTCGATCTCGACCGAGAGATCGCCGTTTGCGATCGCGTTCGCCTGAGTAGTGAGTTGCTGTAGCGAACGCATGGGCCCCAGTCGGACCATGAGTCCGACCACACCGAAGCCTGCGAGTGTGACGAGGATGAGAATGATGAGATCCGACTGTACGTCGTCTCGAACGGCCAGCGCCGCCGACTTGGGCGCTTCTTTGATTGCGATCCAGTCCGTGCTGGGGACCGACGCGTAACCGACGACGTTTTCGTCAGTCAGAAGCGTGCCATTATTACCCCCGTCAGAATGGACGACTCGGTTTTCCAGCGTCGTGTTCTGTTCGCCACCGTACGAGGTGAGCACATTGGTCTTGTTGTCGTCGAACAGGACGAGTCCAGTGAACCCACCCATGACCACCGTGTCGGTCCCCTCGATGGAACTGCTGAACTGCTCGGCGTGGACGTTGGTCCGAATGACCGCGACGAGGACGTGCTCACCGTCCGGCGACGGCGATGCCAGTGCCACCGATGGCTCCCCGTAGTCACTGTAGACATACGACTCGATGACTTCGTTCTCACGAGCGGTGTCATCATCATCGGTGAAATTGAATCCGACGTTCGGATTCCACCAGATGTTCGTCCGGTCTCTGGTCAGGGGTTCACCTTCCAGCGATCTGTTCGTGCTCGCCACGATAGTTCGTGAATCGTACTCGACGTAATGCAGCGACGCCGCAGAGGAAGACAGTTCTCCGAGTTGTGTATCCAGGGTTGTGCGGGTCCGCGGAACGTCCGATGCGTCGAGGTTCTGGTGACTGGAGAGAAATCGCACCTGATCTTTCTGTCCGTCGAGCCACTGTCCGAGCGCTTTCGCTTCGAGTTCAGCGTTCGTTTGGACCGTGTCCAGTTGCTGATCCGTGACGCGGTCCGAAACTGACAACTGGGTCGTGACGCCGATTCCGGCGACAAGGAGTACGACGACGAGTGACGCAAGTGTGAGTTTTCGCGTGTACGTAGACCTGACTACATCCGGTAGCAATGCCTCAATTTTCATCGAATCTGCTGCCTCCAGTTGGTAGAGCCGATCGAACGCATATTCCTACTGCGAGGAGATTATTTCGATGGTTAAACGTTGTGCCGTAGTTTTCAGAAATGAATACGAATCGGCCGATAGTGCTCTGCAGACGGCAGCGTGGCTCCGATGAGTCTACGGGAGGCGTCGGCACAGGGCACAGCGGTGGTTGTCTGCTGATTTCGAGTTGTCGCGCCTGCAATACCCTGTTTCGAATGGATCGGCCGCAAATGGACGACAGCCTCGGTACGTCGGTACAGCAGCCGCGATCAGCCACGCTGCTGTAGAATCCGATCGATGATCCGGCCCGTCGAGAGCAACTCCCCGTCGAAGTTCGGTTCGCGTGCACTCGCTCGGCGCACCGCACAGTCGAGCCCGCGCGTGGCGAGTGCGTCGGCGATGGCCCCCTCGTCGTGATGCTGGTCGTGACCGAGCACGATCACGTCGGGATCAATCTCCTCGATCGGAACGAAGATATCATCGGGGTGGCCCAGATGGGCTTCGTCGACGGGATGGAGGGCATCGACCATCTCGACGCGCTGGCGATCCGGCAGGATTGGCGGCTGCTTGTGTGTGACGTTCTCGCTGCGAGCGACGATGACGTGAAGCTGCTCGCCCATCGTGGCGGCGTCTTCGAGGTAGTGCAAGTGGCCCGGGTGCAGGATGTCGAAGGTCCCCTGCGCGACCACGCGCGTCAAAAGAACCACCCTCCGCGGTCGTCCTCTTCGCTGGGCGCTAGCTCGCGGTCGATGTCCTCCTGAGTGAAGTCGAAAAACGACTCTTCCGGTAGTTCGATGTCGAGAACCTCCAGATCGATCGGCTTCCCTTCCTGGTCGAACGCCTGCCAGTCGCCGCGCTCGTACGGCGCGCCGACGATGATGTGCACCTCACCTTTGGTGAACGTCGCCAAATCGGCGTCCGACGGTCGAAGAACGCCGTTGGGGTGGGAATGGATCGAACCCGCGGCGCGGACGTCGTTGGGGATCATGCTCGTCTTGACCGTCGCCGAGACGGAGTTCGACTCCGTGCCGGGGATCACGAGCACGTCGGTGAGGACGGTCCCGCGCTGGTCGAGGCCGAGTTTCCGGGCGTCCTCGCCCCGCAGCAGGCCCATGTACTCGTTGGGGTGGCTGTCCCGTGAGGCTTCCAGCGCGAACGTGAGTGCCGACTCGGCGATACCGACGACCTCCGAGTTGCGGAACAGCCGCATACACCCCTCTCGGGTCGGCCACCTTCTAAACCCTTCGAGGCGCTTTCGGACTGCGAGGAGACGACCGTTTCCAAAGCTTAAAACCCCGACAGAGCCGAGAGTGTTGCAACATGACACCATCGGCAACCGACGCATCTCCTGCGGAGTCCGAGCCGACGGTCTACGACCTCGACCCGCGGTGCGGTCGGGAGGCCGTCGAATCGGGCGCCCTCTATCACGCGACCGTCAACGGCGTCGTCGACTACGGCGTCTTCGTCGACATCTCAGACCAGGTCTCGGGCCTGGTTCACGAATCGAACTTGCTCGCCAGCTACGACGTCGGCGACAAACTGATCGTCGAACTCGACGACGAACGCGAGAACGGCGACCTGAGTTTCCACGAGCGCGACCCTGACTCCTACACGACCGAAGCCGTCTCCTACGGCGATCAGACGACTGTCGACGACCTCGCCGACCAGATCGGCTCGACAGTCCACCTCGACGGGACTGTCGTCCAGATCAACCAGACTGGCGGCCCGACCATCTTCCAGGTCCGAGACGAAACCGGCGTCGTCCCCTGCGCTGCGTTCGAGGACGCTGGCGTCCGGGCGTACCCCGAAATCGACCTCGACGACGTCGTCCGTCTCAGTGGCCACGTCGAATCTCGCAACGGTGGCGTTCAGATCGAAGTCGAATCCTTCGAGCGTGTCGAAGGCACGACCGCCGAGCAGTTCCGCGAGCGTCTCGACGACGGGCTCGAAGCCGCCGCCGAACCCCACGACGTCGAGCCGCTCGTCGAGTGGGAGGCCTTCGAACCGCTCCGCGAAGACCTCGAAGACGTTGCGCGACTCCTGCGACGGACCGTCCTCGAAGGTCGCCCCATTCGAATGCGACACCACGCCGACGGTGACGGTATCTGTGCAAGCGTCCCCGTCGAACTCGCGCTCGAACGGTTCGTCGAGGAGACTTACGAGGACGCAGACGCCGCCCGGCACATGCTCAAGCGCCTGCCGAGCAAGGCCCCATTCTACGAGATGGAAGACGTGACCCGGGATCTGAACTTCGCGCTCGAAAACCGGAGCCGGCACGGCCAGAAGCTCCCCCTCCTGTTGATGCTCGATAACGGTTCGACTGAGGAGGACACGCCGGCCTACGAGAACCTCGCTCACTACGACATCCCGATCGTCGTCGTCGATCACCACCACCCCGATCCCGAGGCCGTCGAACCCCTCCTGGAAGAACACGTCAACCCCTATCTCCACGGCGAGGACTACCGGATCACCACGGGGATGCTGTGTGTCGAACTCGCCCGCATGATCGCGCCCGACCTGACCGAGGACCTCCGTCACGTCCCCGCGGTCGCGGGGCTATCGGACCGCTCGGAAGCCGACGCCATGGCCGACTACCTCGACCTCGCTGGCGAGGAAGGCTACGACCGCGCGGAGCTTCGGGAGATCGGCGAAGCACTCGATTACGCGACGAACTATCTCCGCTACGACGACGGTGGCCCGCTCATCACTGACGTTCTGAACGTCGACTGTGACGACCGCGACCGTCACGAAGAGCTTGTCGAGTTCCTGGCCGAGCGCTCCGAGCGAGACATCGAGCGCCAACTCGACATGGCGATGGACCATCTCGATCACGAGCGTCTCGACAACGACGCTCACCTCTACAAGCTCGACGTCGAGAACCACGCCAGACGGTTCACGTACCCCGCTCCAGGGAAGACCACCGGGGCTGTCCACGACGAGAAGGTCGCCGAGACCGGCGAACCGGTTATCACCATCGGCTACGGCCCGGATTTCGCCGTCCTCCGGAGCGACGGGGTCCGTCTGGACATCCCCAAGATGGTCGAGGAACTGCGCGAGGAACACCCTGGCGCGGGCGTCAGCGGTGGCGGCCACCTCGTCGTCGGCTCGATCAAGTTCGTCCGCGGCAAACGCGAGACGATTCTCGAGGCGCTCGTCGAGAAGATGGCCGAGGCCGAACTCGACGAAGATCTGCACAGCTCCGTGTCACTCCCCCGCGAAGAGTAGGGGGAGCCTCTACTCGGGGTCGAAGGTGATTCTCGTAGCGATGATCCCCGCCAGCAGCAGCGCGAGCGCCGCGACTGTGAGCAGTCCAACGGGAACGAGCGTGATCCCACCTTCCCAGTCGCCCTCGAAGACTGCCCCAAAATACTCGCCGGCCTCCTCGCCGTGTACCACGACGGCGACTTCGCGATTCTCCCTGTAGGCGTTTTCGTTCCAGTTGAGACTCCCGACGATCGCCGTGTCACCGTCGACGACGACGCCTTTGGCGTGGATCTTCTCGTAGCGCCCACCCGACTCGGCTAGCCGGACCGACAGTGAGAGATCCTCGCGGTCGGCGACCTGGCGAATCCACTCGGCAAGTTTGCGATTCTCTTCCTGTGTGTACCACGCGTTCGACAGGAGAATCTCGACGTCGACGCCGCGACGGGCGGCGTCGATCGACTCTCGCAGGAGGATGTCGTCCCGGCCGCCAATCGACATCTGGACGATCCGGACCGAGTCGCTGGCGTTGGCGAGTATCTCTCGGACCCGGCCCGCGGCGTTGTCGGGCGCGACCAGCAGTTCGACGCGCTCGGCCGTAATCGATTCGGGTTCGACCCGCGAGGGATAGCGACCTGCCGTCGGTCTCGCGGGCTCGAACGATGCGTTTTCGCGAAATCGCTCCCAGGTGACTGCGTCGCGCCAGCCCGAATCGGCACGAAAGGTTCGTTCCAGCCCGGTGACCACCGCCTGGGAGTCGACGACCACGCCCCACCCCCGGCTCGACGTGCCGCCGACGCCCGCTGGCTTCCAGTTCTCCGTGAGGACCACAGCTTCGTCGTCGACGACGGCGTATTTCGGATGATGGAATCGGTAGCGAGCGGTCGGCCCATCGATCAGCCGAACGGAGACGTTCGCCGCGACCAGCCGATCGAGTGCTGCCGCGCTCGGGGTCGTCAGTCCACCGACCGGCGCCCCCTCCAGCAGCACGCGCGTCTCGACGCCACGTTCGCGAGCCGCGACGAGTGCGTCGACGACCCGCTCGTCGGTGAGTGTGTAGCCTGCAAGCAGAATCCGATCGTCGGCCTCGACGAGCATCTCGTGCGGTACGTCCGGCGAATCGGGAAGCGTGAACGCCGTTACCTGAGATGGACCGCCCACGACTGGCTCGAAGTCGGTCGCCCCGAGTGGTCGCCAGTGACGGTCGGCCGCTGGAGAGAAGAGTTCACCCTCTGGCGCGTCAGTGTACTCGACCGTGTCGGCCACCCCGTTCGGGCCACGCAGAGTGAGCGGCTCTCCAGTGTTTGCGAGTTCGGGACAGTCCGCACACTCGAAGATGGGTCCGTCGACCGGCTCCGGAACTGCCTCGGGGTTGCTGGCGAGGACGACGCGGCCGCTAGCCGTTCGATTCGGCAGGTCGGCCGTCCCCTCGTCGTCGCTGAGTCGGTAGGCACTCAGGTCTGTGCGGTTCGGGACCGAGAGAGCGACGAACTCGCCCGAATCGCCGTCGGCGATCGGGTTCGGATAGACGGCCGTGATGGTCGGCCCTGAATCGGGGCCGACCTCGCTAGTATTCGCCTGCTGTCCGACTGACGGCCCAGCAGCGGCTGACAGCGCGAGGATCACGAAGACGACGGCGGCAGCGAACCGGCGCACACCACGAAATGGGGCCGACTTCCGGGATAAACCTCAGGACGAGAGCGTTACCTTCTCGGCTTCAGCTTCGACGAGATAGGAGTCATCGGAGTGAGTATCGACGGTTTCGAGCGCACGCTCGGTTCCGATCTGGACGAGCGCCCAGGCCGCACTGGCGCGGACACTCGCTTCGGGGTCGTCTGCGAGGATATCGGCGAGTGGGTCGATGGCACGAGTATCGCCGATTCGACCGAGTGAGCGCGCAGCCGCACTGCGGACGGTGGGGTTGTCGGCGTCAAGACGGTTCGCGATGTCCTGCGTAGCTTCCTGACTCCCGATCGCGCCGAGCGCGCGAAGGGTGGCCTCCTGCAGCGCGGGATCGCCGTCGCCGTCGATGAAGTCGACGAGCGTGTCGAGTGCCTCCTCGGAACCGATCTTGCCCAGCACGTCGATGGCGAGTTTGTCGCGCTTGCTCGCGCGTTGCTCGACGGGTTCGAGCGCTTCCTCGGGACCGATCCGCTTCAGCGAGTCGAGCACGTTCTCCTCCATGAAGTCGGATGTCAGCTTCTCGAAAGCCAGGAGGATCATCTCGACGGCTTCGGAATCGCCCGTCTTCTGATAGCGCTTCTCGTAGAGCTTGACGGCGCTCCACTCCGGTGGGTAGTCTTTTCGGCGCTCCGAGGAGAGGATATCGTAGAATCCCTCTTCGGTGAGTTGCTCGCGCACAGTCAGATCGTCCCAGGCCTCGGCAGCCCCGACGGCGTCGTCGAGTTCTTCGGCGGCCGAGAGGAGTGCCGCGATCGCCTCGCTGTCGTCGTCGGGATCGAGTGAGAGTCCCGACAGCGTCTCGCCGACAGTGTCGAGCAGTTCGGCGGCGTCGCCGCTGGCATCGACATCGGCGTCGACGGCGTCGTCGACGTCCTCGAGGAAGGCTGTGACGGCGGTTTCGACCTCTCCTGCGCCGTCGTCGGTCCAGCGCGTCTCGCGGATGGTCGTAGCGACGCTCTCGACGATCTCGGTGACGTCTTCGAGATAGGGGCCGCGTGCGTCTTCGAGGTCGCTCCGGAGATCGTCGATCCGTTCCTGGATGGCCTCGGCGGGTGGTTCCTCGTCTTCGTCGTCCGGTTCGGGCAGGTCGGCCGCCTCGAGAGCCTCGGCGGTCGCGTCGAGCGTGGCCTCGACGTCGTCGAGATCGGCTTCGGTCTCGGCGTCTTCGAGTGCTGTGGCGATGTCGTCGAGTCGCGTCTCGAAGCCCTCGACATCGGTCAGCGCGACCTCCTCGTTCTCCTTGGACCCGCTCTCTTCGGCCGGTGTCTCCTCGGCCGGCGCGTCTTCGTCGTCCCCGTTGCTCATGCTCGTGAGTGTGGCTGTCCCGGCCAAGAGCGTTTCCCTTCGACTCAGCTACTACCACCGTCCGCGTTCGTCTCAATCGCCCCGGCCGTCCGGCGCGTAGAAAATCGGTGCCAGCAGGAGATACGCCATCGCGGCCGCCAGTAGTGCTCGCGGGAGCACGCGCGGCCCGAGTGTCGGCGCGAGGACGGCCCCGAACTGGACGACTCCCATCGCCAGGGCGTCTCGATCCGTGAGTTCGGGGTACTCGATGGAGGTGATCATCAGGTAGACGAACACACCAGTCGCGCCGACGAGGATCGCCGGATCGGAGATACCCGAGAGGTACGCCGCCGCCAGCACTGTCGCGGCCAGCGTCGTCTGGACACCACAGGTCGTCCGTTCGGACAGATCGTAGGCTGTGTACATCGCCAGGCGGACGACTGCGGCAGCGACGAAGAAGGCAGGGACCACCAGGACCGCCGCGTCGGCGAGTGTCAGCTCCGAAAGTGAGACTCCCCACTCCTGTTGGGCGACGACGAAGACGAGCACCGCTGGGGCGACGCCGAACGAAGCCACGTCGGCCAGCGAGTCGACGTACTCCCCGACTCTGGTGGAGCCGTAGCGTCGCGCAAGCACACCGTCGAGGCCGTCTGCGATCCCCGCGAGCAGGATGAGGCGGGCAGCCAGTCCGGGATCCATCGTCGCGACCACGGCCGCGAGAAAGCCCAGCATCGCGTTAGCGACCGTCACGGCGTCGGCGACGCCGAGGCGACCGACGAAGCGGGGCCGTAGCTGCATATCTGCTCTCTCGCCGAGGGCACTCTTAGTCCGTTCGATACACGGCGGCCGAACCGAGCCCCCTTTGACGATCCAGTTCCGAGGATCAACTATGCACAGACGGGCGTTTCTGGCCACCGGCGCGGTCGCACTTTCGGGCGGCTGTCTCGGCGCACTCGCCGGCGACGACGGCTACGACATCGGAATGTCCTCGCAGGCGTTCGACCCCGAGACCATCGAAGTCGAGGTCGGCACTGAGGTCGTCTGGCGCAACACTAACTCCCGTGGCCACACCGTCACCGCCTACGAAGCCGGCATCCCCGACGGTGCGGCCTACTTCGCAACTGGCGGATTCGACAGCGAAGACGCCGCCCGAGAGGCCTGGCGTGAGGACGGGAGCGGCAATATCTACGGCGGCGAGACCTTCAGCTACACCGTCGAGGTGCCGGGGACCTACCGCTACTTCTGTATCCCACACGAGAGCGGCGGGATGGTCGGAACGATCGAAGTGACTGAATGACATCCTCCGCGCCGTGAACGGCGCGGTTTCCCGAGCGTTGGGATATTATGGTTCGCGGGTCACCTGTTCTTGTGGGGCTACTCGCCCTGTCGATTTGTCGAACAGGCGCACCGCTGGCTGTGCCATCCAGCCGTTATCCCTATCTCCCCCATCACAGGCGAGACTCGGGAGTACCTTCTGTCGGATGTTTTCGGCTCCGTTCACGTCGGCATTGGCAACCAGTCCACACCCCTCACAGACGTACAGTCCACGTTCGACGCGCTGGCTGTCGTCGGTAGTCCCACACGACCCACAGGATTTGGATGTACCGCGTTCATCCACCCGCTTGACGCTGATACCGTGTTCAGCGGCTTTGTATTCCAGCATCTCGGTAAACCTGTCGAACGCCCACCCATGCAGGTTGAGGTTGCCGTGGTCGCCCCAGTCGGCGTCCTCGCGGATACCAGTCAACTCACCCACGGCAATCGTCCCGACGTTTCGGGCGGCGCACTCGGCTACAATATCCGTCGAGACGGCGTGCAAGAAGTGTGTCCGGCGCTCGTCGCGCTTCCCGTCCAGCCGTTGAGCTTGGCAAGAAAAACTGTCGTCGCACTTCGCACGCTCTTTCTGGAAGTAGTAGTCGTCTTCTTTGAGTGCGCCACCGGGATACAGCAGGGCGTCGCCACCAACCGCAACGGCGGCGACGTTGCAGATACCGAGGTCGATACCTGCCACTCGGTCGCCGGGTGGGTCCGGGTCGTTGATCTCGACGTTGCACACGATATGTAACTTCCAATCGCTTCCAGTCCAGACTGCCCGGACCTGCTGGACGGTCTGAACGATCACATCCGGGTCGGTGGCATACTCACAGAGAATGAAGTCTCGCCGCCCATCTTTCAGATTTCGACCCTTCGAGAGCCGAATCCGGTTGTGATGGGGGTCGTGCTTGAATCCATCCTCTTTGAACGTGACTGTCGAGCGTGGATGCTCGTCGCCATGTTTGCGGTAGCCGGGTGGGTTCGCGTTCTCGTTGCCATTCTCACGGTGGCTGTACCACGAGTCGAACGCTTCAGCCAATTCTTCAAGAATTGCCTGACTGGATTGTGAGTTCAAATCCGCGTAGCGTTCGTGACTCTTGAGGTAGGCTTTGAGCACACCGTGGCCTGGTATCGTGCCGGTTTCATCCCAAATCCGGTCACAGGTCCACCGGGCGACGTTCCAGAGTTTCGAGGCAGCGAATCCCAGCGAATCGAGGTCGTCACACACCTGTTGGTGATTACGAATGGACGCAACATAGGTTCGTGTGACCTGATTCGCCATACATAGCTTGTTGTGTACGAGGTTGATAAGTTGTGGTCAACCGGAGTGAAAGTGAACGTGGAATATCCAGCGCGGCTGTCGCTCATGGAGACTGTATCAGAGTATACGCGATTCACTCCCGCCCTGCTCAGTTCTCGGTTCCGACAGAGCGTCGGAACGCTCGTCCTTCGCGGGAAGGGCGGGATTCTCTCGCTGATTCAGGATAGGTCTCACGAGCGGGGCAAAAACCGACTCGAACGGCTGGGCTGCCGTCCGAGAATCTTACTCGAACGGCTGAATTGTCGTTCGAGACGCTACTCGTCGACAGCGACGTCGTCTTCGTCGACGTCGACGCTGGTCTCTTCCTCGGCGGCGACTTCTTCGGGGTGGGCTTCGAGAGTGGACTTCTGGATCTCGACCCGTCGGAGGGGGTAGATCGTCTTGGCCTCGTTGTAGATCGCTGAGGAGAGACGCCCCTCGACGACGCTGTCGATGAGGTCCTCGAAGGTGTGGTCGACAGCGGTCTCTTGGACCATGTCGATCATCGTGCGGCGGATGGCCTTCTCCTGGCTCTCGTCGGCGTCTTTCGTGGTGAGCGCGACGGGCTGGATCTGGACGCGGTAGTCGTCGGTCGTCAGCACCGTGACGAACGCCTCGACTTTCGAGGAGCCACGGCGGACGAGACTCCGAACGTAGTCACGGGTGAGTTCGTGCTTGACGAACTCGGTGTAGGCCGTGTCGCTGCCGACGTCGTTGATGCGGAACTTCAGCTTGGTGTTGTTCTCGCTGGCGTCGTTTTTCAGATCGCCCAACGTCGTCTCGATCGTTCGATCGTAGAGCTGTTCTGGTTCATCTGCTGGTGTCGCACCGAGTTCCTCTCGCCCGAACTGCTCGGGGGCGAGGACGGTGTACCACCGCTTCTGTTGCTTCTGCTTGGATACGGATCGTTCACTCATGTTGTGTTGATGTTGTCGTTGGTAGTCGTACACTGTGCAGCGACGTGGCAATTGACGACGTAGTCGTCTGCCGTCGAATGGAGTCCACCAGTGGTCTCCCGGTCGATCTGCGTCTCGATCGTGTCGCCGTCGACACGCGTGCCCATCTCGTCGGTGTTGTCCGGGGTGAGTGCGGCTGCGATCGCCTCGGCTGTCTCGGGGTCGCCGTGTGTCGTCCGGATGCGAATCGATCGGTCGCTCATCCCTGGATCGCCTCCCGGATCGACATAATGACGTCCGCGGTCTCCGCCTCGGCGCTCGCGACCGCGCGTCGGGGCGTCCCGAACGCGGCTCCAGCGCCCAGCGAGTCGATCGCGTCGTCGAAGACCGATCCGAGATCGATCTCGATCTCGGGCGTCGCGACCGCGGCGGCCCGGCCGTCGGTCAGCGCGAGCACGACCGGTTCGGGTGAGCGGACGTCCCGGAACAGTCGTGCGACGGTCTCGACAGGAACGTCCCCATCGTCTCGCACGACCAACAGCCCGTCGTAGCGACCAGTGGTCGCCGCCTCGATGGCCGCGTGGGCGCTTCTGGCGTGTCGACGCCAGGCGTCGAGGGCCTCGTCGTGCAGGTCGTGGCCGAGCGCCAGGGCGACGGCAGTCCCGGGATCTTCCTTGACTGTCGCGTCGAGCACGTCGGCGTACCCGCCGATCGTCTCGAACGGGCCACCGTCGTACGGATGCACGACGCGGCCGATCGTCTCGGCGGCACGCTCGCTGGCCGTCTCCGTGCTCAGGACGGACAGTGCCAGCAGCGACGCGACCCGGCGACCGTGATCGTCTGCAGCTGAATCGATGCCGTCGAGCGCTGCTCGGGCCGCGTCTGGATCGCCCGAGAACGGCGCGTGCGTCAGCGTCGTGTGTGCCAGCCCGTCGGCCAATTCAGCCGTCGGAACGGCGACACCTGGTCTGCGATCGAGGCCGGCGATATCCGCGAGTGGAGACGTCGTCGGCCTGGTTGTGGCTTGCGCGCCAGCAAGCGCGAGGATCGGATCGGCCGACTCGATATCGAGTTCGCGAGCGGCTTCGAAGGCCGTCGCACTGGCCGATTCAGAGACGCCCGAGAGCGTGACATCACCGTCAATTCCGACGGGGCCGAGCGCGACGGCCACGTCAGCGTCGGTGGTCCGATCGGCGCTCGCCCACGGCCGTGCGACGCTCACCTGGAATGGTGTGTCGACGGCGTCGAGAGCGCGCGCGAGAACGCCCGCGCCTGCCAGCGAATCGGCGTCCGCAGCGCTGACAAGCCGGACGAATCCGGCAGTTTCGAGCTGCGTCGCGATGTCGCTGGCAGCAGGGGCGTCCTCGGGAGACCGACCGGCAGTGGACATCTATTCGAGGTACTCTTTGGCGACGTCGTAGGTGTATTTGAAGTCCTCGTCGAGTTCGTCGCCGCGGTAGTAATCGACCAGGCGGCGAATCTTCGACTGGGTGTTCTGCAGTGCGCGCTTGTTCTGGTGGTCGCCAGGGTTCTCGATCATGTGCTCACGCAGGCGAACGGCGCGCTCGAAGAGATTGTAGAGGTCTTCGGGCAGGTCGCCCGTTGCGTCGTTCTCCTCGAGAATCTCGGTGACTTTCTTGCCCGTCGCGAGTTTGACGTCAGGGATCGGCGTGCCCTGAACGCCCTCGTCGCGCAGCTTCAGCCCGATCTGACTCGGGCTGTGGCCGTCTTCGGCGAGCTCGACGACGCGCTCTTCGATGGCGTCGGTATCTACGTCACTCCACTCCGGCGGTTCGTCTGCCACGGGCTTGTCCGAACTGGACGAGCCGCGGCGGCGTGTATGCATTCGTGCCATTGTTCTGGTTGGAACGACACTGACCGCTGTACGTGTGGCGTGGTGCGCGTCGGCAGTGGTTGCTGCGATCGGCGCCTGACGCCGGACACGCCCGCAATCTCGGAGCCGCCCAATCGGACGGCGAGTCAGATTTGCGGTCGTGTGTTCCCACCTATCTCTTCTCGCTGGGCCACTTGACGGTTTCTATCCGGTCCGAGAATCAATGCTGAGAAAACGGCCAATAGAGCTTTGCATATTCAGAGACGAAGTGAATACAATGACCGAGACGTTCTCCCGGGCCCAGTCCGAAACGATCGGGTTCGTCCTCATCTTCGCGCTCGTAATCGCGGGGGCAGGACTGACCGTCGCCATCGGTGGGAGCGGGATCCTCGACACCCAGTCGAGTATCGAGTTTCAGCGTGCGGAGAACTCGATGACTCTGTTCGACTCCCGTGCAGCGATGGTCGCGCTCGGCGACTCGAACGGACAGACCGTCTCGCTCGGGCAGGACGGTGGTAGCGTCTCTGTCCAGGACGACACTGGCTGGCTCCGCGTGACCCATCACAACTACACTGGCGAAGACGATGCACACGATGAAGTAATCTTTAATCGGACGCTGGGAAGTGTCGTCTACGAGAGTGACACGGGGACTCTCGCCTATCAGGGCGGCGGCGTCTGGCAAGTCCAGGGCACCGGCGACGCACGGATGGTCTCCCCACCCGAATTTCACTACCGCGGAGCGACGCTGACGCTCCCGGCGATTCAGGTCCACGGAGAGGGCTCAGCAAGCGGAAGCGTCGACTTGACTGTCCGCCCGCGCCAGCAAGCCCGGCTCGTCTATCCGAACCAGACCACCGTGACCGAAGACGGCGTCGGCGCACCGTACGACGATACTGGCTCGACTGACTATCGCAACTACACCAATCCAATTCGCAACGGGACAGTCAACGTCACTGTCAAGAGCGAGTACGCCGAGGGTTGGGAGTCGTACTTCAGACAACGGACGACTGGCGAGGTCACCAGAGACGGTGACAAGGTGACGTTGACGCTCTCGACGATCTCGGGGCCGCCCGGCGAGTTCGAACTGCCGACGTTCGGGACTGAAGACTACGTCGAAGCCTCCGGAATCGGTGAAGACCACCCCCTCTCCCGTTTCGAGACTTCGGTCGTTTACGGCAACGGTGGCGGGACCAACGAGTTCTCCTACTGGCACGAAAACGAGGAGACGGGCGAGCAGTGGGAACTGCACATCTCACCGGACATCTCCGGGAACTTCGATTGCGGGGATACGGTCGACGTTTACGTCGCCCAATACTACTACAACGGCAGCAGCCACGAGGAGTACGAACTCTGGGAGACGACGATCCCGGCCAACTCGGACGCCCTCTCCTGGGGTTGCAACGACGGCGACCCACAGATCTCCATCGACCTCACGAGTACCGACAGCGACACCGAGATGGCCTACAGTGAGAGCGGCGTCAGCACAGGTGGGGGTAGTGGCGGTAGCGTCTGTGACGGCAACCAGTGGTGTTTCGGCTCGAACATCAACGACTGGTCGATGAAGAGCGAAGTCGACCTCGACGGTCACGGGTCGATCGGCAGTTGCGAACCCGCGACCTACACGCAGGGTGACACCAGCACGGGTTGTATGCTCGGGGATATCGTCGATCACTACCTTACTGAGGCCGGACCGAATGTCAACCTCCACGCAAAGACTGGGCCAGGCGGGAGCACGCCAATCCAGCAAGACCCCTCTCAGGGGACGCTCCTTTACGAGGAGTCGAAAGGCAGCCGTTTCGTGACGTTCCTGCACATCACGGAAAACGAGATTGAAGTCAGCGTGGACGCCTGATCGTGACGGCGTCCTCGCGCTGATCCGGATTTGTAGACGATCAGGTTTCGAACTCGTAGATGATCAGCGTCCGCGTCAGGAACACTGACTCGGGATCGTCGATCGTACAGCGGACGTTGTCCTCGCGAGGGCTGTCACACGATAGCTGCTGTTGCTCCGTGAAGTACGTCTCCCACAGACCAGCACGCGGCGAGGTCACGTTGAGGATTATCTTCTGGTGGCTGGTCGGGTCTTCGTTGAATCCGGGTGCGGGTCGGCGCTGGCGGCTCACGGCCCGCACGCGGACTGTCTGGCCGCTCGTGCTCGTAATGTCTCCGCGGTGGCGGTTCTGGACGATCGGGAGCAAGAGGTTTTTGGAGGCGTTCACCAGCGGCGGTTCCGCGATCATCACCCCGTTGTCGCCTTGCGTACGGAAGGTCGCCCCACCGGCGTAAATGACTCTGGAATCGCCGCTCTTGAAGACGATTGGGTCGATCGGAAACTGGTTGACCTCCGACCCGCCGGACTCGTTGATCGCGGTGACGTTCATCATGATCGGCTCGCCGACCTGCAACTGGGCGCTCTGGAGGCTGATCTCGGTCGCACGGCTCGGCGCACCCTCCTCGTAGATGTCGGCCATGTTGTCCGCGAGGACGTCGAACGCGCGCTCGGCGTTGTTGAGTTCCTCGGCGTCGCGGGTCTCTTCGAGCGATCCGAACCCGATGATGGCGACGAGTATCACAGTCGAAACCACGAGCGCGAACACCAGCGCGAAGCCGAGGACCTCGCTCAGGCCCCGGTCGTCCAGCTGTTCGTCCACGTTTCGTTGGTCCATCCTATTGGTCACCCCGCTGGACCTCGAGTGTCCCGCTGTCGGTGTAATTCACCTGTACCGACCCACCGTTGAGTCGCGTCATCTCGACGTCGGTCTGGTTGGCGAACGCGGCCCGAACCTCAATCTCGGGGTCGCGCGAGGTCAAGACTAGATATGGGTCGTCACCGCCCTCGACGGCGATCGTATAGGTTGACCCGCTGACTCTCGACGGAAGTGATCGCCTGACGACGACGGTTTCGTTGTCAGTCGTCGTCCGTGCCATCCGATCGGCCAGTGTGATGTCGTTGGCGACCTGTTCGCCCAGCACTTCCATCTCCGTGCGGATACTCGTCTCGCGCTGGTCGGTGACGAAATCACCAGCCGTGAGGAACAGCCCGATCACCAGCAGGAAGGCGATCGTCAGCCCGAGAATGTAATTGACGGTCACCGAGACGCCACGTTCGTCGCCGCCAAAGCGACCAGTGTCACGCATCGTTCTCACCCGGGATTGCCCGTGCGTCTGTCGCATAGATGTGGTCCGCCGATTCGTGCAGGACATGGATCGTCGCCGCGTAGATGGCCTCGTCGTCGGCGAAGGGCGTGTCCTTGTCTGAGCTATAATATATACTGTTGGGGTTGGTCGAATTGATGACTAACGAGAAGTTTCCTTGGATATTATGCGCGTTCTGAAATTCGATGAGATACGGTTTTGAGATACCATCGGCAAACTCGTAGCCATCACATGATTCTCCGCCGACTGTCCCCGCATTGACGTTAATTTCGGGATTCAAACCGCCGATGTCACATGTGGGCCCACCTACGACATCGAGAGTCGTTGCTGCTGTACCTGACTGATTGTAGATTTGGACGGTCCACACGTCGGCCCCACTGACACTGGCCAATCGGATTGTGAATGGCGACGTCGTATCGAGTTCGTCGGAGTCTGTGACGTTAATCTCGAACGAGCGCGTCCCCTGGATGTCGTTGTCCAGTACCCAGTCGATCGCCCCACTATCGCTGGTAAAGTCACGCAAGGCGTTGAACTGACCGATCCACGTGCCCTGTGTCACGCTCATCAGCGACACTTTGGTACGGTCCCCACCGGTCGCGAGGATCGGCGCAGACCCGTTGTCCATCGAGTCTATCGCGGTGGTGAGGTTCGCGACGTGGTTGTCGAAGGATTCCTCAGTTTGGTTCTCGTTGACGTATTCGATGAGTTGCTCGGTTCCAGCGACCGCGTCCGCCCGGTAGGCAATCGCCTCCGAACCGTGGGCGTCCTCGCCACGAGTGGCCAGGTTCTCGGTATAGATCACCGAATTCAGCATTACGGCGAGGGCGATAAACGTCACCGCGAGGACGAAGCCCGCCACGAGCATGATCTGTGCCCGATCGTCGCTTCGATCGGATCGAGGCCAGTTCAGATCCGCCATACGACCACCTCCACGCGAACTGTGTTGTAGTACCCGCCCGCGCCGACGTCGGGGGCGTAGAAGTTACCCGAGTCGATCTGTGTGCCGAGTTCCAGATCCTCGGTTCGGAGCCGACTCTCCTCGGTCAAGACGAGCGAACGACTCGCCATCACGGCGTTGTCGCTGGGTTCGCCCCGATAGATCATCTCATCACGGACGACGCCACCGTTCGTCCCTGTGTAGGTGACATAGACGTTGTAGGCGATTCCCCGATCCCCGAACGCCTCTTCGAGCGACTGGCCGAAGTTCGTCGGCATCGTCTCCGTGTAGTAGCCGTTGATCGTCCCGTTGTGGAACCGCTGGCCGCTCGCGTTCCAGTACAGCACTGATCGTTCCAGATCGCCGTTTTGACTGGCGATCGACAGAATCCCGGAAGCACTCGCCTGTTGTTGGTTTTCGATATGCTGATTCGACGTACTGGCAGACAACGGTGTCACGGCCGTAATCTGGAGTGCAAAGACGAGGCTCGACAGCAACAGCAGAGCTGCGACGACGGCTTCCAGCGTGTGAGCCTGCCCTCGATTCACCATAGTCGCACCACCAGAAACACTGTTTGAGAATCGAGCTCGACGACTCGACGGCCAGTCACCGACGACTCGACCCCAGCGATATCCGAGCCGACAGTCAACCGGGTGTCACCTGTGCAGTCGCTCCCCGATTCGAGTCGCGACCCGGGGGATTTCGAACTGTCGTAACACAACTGCTCGATGTCATCACTCCCGTCGACCGATCCCCGTATCGAGATGTTCGCGAACTGGAAATCGCCGTATCCAACTCGCTCTTGCAGACTCCCACCTGTGTATTCACAGTCTCCGGCGGCGTCAGGCCCTCCAAAGAACTCCTCGGTACAGTCGCCGGAAAGCACGTATGGTGTCGTCGGATCTGCGACTAGCGACTGCTCGCTCAGTTGGTCAGCCACGCGATTGACGGTGACGATGTTCTCTTGGCCGCCCTCTTCGAACGGCTGGAGCGTTCCTGGTACGAACAGGAACACGCCGGCCAGAACGACGACGAAGATCGTCACCCCGATCGTGAAGTCGAGTGTCGTCTGTCCCCGAGTGTGCTGGCTCATCGATTTCCTCCAGTGGCTGGCCTGATGACCGGCCGTCGATCGGCCGCTCGGCCCCCGTTCCGAGGCTGGAAACCGGCCACAGCTGTTGCTGTGCGCCTATCGGTTTCCCCAGGTGTCTTCGTTTGATCGTTCAATTCGTAGGCCACTGTACTGATTGCTTGCTCAAAGCGTCGGCGGCGAACGGGCTTAGCTATTGTGGCCGTCGTATCACTCGTGAAAATAGTCCATGCCCACGAGTACCAGCGGGCGCCCGGTTCGATGGGTTTAAGAAAACCCCTCGGATATATTTGGGTGCGTCGCGGGCTCGTAGATCAGTGGTAGATCATCCCCCTGGCACGGGGAAGGCCCGGGGTTCAAATCCCCGCGAGTCCATATCTGCTGTCGCTCACAAAACCGTGAGCGACGCATCTCTGATTGTCCGAGCGGGGATTTGAGCCAGGAAGTCGCAGTGCGAACGGAGTAAGTGACCGTCTTCCGTTGTTCACAATCCCCGCGAGTCCATTCACTCCGTTCCCAGACGGACAGCATTACTGTCAGCCGTTCGTGTGACTATCTCGCGCGTCCACGACCGACCGATCACGAAAGCAGCCCGACCACACAAACTACCGCTCAACTCGATATTTCGACGTTGTCGACGTCGAAGTCGATGATACCCGTCGGTTTAGCTTCTTCTTCGGAGAGCCCGATACTGTAGAGCATCAACATTCTGTTGTCGGTGTTTTTCCCGTCGGGGAAGTCATAGAGGACCAGAACCTGGTTACTCTGGAGACTCAATTTATCGGCGGACTCGTTGTAGAGACCGCCGTAGTTGTCCAGCGCTTCCGTGAGATTCGTTTGCCACTCCGCGGCGGTCGTGTTGTCGAGATAGTCGTTGAACGTCGCGGAGTCGTCGTTCCTGAAGACCGTGACGTTGTCTCCTTCAACGACCGTCGGATCGGTCGTGTTCATCTCCGCACAGCGGGTAACCGGAACCGACGATCCGTTGATCACCTTCGACTGCCCCGTTCCGACCCACTTGTCACAGCCGAACCGTTTCGCCGTAAAGTTCGTCACGTTGCCGCCGGTGACTGCGAACGCGTGGCTGAACGTCGAGGGGGCAGTCGGGTCGTTGATGTTCATCCATTCCTCCTCGTCGTGAGTCACGGTCGCAATCTGGCCCGTATCACCGGTGATCTGGGGCGGATTAATGGTGCTGTTCGTCGAGAGATTCGTCGTCACACCATAGTGGCCGACCTGATTGGTGCTGGAGACGTCTTCGGCGATGGCGGAGAACACCTCTTCGAGTGCCTCGGAGTCCTCCGCGAAGTAGTACTCCCCGCCACCAGCGGCGGCGGTGTCCTGAAGGAAGCCTTTGTCGACAGAGTCCTCGTCGTCGTCGAAGCCGATCGTATACGTGACCGTTCCCGTCCGGTTCATCCGGTCGGCCAGTTCAATCGACGCGGCGTTGCTGCCGTAGTAGCTGTCGCCGCCGATGTGCCACCATTCGTCGTCGTCGTTTTTCCCGTCAGTCAGCATCACGACGATCGTGTCCCGACTCGCGTTACTCCGGAGGTCGAGTAGGCTCGCTGCTTTCTTCATTCCGCCAGCTGAGTGCGTGCCACCATCCGCCTTGGTCTTGTAGACCGTCGAACTGTTGAATGCAGCAAAGTCACTCGTTATCATTTGACCGTCCGTTCGATAGATTGCCCCTTTGTTGGCGTAATCATCGTTGAACACCGACAGAGCCACGCGATCCATTGTCGGGTCAAGATACGTCGTGAATTTCTGCATCGACTCCCGAACGGCTTCGTCTTTGGCCTGGCCACCACCGGCCCCCCAACTCATCGACCCTGATTCGTCGACGACGAACACCACGTCGAGCGGCGGCCGGGTCACGTTGACAGCCTGGGGAATCTGACGAACGGTCCCGAGTTCGGGTCGATCGGAGAGCGGCTCACTGTAGACCGTATATGTGTTTTTGACGCCTTTGGTAACTCTGATTCCGTCGTCGGTGATCGACGCGTCCTTCATGTAGTCTGCGCCCGAGACGTTGACGACGTTGTTTCGCGAGTCGTCGGTCCGCTTGGGGAGTGCGCTCTGATTGAGAAAGACCGTAACCGTCCTCGTCGATTCGTCGACGGTCAGATAACTGTCACCCTGAACGGCAGGCGCGCCCTTCTGGAGGCCAGTCTCGCTTTCGAGATACTCCGCCCACGCCGGGTAGAAGTCGCTCTGGATCCGCATCGTCACGTTGTCCGGGCGAACACAGTCGCCCTGCAAGAGCGTGTTCACGGCGTTTTTCGTGTCTATACGTGAGGTGTTCACGTCCGCGACAGCCTGATTGACACCGCCCTGAACCTGGCCGGTCATGTTCAGCAGTGAGATGTCTATCGTCCCGTTCCGATAGGATACATCTGGGGCTGTACGCATGACAGTCCCGTTGTTCTGGGACTTGACCCACGTTCCGCCGGCCTCGTAGGCGATGAGCTGCCCGTCGTCACGTTCGAATCGGATCGAATCGAGTGGCTCCTCAACCGAGCACGCGCTACTCTCGTCGACCGTGATGCTCAGATACCCCTCGTCTTCTGTCAGGTAAGCGTTCCGTTCGATGTTCGAGCCGACCTCGAAGTTGACTGTCTTCGCTGCACTGGATGACGCCAGCGTGCTCAGCCGGGAGTCAATCTCTTGAATCCCGATCTGCGCCGACTCGTCGCTCTGGCCTTGCCTGGTGTCCTCGACCGTTTGCGCACCGAAATAGACGACGATCAGCGACCCCGTGATGACCATACCGATAATCAACACTGCACCGATCACCTCCGAAGCTCCTCTCTCGTCGAGCCTGAACTGTCTCTTCGCTGTCGTATCAGTATCGTCACCTATCGATCTCATCGAATCACTCCTGAATTATCGTATTGTCCCTGTCCCCGCTTGCCAGTCGTTTCGGCGGTTCGTCGGAACAGCGCGCGTCGCTGAACGGCGCGAGCCGGGTCGCTGTGTACTTCAGACGTGGGATGGCGGTTGCCGTTCGAGGTTGGTTTTGGGGTCATGAGTAGCTAATCTCGATGATGGATCGTCGGATGTAGACACTGTCAAGGTCGTCGCCATCACCACACCGAACCGTCACCGACGTGTCGGTCTGGTCCTTGACCGTCCACTCGCCCGGGTCACGGTCGAAGTGGTTGGCCCATTCTCGGGCCCGGCTCTCATCGCCGAACGTTAGTTTTAGATCGACCTGATCGATCTCGGACGCACTCCACGTCGAGTTCGGGAACAGCAACGAACTTTCGGCCAGACGACCGGTGATCCGCAGCGTCCTGCTGCCACTGATGTAGCGGTCCTCCTCGGCTCTAGTGGTGACGAACGAGAGGACACTTTGCCCGTCCGAGCAAACGAGCCCCGGTTTGTGGAGGATGATACCACTGTCTGAATTCGGACGGATACGGTAGGTTGCGCCGTTCTCGTAGCCGATCAGTCGGTTACCGACCTCGTACTGTAGTGAGCCGAGCGTGAAGTTCTTATGGGCTGTCTTCCCCGTATCAGTGTCTCTGACCGTCACATTTATCGACGACGACGACGAGACGGTGATCGAACCACCGCCGAGCTCGATCGCCTCGGTTCGGACGGTAGCCTGGCTCTCTTCGAGTTCGTCGAACGACCGTGCGATCAGTTCGAACGTTCTGTCCGCGTTTTCCAGCTGCTGGTTCTCATCGAACGATTCCAGTTCTGTGAGGCCGAACGTCGCGACCAGTCCGACCGACGATATGATAATCCCGAACATCAATGTGAACGCCACGACGTCGCTCACTGCCCGTTCGGTCGTCCGTCCAGACACTTACGATCCCTCCCGCAACTCGACCCCGTGCAACTCGGGGCTGCGCTTGGTCGACGGCGAGTTTAGCTCTGCACGGATCCAGAACGTGTCCGCGTCCTTCTTGATCCCAGAGAGCGTCACGGTTCCGGATCCGCTGTCGGTCGAATCGAGTGTCACCGTTTCCGACTTCTCTGGGCCACTATCCGGCTCGGCGTAGACTGTCAGTGTGATTGTCTCTCCAGCACCGATATCAGCGTCGTAGTTGACGTCGATATCGCTGTGCTTGCTGATCCTCGTTCCAGTCCGCTTGTCGGTTACTATCGATCCCTTGGTTACGTTCGACAGTTTCTTTATCTGGTTTGAGTTCAGGGCCGTATCGTAGATTCGGATGTCGTCGATGTTCGCGTTCGTATCATGATCGGGGCTGTCGAGGCTCCCCCCGATACCGATCCCGTTGCCACCCGCGTCTCTGATTTCGTCGGGATCGCCGTTCGATCCGATCGACGTGCCGTCGACGTACGCCCGGATATCTACACCGTCGAACACCCCGACCACGTGGTAGTATCTATTATTCGACTCGTAAATGTCGTAGTCGGGTGAATCTTCCCAGTATCCGTACCAGGATCCCCGATAGTAGTGCCAATCAAAGATACTGAATCTGAAGTCGTCACCGCTGTGTAGCTCCATTCGGTAGGAAGAGTCCTTCTCGAAGAGCGTTCGCCTATTGGTTCCGCCTTTTCGGTGTTTGTTTACCCACATCGAAACTGTCACCTGATCCCCATTCGACATTTCGAGTGAACTATCGGCTGGCACTTCGACGTAGTCGCCACCGCCGTCGAACCGGAGCGCGCTGGTTCCGCTGACTCCTTCACTGGTCTCAGTCGGCGATCCACGGATGATACCGTCGTTGGTGCCCTCGATGTCCTCGACAGAGCCGCCGTCAAACGGCCAGTAACTCACCAGCGAGGTATCGACGCTTCCCGGTGGCCGTCCAAGCTGAACGCTCTCTGCGGAATAATCGCCGTAGTTCTGGTGAACCACACCTGTTGATGATTGGGCGGCGTCCCAGTCACCCGCGGTCTGCCAGGAGTACGCACTGCCGCCGAGGATCGTCGCCGTATCGTTTTGCGGCAGCGGCGAAACCGCGTTGCCGTCCACGTCTGTGGCTGTCGTTACCTCGACGTAGTACGTTCCTGGCGGCCGGTTGAACGACGCCTCGTACTGGTAGGTGCTGCCGGAGACACTCTCGGAGAAGTCCGACAACGACAGCGACGTACTGGCCGACCCGCTCCCAATCTCGGCGTCCAGAGAGGTGAGCTGTCGAGTCGAGTCGAAGCTGACCACGATGTCGTTGCCAACCGCATCGACACTGTAACCTGAGATTGACTCATCATCATCATCGCCCGGCGTGATGATTGTCCGGTTCGTCACGCCGTCGTTCCAGTAGCGGAAGCCGAACGCCGTCTCACCAGCTTTCCCGCCGCCTTTGTACTTGCAGATACTGACAGGTACTGTTTGTCCTGATGCGATATCAATCGGAGCGGCGGGGTCGCCGTCGGCATCATCAGCAGATTGGAGATCGAGGATTTCTCCATCTAGTTTGTCTTTAAAGTCGATCGTGTCGAAGTCGTAGTATCTATCACTCTCGTCGAAGTCACCGTCGTTGTCGATGTCGAAAGCAACTTCGCCAGATCCACTTTTAAACTCAATTTTGTTGACGCTTTTTGGTGGGTCAAGGCTGATGTGGGTTATTTTGATCGAATCGCTCCACTGGTTCGTTATGCTGAACTGCGTCTCTCGGCCGTTACATCGGCTCAATCCGCCGCTATCGACGTCGAAATCATCGTTGTACGAGACACCTGAAACTCTGAACTTAGTGCTTCGATTCCCTACCAGTCCTTCGTCGTCTTCGACCTGCAGCGTTACGTTGTGGCGTCCCGGCGAAAGCGTCGTCGTGTAGGTGGGCTGATCACTTTCCGGTAGGACCTTGCCGTCTATCGACCACTCGTATTCGATGATCGTCCCATCCGGATCCTCGGTTCCTGGCGCGCTAAACGTAATCGAATCCCCCTTCTCAGGGTATCCTGGTCTGTATTCGATGGGCCTGACAATCGGTGCCTTAGGGTTTGGATCGGTCACTTCACTGTATCTATTATCGTCGACGTTTCGGCCGACACCGACTCGCATCGTCCGAGACATCGGAACGACGGCGTTGTTTCCGCCACCTGCACCGCTGTTTTCGGCGGTCAGGTTGAACGTCGACGGATTCGCCCGATTGACCGTCACGTCGACGTCGTCCGGAACGGAGACGGGAACCGTCTGTGAGACATCTATCTCGACGACCGAGACGACGAGACACTGGTCGGACGTGTGTTCTAGCGTGTCACAGTCGTTGCCTGTCTCGTAGGAGACGTGATATTGGCTTCCGACGATCGACTCGGGCTGGTCGACGTAGACGGTCGCTGACCCGCTTTCGTTGCTCAATCCGATGACTTCCTGAACGTCGTCGGCCAGTTGATTACCGATCGTCTCCACTTGGTCTCGGGCAGCGAACTCCTGCTGGTCGGTCAGAAAGCCACTCGCCGTGCTGACGAGCGTGATCATCAACAGGCCGGTAATCGCGATAGTCAACGCGTGCGTCACCGGTGTCGAGAGCGCGCGCTCGTCGTCCCCGAATGCTGTTCGTCCCCCACGCTGCTCTACGTCGGCATCGATCATCCTGATTTCCCTCTGTTGCCCTCGATGACGATAGACCCAATCGTTCTACCGTCTCTCGGAGCGGGGCGTTCCGGCGGATGGCTTCTCCCGCCAGTACTCCCCGGTTGTTCGTTAACGTAATTGACTCTCCCATATAGTTATAGTGGACTATCTAGCGAGCGTGAAAAAAGCCGACTCACTCGACTGTGCTGGGTGGTGTTTTCGGATCTCGCGACCGTTTCGTCTATGGGTAGATGGTCGGAGAGTTCCTCTCAGGGGTCGTAGACGGTGATGTTCCGAACGGTGCCGAAGTTCACGTCGGCGGATCGGTAGGCCAGATCGATCTGGCCTTGCCAGACGACCGGTGAGATACAGGGCCCCCCATCACCGCTCGTACAGTCTCGGTCCCAGTCTTCGGGGCCGGATCCGTCGTCGAATCCAATGCTCTCGGAGGACGAGTCGTTCTCGTTGACGATGATGTCGTACTGTCCTGCGAGATTGTCGCCGTTCGTGATTCTGATCCTCTCGTACGGGCCATCAATCTCGTTGATCCCCTCGAACGTACAGTCACTCGAGAATGCCTGGCCGGTCCGGAGGTCCAGTAGGACGCGTCCACTGACAGAGCCGCAGGCTACCGCGTCAGTACCAGATACGGTCGATCCTGACACATTCACACGGAGATTGGGGCCGTTTCCACCGTCCGATCGATTGAACCGATATTCGATATTCTCGCCACCTTCGGAGGTAATTTCGAGAGTCGCTTGATCACCGCTGGTGTTACGGAGATTGACGTTCAATACCATCCACCCGAGATTGGCCGGGTTTACACTGCCGAGTCCCTGGTTGACAGGGTCCCAATCGGGCTCGTCCGAACCGCTAGCTGGATACGTGAATTTTCGATCGGTTCCCTGAACGATCCGCGTCCCTTCATCGAGTGTTTCGCTGTACTCGATGTCGACGAATACTGTCCCGCTCGCGGCATACGAACGGGCAGTAGCGTCGCTGTAGGCTGAAATTTGGTCGCTGATGCTCTCATCTACCTCTGCTATCGTGTCCGTCCGGTCGGCGGCGTTCAACCGCAACATCAGCGAGCGTGCACTCTTCTGGGATTCGAACGAAAACTCTTCGATAGCGGGGGCTTCGACGCGTGCCTCACCTGTCCCCACGTTCTCGGTGAACAGGACAGTGTTGACGACTACCGAGAGCCCGAGGATGATTATCGCGAGTACGACGGCACCGACGAGCAACAACTGTCCACGTCGGTCGAACCCATTACTCTCTTCTTCCGGTCGACCTGCGTCGATCACCAGACGATCACCCTGATTTCGACCACGTTGTACACCGCTCCGTCGACTGCGTTCGGCACGGGATAGTACCCACTCTGATACGATTCCGAATCCGGGCAGTCCTCCCCGTTTACAGCCGGGCAGGTATCGTACTGCCACAACTCCGCCGAGCCAGCCGTAGGCGACGTCAGCGTCATGTTATCGTACAGCGTGACCCGATACGTTGCCGACACTGAACTGTCGGATGGGGTCCCCCGAGACGCGATCGCCGTCTGCTGGATCCCTTTCGACTCGTCTTTCGGGAGATAGCGCATCACGACGTTGTACTGGCGATCCCTCGAGTCGAACGTCCCGTTCAGTAGCGTTCCGAGCTCTCCGGGCAAGCGCTGATTGCCGAACCCGATATTCGGGTTGACAGCGCCGTAGAAGGTCCGGCGGCTCTGTGACCAGTTGCGGGTCAGTTCCGATAGCTGTCCGTCGTCGTCTCCGCCTGCGAGAGAGAGAACGTCGTCGGCCTGCCGCTGGAGTTCAGTCCGGACACCCTGATCGACGGTCCCACCGGTCGTCGGTGTGATGACGACTGCCTGTAGCGCGTACAGCAATGCCGTCAGTACGATGATTGCGCTGATGATCCCCTCCAGCGTGAATGCTTGCCCGCGGTCGTCTGGGTCTGGTTGCCTGCGCATCTTACCACACTCGAACCACGAGTCGGCACCCCGGCTGACATTCCTCGGCCTCCGGCATGCTATCGTCCAATGTCACGATCCGTGCTGATGTCGCTACTTCCCGGTCTCTGATGTTGTTGTTCGTGGAATAGACGTTTCTCGTCCCGTTGAGCGTCTCGACAGTAATGTTGATGTTGGCCGTGATCGGCAGGCCATACCGGTCGAGCAGGTCCCCTTCCGTGTCGTCGAGTCTGTCGCTCAACGCGGACGCGTTGAGATGGTTCGTCTGTGATCCCTCCGAGAGCGTGTTCAGCATCTGTGTCGACACCTGCTCGGCCTGTGCCCGCTCGGCTCCGCTGGTCGAGGACTGAAATGGTGTCAACAGCCCCGGGAACAGCGACAACACGAAGACGAACGCGATAAGGAAGATCCCGATCCCGACAGCAAAGTCCTGCAGCGTCTGCCCCCTTGTATCACCCGCCCATGGCATAGCTAGAATCGACCCCTCCACTGCGTCAGGCGCTCGCTGATCCGCGCTCGCGTTCCAGCGGTCGGACCGACTACCAGCAACAGGAGTGCAGCCTCGCTCGTGTTGTTGGCTGCTCCCCCAGTGTCGCCACCGCCGACTGCGATCCAGACGACGAGCGCGATCGTCGAGAGGATCACCGCGTACTTCACGCCCGAGATGAGGTTCACGTCCCGGATATACCCGGCGATGAACGACGAGAGGATCGCCTGGAGGGTCACCGCGTGGAAGAACAGCATCGACAGCGGACCCAGATCGCCACTGAAGCTCGCTCCAGCAGGTGCGTCGCTCGACCCGCTGGACGCTGCTGATCCCAGCCCCTGCATCGTGTCGAGGAACTGGACTTTCAGGAGTGCGATGACGCCCAGCAACGTCAGGTAGGTCATGATGATGATCACGGTCTGCATCCGCGTCCGGGACTTGCGCTCGCGGTCGATATCGTCCTGATTCTCGCTGGATTGTGCAGCGGTCGAGAGCACGTCCTGGATCTGGCTTGAGGCCTCCTGGGCTTCACTGATCAACTTCACAGTGCGGGCCATCCGCGGGACGTGGAATTTGTTGTTGAACTCGCGCAGGCTGTGTTTGAGGCTCGTGCCGTAGTTGGTCTTGGCGTGGATCGTCTCCAGTTCCTCGGCCAGTCGACCGGAAGACGTGTCGGCAACGACCTCTATCGACTCCAGAAGCGTCATCCCGGTGTCGTTGGCGCTGGCGAGTTTCCGGAGGTTCTCAGAGAGATTGCCGATGACGGATTTCCGGTAGCGCTGGTTCCACTCGTAGAAGATCGCCAGCGGGATGAAGTTGATGTACATCGGGAGATACACCCAGAAGAACGTCGACTGGACGGGGCTCTGCGCGAAGCCACCCTCGGCCCAGATGAAGTCGTTGAACGGCAACGGCATCGGTGCCCACCCCGCGTACAGCGAGAGGCCCAGCGCGAGCAACGAGATCGGAATCGTCACACCGAGGACGTACGTCGGGTTGTCCCGGAAGAAGATGTGCGGTTTCCGAAGGATCTCCATCACCTGATAGGACCCTTCCTTGTTCTTGATCCGGTCGAAGACACTGTGTTCTCCGGTAAAACTCTCGATCAGGCCGAGCTGGAAGATGCCGCCACTACTCTCGACACGATTGTCCTCGTCCCGATCGGGCTGGAGGTAGCCGTCGCCGATCGTGTCTTGCGTGACCGTCGACACCAGCACCAGGAAGCCGACGCTGACCAGCGGAATCAGCCCGTAGACTGTCCCGTACATCAGCGTCGAACTGGCGTTGCCCATCATGTTCATGATGACGAGGATGATAATGAGCAACAGCGGGAACAGCGAGAGGGTCATGTACATCTCGCCGAACAGTTCCAGGGTCTCCAGCAGTTTCTCCTGTTCCTGTTTGGCCGTTCGCATGTGCTTGTTCTTCTGATCTTCGAGGAAGCTCGTCATGTCCCCGCCGGAGTTGATGATCGACAGCATGTCCGTCAGGAACTGACTCAACTCGTCGCTCGGAGTCTGTAGTGCCTGGTTGCGGACTGCCGTCCGGTAGTCGGTATCGAAGTATTCGGTTTCGAGGACGATCGACTGGAACTCCTTTGCCACCTCGCCGTAGGTGTCCTCGGCTTTACCCATCGCGTGGAGGATCTCGAGCTGATTCAGCCCCCCGACCGACAGCGCGTACATGAACGAAATCGAGTCCGACAGCAGGACGTTGATCTCACGCTTGCGAGACGACGACCGGAAGTACGGGATCGACACCAGCGATCCGAAGCCGATGGCGAATCCGATCGAGCCGAAGAACAGCCCCGAGACCAGTATCATCACCGGGAGTTTGATCGTGTTGACGAACGCGTTGTACTGTCCGAAATCGACCCCCAGGATGAGGAAGTCCTCCGGGAGAAACACCGTGACGATCATGTAGCCGACGAGCGTGCCGACCAGCCACAGCGCGAAGCCAGCGATGGTCCCGACTGCCAGCGCACGCGAGAGGAACATCTCGACGTTGTCGGCCATCCGCGCTTCCGCGAGTTTCGTCTCGACGCTACTGACGAAGTCACCTTCGTCGTCAAACAGCCACTGAAAGAGTGGATAGAACGTATCACCGAGCGTGCCAGTGCCGCCGAGACTGGCCTCGGGCGAGCGTGTGTCGAGGCTCATCCGTCGTCAGTCGCCTCCGCACCGGCTTTCGGCACGAACTGGCCGAACTCGACGGTTTCGTCCTCGCTCTCCTCTTCGTCTGCGGGAACCGGCGTGATGTCCTCTTCTGTCTCGATGCCCGTGAGCGCGCTGACGATGTCGGACGTTTCGGCCGACCGGAGCTGTCTGAACAGCGGATCGGCGTTGTCGAGAATCTCGTCTGCTTCTCCGAGCATCTCTTCGCCCGGATCGGGCCGCGGGACCAGTTCCTCCTTTTCCTGGTCGACCTCAATCTCGACTGACTCCATCTCACGCAGGTCTTCGAGACTCCGTTCGAGCTGGTCGTTCGCGATCAGCGTCATGATCGTGTCGGGATCGTTGATAAAGGCCTGCAGCGTCGCTGCGACCTGCGTGTAGGTGTTGAGATTCTTCTTGATCAGGTACGCGAGGACGACCTTGCGCTTGAACAGTTCCTCGTCCAGACGGTCCTGGCTCCAGCCACGGTCGAACTTGATCTCTTCGAGCGTGTTGGAGTTACCCATCTGGATGTACTGGTCGGTGTCGGCCTGCCACTGGTAGACGTCCCGGACGTTGATCTCGTCGTTCTCGGGTGTGTACTCGTTGATCTCGGTCAGGGACTTGTTGCGGCGCACTTTGTTGCCGCTGACCCGGGTCTGGGTCTGGATCGAGACCAGATCCAGTGCGGTAAACAGCGTCTTCGAGACGTTGATCGGGTCGGTGGTGAATCGCTTGATGACCTCACCAACCGAGTCGGCGTGGAACGTCGTGTAGGTGGTGTGACCCGTGGACATGACCTGGAACAGCGTCCGACCTTCCTCACCACGGATCTCACCCATCACGATGTAGTCTGGACGTTGTCGGAGTGCAGCCTCCAGCAGGTCGAACTCGTCGACGTCACCCTTGTCGTCCTGACCGAAGGACGGTCGCGTCACGCTTGCGACCCAGTTTCGCTGGGGGAGTTCGACCTCGCGGGTGTCCTCGATGGAGACGATCTTGGAGTTTGAGGGGATAAAGAGTGAGATCGCGTTCAGGCTGGTCGTCTTCCCCGACGCCGTACCGCCGGCGAAGATCATCGACTTGTTGTTCTCGATGCACAGCCAGAGGAACGCCATCTCGTCGAGGCTGAAGGTGTTCCAGTTGATCAGATCGATCGGCGTGAACGGCACGTCCTTGAACTGACGGATCGTGTAGTTCGTCCCGTGATCGGACACTTCGTTGCCCAGGGTGAGCTGTGCACGCGAGCCGTCCGGCAATGTCGCGTCCACCTGTGGCTGGCGTTTGGAGATCCCCTTGCCCGAGCGCTGGGCGAGTTTGACGACGAAGTCGTCCAGCGTCGATTTTCCGTGCTCGACGTTGGAGATGATGTTCTCGTACTCGGTGTGGTAGACGAACACCCGGGAATTGTACCCGTCACAGGAGACGTCCTCCACGTTGATGTCGTGTTTGATCGGGTCGATCTTCTGATAACCGATGAAGTTCCGCTTGAGGAAGTACAGCAGTTTCTCGACCTGATACTCGGTGAGTGTCTTTGCGTCTTCGGCCAGAATCGCCGGCTCCGGCCGGGTCAAAATCCCTTCGAGTTCGCCCGACAGCTCTTCGGCTTCCGTCCCCATCCCGAGCAATCCTTTGATCGTCCCGACGGTCCCGCTGCTTTTCGTGACAGGTTCGCTGTAGAGATCATAGCGCTGAAGGAGCTGTTCGGTTTCGCGCTGGATGACGTCGGCCCGGTCGGCTTCGGAGCCGTCGACGACGATGTCGTCGTCGGAGTATTTGATCGCCGTGCGGAGTTTGCGCGCGAGAAAGTCCTGCAGATTGATTTCAATCTCGTTGAGATAGGGTTCGACGACGTAGTATTTGCGCTCGTTCTCCTTGCGCGAGTGGAAGATGATGACGCACGCGTAGGGCTTGTTCACCCAGTAGCGTTCGACCTCGTAGAAGTGCTTTTTCTTCTCCAGGGGAACGGTCTTCTCCAGGTCGTAGCGGTTGACGACGGTCGTGTGTCCTTCGACCGTCGAGAAGAAGGCGTCCTCGTCTAGTTCCTCGTTGACGTCGACGGTCCGCTCGTCGACAAGGTCCTTGAGCGTGCTCGCGCGGTCCTCACCGAGACTGAGTTCACCTTCGACCACGTCTTTGTCAAAGCCGAGGTAGTCTTCGAGTTCGAACGGAATCTTGTTGCCGTCGCCATCCCGCGGTGCCCGGTCGCCGTCCTCGTAGTAGTACTCTCGCTTGAAGTGTTCGAGCCGGTAGCGGCCCTTTACCACCGGCGTCGTTTCTAGATCCAGAAACGATTGCCAGTACTGGTCGAGCGTCTTTCCGGCACTGGCCCCGTCTTCGAGGTAGTCGTCGGTTCGCTGTGGGTCGAATCCGAGATACTTGCTGCGGTCGAACCGACCACCATCGTGGTGCTCACGCCGGAAGTCGGCCCAGCTGTATCCGGCACCGGCCTCCTCGTTGACGTTTTGCAAGAGCCGATCACTGCTAGAGCGAGTCTCCTCACTCTCCCCCCCATCTGTGTCATCGATTGCCATTAATACTCCATTCGTCGGTACCGAGGAAAAAGCTTTACGTCAATCGTGGACATTTTTCGGACAGTTCGCCGGTCGTATCTTGCTCAGATCGAACGTCGGTTTCGAGGGAGTAGGGAACGCTTAACAGCCACATACCCCTAATTGCGGACGATGGAACAGACAGCGACAGGCGGATGGACGCTCCTCGCAGACAACGACGGTGCGAGCGCACTGGTCGATGCGGTCCTCGAACTGGATCCGGACCGAACGTACACGCGATCTGAACTGGCAGACGCGGCCGGCGTCCCGCTGAAAGAGCTGTATCTCTCGGACGCGCTCGGTGTACTCGTCGATATCGGTCTACTCGAATCAGTTTCGGAGGCCGAGGAGGCGACCTACGTGATCGCGGACGACTCGGCAGTCTACGAGCGCGCGGCGGCGTTCGAGGCGGCCGTCCGTGAACAGCTGTCCAGCGCCGATTGATCGGTCGGTTGTAACGATTTACCGGGACGATCGCATGAGATGTGTGATCGATCCGGGGCAGACGTAGAACCGACCGTATGATCGGTTTAGTACGATCCGGGAGTCGAGAGGCCTAAACGCACCGCAACCCAATCTCCGCCAGTGTCATCGACGGACTCGACGACCGCGCTCGTCGTCTCGCTAATCGGCGGTTCGCACTTTCTCAACCACGCGTACTTCATGTTGTTACCACCAATCTTCGGGACCTTGCAGTCCCAACTGGGGATTTCGACGGCCCAGTCGGGACTGGCGCTGGGGCTGGTCGGGTTCGTCGTCGTCGCCCTGCAGTTGCCGTTTGGCTACCTCTCGGACGCCTACAGTCGGCGGGCTGTGCTGGCGCTTTCGCTGACCACTGGGGCGGTCGGTGCGGCGCTGACGGCCACGGCACAGAGCTACGTCTGGCTGCTGGTCGCGTCGGCCGTAACCGGCGTCGGAATCGCGGGCCACCATCCCGCACACTATCCGATGCTCTCGGCCGCGACAGTGCCGAGTGCGCGCGGCCGAGCCTACTCCATCCACGGGTTTACTGGCGCGCTCGGATTCGCCGCGCCGCCGGCAGTCGTCGGCGTCGTCTCCTCGACAGCGATTCCCGGCGACTGGCGGGCCGCGATCGGACTGTTCGCTGTTGTCGGCGCACTCTACGCCGTCGGTACACTGTGGCTGGTCGTCCGCCGCGTCCCGCGGTCGGTCACTCACGCACCGGGAAGGGAGCGCGTCCGCGAGGGTCGGCAACCGCTTCGGACGCTCCCGCGACGGGTGATCGCCGGCCTCCGGGCGACGCTCTCGTCGACGGGGATCGTCCTCCTGACCCTCCTGTGGCTTCTGGTCTCGATGGTTGTCTGGGGGACCCAGACCTACACTGCGCCGCTTTTGATCGACGGTTACGGTGTCGCCGAGTCGACGGCGAATCTGCTGGTCTCGGCGATGCTCGTGGTCGGTGCCGTCGCGATCCTCGCGGGTGGCTGGCTGACCGACCACTACGGCGCGCGGACGACAGTCCTGGGCGGGCTCGTCGGTGTGGTCGTCGTCGCCGCAGCACTCGCGAGCGCGGCCCTCCCGGTCACCCTTGCACTCGCAGTGACGCTCGTGTTCGCCGCGACGATCAAGACCACCCGTCCCGCGCTGTCGACGCTCGGTGACGCCCTCTCCACGCGTGACGACCTCGGGAAGAACTTCGGGCTGTTGACGATCGGAATCTCGGGAGGTGGTGCTGTCGCACCGCCGGTCTTCGGTGCGCTCTCGGAGACGGCGTCGATCCAGGCAGTGTTCTGGGTGATGGCCGCGATCGGCGTCGTTGCCTTCCTGTTCACGTTCGTCGTGGTCGCGGTTGGCGAGGCCTCGGTCGCGCGGGCGAGCGGCGCGGCAGACGACTGATCGCACCTGACCGTCGGCCCGAGGACGAAGGACTTTGATAGTGGTTGCTGTACGTCTGTTCCGGATTGACCGAACGCCCTCGTGCGGTCGCACGGTAAATCGGTACAGCAACCACTATGAGCGTCCCGTTCGTAGGATATGGCGATATGGTTTCGCTCGACACTGCCGATCACAGACTCTCGCGTGGTGACCCCGCGCCGGAGTTCGAACTTCCCGGGACAGATAGTGAGACGCACAGCCTTGAGGACTTCGCTGACTTCGACGCCTTCCTCGTGGTCTTCACCTGCAACCACTGTCCGTACGCCAAGGCGAAGTTCGCGGAACTGAACTATCTCGCAAACGAGTACGACGACCTCGCGGTCGTCGGGATCAACGCCAACGACGCCGCGGAGTATCCGGATGATTCCTTCGAGCGCATGCAAGAACTCGTCGAGGAGGGAACAATCGACTACGACGCCTACCTCCACGACGAGTCCCAGGACGTGGCAGCGGCGTACGGCGCGGTCTGTACGCCTGATCCGTTCCTCTTTGCGAACAAGGATGGCGACTTCCGGCTGGCCTATCACGGCCGGATCGACGACGCGCTCAACCCCGACGACGAACCGAGCGAGTACGAGATGCGCGAGCACGTCGAGACGGTGCTGGCAGGCGAAGAAATCGAGGCCGAAGACAAGCCCTCGCGTGGTTGTTCGATCAAATGGAAAGACGGGAACGAACCGGACTACTGGAACGTCTAGCGCCGTATTTTTCTTTGCGGCTGTGGTCCCAGCAAGCATGGAACGCCAGCGCGTCACAGGCGGGACCGAGTGGGAAGACAAAGTCGGCTATTCCCGAGCAGTACGGGCCGGTGACCGCGTCTGCGTCGCGGGCACGACCGCCACCGACGAGAGCGGCGAGCCACTCGACGGGACACCGTACGAGCAGACCTAGGTCGCGCTCGAAACGATCGAAAGAGCGCTCGAAGCGGCCGGAGCTACCATTGAGAACGCCGTCCGGACGCGCATGTACGTGACCGACGCCACGGATTGGCCAGACATCGGACGCGCACACTCGGAGTTCTTCGACGATGTTCGGCCGGCGGCGACGATGATTGAGGTGCAGGCGCTGATCGATCCTGAACTGTGTGTCGAAATCGAGGCCGAGGCACTCATCGACGGCTGACGGTGGCGACACTCACGGAGCCAAACCGTTTTCCCGCCCCCACTCCAGCCTCATGGTGTGGCCAGACACGTCGGCTCGCTCGCGATCGTCCTCGGAGTAGCTTCCGCGGCCGGTTCCCAGGCACTCCAGGGAATCACGTACACGGAGGACGTCGCGGGGATTCCGATCAAACCGCTGGCGATCAATCTCCTGTTGGCGCTGTCGATCGCGTTGCTCGCCGCCGGAACCTACCTGTTCACCTACCGGGCTATCCGTCGTCGGATGGACGACAAACGCCGCCAGCACAACGCCCGGAACGTCCTCAGACTTTCGTTCGTCACCGTCGCGCTCGTCGGCGTGCTCGGCGCGCTGACCGAGCAGTGGCTCGGGGTGCTGTTCTCGCTCGGTGTGGTCGGGTTCGCGATCACCTTCGCCCTCCAGCAGCCGCTGTTCTCGTTCATGGGGTGGTTCTACATCATGGTCAAAAAGCCCTACCAGGTCGGCGACCGGATCGCCATCGAGGGCTCGAAGGGTGATGTCGCCGATGTCGACTATCTCGTGACCACGCTGTGGGAGATCGACGGCGAACTCGTGGCGTCGAACCAGCCTTCCGGGCGGATCATCACCGTCCCCAACAGCGTCGTCCTCTCCAGTCACGTCAAGAACTACACCCGCGACGAGTTCCCGTTCGTCTGGAACGAGATCGAGATCCAGGTCGCCTACGAGACCGATCTGGAATTTGCCCGCGAGCGCATGGCCACCGTCGCCGACGACTTCCTCGGCGAGGAGATGGCCCGCCGAATCGAACGGTATCGGAGTCAGTTGGCCGAGACACCGGTCGAACTCGACGTGCAGGAGCGCCCGACTGTAAACGTCGTTCAGGATGAGTCGTGGGTCACCCTGCGGCTGCGCTATCTTGTCCATCCGCGCCGGGGCCAGCGGACCAAGAATGAGTTGTACGAGCGCGTGCTCGCCGCGTTCAACGAACATCCCGAGCAAGTAAAGTTCCCGGTCGGCCGGAGTCGGTGATGACGAGGGCTCTCGACGGTGCCACCGAGTGTCAGGAAGCGGCGGTCTGATCGTCGTCGACGATGTTGTAAAGTAACAGCATCGCGACGGTGTGGGCTGCACCCATGACTGCGGTCCCAGCGAGGACTGTGCCTTCGAATCCGACTTTGATCACGTCAAACGGCACTGGAACGATATACCAACCGAACGCCAACGATAGAACAAGAATCGTTGCCAACTCCATCGCTCCAGCGCCGTAGATCGATCGAATGCTCCACTGGATTGCTGCAATCGGTCGGCGGCCGTCGAGGATCATTGTCACAGGAGCGACGAATAGCTGGCCAACGATGAGGGCTATCGGGAGAATACACAACAGTTCGACTGCGCCAGGCCCAATCCCGAGGTATTCGAACAAATAGAATTCTTTGAGGAACCAGATCGGATCGGTTCCGACGACGTAGTTGAAACCCAGTGGGGCCAGAGAGAGCACACAGATGACGCCCATGAGCCACCCTAATCGCGGGACAGGTGGGACGAAACCAGACGTATCTGATCCCGAGATCCACCAGTAGATCCCGGCAACGAGTCCAACCATCATCCCTGGGAGGAGCCAGATGCTGACTGCGAGAACCAGCACTGACAGTCGCAAGTTAACGAGTGCTTCCAGCGAGAGTGTGACAGGATCGACCCATTGGGGCAGCAACGAGATAGATCCGAAGATTGAGTGTCGGCTGACATCGTCCAACGGGACAGCGATCGTTTCGAATCCTTCGACCATCAGGAGCACTAGCCCGCCCACCAACGTTGATCCAACGCCGAGGACGATCCATGGGGGGAGTATGGAATCGCGCCAATTGGTCTGTTCGGTGTCCACTGTGGTCATTGTTCCTCCAGAGCGACGATCTGTGAATCGAGTGGCACCAGTAGTTTCGAGTCGGCGACGATCAGCTTGTGGACCTCGACGTCTTCACCAAACGACCGACTCCAGAGTGTCTCACCTGTTTCTGGATCGGAACACGATACTCTCTTCTCAGGATACCATGAGGTACTGTAGAGGGCGTCCGGCGTCGCTGTGAGGTTCCACGAATACAGTTTACGAAGCCACTGCAAGGAACCGTCTGTTGTCGAGAACGCGCCGAGCTTATCACCGAACGATGCATATATCTTGTCGGGCCCGATCGCAACTGGACCGACGCCACTGTATCCATTATTGAGTAGCTCATCCCGATCGTAGGTCGCGTGTTCGGTCAGATCGACACGCCACCGGGGTTCGCCGGCGGCGACGTCAAATGCGACGAGAATTGGAGCGTAGTAGGGCGGTTTATCCAGAGGGTCGAATTCTAATACGTATGCAATGCCATCACGCGCCCCCCGAAGCAGACCCAGACGAAGGGACTTGATTGACCTGCTCTCCTCAGGGAGGTCCTGATAAACGGGGTCTCTCGTCTCCCTGTCCAGCACCGTCACGAGTCCCCGATAGGGGTTGTGAGCGTTGTCATCTGCGGACATTTCGTCGCCCACCATTTGCATCCCAAAATGCATGTAGATGTAGTCTGCGTCGACGTACAGGTCAAATGGCTCAGTCCAGAGGGACGTGCGCCAATTAACAGCCCCATCGTCAGTATCTATACCCATCAGTAGTGCCGATGTATCCCGCTCCCCCTCATCTGGCAGCTCGGCCGTGGCGATTATCTCTCCGTTGCTAACTCGGAGTCTTTCGACATCCATTTCGATGTCAGTCGGTGATCCGGCAGTCCAGCGCGTCAACCGGGTACAATCGCTGGTGGAATCGATATCGGGCCTGAAACCGCGAATCGAGTCGGTGAGAGACTCGACCGACGGTTTCTTCGAATCCGGCAGCCCCAGTGGTTCATCATCAGCGATGAGCACACCGTTAGTGTAGGATTCGGTCCGTGCGAACGCTTTGAAACATCGATTGTAGCAGCCAGTCTGCCCCTGGACTGTGCCACTGTCGAGGGAGACGGCAGTCCCGCCGCTGGTGTAGACGGTCCCATTCCCGATCACGACATGCGGAAAGCGCAGATAGTGTGGCCGATATGCCATTGAAACCTGGGTATTCCACACGACTTCCGGCTCAGCTGTCGGGGGGCTCCCATCACTCTTGAAACTCGTTCCACCAGCGTCGTATCCCTGCTGGGGCCAGTCACTTGCCCGCGGCTTCGGCGACTTCCCGGTCGCGAGACAGCCACCCCCTGCCATCGCGGCCACGACGCCACCCAGAACAGCGCGGCGCGAAACCCCATCCGAATCCATGGTACGCTCGTTTCGAGCGCGATACTTCTATCTTTTCACTCGATCGCCACAAAGAAGGAAGGCACTCTGTGGACCAATCTTTGTCGGGACTGTGTCTCCGCATGCCCTGGAGGCCGTGCTGGTGAGACATCAGGACACTCGCCCAGCCGTTTGGCTGTCGCCCACCAGCCTGTAGACGAACACCATTGCGTAAGCGTGGGCCGAGCCGACGAGTGCGGTCCCGACGACGACGGTGAGCAAGAGCCGACTCTTCTCAGGTATGGGAGTCTTCGGATATATCTTCGATCCATTCGTAGAAAGATAGTGAGATCTTTGCGTAGAGCAAGCCGAAGGCGATCGTTGCCAAGACCACGAACAGGTCCATCGGCTCACCTGCTTGGAAATATACCTCCACTAAGAGCTGTCGGACCCGCGCGAGAAAGAGGACAGCGATCACTGCGTATATCCATGCCGGGGTGTCGAACTGTCTACCCGCCCACACAGCGGCACCGCTGATAGATCGCCCGTCGGTGACGATCGCGACTGCGGCCGGTAGCAGCGTGGCAGCCACACCAGCGACAATCCCGATCACGGCCCACCCGAACCAGCCATCTACTGGGATCAGAAACTCGACAGCCACGAGCGTGATCCCAGCCCCAATCGCGAGTACACAGCACCGAGCGAGATGGTCTGCCGGCGGGAACAGCCCGGCTCGTTCGGTTGAGCTATGCCACCAGTAGAGCGACGACGCGACCGCCAGTGCTGTCACCGACACGATCCAGAGACCGATAGCGACAGCTGCGTAGGGCGCTTTCAGTCCAAGAACCGTCTGAGGTTGGAGCGTGACCGGGTCGACCCACCACGGGACGACTGATATCGTCGACAGTAGCGATCGATTCATCGTGTCCGCGAGTGGAATCGACAGGTCACGTAGCGTCAGGAGAGCCTGAACCACGACGCCACCTGCGACACCGAACCCCAGTATCCCGAGCACGAGCGCCGAGATCGGCTTCGAGAGGAACGTCTGAAGTGCTCCGTCGTTCCGATCGACCGACGCGGCGGGGGTGGAGCTGTCGGTCATGCTTCCTCCAGTGCGAGCAGGAAGATGTCGGCCGGTTCATGTGAGTCCCATTCAGCTAACTTATGCGTCTCTACGAGAACACGCGAATCAGCAACTATCGGACGCCCGCTTGACTCCATCTCGTCGAGTTCGTAGACCCAGTGGGCGTCGCCAGTCTCCACATCGAAACAGTACACTTCGGAGCCTGCGTTCACGTACACCGCCTCCTCAGTCGCGGTCATTTCCGAATAATTATCAGATTGTTTCGACCAGCGGATAGCCCCGTCCGCGGTGTCGATTGCAAGCAAAATCTCTCTATCGAAAGTCGCATAGACAGTATCCGGCCCGACTGCGAGTTTGGTAATCTCGTCGTCGGGGTCCTTTGTTATAACCTCAATACCGAGTCGCTCGTTTACGTCGAGTTCCCATTTGGGCTCCTCAGACCGAACGTCAAATGCCACCAGTTCTGGTTCGTATGTGTCATTGTATGTATTCTCACTTTCCGTTTCGTCGTATAATGTGAAGTATGCAATCCCATTGCGAACAGCATTCATGTTCCCAGTGTGGGGTTTACCGAAGCGCAACTGCACTTGCCCAGTCGATCGCTCGACTGTCAGGAGTTCACTTCGCAAATCACTCGGAAACAGGTAGAACCACTTCTTGTCGGCGAACAGTTCACCACCACCGTCGAAAGCCTGTCGCCAGTTGATCGTACCGTCCGCAGGATCGACGCCAACGAAACCAGAGTTGTCTCGTCCGGGGTTTCTATTCACGATTATCTCTCCATCGGAGAGACGCACATTTCCGCTCCCTTCGAGATCTTCCGGATAACCGAGCGTCCACCGAACGCCGTTGGCACAGCGACCCGCTGGGATGGGATCGAGTGTCGGAGTGTATGCCTGGATCGTGTCTTCGGGAGCATCGTGATCCGTCCGCGTGAGTAGGACCCCGTCACGGAAGGTTTCGGTGCGGGCGAACCCGATCAGACCGTACACACACGGTGTCCTCGCCTCGACCTCTCCAGTCGAGAGATCGACGGCGACCCCCAGATCGTGATATATCGTTTCGTCGGCGATCAGCAGCGTATCAGATACATACTCTACCGTATCGAGTTTGACACTCCAGCTTTCGGTCACGCTTTCGATCGGCGGATCTCCCTTGCTCTTGAAATACGTCTCACCTGCGTCGTACCCTGGCTGTAGCCAGTCACTTGCCCGCGGCTTCGGCGACTTCCCGGTCGCGAGACAGCCACTCCCTGCCATCGCGGCCACGACGCCACCCAGAACCGAGCGGCGCGAAACCCCATCCGAATCCATGGCACATTCGTTTCGGGCGCTCCACTTCTATCTTTTCACTCGATCACCACAAAGAAGGAAGGCACTCTGTGGGCCAATCTTTGTGGGACTGTGTCGTCGCACTCCCTGGAGGCCGTGCTGGTGAGATATCAGGACACTCGTCCCGCCGTGGGGCCGTCGCCCACCAGCCTGTAGACGAACCCCATTGCGTAGGCGTGGGCCGAGCCGACGATCGCAGTTCCGAGGACCACCGTCGCTCCGAGCCCGAACAGCCCGCCACCGAACGCGCCGAAGGGAGCGGTCACGACCCGGCTCGCGAACGCCAGCACGAGCACCAGCCCCGTGGTCCTGACCGTCCACCGGACGCCGCCGAGCGAGCGAACGCTCCAGCGGATCGCGTCGAGGGGTCGGCGTCCGTCGCGGACGATCGAGACGGGTGCGACGAACAGTCGCCCGGCGATCAGCGCGAGTACGAGCGCCTAGCCCCATTCGAGCCCTGTCCAGTCGGCCGGGAGCGAGTCGACGACCAGATCGCCCCCGAACACGGTGCGCACGATCGCCGTCCCTCGCTTCGTGACAATCGTTCCGTCGGCGACGATCATGCCTGGGTGTCGTCGACCAGTCCCGATTTCGTCGTCACGGGCCGTAACACGAACGTCACCCACCCGCCAGGCGACCCGGGGACGGTCGAGCGGCGGCGATCCGGTCGGCTTGAAATTGGTGTGGCCCGCGTCGTATCCCTGCTGGGGCCAGTCACTCGCCCTGGCAGAGGGCGACAGCGCGCCAGCGAGACATCCCGCCCCGGCGGTCACCGCCAGGCCCGCCCCACCCAGAACTGCGCGGCGCGAGATATCCAGTCCGTCAAATTTCATGTAGGAAATATCCATATCCCCGTGACAATTATTTTGTGATATTGTCAGCGGATGGGAAGCCAACGTTTTCCCGCTACCACCCGTTCGAACGGCCATGCCCAACCCGATTCCCGACAGCGTCGAACAGTTCGCCACAGTCGTCGGCCCGGACGGCGACGACATCATCGCCGAGATGGATGACTACGCCGACCGCGAAGGGTTTCCGACCGTGGGACCCGCGGTCGGTGGCTGGCTCGAACTGCTCGCCCGCATGGTCGCGGCCGAACGAATCTTCGAGTTCGGCAGCGGCTACGGGTATTCGGCCTACTGGTTCTCGCGTGCGCTCGACAGTGACGGCGAAATCGTCCTCACAGAGGTCGACGACGACGAACTTGAACTCGCGCGTGAGTACCTCGACCGCGGCGACTTTGACTCGACAGCTCATTTCGAGCTGGGCGACGCCATCGACACAGTCGAGGACTACGACGGCCCCTTCGACGTGGTCCTGATCGACAACGAGAAACATCGCTATCGGGAGGCATTCGATTCGGTTCGCGAGAAGGTCGCACCCGGCGGGGTAGTACTGGCGGACAACGCCGTCGCCGGTGGGACGATCGACTTCGAAGATGTGCAGGCCCTGTTGGAGGGTGAGGATGTCGAGACGGGCGAGATGAGTGCCGGGATCGTCGACTATCTCGAAGCAGTCCGGGCCGATCCGGACTTTCAGACGACGCTTCTCCCAGTGGGGGAGGGTGTGGCAGTGAGCTATCGGATCGAATAATACTGCCAACCGTAAATTCGCATGGAGATTCACAATCCCGGATGGCGACTCATCACGAAATGTGACAGCCGGCGGTATGAGAACGATCGCTACCTGATTCTCGAAGGCGAAAATCGGGGCTCCATAACTTATGAGGGAGGGGGCGAAAGGGAGCGGTAACTCAAGTCCTCACTATGAGTCTGATGATAGATATTCGGAAGCTGGCGTTGTTCAACAAGATGGCCAAAGAGGGCGGCAACACCGTCGCGGATCACCTCAGCCAGATGACGGGGATGGATACACAGATGGAGATTACGAAAATCAACTTCATCGACATCCCTGACATCAAAAAACACGTCGGCGACGAGAAGCTGATCGGTATCAGCATCGAACTCCAGGAACCGCCCCACGGCCACATCCTCTTTCTGCTGAACTACGGCAACGCGAAGAAGCTCGCCCAGGGAATGCTCGGCGATATGGGCGGGGCCGACCCCGAGTCGGAGGGCTTTACAGATATGGAACGCTCGGCGATTCAGGAGATCGGCAACATCATGACCTCCGGATTCATCGACGGCTGGGCCAACGTTCTCGAAACGACCATCGACATGGGCACACCGACGTTCACCTACGGGCCCGGCAGCGGCATGGTCGACAAGCTCGTCGGCAATCGTGACTCCAACATGGCGCTGATGTTCGACTCCCGTATCCACGCCCTCGATTCGGACATCGACGTCACCGTCTACACCTTCCCGCAGCTTGACGAACTCGTCGGGCTGATGCAAGAGATCGAAGTCTAAACAACCACTTTTTACTTCGTCGGGTGTCCTCCGTCGCCTTCGGCGACCTGCGGGCACCCCTCCTCGTAAAACCCTGGGAAAAACACCGTCTCGCTCGGCGCTACGCGTCTCGCGAGAAGTGAAACGGCTCGCTTCGCTCGCCGTATGCTTGCATTTGCCATCTCCCAGAAACTCTAAACCAGTTCTCTGTTTTAACCGGTTCCACTGCGTATTTCCCAGCGCAAGTACAACACGAACTATCATGGACTTGCTGGACGACACGATCGTTCCGGAGCATGCACACGAGATCAAACAGGAGGCCCGGGAGTTCGCGGCCGAGCACATCGAGCCCAACGCCGAGGAGTACTACCGGCGCGGCGAGTATCCCTGGGAGATCCTCGAAGCAGGGATGGACGCCGGACTCGTCGCCCAGGACATCCCCGAGGAGTACGGCGGGCGCGGGCTGGACCTCCAGCAGGTGCTGGCGATTGCCGAGGAGTTCTATCGCGCGGACGCCGGCATCGCGTTGACGCTCCAGCTGGCGAGTTTCGGCGCGGAAATCGTCTATCACCACGGGAACGACGAGCAAATTGACGAGTACATCCGTCCCGTGGCGAACAACGAGCAAATCACCGGTCTCGCAGTGTCCGAACCAGAAACTGGAAGCGACCTCGCCGGGATGTCCACCACCGCTGAAAAAGACGGCGACGAGTACGTCATCAACGGCGAGAAGTACTGGATCGGCAACGGCGTCGAGGCCGACTGGGTCACCCTCTACGCCAGGACCGGCGACGATCCGAACAACAGGTATGGAAACTACTCGCTCTTTATTGTCCCGACCGACACAGAGGGCTACGACGCCGAACACATCCCCGAGAAGATGGGCTTCCGGGCGTCCAAACAGGCCCACATCGAACTGAACGACTGTCGCATCCCCGCCGAGAACAGGATCGGCGCGGAGGGGGCGGGCTTTTTCATGCTCGCGGAGTTTTTCAACCACGGCCGTGTGATCGTCGGCGGCCACGGCCTTGGGCTGGCCGCGGCAGCCATCGAAGAGGCCAACGACTTCGTCCACGACCGCAACGCCTTCGGGAAGAACGTCAACGAATTCCAGGCTGTTCAGCACACGCTCGCGGACATGCGCCTGGAGTTCGAGTCCGCCCGCGCGCTGAACTGGCGCGCAGCAGAAAAGGTCCAGAATCAGAACGACGCCGGCTTCTGGGCCGCACTCGCGAAGACCAAGTCGACCGAAGTCGCGACGTCGTGTGCCGAGCAGGGCATGAAACTCCATGGCGGCCGCTCGGTGCTGACCGATCGCCGGATCGCCCGCGTCTACCGCGATGTCCGAATTCCCGTCATCTACGAGGGAGCAAATGACATCCAGCGGAACCTCATCTACCGCCAGCAGCCTCGGTGAGCGAAGAGGGGCGTCACACACCTGGGCACGTAGTTCTGAATAGCGTTCCAACACGGATACGACACGCACAATCGTGCAATAGTATCCATCAGACCTGGTGTAACTGGACAAAAGAGACGACCTCGACAGAGAAGTCCGTACGTGTCCGATCGGAGCACATTCTGGAATTAGGCCCACGAAGGAATTATAATCATTATTGGAGACTCAGCCAGTGAAAACGCTTTTGTCTGGTCCATTCGTGGTTCAGATTACGGCACCCGCAGGGGGCCGATGATTTACCCATGCCAGAGAAAGACCTGATCTGGCGAATCGCAGGCGGTTCCGGAGACGGAATCGACTCGACGAGCCAGAACTTCGCAAAGGCCCTGATGCGATCGGGACTCAACGTTTTCACGCATCGCCATTACCCGTCGCGGATCCGCGGTGGCCACACGTACGTGGAAGTACGTGCCGGCAACGGACCCACCAACTCCCGCGGTGACGGGTACAACTTCCTCCTCACACTCGGCGACTCCTTCGCCCGAAACCCGGGCGAGGACGCCTTCTACGGCGACGAGGAGACAAAACCACTGACAGAGAACCTCGACGAACTCAACGAGGGCGGCATCATCGTCTACGACGAGGGGCTGCTCGACCAGGAGGACATCGAGGAGATGGAACTCGAACAACGTGCCGAGGAGAACGACTGGCACGTCTATCCGGTCGACCTCCGCGGGATCGCCCGCGAGCACGGTCGAGACGTCATGCGCAACACCGCCGGTGTCGGCGTGACGGCGGCGCTGATGGACATCGATGTCTCGTACTTCGAGGAGCTGATCAGCGAGAACATGAAGGCCGACATGAAGGAGGCCAACCTCAGCGTGCTCGAAGACGCCTACGAGCTGGCCCAAGAGGAGATCGACCACACCCACGACTGGTCGGCACCAGTCGGCGACGGCCACGACGAGGAGCAGGTCCTGCTGTCGGGGTCGGACGCCATCTCCTACGGCGCACTCGACGAGGGCTGTCGCTTCATCTCGGGCTACCCCATGACCCCGTGGACCGACGTGTTCACGATCATGTCCCAGAACCTGCCGAAGTTCGGCGGAATCAGCGAGCAGGTCGAAGACGAGATCGCCGCGGCGGCACTCGCACTCGGCGCGAGCCACATGGGCGTCAAAGCCATGTCCGGTTCCTCGGGCGGTGGCTTCGCGCTGATGTCCGAGCCGCTCGGCCTCGCCGAGATGACCGAGACTCCCGTGGTCCTGGTCGAAGCGATGCGCGCCGGTCCCTCGACCGGCCTGCCGACCAAGCCCGAGCAGGGTGACCTCGAACACATCCTCTACACCAGCCAGGGCGACTCCGCACGCGTCGTGTTCGCCCCGGCCAACGTCGAGGAGTGTTACACCCAGACCCGCAAGGCCTTCGAGATCGCCTACAACTACCAGATTCCGGCGATCGTCGCTTACGACCAGAAGCTCCAGGGCGAACTCCGAAACGTCCCCGAGAGCTTCTTCGACGAGGAGCCAAACAGCGATCCCGGCTCGGTCCTGACCGAAGAGGAGATCGCCGAGGCAGCCCACCACGCGTCGGGCAAGTTCAAACGCTTCCAGCACAACCCCGAGGACGGATCGAACGTCAGTCCGCGCTCGGTGCCCGGCCAGAAAGACGGGCGCTTCCTCGCGACAGGGAACGAGCACAACGAGTCCGGACACATCGACGAGGACCCAGAGAATCGGGTCATCCAGATGGACCGCCGGATCAACAAACTCGACGACATCCGGGAGGAGCTAGAGAGCGAGACGTCCCACCAGACCTACCACGGTCCGGAGGATGCCGACTACGGTATCATCGCGTGGGGCAGCCACCAGGACACGGTCTTCGAGGCCGTGACCCGGATGAACAACAACGGCCACTCGGTGAAAGCTATCGGCGTCTCCGACCTGATGCCGCTGGCCGAGAACGAACTCGTCGAGTTCCTCGAGAGCGTCGAGGAAGCCGTCGTCGTCGAGATGAACGCCACGGGTCAGCTCCGTGGGCTCATCCAGAAGGAACTGGGTCGCTACGGCGAGAAGATG